>Ga0105243_10000738_pt1 | contig 31269 bp, 36 predicted proteins | sample KBSM34metaG_FD_81525 | JGI IMG/M metagenome (GOLD analysis project Ga0105243, IMG submission 81525) | Miscanthus rhizosphere microbial communities from Kellogg Biological Station, Michigan, USA - KBS M3-4 metaG | ecosystem: Host-associated > Plants > Roots > Rhizosphere > Soil | place... | reverse complement strand
ATATCTTTCCGGCCCATTATGAAGACCGCGCCTGGCGGGTGGAGCTGTTCGGCGATGTGGTCGACACCATCACCGAATTCGATCCGCTCACCGGTCACAGGGCGGGCGAGCTGGACGCGATCAAGGTCTATGCCAATTCGCATTATGTGACGCCGCGCCCCACCCTGCATCAGGCGATGAAAGGCATCAAACAGGAGCTGATCCACCGGCTGGCGGAATTCCGCGCAAATGGCAAGCTGCTGGAAGCCCAGCGGCTGGAACAGCGCACCACCTTCGACTTGGAGATGATCGAGGCGACGGGCAGCTGCGCCGGCATCGAGAATTATTCCCGCTGGCTGACCGGGCGCAAAGCCGGCGAGCCGCCGCCCACTTTGTTCGAATACTTGCCCGACAATGCGCTGGTGTTCTGCGACGAGAGCCATGTCAGCGTGCCGCAGATCGGCGGCATGTATCGCGGCGACTATCGCCGCAAGTTCACCTTGGCCGAATATGCTTCCGCCTGCCCAGCTGCATCGACAACCGCCCGCTGAAGTTCGAGGAATGGGACGCGATGCGGCCGCAATCGGTCTATGTCAGCGCCACGCCGGGCAATTGGGAGATGGAGCGCACCGGCGGCATCTTCACCGAACAGGTGATCCGGCCCACCGGGCTTATTGATCCCCCAGTCGAGGTGCGCCCGGTGGAAAGCCAGGTCGATGACCTGATCGCCGAATGCCGGACAATCGCCAAGCGCGGTTATCGCGCCCTGGTCACCACCCTGACCAAGAAGATGGCGGAAGACCTCACCGAATATATGCACGACCAAGGCATCCGCGTGCGCTACATGCATTCGGATGTGGAAACCTTGGAGCGGATCGAGATCATCCGCGATCTGCGGCTGGGCGCCTTCGATGTGCTGATCGGCATCAACCTGTTGCGCGAGGGTTTGGACATTCCCGAATGCGGGCTGGTGGCGATTCTGGATGCCGACAAGGAAGGTTTTTTGCGCAGCGAGACTTCGCTGGTCCAGACCATCGGACGGGCGGCGCGCAATGTCGACGGCAAAGTCATCTTATATGCCGACAGGATCACCGGCTCGATGGAGCGGGCGATGGCGGAGACCACGCGCCGCCGCACCAAGCAGGAGGCCTATAACAAGGCCAACGGCATCACCCCCGCCAGCGTCAAGCGCCACATCGCCGACATTATGGGCTCGATGTATGAGCGCGACCATGTCACGGTGGATGCGGGCGCGATGGCCGAAGGCGGCCGCGAATTCGTCGGCCACAATATCAAGGCGGTGATCGCCGAGATCGAGAAGAAGATGCGCGCCGCCGCCGCCGATCTGGAATTCGAGGAAGCGGCGCGATTGCGCGACGAGCTCAAGCGGCTGCAATCTACTGCCCTGGCGATCGCGGATGATCCTTTTGCGCGCCAGTCCGACGTGGCGCGCGCCAATCTCGATGCTGAGATCACCTATTCCAGTGAAGACAGCCCGTCCAAGCCGATTCCATCAAAAGGCGGGCGCAAGCGGCTGCAGCGCGGCGGCCGCCCCAATGTTCCCAAGACCTTCGGCTCAAGAGCACGATAATACCGTCCCGGCCTCAAGCCGCGCTTGGGCGCGCGGCTTTGCGGCGTTCGCCGGGGCAAAAGGTCCACTGGACCTTTTGCTCCTCCCGGCTCACCCCAAGACGTTCGATTCCCGCGCGCGGTAACCGAGAGGCGCTCAATTACACTGGCAAATGGCCGAGGCGGTGCAGGGAGGAGGTCCGGCGACCGCCTTGCAGACACCGCCTTTGGGATGGCTTGTGCCCACGCACCAGGCCTGGCAGTTGAACGTGTCGGGATGTCCGAGATCATCCGCATGGGCGTGGACCACGCCGGCGCCCGGATTGGATTCGATCAGGATCTGAGCCGACTGACACGCCTCGCCGAAGAACCGCCCATTGGGTTTGCCGTCTTGCGTCACGCCGAGATGGCAACCGGCCACGCCTGGCGCGACGCCATCGGTATCATCCCAAGAGGTGGAGATTTTGCCCTTCCAGTCGGTGGGCTTGTATTCGATTGTGCCCAAGGCCCCCGGCATGCCTTTTGCCCCGGCAGACGGCTCGGAATGTTCCGCCCCGCCGGCATACGACCACAGCAACACGGGAACGCTGATCGCCATGATGATGGCGACTATCGATCGCTTGATCATTGGAATTCTCCCCTTTTGCCCGGTGCGGAACTTATCATTGTTCCCGGCCGGGGATCGATATGCTCGCCCATGCCTTCTTGCGGCGCTTACCTGGGAGACGCGTAACCCGCTGTTCGCAAGCAATAAAAACCGCTCGATTGTAAAATCGGCGCAAAAGCCCTATATCAAGTTTCACGTGGTTCTTGCGTCCCTGTCCGACGAAGCGCTTCTGTCTTTCTGACCAGCTTTCTGATTTTTCAGACGGCGCGCCGGACGAACCGAAAAACTTCCACCGACCCGATGTTCTTGTTTCCACGGCCGTCCCCGCATGGTGCGTGGACGGAACCCCGATGATTAAAGGAACAATCATGACCATCGGCACCGTGAAGTTTTTCAATTCCACCAAGGGCTTTGGCTTTATCGCGCCGGAAGGCGGCGGCAAGGACGTGTTCGTGCATGTCTCCGCTGTCGAAGCGGCGGGCCTGCGCAGCCTGAACGAAGGCCAGAAGGTGAATTTCGAGATTCAACCTGACAAGCGTGGCGCCAAGGCCGCCAATCTTTCGCTGGCCTAAAGAGTAGAACGCGGCTGCCGAACGGAAATTTTCGGCAGCTGCTTTTCATTTGTTAGAAAGGGCGATCCATGACCGAGAGCAAAGCGTCGCGCGCGCGTGAAGCCGCAGGCCGCACCGTGCGAAACGTCGCCCAGATGTGGGAAACCCGCACCGCCCTGGTGAAGCAGGAGATGGCGGCGGAGAGCGCCGCCAATGATGCCAAGACCGCGCGGCTGCGCGCGCTGCGGCTGGAGAAAGAGGCCGAAGAGGCCGAGGCCGCCCGCATCGCCGCCCTGAACGCCCCGCCCGCGCCGGTGAAGAAGCGCGTCAAGCGCATCGGCTGATCTTGTCGCTGCTCTCGATCCTGCATCGCACAGAATATCAATACCGCCAGCCCGTCCGCCTCGGTCCGCATCGCCTGATGCTGCGGCCGCGCGAAAGCCATGAGCTTCGCCTGGTCTCCAGCGAAATCACCACCTGGCCCGCCGCCGTGCTGAGCTGGGCGCAGGATGTGTTTGGCAACACCATCGCCACCGCCGGCTTTTCCGGCGAGAGCGACCGGCTGGTGATCGAAAGCGCCGCGACACTGGACTTGACCAGCAGCGCCTGGCCGGTTTTTCCCATCGCCGCCACCGCCATCAGCTATCCGTTTTTCTATTCCGAGGAGGAGCGCACCGACCTTGGCGCGCTGCTGGTCCCGCAATATCCCGACCCCATGGGACGGCTGCGGTCCTGGACCATGAGTTTTGTGCGCAGCAATCCCACCGACACGCTGGCGCTGCTCAAGGATCTCAATGCCGGCATCTCCGCCACCGCCAGCTATCAGGGGCGCGAGGATGAAGGCACCCAAGCGCCGACGCGCACGCTGGACCTGGGGCGCGGCTGTTGCCGCGATTTCGCGGTGTTGTTCGTGGAGGCGGCCCGCACCCTGGGTTTGGGTGCGCGCATCGTCTCCGGCTATATCTTCAATCCCGCTTTTCCCCAGGACGCCGGCACCACCCATGCCTGGGCGGAAGTGTTCCTGCCCGGCGCGGGCTGGATCACCTTCGATCCCACCAACCGCCAGATGGGCGGCTTCAATTTGATCCCGGTGGCGGTGGGGCGCGACCTGTTCCAGACCATGCCGGTCAGCGGCACTTTTACCGGCACAAACAGCGACCAGATCGGGCTGAGCGTCACCGTGCGCGTGACCCAGCAGACATGAAGACTCCGGACAAACGTTACAGCAAAAGGACCACAGCCATGCGCCACAAGAGCGACGTCGATGCCTTCGTCAATGCCTGGGTGGCGGGCAATGTCCGTGCCGAGCGCGGCCTTTCCGACATTCCCGGCGAAATAGACCGGCTGGCGGCCGCGCTGACCGGCGCGGCCCGCGCGGAAGGCATCAGCGGCGGCGAGCTGCACCGCGTGCTGGGCGATATCGACAACTACCTGACCGAGCAGTGCCAGAAAGCCGTGGCGGATTGACCGGCCGATGAGGATTTGGTCAACGGCGCGGTAACCAAAAATACCAATGTCATGAGCGGCCTGCGGCCTATGGCTCGGGACGCGGCCATGACCGGGGCGCGCGGGCTTTGGCTTACGCCTTCTTAAGCACCCCCGCCGTACATTTTCGCCCATGAAGCTCACGCGCCTGATCGTACTGATGTTGTGCGTCGTCGGCCTGGTCTTCGGCCTGGTCAAGGTTTCCAATTTCCCGCTTGAATTCAGCGCCGCGAATGCCGCGGCCAACGGACAGATCGCGCCGGTCCAGTTCGTGCCCGGAGCCTCCCGCACCTTGGGCTTTGTCACCAACCCGCAAATGTGGATCCTGATTGTGCTGGCAGCCGCGGTGCTGCTGCTGGCCCTGGTCATGCTGGTGCTGAGTGTGTGGAACAGGATCGCCGACACGCGCCCGCCGCCGACCAAGCGCTCCTCCGACCTGTCGAGCTTCTCGCCGCCGCGCGATCTGCCGCCTGCCCATCGGCCGTTCGGAAGGCCGCAATAACGGCCTACAAAATCGCTAGCTACACCCCTCACCCGGCGCTGCGCGCCGCCCTCTCCCACAAGGGGAGAGGGCTGGTTCTTTTTCCTTCTCCCCTTGTGGGAGAAGGTGGCGAGCGAAGCGAGCCGGATGAGGGGTGAGACAAGCTGCCTCCCCAAGCGTTAAACTCCCGCCATGTCCCGAGCCTTCGTCAAAGAAACTGCTGAATCGGCTCCACCTCCCGAACGCATGGTGGACGAAGGCCCCAACCTCGTCACTCCGGAAGGCCTGGCGCAGATCGACGCCCACATCACGCGCATCGAAGCGGCGATGAAAACCGAAGGCAACGTTTTGCTGCGCGAAACTCTGGCCCGCGACTTGCGCTATTGGGAAATCCGCAAAGCGACCGCTGAAGTGGTCGAGACACACTCGACTGACACGGTGTCATTCGGCTCAACCGTCACCATCAGCCGCAAGGGGCGCCAACAGACTTTCCGCATAGTCGGAGTCGATGAAGCCGACGCCTCCAAGGGCCTGATCAGCTTCCGCTCACCCCTGGCGCAAGCGATTTTGGGAGCGGAGGTAGGGGATGTGATCGAGGCGGGTGAGGCGTTGGGGGAGATTGAAGTTCTATCAGCGGACAGCGCCCATTCATAAGAGCTGTTCGACCATCTCCCCTGGCCTACACAGCTTAGCGCCGTTGGGTGTCACGACGATCGGGCGGTTGAGCAGGATCGGGTGTACAGCCATCGCGGCCAGCAGCGTATCGTCATCTGCGTCGCCAAGCTTCAGCTCGGCATAGACCGGCTCCTTGCCGCGGATCACGTCGCGCACCTGCGCATGCATCTGGTCATGGATCAGGTGGCGCAGCTCGTTCGGCGTCAGCGGCGATTTCAGGTACTCGACAATGTGCGGCTCGATGCCGTGGGCGCGGATGACTTCCAGCGCCTTGCGGGAGTTGGAGCAGTTGGGGTTGTGGTAGATGGTTACGTGCATGGTGGACCGTGTTTCGTGCGCTTAGTGTCTATCAACAATTGTCAAAAGGAACCAACGGCCCGGTTCCCGGATTTCCATAGTGCAATTCGAACTCCGGAGGGCATCGTGACAGACCATGCCCAAGAAAATCGCAGCACGATCATAGGAATAGCGGCGGGCGTGGGAATCGCGCTGCTGCTGGTTCTGTTCACTGTCGGCGGCGGACATAACAGTGGCAAGCCTTCGGGTGCCGAAGGCAATCCCATGCAGTCCGATCAGGGACGCTAGTAGGTCGCTGCGGGGGCTAGAGAACGTCTTCCACCGCTTCCGCGGACCCGCACAGTTTCGCGCCGCGATCTGTCACAACCACGGGCCTCTGCATCAGGCTGGGATGCGCCGCCATGGCGGCGAGCAAGGTGTCGTCATCGGCGCCGGCCAGCTTCATCTCGGCGTATGCCGGCTCATTGGTGCGCACCATCTCGCGCACCGCCATATGCAGTTCGTCCTTGATCAGGTGGCGCAGCTTTGCGGGCGACAGCGGCGCGCCCAGATACGCGACGATCTTGGGTTCGATGCCGCGGGCGCGAATGGCTTCCAGCGTCTTGCGCGACTCCGGGCAATTGGGGTTATGAAAAATGGTGACTTGCATCGGGGCCACTCCTGCCGCAATGCAAGCTTACACCGACCTTTAACTCGGCGCGACCCGTCCATCCGTCGACAGGCCGGTGTTCAGCCGCTGCTCGGCCAGGTCGGTCACTTCCTCGGCGCGCAGCAGGATCCAGCGCACATAGCCGTCCTCGCCCAGGATGGGCGTGTTTGTGACCGACCAATAGCGCGTCTCATACGGCCCCAGCGGCATTTTCACGTCATAGCGCAGCATCGGCAGATGATCGGCCTCGCGCGTCTTCAGCACCCTGAGCAGGGACTCGCGGATGCTGGCGACGCCCGAAGCACCGGAATCGTTAGGATTGTCGGGAAAAGCCGCGAACACCAACTGGCCGATGCAGCTCTTTTTGGTGGCCCGGGCGTGTTCTTCATTTTGCGCCACAATGGTAAATCCCGGGTCCAGCACCAGGCAAAGCCCGGGCATTTTTTGGAACACGAGTTCAAAATCCGGTACATCGGCTTGGACTGTTTCAGACCGCACTGAGCCCTCCCTTGCGGGTCTTCGCTGCGCGATCAGAGCGCGGCTGGAACGAGCCCCGCAAGCCCCCAATTGGCAGAAATCGGCCGAATCCGAGGCAACAAAATCGGGGCCGGAAAAGTTGCAATCCTGCCTGGGAGGTTGCGGATGCGAACTCCCGGCGGATGGACAACCTCCTCCCATTGCGCATCCCCCGCCGGGCGCGTAAAGTCAGGGTCACGAGGAGTTACGGCCCGTTACAGTGAAGCGCACCTAGACTTATCCTGCCCGCCCTTAGAGTGCGCGCCTGGACGACGGTTGAACTTCCTTCCCTGCAACACCGTAAAGCCCCGTTCCGCCCGGCATCCCGCCGAAGCGGAAATTTATGCAGGAAGACTCTTTATGACTATCGGAACCGTCAAGTTCTTCAACACCACCAAAGGCTTTGGCTTCATTGCGCCGGAAGGCGGCGGCAAGGACGTGTTCGTGCACGCCACCGCCGTTGAAGCGGCCGGCCTGCGCTCCTTGAGCGAAGGCCAGGAGGTCTCGTTCGACATCGTGCCGGATGCGCGCGGCGCCAAGGCGGCAAACCTCAAGGCCGTCTGAGCGGTCTCGAAGTTTAGAAAAAGCAAGGCCGGCGGATTTCTCCGCCGGCCTTGTTGCTTTTTGCGGATTCTATCGCGCTAGCGCGTCGCCGGCTCGGTGCGGGGAAAAACCAAAGTCACTTCCTTTTGCGGACCGCTGCCGCTGGTGCTGAAATTGGCATGGGCATTGGCGCTGCCGCCGATCAGGCTGGCGGTGGCGGTGTAACTGCCGGCCGCCGGCTTGAACAGGATCCAAGGCGCGTCGCAATCCAGGCCCGCCACTTCCTGATTGCCCTTCATCAGGCTGACATGGGCGTTGGCGAGATTGGCGCCGCCTGTGGTCGCCAGTACGATCTTGACCGGATAGGCCGCCCAGCGCGGATCGTCCTTGGCCGAGCCCACGCCGGTACAAACCGTCTCCACGCCGTTGATGGTGATGGGCATGTCCTGCACCGCCGCGGCCTCCTCGGCCATCATCATAGCGGTTGCGAAGGCAAAGCCGGCCGCGGTCGCGGTCATCAGGAAAAGGCGCATCGGACGTCTCCTCTTCCCCAGCACCCCTAAAAGCGCTTTGGACGCCCTCGGGTTCCCCCGGTTCCCCTTCCATGGCAGGGTAATCGCGCGGGCCCCGATTTGCTGGGGAATTTCATGATCGATTGCAGTCGTTATTTTTTGGTTTCTTTTTTCCTGTCCGCATTAATTTCTCTCTCGCCCGCCGCCGCCCAGAAGGCCAAGGCCATCGCCCGCCTCTCCAACCTGGAAGGCAAGCCGGTCGGCACGGTGGATTTCGCCGCCGTCAATCATGGGGTGCTGATCACCTTCGACCTGCACGGCCTCCCCCCCGGCGCCCATGGCATCCACCTGCACAGTTCGGCCAATTGCGACGCCAAATCGGGCTTTACCGCCGCCGGCCCCATCCTCAGCCTGGTGCCCGGCAAGCGGCATGGCTATCTGGCCGAAGGCGGGCCGGTGGCGGGCGACCTGCCCAACCAATTCGCCGGCGCCGACGGCCGCCTGCGCGCCAGCCTGGTCACCACCAGCTTCAGCCTGGGCAATGGCAAGAAGTCCATTTTCGACCGGGACGGGGTGTCGGTGATCCTGGACCAGCGGGGCGACGATTACCGCACCCAGCCCCTGGGCAATGCCGGCAATCGCATCGCCTGCGGGGTGGTGATCCGCACCAGGGGGCCGGCTGCCTGGAAAATGCCCGCCAAGCCTGCGCCCAAGCCGGCCGGGTAGTATCGGCCCCACCCCCATGACATATTCCGCGCCATCATGGGATTGGAAAAACCGCAAAGCCTGGCTCTGGGCGAGCTGATCGATACCGACGCCCTGCGCCGGGACCTGACCGCCCTGGCCAAGGAGACGGGCGATCCCGGCACCCTGCGCCAAAAGGGTCTCAACCTGATCAAGCAGGCCTTCCAGGACGGGCGGGACAAGGTGAAATACGCGGTGGAGAAGGAGGGCCTGCCCGGCCTGCCTGCCGCGCGGGTGCTGTCCCAGCTGCAGGACGCCATCATCCAGGTGATCTACGACTTCGCGGTCAAGCACGTCTATTACGCCCAGAACCCCTCCAGCGCCGAGCGCATCGCGGTGGTGGCGACCGGCGGTTACGGCCGGGGCGAGCTGGCGCCGGGCTCCGACATCGACCTCCTGTTCCTGCGCCCCTTCAAGCAGACCGCCTGGGGCGAAAGCGTCATCGAATTCATCCTCTACATGCTGTGGGACCTGGGCCTGAAGGTCGGCCATGCCACCCGCTCGCTGGCGGAAAGCGTGCGGCTGGCCAAGCTGGACGTCACCATCCGCACCGCCATCCTGGAAGCGCGCTTCCTGTGGGGCGACCAAAGCCTTTACGACGAGCTGCGCAAGAAATTCTGGAACGAGGTCGCCACCGGCAATGGCCGCGATTTTGTCGAAGCCAAGCTGGCCGAGCGCAAGGAGCGTCACCAGCGCCAGGGCGAGAGCCGCTATCTGGTCGAACCCAACATCAAGGAAGGCAAGGGCGGGCTTCGCGACCTGCAGACCCTCTATTGGATCGGCAAGTATCTCTATCACGTCGATGACGCGGCCGACTTGGTCGACTATGGCGTCTTCACCCGCGAGGAGTATCGCACCTTCCAAAAGGCGGAAGCCTTTCTCTGGAATGTGCGGATGCATCTGCATTATCTGATGGCGCGGGCGGAAGAACGCCTGTCTTTCGATGTGCAGCCGGCCCTGGCGGCGGAACTGGGTTATGTGGATGCGGAGAAACCGCGCCGGGCGGTGGAAGCCTTCATGCGCGCCTACTTCCTGGTGGCCAAGGATGTGGGCGACCTGACCCGCATTTTCTGCGCCGCGCTGGAGGAACAGCACCGCAAGGTGCGCCCCTCACTCACCCGCATGCTGCCGGGCTTCTTGAAGCCGCGCAGTCCGGACGACGATTTCTTTGTCGAGAATGGCCGGCTGAATGCCAATCCCGCCATCTTCCGCCAGGACCCGGCCAATATCCTGCGGCTCTTTCAAGTGGCGGATGCCAAGGGCGTCGATGTCCATCCCAACGCGCTGCGCACGGTGGCGCGCTCGCTGGACCTGATCACCGACAATGTCCGCAACAACCCGATCGCCAACCAGGCTTTCCTGGAGATGCTGACTTCGCGCCACGATCCCGAACGGGCGCTGCGCCTGATGAACGAAGCCGGCGTGCTGGGCCGCTTCATTCCGGAATTCGGTCATGCCGTGGGGCTGATGCAGTTCAACATGTACCACCATTACACGGTGGACGAGCATCTGATCCGCGCCGTGGGCAATGTCGCGGCGATCGAGCGCGGCGACCATAAGGACACCAATCCCCTCACCAGCGACATCGTCAAGCGCATCCAATCCCGCAATGTGCTGTATTGCGCCATCCTGCTGCATGACGTTGCCAAGGGCCTGCCCGGCGATCACAGCAATGTGGGGGCGGAAATCGCCCGCAGCCTGTGTCCCCGCCTGGGCCTGTCCGCGGCTGACACCGCCGCGGTGGCCTGGCTGGTGAAAAACCACCTGGTGATGAGCGACACCGCGCAGCGCCGCGATGTCGGGGACCCCAAGACAGTGCGCGACTTTGTCGAGATGGTGCAGTCGCCGGAGATGCTGCGGCTGTTGGTGATCCTAACCGTCGCCGACATCCGCGCTGTCGGCCCCGGCGTGTGGAACGGCTGGAAAGGCCAGCTGCTGCGCGAGCTTTATTATGCCGCGGAAAATATGATGACCGGCGGCGACCAGGTGCCCTCGCGGTCCAGCCGGGTTGCCGCCGCCAAGGCCGGCTTGGAGGAGCGTCTTGCCGATTTCACCCCCGAGCTGCGCGAAAAGGCGCTCAACCGTCACTACGACAATTACTGGCTGGCGTTCGACCAGGACGAGCTGGAGCGCCATGCCCGGCTGATCACCAAGGCCGATGCCGACAACAAGCTGTTGACCTTGGACGCCTCCACCAACAAGTTCCGCGCCGTCACCGAGATCATTCTCTACACCCCCGACAATGCCGGCCTGTTCTCGCAATTCGCCGGCGCCATCGCCATGTCGGGCGGCTCGATCGTGGACGCCAAGGCCTTCACCACCTGCGATGGCTTCGCGCTGGACGTATTCTCGCTCCAGGATTCCGAAGGCGAGGCCTTTGGCGATGCCGAGCGGCTTGCCCGGCTGCACCAGACCATCGAGAAGACCTTGCGCGGCGAGCTGCGGCCGCGCCGCGAACTGGCGCGCCGCGTCACGCGCAACCGCGCCAGCGCCTTCAACATCAAGCCCAAAATCCTTTTCGACAATGAGGCGTCGCGCATCGCCACCGTCATCGAAGTGGAATGCCTGGACCGGCCCGGCCTGCTCTATGACATCACCCAGGCGATCTTCGAGGCAGGCCTGTCCATCTCCACCTCCATGGTGACGACCTATGGCGAGCGGGCGATCGACGTCTTCTATGTGCGCGACGGCTTCGGCCATAAGATCGTGCATCCCACCCGGCTGGATGCGGTGGAACGGCGTTTGAAAGCGGCCGTGATACCCCTTGAAGCCTCTACGCCCGCCAAGGCATAAGGCCGGCATGACGCACAAACCTCTCGTCCTTTCGGGCATGCAGCCCACCAACACGCTGCATTTGGGCAATTACCTGGGCGCGCTCAAGAATTGGGTGCGCATGCAGGAGCAAATGCCCTGCCTGTTCTGTGTGGTGGACATGCACGCCATCACCCAGGATGTGGGGTATGGCAAGCCGGCCGAATTGGCCCAGGCAACGCGCGAAGTCACCGCCGCCTATATCGCCGCCGGCGTCGACCCCAAACGCACCCCCATCTTCAACCAGGGCCAAGTGCCGGAGCATGGCGAACTGGCCTGGATCTTCAATTGTGTGGCGCGGCTGGGTTGGCTGGACCGCATGACCCAGTTCAAGGAAAAGTCGGGCAAGCATAAGGAACGCGCCAGCGTGGGGCTGTACACCTATCCGGTGCTGATGGCCGCCGACATCCTGGTCTACAAGGCCACCCATGTGCCGGTGGGCGAAGACCAGAAGCAGCATCTGGAACTGGCCCGCGACATCGCCCAGAAGTTCAACAACGACTTTGGCGTGCCGGATTTCTTCCCCCAGCCCGAGCCGGTGATCGTGGGCGCCGCCACCCGCGTCATGTCCTTGCGCGACGGCACCAAGAAAATGTCCAAGTCGGACGACAGCGATATGAGCCGCATCAACCTGACGGACGATGCCGAGACAATCGCCAACAAGATCAAGCGGGCCAAGACCGATCCCCATCCCCTGCCCGGCAGCAAGGACGCGTTGAAAGACCGGCCTGAGGCCGAAAACCTCTTGAACATCTATGCCGCCCTGGCCGACCAGGACCGCGACGCGGTGATCGCCCAGTTCGCCGGTCAACAATTCTCGGGCTTCAAGTCCCAGCTGGCCGATCTGACGGTGGCAAAGCTTGCGCCCCTGGCGGCGGAAATGCGCCGCTTGCTGGCGGACCCCGCGGAAATCGACCGCATTCTCAAGGACGGCGCTTCCCGCGCCCGCGCCATTGCCGTCCCGGTCATGGACGAGGTCAAAAAGCAGGTCGGGTTTATTTCCTAGCATTTTTATAGGGCGCGTTTGCCGCGTCCTCTTTTTCAGCAAGAAGCATAGGATAGGGCCATGACATTGGACCCCGTCGTCCTGTCGCGATTGCAGTTTGCCTGGGTCGTCGCCTGGCACATACTTCTGCCGGCGCTGACCGTGGGGCTGGCCTCTTATATCGCCTTCCTGGAAGGCGTCTGGTTTTTCACCGGCAAGGAAATCTGGTTCCGAATCTCGGGCTTCTGGACCCGTATCTTTGCCGTCGCCTTCGGCATGGGGGTGGTGTCGGGCGTGGTGATGCCGTTTCAGTTCGGCACCAATTGGAGCCGCTTTTCCGACGCCACGGCCAATATCATCTCGCCCATGCTGGCCTATGAAGGCCTCACCGCCTTCACCCTGGAAGCGGGCTTTCTGGGTGTGCTGCTGTTCGGGCGCAACCTGGTGCCGCGCTGGGCGCATTTCGCCTCCGCCTGCTTGGTGGCGCTGGGCACCTTGTTCTCGACCTTTTGGATCCTGGTGACCAACAGTTGGATGCAAACGCCGGCGGGATACAGACTGGTCGACGGCATCTTCTATCCCACCAGCTGGAGCGAGATCGTCTTCAGCGCCTCCTTCCCTTACCGCTTCATGCATACGGTCGTTGGATTCTATGTCACCACGGGGTTTGTGGTGCTGGGTGTGGCCGCCGCTCTGTTGCGGCGGCAAGAGTCCGTCGAAGAAGCAAAGCGCATGCTGTCGATAACCCTGTGGTTTGTGACCCTGACGGTGCCTTTGCAGATTTTCCTGGGCGACCTGCATGGCCTGAACACCTTGCACACCCAGCCCGCCAAGCTTGCCGCCATCGAAGCCCATTGGGAGCGCGAGGCGCGCGCGCCGCTGGCCTTGTTCGCCATTCCCGACGAACAGGCCGAGACCAATCGCTATGCCATCGAAGTGCCGCTGCTGGGCAGCCTGATCCTGACCCATGACGCCAATGGCGTGGTGCCGGGCTTGAAGGAATTTCCACGTGCAGACCGCGCACCCGTCGCCATTCCCTTCTTTGCCTTCCGCATCATGGTGGGGGCGGGATTGGTGATGCTGGCTTTGGTGGCGGTCGGCTTGTGGCTGAGGCTGCGGCGCAAGCTTTACGACACCGGCTGGTTTCTGCGGGCCCTGATGTGGAGCTCGTCCCTCGGCTTCATTGCCGTGGTTGCGGGCTGGACCACGACCGAAGTCGGGCGTCAGCCATGGACGGTCTATGGCGTCATGCGCACCGCCCATTCGGTAACGCCATCCCTGACCGGCATGGATGTGCTGCTGTCCCTGCTGGGCTATATGGTTGTCTATCTGATCATGTTCCCCACCGGCCTGTGGTTCATCGCGCGTATCGTGCGCGGCGGCGTCGCGGGCGAAGAGGACACGCCTGTGGAAGGCGGCCGTCCGTCCGCGCCGGTCAAGCCGGTGCCGGGAGGGGTGCCATGATCATCTTCGATTTTGTGCCGATCTGGACGCTGATCCTGGGCCTGGCGGTTTTCTTCTATGTGCTGCTGGACGGTTTCGATCTGGGCGTCGGCATTCTCTACAACTTTGCCCGCACGCCGGCCGACCGCAATCTGCTGATGAATTCCATCGCGCCCATCTGGGATGGCAATGAAACCTGGCTGGTGCTGGGTGGCATCGGGCTGCTGGCGGCCTTTCCGCTGGCTTTCGCCATCATCCTGCCCGCCGTCTATTTCCCAATTTTGATGATGCTGCTGGCCTTGATCTTTCGCGGCGTGGCGTTTGAGTTCCGGTTTCGCGATGTCGAGCACCGCACCTTCTGGGATCACGCTTTCGGCTATGGTTCGGCCATCGCCACCTTCGCCCAAGGCGTGGTGCTGGGCGCTTTTATCCAAGGTTTCCAGGTCGAGGGCCGGCATTTCACCGGCGGCAGTTTCGACTGCTTCACGCCTTTTTCATTCTTCACAGGACTTGCGCTGTTGTTCGGTTACGGCTTGCTGGGCGCCGGCTGGCTGATCCTTAAGACCGAGGGCGCCTTGCAGGATCAGGCGCGCCGCCAAGCGCGTTTCTGCTTCCTGGGGACCCTGGCGGCCGTCGGCATCGTCAGCCTGTGGACCCCGTTGATGGACAAGGATATCGCGCAGCGCTGGTTTGACTGGCCCAATATCGCTTACTTAAGTCCGGTGCCCGTGCTGACAGCCTTGTTCGGAATTCTGGAATGGCGGGCCATTGCCGATCCGAAGTCCGAACTGACTCCATTCCTTTATGCCATGCTGCTGTTCAGCCTGTCCTATCTGGGCATTGCCATCAGTCTGTTCCCCATGATCGTGCCGCATCACTATGACCTGTGGCAGGCGGCGTCTTCGCCCGATACCCAGATCTTCTTGGGCGTGGGCACCTTGTTCCTGTTGCCGGTGATCCTGGTCTATACCGGCTGGTCTTACTGGGTGTTCCGGGGCAAAGTGCGGGCCGATACCGGATATCACTAGCTCATGACGAAAACTGTCCTTGTCACCGGCGCTGCCAAACGGCTGGGCCGGGCCATCGCCCTGGACCTGGCCGAGCACGGCTGGAACGTGGCGATTCATTACAACAGTTCGGAGGAAGAGGCCGACAGCGCGGCGCAAGCGGTGCGCGCCTTTGGCGGCGATGCCGCGATGCTGAAATGCGACCTGTCGAAGGAAAGCGAAACGGCAACCCTGGTGGATCGGGCCGTCAAGGAGCTGGGCCCACTCACGGCACTGATCAATTCCGCTTCATTGTTCGAGAATGACGACTGGCAGACTGCCACTCGCAAGACCTGGGACGCGCATATCGAAATCAACCTGCGCGCACCCTTGCTCTTGTCGCAACTGTTCGCCAAGCAAGTACCGGACGGCGCGCAGGGCAACATCATCAACATCATCGACCAGCGCGTGCTGAAGCCCACGCCGCAATTTTTGTCTTACAGCGTCAGCAAAGCCGGGCTGTATTGGCTGACCACCACCTTGGCGCAAGCCATGGGCCCACGCATCCGGGTCAATGCCGTCGGGCCCGGACCTACCTTGAAGAATCCCCGCCAGTCGGATGCGGATTTCAACCGCCAGCGCGATGCCACAATCCTAAAGCGCGGCGCCGACCCGGCCGATATTTGCGGCGCGGTGCGTTATCTGTTGCAGGCCGAGGCCGTGACCGGCCAGATGCTGGCGGTGGATGGCGGCCAGCACCTGATCTGGCAGACCCCCGATGTGCAGGGTGGCGAATGAGCAAGATCGAAATGCCGCGTTTTGCCAGCGCCACCAGCGGCATCCGCCATGTCTTCATCCGCAACTTGGAACTGCCGGCCCATATCGGCGTCTACCGCCAGGAAGAGGGCCGCACTCAGCCGGTGCGCATCAATGTCGATCTCGCCACCGAGGACATCGCCGATGCCCAGGACATGCTGGAAAATGTGGTCGACTATCATGTGATCGAGAAACGCATCCGCTCCATCATCGCCGAGGGCCATGTCCGGCTGGCGGAAACCCTGGCGGAACGCATCGCGGCGGCCTGTTTCGAGGACCCCAGGGTGCGCACCGTGCGGGTGCGGGTGGAGAAACTGGCGGCTCTCACCCATGCCGAAAGCGTGGGAATTGAGATCGAGCGTACGCGCTAATATGTTTAGGAGATGAATTCCCCCGAACCGCCCCTGATGGGCGCGGACCGTATCGCCGCCTATCTCAAGACTTTGCCCGACGCGCCGGGCGTCTATCGCATGATGAATGCGGCCGGCGATGTGCTGTATGTCGGCAAGGCCAAAAGCCTCAAGAAGCGCGTTTCCTCCTATGCCCGCGGCGGCGTCCACAGCGACCGCCTCACCCGCATGGTGGCGGAGACGGTGGAGATGCTGTTTGTCACCACCGCCAGCGAGACCGAAGCGCTGCTGCTGGAATCCAACCTGATCAAGCGGCTCAAGCCCCGCTACAATGTCAGCTATCGCGACGACAAAAGCTTCCCCAACATCCTGCTGCGGCAGGATCATGAATTTCCGCAACTGCTGAAGCATCGCGGCGCCAAGACCAGCAAAGGCGTTTACTTCGGGCCCTTTGCCAGCGCCGGCGCCGTCAACCGCACCTTGAACACCTTGCAGCGGGCCTTCCTGCTCAGGTCCTGTTCGGATTCGGTGTTCGACTCCCGGACCCGCCCCTGCCTGTTGTTCCAGATCAAGCGCTGCAGCGCGCCTTGCGTCGGCCGCATCGAGGCGGGCGGCTATGCCGAGCTGGTCGAGGAAGCGGAAATCTTCCTGCGGGGAAAAAGCCAGGCGGTGCAGGATCAGCTCAAGGCGGAGATGGCCCGCGCCTCGGATGCCCTGGATTTTGAAGCGGCCGCCAAACTGCGTGACCGGCTCAAGGCGATGAGCCATATCCAATCCTCGCAAGGCGTGAATCCCACCACCTTCGAGGAGGCCGATCTTTTTGCCGCTTACAGCGAAGGCGGCCAGACTTGTATCCAGGTTTTCTTCTTCCGCGCCGGACAGAATTGGGGCAACCGTCCTTATTTCCCGCGCCATGAACGCGACCTGCCTTTGGCCGAGGTGTTGGAATCCTTTGTCGGTCAGTTCTATGACGAGCGCACCGCGCCCAAGTTGATCCTCACCTCCGAGGAACTGCCGGGCCGCGCCCTGCTGGCCGAGGCGCTGGCTTTGCGCGCCGAGCACAGGGTCGAAATCTCCATGCCTCAGCGCGGCGAAAAGCGCGAGATCATGGAGCGCGCTTTGGCCAATGCCCGCGAGCAGCTGGGCCGCCGCCTGGCCGAGAACAGCGCGCAGACCCAGCTGCTGGAAGGCGTGGCGGACACCTTCGGCCTGGACCAGCCGCCGCGCCGGGTCGAGGTTTATGACAATTCCCATATCCAGGGCGCGCATGCGCTGGGCGCTTTCATTGTCGCGGGGCCGGAAGGTTTCGAAAAAGCGCAATACCGCAAATTCAACATCAAGAGCGAAGATCTCGCGCCCGGCGACGATTACGCCATGATGCGCGAAGTTCTGAGCCGCCGCTTCGCGCGCATGGTGAAGGAGGAAGCCGACGCCACTGCCGAAAATTCCAGATGGAAGCGACCTGATTTGGTGCTGATCGACGGCGGACCGGGCCAGTTGTCGGTGGCGTGCCAGGTCTTTGCCGATCTGGGGGTGGAGGATGTGGCGCTGGCCGCCATCTCCAAGGGCCCCGACCGCGATGCCGGGCGCGAGCATTTCTATCTGCCCGGCAAGGAACCCTTCCGGCTCGATACCAAAAGCCCGGTTTTGTACTATCTGCAACGCTTGCGTGACGAGGCGCACCGCTTTGTCATCGGGGGCCACCGCAAGAAGCGCAGCGCCGCCATTGGCGCCAATCCCCTCGACGAGATTGCCGGCGTGGGGGCGGGCCGCAAGCGCGCCTTGTTGCAGCATTTCGGTTCCGCCCGGGCGGTGGCGGGGGCCAGCCTGACCGACCTTTCCGCGGTTTCCGGGGTCAGCGAGACACTGGCCAGGAAAATTTTCGATTTCTTTCATCCCGGCGGATGACCTCTGGGTAGAGGAGTTCTAAACTCGGGTCATGTTCGCCCTGCCCAACGCCCTGACCATCCTGCGCATCCTGTTGGTGCCTGTCTTTGTCGTCGCTTTTGTTCTTCCCGGCGATGTCGCGCGGCTGGTGGCTTTTTCGGTCTTCGTAATCGCCGGCGTCAGCGACTGGCTGGACGGTTTCGCCGCCCGAAAGCTCAAGGCCGGCTCCGATTTCGGCCGCATGCTGGATCCCATCGCCGACAAAGTGCTGGTGGCGGTAGCGCTGATGATGCTGGTGGCGGAGGGCACATTCCGCAAGGTCGTCGACCCGGTAACGGGAACGAGCGTGTTTAGTTTGCTGAGGCTTGTTCCAGCCCTGATCATCCTGTCGCGCGAAATTCTGGTCTCGGGCCTGCGCGAATTCCTGGCGGGCACACGCGTCAGCGTTCCGGTGACCAATGTCGCCAAGTTCAAGACCGCGGTGCAGATGATCGCCATCGGCGCCATGATCCTGACGCCTCTTGTCGGTGAGTATGCGCCGGAACTGCCGGGCAAGACCTACATGGGCATCGCCTATTCGATGCTGTGGATCGCCGCGGCTCTGACTGTCTACACCGGCGTAATCTATTTCAAGAATGGCCTAAAGCATCTGCGCCCCGGACCGACCCCGGAGACACAAGGTGCTTCGCGACTGCGCGAGTCGACGTGAACGCGGATTAGTCACGCCTAAGCAGGGACTTTTGCCGCGCCCCGAACTTCATCCGCATATGCGTTCATGAGGGTCTCCGTCAGCGCGCCCGGCCGGAAGCGATAGGAACCGATTTCGGACACCGGCGTCACTTCGGCGGCAGAGCCGGTGAGAAAGCATTCGGTGAATGTGCTCATCTCTTCCGGCTTGATATGGCGCTCGACCACCTTGACCCCACGCGCCTTGGCGATGGCGATCACCGATTGGCGGGTCAGGCCATTGAGGAAGCAATCGGGAATGGGCGTGTGGAGCACGCCATCCTGCACGAAAAAGACATTCGCGCCGGTGGCTTCCGCGACATAGCCGCGATAGTCGAACATGAAGGCATCGGCATAGCCCTTGGCCTCGGCCTCATGCTTGCAGACGGTGCAGATCATATAGAGGCCCGCGGCCTTGGCGTGGACCGGCGCGGTGTCCGCGGCGGGCCGGCGGTAGCGGGCGATGTCCAGGCGGATGCCTTTGAGCTTTTCCGCCGGGCTGAAATAGGAGGGCCAGGGCCAGCAGGCGATGGCGACATGGATGGTGGTGTTCTGCGCGGACACTGCCATCATTTCACTGCCGCGGAACGCGACCGGACGCAAATAGCCGTCCTTGATGTTCAAGGCCGCGGCGGCATCGATGCAGGCTTGGTTGATCTGGTCCTGGCTGTAGGGAATCTTCATGCCCAAGGTCTCGGCGGAATAGAACAGACGCGCCGTATGTTCCTTGAGCTTGTAGATCGTGCCGTTGTAGATGCGCTGGCCTTCGAACACACAAGAGCCATAATGCAGGCCATGAGTCAGCACATGGGTCTTGGCGTCCTTCCAGGGCACCAGCTTGCCGTCATACCAAAGCGAGCCATCGCGCTGGTCGAAGGGGATCACATCTGCCATTGCCTTATATCCTAACCACTATCCTGCCGGGCTTGCCCGTCTTTGAGGGAGGGCCTAGTTTTTCTGCCATGTATTGCAGCATGGCCGGCGCGAAAACCGCAAGGGTGGCAAGGGCATTTTCGCCCCTGGCCAGGGCATGGCAGCCATGAGTTTGCCCCCCACTTTACCAGGCCCGGATGAGCCGCACCTGCTGGTGGTGGATGACGATGAGCGGCTGCGCGCCCTGTTGCAGCGCTATCTGTCCTCCAACGGCTATCGGGTGAGCGTGGCGCCCGGCGCGCCGGAAGCGCGCGCCCTGATGAAAAGCATGGAATTCGATCTCTTGATCCTGGACGTGATGATGCCCGGCGAGTCCGGCCTGGATCTCACCCGCAGCGTGCGTCAGGAATCTTCGGTCCCGATCCTGATGTTGACGGCGCGCGGCGATCCAGCCGACCGTATTGAAGGGCTTGAGCAAGGAGCCGACGATTATCTGCCGAAACCCTTCGAGCCGCGTGAGCTTCTGCTGAGGGTGAACTCGTTGCTGCGCCGCGCGGCACCCGCGGAATTGCCGGCGCAGGGCCCGGTGCGCATGGGCGAAGCTTTGTTCGATCCCGGCACTTCACGCCTGACCCGTTCCGGGCGGCCCGTGAAGCTGACGGGCGCGGAAGCGGCCCTGTTGCAACTCTTCGCCACCCATGCGGGACGCCCCTTCAGCCGCACCGAATTGTGCAAGCGGCTGAATGTGGCGCTCGAAAGATCGATCGATGTGCAAGTGACACGCTTGCGCCGCAAGATCGAGGAAGACCCCAAGCTGCCGCTCTATCTGCAGACGGTTCGCGGCGTGGGTTACATGTTGGTGCCTGATCGTGGTTGAGGCTGGCCGTGGCTGAGGGCTGGTCGCTCAAGCGATTCTTGCCGCGCGGCCTGTTGGGCCGCTCGGTGATTATCATCCTCGCGCCCATCGTCCTGCTGAATGGGATTATCGCCTATGTTTTCTTCGAACGCGACCTGGACACCACCACACGGCGGCTGGCGCGGGACGTGGCCGCCGATATCGCCCTGCTGGTGGCGCAGGAAGACAATTATCGTGGAATAGAGCGCGAAAAGCTCAGGGCGTTGTCGGCCCGCCAGCTCGACTATCGCATTCAGCTCATTCCCGGCGAGAACCTGCCGCCCTTCCATGGCCAGCCGATCAGCACCATCGATGTGGCGCTGGATGACATTCTCGAGCAGCGCATCGGCGCCGACCGCGATTTCCGTACCGCCCGCATGGGCGATGATTTCGACATCCGGGTGGATGTGCATGATGGGGTTCTTTCGGTCCTGGTGCCGCGCGACCGGGTCACCGTCTCCAAGCCGGATATTTTCGTCGCATGGATGTTGGGCTCGTCCCTGCTGTTGGTGGGCATCGCCTTCATATTGATCCGCAACCAGGTGCGGCCCATCGAGCGGCTGGCGCGGGCCGCCGACAGTTTCGGCAAGGGCCGGGCGGTGCCCGATTTCAAGCCCTATGGCGCCACCGAAGTGCGTCGTGCCGCACAGGCCTTCATCACCATGCGCGAGCGCATCGAGCGCCATGTCGCCCAGCGCACCGAAATGCTGGCGGGGGTCAGCCACGACATCAAAACGCCATTGACCCGATTGAAGCTGACTTTGGCGATGATGCCCGACGATGCCGATATCTCCTCGATGCGTGAGGACATCGCCGAGATGGAGCATATGCTCGACGATTATCTGGCTTTCGCGCGCGGCGAGGGCGGCGAAGATGCCAGCCTTACCGACCTGAGCGAATTGTTGCGTGATGTGGCTTGCGCGGCCGAACGGGCTCGGCCGAAAGCCCAGATCGCGGTGACCGCGCCGGCCCATGTCCCCGTCAGCGTGAGGCGCGCGGGCCTGCGCCGGGTCCTGGCCAACCTGATCGACAATGCCCTCAAGCATGGCTCCAGGGTGGGGGTGAGTCTGACCCAGGACGAACGGCTGGTGGAGATCGCCATCGAGGATAATGGCCCCGGCATTCCTGAACCGCGGCGGGAAGAAGCGTTCCGGCCCTTTCACCGGCTGGATGAGGGGCGCAATCTGCAAAGCGGCGGTTCGGGCCTGGGCCTGGCCATTGCCCGTGACATCGCCCGCGCCCATGGCGGCGACATCGTCTTGAGCGACAGCAGGCTGGGTGGGTTGAAGGCGACGGTGCGGTTACCGGTCTAGCCGCGCAACTCCTCCGCCCGCTTGCGTGCCGCCTGCACCGCGCGTTTCATCAGCGCCACCAACCCATCTTCCGCCATCAACACATAAAGCGCCGCCGCCGTGGTTCCGCCCGGGCTGGTGACGGCTTCGCGCAATGCCGAAGCCGGAGATTTGTCGGCCGCCAAAAGCGCACCGGCGCCCGCCACGGTGGCGCGGGCGAATTGCTCGGCCTGGCCACGCGGCAAGCCTTCGGCCACGCCCGCTTCGGCCAAGGCTTCGGCCATCAGGAAAAGATAAGCGGGGCCCGATCCGGACACTGCGGTCACGCTGTCGATCAGCTCTTCCTTGGCAACCCAGACGGTCTGCCCCAAGGCCGACAGCAAGGCGGCGGCGCGCTTCTTGTCGGCAGCGGTGGTGCCCTTGGCGGCATAGAGACCGGTAATGCCGGCGCCGATGGCGCCCGGCGTGTTGGGCATGGCGCGGATGATTCGGGCGCGCTTGCCCCAAGCGCGCGCCATGGCTTCGACCGAGGTGCCCGCCGCGATGGAGATCATCAGCGCGCCGGCTTGGGCAAAGCTCGCCAGCAAGGGCGCTTCACCTTTCAGCACCTGCGGCTTGATCGCCACCACACAGACAGACGGTTTGCGCTGGACTTGAGATGGTGCCGCGAACAGCGCGATCTTTTTTGCCCTGGCCAGCTTGCGCAGGCCGGCCGAAGGCTTGGGCTCAACCACCGCGATGGATTTGATGCCGCGGTTCAACCAGCCCTGGAGCAGGGCACCGCCCATTCTGCCGGCGCCGATGAGAAGAACGGTCACGACTTGGCCATTAGGCTTGGCCGGCGCACTCCAGCACCGCCGACGCGATGGCGTCTTCCGCCGTTTTGCCGCCCCACAGCACGAACTGGAAGGCGGGGTAGTAATGCTCGCAGGCTTCCAGCGCCAGATTCAGGAGCGCTTCGCATTGGGCGGCACTGGTTTCGGCGTCCGGGAAAATCATGGCATGGCGGAAAATGATGGTTCCGTCCTGCGGCCAGAGATCGAAATGGCCGATCCAGAGTTTGGCGTTCACATGCATCAGCAGGTCGGCGACATTCTGACGCCGCACCCCTTCGCTGATCCGCATATCGAAGGCGCTGGACAGGTGCAGGGATTGCAGGTCCTCCCGCCAGGAAAAGTTGAAATGATGGTCGCTCCACTTCCCGGCCACCGATAGGTTCAACTCATCGCGTCCCGCCCGTTCGAAAGCCCAGCCATTGGCCTCGACGGCGCGTTCCAGGAGGTCCAGGGGATGGAGGGTATCGAGTGGCTCATCGTCCAGATGGGTGATGGTCATTGGGCAACTCCAAGGCGCTTCGGCCACAAAACGAAGCAGTTGCAATCCAAACTGGCACAAGATTTTGAGAAAACAAGAGTCTGGGACTCCTCATCCCCGCCCAAGGGAAAGATTCCACAGCTTTGGAAGCCGCAAAGATTCACAGGGAAAAACGTCCCTGTCGGGAACTGAAAATTACGCGAGCTCGCCCGCTTTCGAGACTCTCGAATCGCGCGCTAAGTGCCTGATTTGGATTCCAAAGCAGCGATCCGGGCCGCCAGTGCCTCGTTCTCGGCCCGGGCCCTGGCGGCCATGGCCTTGACCGCCTCGAATTCCTCGCGCGGGACGAAATCCATGTCGGCCACCAGACGCTCCAGGCGCTGGCGTACAAAAGTGTCGATCTCGGTCCGCACGCTCTGGGCCATGCCGGCAGCGTCGGTGAAGGCTTTCGCCACGCCGTCCAAGAACGGATTGTCGGTTTGCGCCATAGAACCCTCCACGACCAGACAGCTCTTATATGGCCGCCGCCGTCACTTGACACAAGGCACGAAGCTCTGGCTTTTCAAGGGCCATGATCCCGGCTTTGCTGCCCTTTCCCCAAATCGATCCGGTGCTGATTCAGCTGGGTCCCCTGGCCATCCGCTGGTACGCCCTGGCCTATATCGCGGGCATCGTACTGGGATGGTGGGGCGTGGTGCGGGTACTGCGCCAGAAAGGCCTTTGGGCCAACCCGCCCTTCCATGGGCGGATTCCCGCCACCGAGGACGATATCGGCGATCTGGTGGTGTGGGCGACCTTGGGCGTTATTATCGGAGGGCGCCTGGGCTGGGTGCTGATCTACGGCACGATTCTATGCAGCGTGACGCCGCAATATGCGCCCTTTTGCGATGGCCTGCCCACCGGCTTCATCACCGATCCCATCCGAATCATCGCAGCCTGGGAAGGCGGCATGTCCTTCCATGGCGGGCTTTTGGGTGTGGTGATCGCGGTCTGGCTGTTCTGCCGCCGCCGCAAGATCAAGCTGCTGCCGGTCGCCGACCTGGCTTGCGCGTTCGCCCCCATCGGCCTGTTCTTTGGTCGGCTGGCCAACTTCGTGAACGGCGAGCTTTGGGGGCGGATCAGCGATGTTCCCTGGGCCATGATCTTCCCGCGCGGCGGTCCTCTGCCCCGCCATCCCAGCCAGCTTTATGAGGCGGCTCTGGAAGGAATTGTCCTCTTCGCCCTGCTGCAGATCGCGCTGCGGGTGTTTCGCGCCCATGAGCGGCCGGGCCTGATCTCCGCGCTGTTCTTCCTGGGCTACGGCACCTTTCGATTCATCTGCGAATTCTTCCGCGAGCCCGATACGCAGTTCCTCGGACCCATCAGCATGGGCATGGCCTTGTCCATCCCGGTATGGCTCGCAGCCGCGATTCTGTTCTGGGTCGCCATGCGCCGGCCCACCTCTTCAAGTTCCGGCGCGTGAGGCGGGCCCGTGTCTCTTAAGGCGCGCATTGCCGCCCTGATCGAGGCCCAGGGCCCGATGTCGGTGGCCCAATTCATGACCATCAGCCTGCTGGATCCTAAGTGCGGCTATTACGCCACCCGCGATCCGCTGGGAGCTGGCGGAGATTTCACCACCGCTCCCGAGATCAGCCAAATGTTCGGCGAGATGATCGGTCTTTGGCTGGTGCAAGCCTGGTCCGACCAAGGCTGTCCGAGAAATCCCCGGCTGGTGGAATTGGGCCCCGGACGCGGCACCTTGATGGCCGACATTCTACGCACCGCCAAAGTGGCGCCGGAGTTCCTTACCGATCTGGAGGTGGTGCTGATCGAGGCGAGTCCGACTTTGCAGCAGGTGCAAGCCGACAAGTTGCGGAGTCTGGGTGCGGACATTTGCTGGCAAGCCCAATTCGACGACAGCCTGACCGACCGGCCGCTATTTCTGGTCGCCAATGAATTCTTCGACGCGCTTCCTTTGCGCCAATATGTGAAGACCGATCGCGGCTGGTGCGAGCGCATGGTGACGGTCTTGAATGACGAGTTGAGCTTTGCGTTGGCGCCGGTGCCCACACCCCCCGCCGCTATTCCTCGGGGGCACGAAAACGCGCCCGACGGCGCGGTGTTTGAAATCTCGCCGGCGGCCACGGCCTTGGCCGAGGACATTGCCCGCACTGTGGCTGCCAAGGGCGGAGCGGCTCTCATCATCGACTATGGCTATGCCGAGGCGAGCGGATTCTCCGAAACCCTGCAAGCGGTCAGCGGGCATCGTTTTGCCGATGCCCTGGCCGATCCCGGCGAGGACGATCTCTCCGCCCATGTGGACTTTGCCGCCCTGGCCGAGGCGGGACGCCGAGGCGGCGCCCAGGTTTTCGGCCCCGTGACGCAAGGCATGCTGCTTGCCAATATCGGCATCGCCGAACGGGCGGAACAATTGATGAAATCCAACCCGGAGAGCGCGAATGCGCTTTTCTCGGCCATCGAAAGATTGATCGGCAACGACCAGATGGGAAAATTGTTCAAGGCGCTGGCTTTCGTTCCCGCCGCGATCTCGGATGTCCCGGGATTTCCGCCATGAAGCGCATCACGGCCCAAGTCCTGGAATCGGCGGGGATCGCGCATGGCTTTTTCGGACGCGACGGCGGGGTTTCGAGCGGCTTGTATGAATCCCTGAACTGCGGCCCGGGCTCCCAGGACGATCCCCAGGCGGTGCGCCAAAATCGCAGCCTGGTGGCAGCCGCGCTGGCGCCGGATTCCGCCACATCGCTGGTCAGCTTATCGCAAGTCCACAGTGCCGTGGTTCACACCCTGGCCGCCCCGCCCGCCGAAGGCGCGCCAAGACTGGAAGGCGATGGCATGGTTACCGCCACGCCGGGCCTGGCGCTGGGGATTCTCACCGCCGATTGCGCCCCCGTGTTGCTGGCTGATCCGCAAGCCCAGGTGATCGGCGCCGCCCATGCCGGCTGGAAAGGCGCGCTTGGAAAGGACGGCTATGGCGTGTTGGAGGCCGTGCTGGACGCCATGGCAAAGCTTGGCGCGTCACGGGATCGCACCCAGGCGGTTATTGGGCCTTGCATTTCCCAGGTCAATTACGAAGTCGCCTGGGATTTCCGCGATCGCTTCTTGGAATCGGGCCTGCGATATCGGCGCTTTTTCACGCCATCGGACCGGGAAGGCCATTATCGCTTCGATCTTCCAGGCTATGTTGTCCACCGCTTAACCAAGGCCGGTATTGGGGCCGTGGAATCCTTGGGAATTTGCACCTATCCGCCGGAAAACGGCTTTTTCAGTTTTCGCCGTACCACCCATGCCCACGAAGCCGATTATGGGCGGCAAGTCTCGGCCATTGTGCTCACCGGGTGACACAAGCCCCGTTTGCGCGACAAAAAGGCTTCGCTGGTTGCGATTGCACAGTCCAACCGCTAAAAGCCCGTCATTGAGAGCAAGCTGGGCCAAGGGCGTGCGATGACGGATCTGAACGGATCGCGGGGCATGCGCCTCATCACCGGAAATTCCAACAAGACTCTGGTCACAGACATCAGTTCCTATCTGGGACTGACGCCGGTCCAAGCGGATGTGCGCCGCTTCTCCGACGACGAAGTCTTTGTCGAAGTGCATGAAAATGTGCGCGGCGAGGACATGTTCCTGATCCAGTCGACCAGCGCCCCGGCCAACGACAATCTGATGGAATTGCTGATCATGATCGATGCGCTGCGCCGCGCCAGCGCGCGCCGCATCACCGCAGTGATCCCCTATTTCGGTTATGCCCGCCAGGACCGCAAGGTCGGGCCGCGCACGCCCATTTCCGCCAAGCTGGTGGCCAACCTGATCACCCAAGCCGGCGCCAACCGCGTGCTGACGGTGGATCTGCATGCCGGGCAGATTCAGGGCTTTTTCGACATTCCCACCGACAATCTGTTCGCCATGCCGGTGATCGTGAAGGACATCGCCGACAATCTCGCCGACAAGTCGCCCATGGTGGTGTCGCCCGATGTGGGCGGCGTGGTGCGCGCCCGCGCCCTGGCGCGCCGCCTCAACACCGATCTGGCCATTGTCGACAAGCGCCGCGAAAAGGCGGGCATGTCGGAAGTGATGAACATTATCGGCGACGTCGAGGGGCGGACCTGCATCCTGATCGACGATATCGTGGATTCGGGCGGCACGCTGTGCAATGCCGCCGATGCGCTTTTGAGCAATGGCGCCACCGAAGTCTATGCCTATGCCACCCATGGCGTTTTGTCGGGCAAGGCGGTGGAACGCATTCAGAATTCCAAGCTTAAGTCCATGGTCGTGACGGACTCCATCGAGGCTACGCCGGAAATGAAGACTTGCCCCAATCTTCGCATCATCACCATTGCTCCGCTTTTGGGGGAAGCCATGCGGCGGATCAACAACGAGGCCTCCGTCTCCAGCCTGTTCGATTGATGGTGCGTGCGCTCCTCACCGGCGCGCTTTTGCTGGCAGCGGGAGACGCCTGCGCCGACACCTTCAATGTGGTTTCGGAAAACGATTCCTATGTCACGGTGTCGGGAGACCGGCACTATACCAACGGCGTATATTTCTCCTGGACTTCCGACCCAAGCGGCGAGGCGATCGGTTGGGCGCAATCGTTGATGCTGCCCGTCTCCGATCGCGATGCCGAATGGCGCAGCGGCTATTTCCTGGGACAGGCGATCTTCACCCCGGAAAACCTGACCGCTTTCAATCCGCCCGCCAATGACCGCCCCTATGCAGGCTGGCTGTTCGGCGGCGCGCGGCTGTTTCGCGACAGCGGCGACCGGCTGGACAAGATCGAGGCCGCCTTGGGGGTGGTGGGTCCCATGGCGCTGGGAGGCGACGTGCAGAAGTTCTGGCATGCCGCCTTTATTCCCGGCACCTCTCATATCCAAGGCTGGCACGCCCAGCTGCGCGACGAGCCCGGGCTGGTGCTGAGCGAACAACGCATTTGGCGAGTGGCGCTGGCGGACGGTCCTTGGCAGATGGAAGCCTTGCCGCAAGCCAATATCACCGTCGGCAATGTCTATGATTATGCCGGCTTGGGTACGATGCTGCGCCTGGGCCACAATCTAGCGGCCGATTGGGGGCCGCCGCGCATCGCCCCCGCGCAGCAGGGCTCAGACTTCCAAGAGGTGGAGAGCTTCGCTTGGTATGTCTTTGGCGGCGGCGAAGTCCGCGCCGTGGCCCGCAATCTATTTCTGGACGGCAGCACCTTTCATGCCAGCCCCAGCATTTCCAAAAACACCATCGTCTGGGATGCCAATGTCGGAGCGGCGCTTCTCTTTCCGCATATCCGGGTGACGGCCGGTTACACCCTGCGCGGAAAAGAGTTTCGCGGGCAACGAGGGAATGATGAGATCGGGACGCTGACGGTATCCTTCATTCCCTAAACCAGCAGCGAGATTACGGCCGCTTCGATCACCAGCGCCAATACCCAATGCCCGCCATCGATGACGGTGAGCGCGAAGCGTTTCTGCTGGAACATGTTGTTGACCAGCACAGTGGTCAGCACAAAGCCGACGCCGACGGTGAAGCCGGCCACCATGGAGGACCAGGTCCCCAGCACGCCCAAATTGGTCAGCAGCTGGTAAAGCACCGCCGACATCACCAGCGCGGCCACGAAGGATGCGACCATCGGCAAGAGGGGCATTTTTTTGTCCTTGCAATCGTCGGGATTCAGGCCCAGCGCCCGCTGGTAATGTTTGCCCAGGACGCCGTACCAAATGGCGCCGAACACCCATCCGGCCACCCCCGCTGCCAGGATTGCCAAAACCGCCTTCCCCATGCCGAACCTCCCGAAGTTGGGCCCTGATTTGGCCCGCTTTTCCGGTAGGTTAGAGCCTGATCTTTGCGCCGGAAAGCCGCGTCGCTGGCTGGTTGCTTCCGGGCCTTGCTTCGGCTAAAAGCCTCGCCTTTCCGAAGGGCCAGACGCCCCACGGCGTGCGAAGGATCACAAAAATGGCGCAGGTTCAAGAACTTAAGGCGGAAACGCGCGGCGGCACGGGCAAGGGCCCGGCCTTCCAGGCGCGCCAAAAGGGCCTGGTTCCCGGCGTCGTCTATGGCGGCAGCGGCAAGCCCGAGAATGTGGCCGTGGACGCCCATGCCCTGGCGCGCCAGATCGAAGCCGGCAATTTCCTCACCACCCTGTTCATGCTGGATGTGGGCGGCAAGAAGACCCGCGTGCTTCCGCGCGAAGTGCAGCTGGATCCCGTCAGCGATCGTCCGGTGCATATCGATTTCATGCGCCTGGCGGAAGGCGCCAGCGTGCGGATCGAGATCCCGGTGCATTTCAACGGCCAGGAAACTTCTCCCGGCCTCAAGAAGGGCGGCGTGCTCAATGTCGTGCGTCACTCCATCGGCCTGATCTGCCCGGCCGATGCCATTCCCAACACCGTCGAAGTCGATGTCTCCGGGCTGGACATCAATGAGTCCATCCACATCAACGCGCTCACCCTGCCCAAGGGCGTGAAGCCGGTGATCCGTGGCCGCGACTTCACCATCTGCTCCATCGTGGCGCCCACCAGCGTGATCGAAGAGCAGCGCGCCGCCGCGGCTGCCGCCGCCGCTGCCGCGCTCGCACCGGTCGCCGAAGTCGCGCCCGTCGAAGGTGCCGCCGCTGCGCCTGGTGCTCCGGGTGCCGCGCCTGCCGCTGGTGCCGCCGCCGGTGCCGCCGCGCCTGCCGCCGGTGCCAAGCCGGCTGCTGCCGCTCCGGCCAAGAAGTAAGACTCTCCCGGGGGAGGCGTCTCCGTCATGGACGCGCCTTTGCTCATCGCTGGATTGGGAAACCCTGGTGCGCAGTATGCGAAGAACCGGCACAATGCCGGCTTCATTGTCGTGGACGAGTTGCACGCTCATTACAAATTCGGCCCTTGGAAAGCCAAGTTCGAAGGCCTGTTGTCCGAAGGCACGCTGGGCGGCCGCAAGGCCTATCTTTTGAAGCCTCAGACCTACATGAATCTCAGCGGCGACTGCGTCGGCCCTGCCCTGCGCTTCTTCAAGCTGCCGCTGGAGGCGTTGGTCGTCGTGCATGACGAGATCGACCTGGCCGCGGGCAAATTGAAAGTGAAAACCGGCGGCGGCGATGCCGGCCAGAACGGTCTGCGCTCCATCACCGCCACCTTGGGGCCGGATTACCGCCGGGTGCGGCTGGGCATCGGCCATCCCGGCGAGAAGGACAGGGTCAGCGGCCATGTGCTGCAGAATTTTACCAAGGACGACATTGCCTGGCTAAGGCCGTTGGTGATGGCGATGGTGGAAGCGGCGCCCTTGTTGGCCAAGGACGACGACGCCGGTTTCATGAGCAAGGTGGCGCTGCTGCTCAAGCCGCCATCCAATTCGAAGAAGAAAGAATCGGACTGATGGGTTTCAAATGCGGAATCGTGGGCCTGCCCAATGTCGGCAAGTCCACCCTGTTCAACGCCCTTACCCAGACGGCGGCGGCGCAGGCGGCCAACTATCCCTTCTGCACGATCGAACCCAATGTCGGCGACGTGGCGGTGCCAGATCCCCGGCTGGACACATTGGCCAAGATCGCGGGCTCGGCCGAGATCATCCCCACCCGCATCACCTTTGTCGACATTGCCGGCCTGGTGCGCGGCGCCTCAAAGGGCGAAGGCCTGGGCAACCAATTTCTGGCCAATATCCGCGAAGTCGATGCGGTGGCGCATGTGCTGCGCTGTTTTGCGGACGACGACATCACCCATGTCGAAGGCAGAATCGACCCCATCGGCGACGCGGAGACAGTGGAAACCGAATTGATGTTGGCCGACCTGGACAGTGTGGAAAAGCGGCTGCCGGCGCTGGAAAAAAAGGCCAAAGGCGGCGAAAAGGAAGCCAAGGAAGCCTTGGCGCTGGTGATGAAGGCGATCACTTTGCTGCGCGACGGCAAGCCGGCGCGGCTGGCCGATCTCACGCCGGAAGAGCGCGGGCCTTATTCCCAGCTGGGACTGATGACCGCCAAGCCCGTGCTGTTTGTGCTGAATGTCGAAGAGGCCAGCGCCGCCCATGGCAACGCGATTTCCGCCAAGGCGGAAGCAATGGCCAAGCAGCAAGGCGCCAAAAGCGTGGTGATCTCGGCCAAGATCGAGGAAGAGATCGCGCAGATGTCACCCGAGGACCGGCCCGATTTCCTGGCCTCGCTGGGGCTGGAGGAGCCTGGCCTCAATCGCTTGATACGCGCCGGCTATGAGTTGTTGGGCCTGCTGACTTTCTTCACCGCCGGCCCCAAGGAAGCGCGCGCCTGGACGGTGACAAAGGGCTCACGCGCGCCGCAAGCCGCGGGCGCGATCCATACCGATTTCGAGCAGGGTT
>Ga0105243_10000732_pt1 | contig 31470 bp, 23 predicted proteins | sample KBSM34metaG_FD_81525 | JGI IMG/M metagenome (GOLD analysis project Ga0105243, IMG submission 81525) | Miscanthus rhizosphere microbial communities from Kellogg Biological Station, Michigan, USA - KBS M3-4 metaG | ecosystem: Host-associated > Plants > Roots > Rhizosphere > Soil | place... | reverse complement strand
CGCGCTTCACTGCCGCGTTCCACTTCCTGTGGGCCCTGATGCTGCTGCTGCGCATCGCCTGGTGGTCGATTCATCCGCTCGCGGACACGAGCTTCGACCCGACGTCGAAATTCGGCCTGCTCGCGCGCATGGTCCTGACCTCGATCATCACCCCCGGGTTCCTGTGGATGCTGGCCCGCAAGATGAACGCGGAACTGATTCGCCACGCCTCGCAGGACGCCCTCACCGGCGTCGCCAACCGCCGCGTCATGTGGGAAAAGGGCGAGTCGGCCACGCAGGAGGCGCGCGGCAGGCACTCGCCGATCGCAGTGCTGATGATCGACGTCGACAATTTCAAGTCGATCAACGACCGCCTGGGCCACGCGACCGGCGACCAGGTCCTGGTCGCCATCGCCGACACGCTGGCGCGGCATATCCGCAGCCCGGACGTGCTCGCCCGCGTGGGCGGCGAGGAGTTCATGGTGCTGATCCCGCAAGGCGAGGAATCGGTGGTGCGCGACATCGCCGAACGCCTGCGGCGCATGGTCGAACGCCAGGACATCCTGGCCTCGTCCGGCACCGCGGTCGCCTGCACGGTCAGCATTGGCTACTGCATTTCCGGCGGGGCGCAGATCGAGTGGCAGAAGCTGGTGGGCATCGCCGACCAGGCGCTGTATGCGGCCAAGCGCGGCGGGCGCAACCGGGTGACCGGCACGATCGTCGCGTAGCGCGCCGCGCGTTCCTGGGCGCCGCAGCCACCTACGCCGTGCGCGTGCATCCAGATATCGGCACGCCGCGCATGCGACGCTAGCGGCCATGACCGACTGGCATCCCTCGCTGTACCGACACTGGTTCGCCGTGGCCCGGGCCGACGCGCTGCGGCAGCGGCCGCTGGCGGTGACGGTGATGGACCGGCATGCGGCGATCGCGCGCTGCGCCGACGGCAGCCTGCTCGCGCTGGAGGACCGCTGTCCGCACCGGCATGCGCCGCTGTCGGCCGGCTGCGCCAGCGGCGACGGCCTGGCCTGCCCCTACCACGGCTGGCGCTTCGGCCGCGACGGCGCGCTGCGCGAGATCCCCGGCATGCCGCCCGGACAGGCGCTGCCGGCGGTGCGGGTGCGCGCCTTCGCCGCGCGCGAACACGACGGCTTGATCTGGCTGCGCCCGGATCCCGACGGCGACGCGCACCCGGCGCAACTGGTGCAGGAACTGCACCCTTCGGCGCGGCGCTTCCTGTGGCGCACGCGCTGGGAGGCGCACGTGGTCGATGCGCTGGAGAACTTCCTCGATCCGTTGCACACCCACCTGCTGCATCCGGGATTGGTGCGCCGCGGCGGTGCGCGCACGCCGATGCGCGCCTGCCTGCAGACCGGCGCCGAAGGCTTCCACGTGGACTACGTCGGCGCGGCCGCGCAGAGCGGCTGGCTCTACCGGTTGTTCGAATCGCCGCGCACGCTGGAGCGCGCGCATTTCGCCGCGCCCGGTACCGCGCAGATCGAATACCGCTATGCCCGTGGCGGCCGCGTGCGCATCAGCCTGCACTTCACCCCGGTGGGCGAGCGCAGCACCGAAGTGTTCGCCAGCCTGCACGTGGACGGGCGCTGGGCGCCGGCATGGGCGGTGCGCTGGCTGGTGTGGCCGCTGCTGCGCAAGGTCGGCGAGCAGGACCGGCGCATGCTCGCGTTGCAGGCGCACAACCTGCAGCGTTTTCCGGGCGTGCGCGGCGCCTCGACCGCGCTGGACCTGGTCCGCGAACCGTTGCGCCGCTACTGGGACGGCGAGCCGCTGCCGGCAGCAGGTGCGCCGCACTGCATCGACCTCATGCTGTGACCGCGTCCGGCGCGTCGCGCGCGCCGAGCGCGGCGAGTACCTGCGCCAGCGGCGCCGGCCGGCCCAGCAGGTAGCCCTGCACCTGGTCGCAGCCATGCGCGCGCAGCCACTGCAACTGCGCGTCGTTCTCCACGCCTTCGGCGACCACCTGCAGGCCCAGGCTGCGGCCGAGCGTCAGCAAGGCCTCGCAGATCGAGGCGTTGCGCGCATCGCGATCCACCTCGGCGACGAAGCTGCGATCGATCTTCAGCGTGTCCAGCGGCAGGTCGCGCAGATAGGCCATGCTGGAGAAGCCGGTGCCGACATCGTCCAGCGCCACGCCCACGCCCAGCGCGCGCAACTGCCGCAGCACGTCCAATGCCTGTTGCGGCTGCCGCATCAGGCTGCTCTCGGTCAGTTCCAGGTGCAGGCCGTCGGCGGCCAGGCCGGCCGCGGCGCAGGCCTGCACCAGGTCCGCGACCAGGTCGCCGTCGAAGAACTGCAGCGCCGACACGTTCACCGCCACCGGGAGGTCGGCCCAGCCGTGCAGCGCCAGCTGGCGGCGTGCCTGCGCGGCCGCCTGCATCACCCAGCGGCCGAGCGGCAGGATCAACCCGGTGTCCTCGCACAGCTGGATGAACTGGTCGGGGGCGATGAAGCTGCCGTCGTCCTGCGGCCAGCGGATCAGCGCCTCGAGCAGCCGCGGCGCGCCGGTATCGGCGCGCAGGATCGGCTGGAAATGCAGCTCGAACTCCTGCCGCGCGATCGCCTGATGGATGCGCCCGGCCAGGCGCAGGCGCTCGCCGATCCGCGCGGACATGCTGCGCTCGAAGCGGGCGACGCTGCGTCCGTCAGCCTGCGCCGCATGCGCGGCCTGCGCGGCGCTGCCGATGGCTTCCTCGGCGCCGGCGGCGTCGTCCGGGCATAGCGCCACGCCGATGTGCGCCTGCAGCTGCTGGGTGAAGGCGCCGCCCTGCACCGGCGTGGACATCGCCTCGAGCAGGGCCTGCAGCGCCTGCGGCAGCTGCTGCGGATCCAGGACCGCCAGCACGAAATCCTGCGACGGCTGGTGCGCGGTCAGGCCGAACCGTTCGCCCAGCCCGCGCAGCCGCGCCGCCACCGCGCAGCGCACCGCATCGCCGGCGGCGCGACCCAGGGTGTCGCCGATCAGCGCCAGCCCGCGCAACTGCACGTACGCCACCGCATAGCCCGCCTGCCCACGCGCATCCAGCGCTTCGGCCAGGGCGCGCGGATCGAGCAGCCCGGTGGTGACGTCGTGGCTGGCGCGGAACGCCAGTTCGCGCTCGTGGGCGATGCGCTGGCTGACGTCCTCGGCCAGGATCAGGCGCGCCGGCGCGCCGCCGAAGTCGATGTCCGCGCTGTGCACCCGCACCGACAGCAGGCTGCCGTCCTTGCGCCGATGGGTCCACACGCTGGGCGCGTCGAAGCCGTCGCGCGGCTTGCGCACGTCCGCCAGCAGCCGTTCGGCGTCGGCGGGCGGACGCAGGTCGAGCAGGGTCATGGCCAGGAATTCGTCGCGGCTGTAGCCGTACTGGCGGATCGCAGCCTGATTCACTTCCAGGAAGCGCAGGCTGTCCACCGCGAACAGCCAGTACGGCAGCGGGTTGCGCTCGAACACCAGGCGGAACTGACGCTCGGCGTCCAGCAGCCGCGCCTGCGCCTCGAGCCGCTCGCTGACGTCCTGCACCGCACCGGTCATGCACAGCCCGCCGCGGCCCTGCACCCGCGCGCCGCGCGCGGCCAGCCAACGCAGGCCGCCATCGGGCGAATGCATGCGGTACACCACATTGTATTCGCCGTTGCCGTGCAGCGCCTCGTCGTACAGCTGCTCGACCCGCGCGCGATCGTCGTCGTGCACTCGGGCCAGGAACGCGCTCAGGCTCATGCGCAGCTGCGGCGCGCCGAACAGGGTACCGGTCTGTTCGGCCAGCAGCAGGTGGCGCCGGTCGGCCTCGACCCGCCAGGTGCCGATGCCGCCCATCGCATGCGCCAGGCGCAGGTCCTCGTCGCCACGGCGCAGGCGCTCCAGCAACTGCCGCTGGCGGTCCTCGGCACGGCGCAAGCTGCCCAGCAGGAAGGCGAACCCGAGCAGATACAGCAGATACACCAGCGCCGCAGCGCCGGCGAACCACCACCACGGCGCCAGCGCTTCGCGCACCGCCAGCCCCGACACCGCCAGCAACGGGTAGTAACGTCCACCACTGACCGCCAGCATGCGCGGCTGCCGGTCGAACACGGTGCTGTGCATGCCCAACGCACTGCCCTGCGGCAGCCCGCGCACCAGGCCCAACGGCAGCAGCACGCGGGTACCGCCGGTGCCGGCAGCGGGACTGCTTGCCGCAAGCAGCAGGCCATGCGCATCGGTCAGCGCGACCACGCCGTCGCGGCCGGCATCGACCCCGCCGACGATGCGCTGCAACGCCGCGACCCGCCAGCTCGCCACCACCCAATCGCCCGACGCCAGCGGCAACGCCAGGCGCACCACCGCCTCGCCGTCGGCCAGACGTTGATACGGCCCGACGAACACCTGATCGCCATTGCGGCGCGAACCCAGCGCCCATGTGCGCACGTCCGGATCGGCCTCCGTCCCGTAGCGGCGCCGGCCCTGCGCATCCAGCAACGCAATGCCATGCAGCTCCGGATGCCGCAGCAGCACGCCGCGCAGCGATGCCTCGATCAGCGCCGGCGCGCTTGCCGGCGCGTCGGCCAGCAGCGCCTGCGCGCCCATGCCTTCGCCGCGCAGCGCCTGGCTCAGGTTGTCCAGCTCCAACTGCAGCAGACGGTCGGCGCCCGTCGCCAACGCCAGGCTCTGCCGCTGCGCCGCGGCCAGGCGGTTGGCGCGGTCCTGCGCCAGCACATAGGCCAGCCCGCACGCCAGCAGCAGCGCCAACGCCAGGCCCCAGACCAGGATCGCGCGCAACGGCGCGCGCAACGCGCGCCGCAGGCGCTGCCGGAAGCGGACGTCGTAGAGCTTGTCGGCGGCGGAGAAACGGCGCTGCATGGGTCCTGCATAGAGCGGCTCAGGCGCGGCGATCTTGACCGGGTAACAGCGCCGCGCCGGATGCCGCACGACGGATCGGCCATACGGTTCAGCTTCGCCAGCGCGACCGTGCGCGGCAACACACGCCAACAAACGTCGGCCACCCGCTCACTCCGGCCACTGCGCCAGCCGCTGCGGCGCGATGCCGACCCGGCGGCAGGCGCGCTGCGCGATGCCGTCGTTGAGCGCGATGCGGAACAGCGGCGCCAGCCCCTGCAGCACCCGCGACGCGACCGCGGTCTGGGCGCGTTGCAGGCGCCCGTGTCCGAGCATCGCGCTCGCCCACGGCGGCAGCAGCGCCGCGCCGGCGCCCAGGAACAGCTCGCGCGACAGGCCCGCCGCCGGCACCGGCAGGCGCAGCCCGGCCAGCACCGTGAGCACCTCGCGCGATCGTGCATCCACCCGCAGTTGCGGGCGCACCTGGGCGAAGTAGTCCAGCACCTCGCGCTCGCTGGCCGGCACCGCCTGCGCGCCCAGCGCCTCGGCCACGCGTCGGCCCTCGGCGTAGTAGCGATCGGCGATGGCGACCGGCACCGCGCGGCAGTAACGGCGATAGCCCTGCAGGAAGCCGTAGGCCTCGGTGACGTGCACCCAGGTCAGCAGCGCCGGATCGTCGGCGGCATAGGCGCGGCCGTCGGGCGCGTGGCCGCGGATCCGCGCGTGGATGCTGCGCACGCGCGCGATCAGGCGCTGCGCTTCGGCCGATGGCGCATAGCTGGTGGCGGCGACGAACTGGGTGGTGCGGCGCAGGCGCCCGACCAGGTCTTCGCGGAAATTGGAATGGTCGTAGACGCCGGCCAGCGCCAGCGGATGCAGGGTCTGCAGCAGCAGCGCGCACAGGCCGCCGGAGAGCATGCCGGGGAACTCGGCGTGGATGCGCCATGTAACGCTGTCGGGGCCGAACAGGCCGGCATCGCCGAGCGGCTGGTCGTAGTCGATCCCGCCCTTGCCGCGCGGGAACACGTCCAGCACCCAACGGCGGATCCGGGCGGCGGCGGGAGCGGTGAGGGTACGCAGCATGGCGGTCATCGCGGCATGGTAGCGGGCGGCGATGCATGCGCCGTGCAAACCGGTGCGCGCAGACTTGGCGACGGTACCCGGGGCTCCCGGCCGCAACTGCGCATTGCCGCGCGGGCTTCATGTGCATCTGCAACATGCCAATTCCGGCCACTGTGCTAGAAAGAAGCTGCTTCAAGATCGCCCGAGACACCGCCGTCCGCCACCGCATCTGCAGGGAGCCTGTCATGATCGCTTTGTTCAAGGGGTTGGGGTTGTTGCTGGAGGACAACGCGCTGCACCAGCGCTCGTTCCCGGAACAGGTCGCGCACTGGCAGCACAAGAGCGAAGCGCAGCTGCGCTCGGAAGTGGATTTGCTGGCCAAGGCCAAGCAGCAGTGGCTGGTGGTCTCGATCATCGGCTGGCAGGCGATTTCGCTGATCATCCTGGGCGTCATCACCAACCAGCTGTGGCAGCACGACTACCACCTGACCTTCTCGCGCATCGTCATCGTGGTCAGTTCCTGGGTCGCGATCCTGTTCGTGATCTGGTTCATCGCCAACATGTTCGACCGCACCGCCGGCTTCGAGCGCTGGCTCACCGCCTTCAACAGCCGCGAGCCGCTGTCGGCCGACGCGGATACCGTGGAGTGCGTCGCCGACGCGCTGAACATGGCGCGCAAGTATCCGGAGATCCTCGAGTACAAGCGCGAGGTGGTCGCCAATCGCGAACTGCGTCACGAGGACATCCGCATCATGCGCGAGATGGGCCGCATCCGCCTGCATGCCGAACTGGTCGCCGCGCTGATCCAGTTCGAGGGCGTGCCGCCTGGCGGCCAGAACGGCGTGCTCCGCGTCGCCGGCTGAGCCGGCCGACGCGCATCGCAGCGATCGCGTGCGGATCCACAGCACGCGCGTTGCATCTGCCTCGACATCGGCGACGGGCGCGACGGTGCCTGCCGGCCGCCGCCATGGCGGCCACCGCCGCACCCTGATGTCGTCAGGGCACCTCACTGACGCATCCACCGCAACGCACACAGCGCCGGCATCGGCGCTGCAGCCCCCAGCGCCGGCGTCATCCGCGCTGGAGCGCCTGCGCTGTCCTGGCGACAGCTCAGGGCTGCCTGTCGCCAGCAGCGCCCTGGATGCGCCGCTGCGGTAAGTGCCGGTCCGACCTTCTCGATCACCGGCCGCCGCTGCAGCAAACGCCCCCGCTTGCCCGACCGCCCGCGTGCGCGGCCGCGGCTTGCCCTTGACTGGCGAGTGCCCGGCGCCGACGGACGGGTCTTCGCAATCGCCACATCGCGAAATATAATCATTCTCGATTAGCCCCTCCCCACCCCACGGTCTCGATGAAACTGCACCCCCTCCCGTTCGCCTGCCTGCTCGGCATGGCGGCTTCCACTGCTGCGCGCGCGGCCGACGACACCGCCGATACCGCGCAGGCCACCGCCCTGCCTGCGGTGCAGGTCCGCGCCGAGGCGGCCGACAGCGGCTTCCGCAGCACCAGGCCGGCGCAGTCCGACAAGTCGGATACGCCACTGGCGCAGACGCCCTTCTCGATCACCGTGGTGCCGCGCGCGCTGCTGGACAGCCAGCAGGCGCAGACCCTGGCCGATGCCTTGCACAACGTCTCCGGCGTGGTCGCCAACACCTATGGCCGGCGCGGTTGGGACGACCTGATCATCCGCGGCCAGACCGCGTCCGACTCGCTGTTCGTCGATGGCCTGCGCACCGCTTCCAACAACCGCGTCGCCGAGCAGTTGTTCGGCATGCAGCAGGTGGAAGTGCTGAAGGGCCCGGCCTCGCTGCTGTACGGCCAGGTGCTGCCGGGCGGGCTGGTCAACCTGGTCAGCAAGCGGCCCGAAGCCACGCCGCTGCGCCGCGCCGAACTGGGCGTGGGCAGCGATGGCCTGCAGCAGGGCAGCTTCGATCTGAACCAGCCGCTGTCGGCCAACGGCAAGACCGCGCTGCGGCTCAACGGCCTGGCGATGAATGCGGACGATCCCACCGACCACGTGTATTTCCGCAGCCGCTGGATCGCACCGGCGCTGTCGCTGGACCTGGGCGAGCGCACCGACTTCGTGCTCCTCACCAGCTACCAGGAACGCGACTACATCCGCCAGCAGGGCCTGCCCTGGGAAGGCAGCGCCGAGGCCAACCCCAACGGCAAGATCGATCGCTCGCTGTTCACCGGCGAACCCACGCAGCCGCCGTACCACAGCCACCAGAGCCGCATCGGCTACGTGCTGGACCATCGCTTCGACAACGGCTGGACCCTGCACCACGCCGCGCGCTGGCAGGAATTCGGATTGGACGGCTTCATCATCGCCAACAACGGCCTGGCCGCCGACCTGCGCACGCTGCGCCGTACCGCCACCGACCAGCACTACGACGGACGCACCTGGGTACAGGACACCTACCTGCAGCGCGGCTTCGCCACCGGCGCCTGGCAGCACACGCTGACCGCCGGCGTGGACGCGTTCAAGACCTGGGAATGGAACGTGCAGTCCACCTGCCGGGTCGGCACGCTGGACGTGTACGCGCCGGTCTATGGCGGCGCCGTCACCTGCCCGGCCACGCCCAGCCGCGACAACCTCAGCGTGGTCACCTCCGGCGGCCTGTACCTGCGCGACCGCATCCAGTTCACGCCCGACTGGCAGCTGCTGCTGGGCGTGCGCCACGACCGCAGCCGCAACCTCAGCGAGGACTACCTCACGGGAACCGACACGCGCAACGACGCCAGCGCCACCACCGGCTCGGCCGCGCTGATGTTCGATGCCGGCGGCGGGCTGCACCCCTATGCCAGCGTCGCCACCTCGTTCTATCCCAACGTCGGCACCGACGCGCAGGGCGCGCAGTTCGATCCGGAGCATGGCCGCCAGGTAGAGCTGGGGGTGAAGATGGAACTGGACGCGGGCACCAGCCTGAGCGTGGCGCTGTACGACCTGCGCCGGCGCAACGTGCTGCAGACCGATCCGGTCAACGACGGCTACAGCATCGCGGTCGGCGAGCAGCGCAGCCGCGGCCTGGAGCTCAACGCCGCCGCCGACCTGGGCAGCGGGGTCAGCCTGTTCGCCGGCTATGCCTACACCGATGCAGTGGTCACCGACGACGGCGGACAGAGCGTCACCACCGTCGGCGACCGTTTGTACAACGTGCCCAAGCACAGCGGCTCGCTGTGGCTGCAGTACGCGCCGCACGGCGCGGACGACGGCTGGACGTTCAGCGGCGGTGCGCGCGCCGAAGGCGAGAAGACCGCCTACGGCCATCGCATTCCCGGCTACGCGGTGTTCGATGCCGGCCTCGCCTACCGCCAGGGCCATTGGCGCTATGCGTTGAACCTGAAGAACGCGTTCGACCGCGACTATTTCGCCGGCGGCCTGCAGCGCGCCGTGGCACTGGGCGACCCGCGCACGCTGCTGTTCTCGGTGGGCGTGGACTACTGAGCTGCCGAGCGCGTGTTGCTCCTGGCAGGAAGCTCAGCGGCCCCGGCGCCATGTCGCGGCTGAAGCCGCTCCTACAGTGCACCCGGCGAGTCGCCCGCAAGCTTCCTGTAGGAGCGGCTTCAGCCGCGACGAACGAAGCCATGCTGCTATCCGGCTTCGGAAACAGTCGAAACTGAAGTTCCTCCACAGTGCACCTAGCCGGTCGGCCGCGAGCCCGTTGTGGGAGCGACTTCAGTCGCGACGCGCGGAGTCAGAAACCGCTGCGACTTTGGCAACCTGTCGCGGCTGAAGCCGCTCCTACAGTGCACCCGGCGAGCCGCCTGCGAGCTTCCTGTAGGAGCGGCTTCAGCCGCGACGAACGAAGCCATCCTGCTATCCGGCTTCGGAAACAGTCGGGACTGAAGTCCCTCCCACAGTGCACCCAGCCGGTCGGCCGCAAGCCCCTTGTGGGAGCGACTTCAGTCGCGACGCGCGGAGTCAGAAAACGCAACAGTAGCGGGGGCCCAATCCCGAGACGCCAGCCGCCCCTCAGCCCTGCGCGCACGGCTGCGGCGCGGCCGATGTCTCGGGCGCGACGCATTGGCCGAAGTCGCGCGGCAGGCCGCCGATCTCGCGGCGCTGGCCGACCTGCAGGTCGAACTCCTGCAGCATGCGCGGCGCGCACCGGGCCGCCGCTGCATTGCCGGCCGCCGCGGTCGGCGCCGCGCAGGCGACGTAGACCTGGTAGTGGCAGCGCCCGCTGCGGCTGTCGACGCAGCGGAACGTGGCCAGCCCGCCGCGGTAGCTGGTGCGGCTGAAGATCACCGCGGCCCCGCGCTCGCTGGTGTGCACCACGGTCTCGCGGTGGGCGTCGGTGGACAGGTCGAAGGTGGCGTGACCCTGGCATCCGACGATGCCGAGCAGACACGACCACAGCGCGGAGAGCAGACGCATGGCGAATTCCTTGTTCCAGTGCGGAGATGCGGGAGGCGGCGCTTACATGCCGCGAAACAGACTCATGTACGGCAGGCTGACGGTCAGCACTTCGTCGCGGTGGCGCAGCTTCATCCGGCCCTTGCCGGTGTCGTCGCGGACCACCGAGGCCACCGCTTTCAGGTTGACGATGGTGGACCGGTGGATCTGCCGGAACGCGGCCGGATCCAGCACCTCCAGCAGTTCGCGCAGCGGCGTGCGCAGCAGCGCTTCGCCGTCGCGAGTCAGCACCGTGGTGTACTTGTTGTCGGCCTGGAAATAGACCACGTCGTCGAGCAGGATCAGCCGCGTCTCGCGGCCGCTGTTGGCGGTGATCCAGGCCAGCGGCGGCGGTGCGCTGGGCGATGGCGGGCGCTGTCCCAGGCGTTGCAGCAGCGCATCCAGCACCGCCACGTCCGGCCCCTGCGCGGCGCGCGCCTGCAGCCGCTGCACGGTCGCCTGCAGGCGCTCGCGCACGATCGGCTTGAGCAGGTAGTCCACCGCGCCCTGCTCGAACGCATCGATCGCGTACTGGTCGTAAGCGGTGACGAACACCACCTGCGTGCGCGGACTCAACTCGCCCAGCGCGCGCGCCACCTCGATGCCGCTCAGGCCGGGCATGCGGATGTCCAGGAAGGCCACGTCCGGCTGGTGCTCGGCCAGGCGCTCCAGCGCGCTGGCGCCGTCCTCGCATTCGGCGACGATGCGCAGCTGCGGCCAGACGTCGCCGAGCAGCCCGACCAGTGCGGTGCGCAGCAGTTCCTCGTCTTCGGCGATGACGGCGTCAACCATGACCGGCTCCTGACGGCAGCGGCGGCGGCGGGGGTGACGACGGCGACGGCGGATACGGCAAGGTGATCGTCGCGGCCACGCCGCTGGGGAAGTTGGACACGATCGCGAACGTGGCCGCGCCGGCATAGGTCAGGCGCAGGCGCTCGCGCAGGTTCTTCAGGCCGATGCCGGTGCCGCTGGACTGGCTGTTGAACCCCAGGCCGTCGTCGGCGACGGTGATGGTGGCGTGGTCGTCGAACGCGCGCGCCAGGATCCAGACCGTGCCGCCGCCGGGCTTGGGTTCCAGGCCATGCTTGATCGCGTTCTCGACCAGGGTCTGCAGCATCATCGACGGCAGCGGCAGGGTCTTCATCGCCTCCGGTACCTGCAGTTCCAGCTGCAGCCGCGCGCCCATGCGGATCCTGAGGATCTCCAGGTAGGCCTGGGTGCGTTCCAGTTCCTCGGCGAGCGAACTCAGCGCGTCCTCGGCGCTGGGCAGCGAGCGGCGCAGGTACTGGATCAGGTAACCGAGCATCAGGTCGGCGCGCGGCGGATCGGTGCGCGCCAGCACCTGCGCGCTGGCCAGGGTGTTGTACAGGAAGTGCGGCTCGACCTGCGCGTGCAACAGATTCAGCCGCGCCACGGTCAGCTCCTGATCGGTGGCGGCCTGCTTGGCGGCGGCCTGCTCGTCGCGGCGCAACTCGGCGACGCGGCGCGCCACCGCGCGGCTCAGCGCCTCGGCGTTCTCGTAGTTGCTGCCCTCGTCGACCGCGAACAGGTCGATCCAGGCGCTGGCGTCCGGTTCCAGCAGCAGGGTCAGGCTGCTGGTGCCGGCGCCGGGCGTCAGCGTCGCCAGCACCTGGTTGCGCTTGACCGCGAAGCGTGCGGCCAGGTTCCAGCGCGATGGCGTGCGGCCGTTGTACGGATCGATGCGACGCACCTTGGCGCGCACCTGCAGGCTGTCGGCGGCGCTTTCGACCTCTTCCACCCGCGGCAGTTCGCGCACCGCCGCATCGACCAGCGCGAACGCCTCGCGGGTGTCCAGCGGGATCTCGATCTGGCGGCGCTGGCGGCTGGACAGGGTGGCGTTGTCCAGCCGCCCGGCGATCAGCCAGACCCGGCGCAGATGGGTGATGCCGGCGACCAGCGCCGACAACATCAGCAGCATCGCCAGCAGGCCGAAGAACCAGCCGGGCCGGTCTTCCATGCCGTAGAACAGGCCGCTCCAGACGAAGCCGGCGACGATCACCGCCGCGACCCAGGCGCACAGCAGGCGGAGAATCAGGGACACGCTGGAAAACATGGCGGCGGGGATCGGTGACATGGCCGCGAGCATAGCCGCGGCAGCGCAGGCCGCCAGTCCCCTTGCGACAAAACCATGCAAGTGCGGACGGAACCTCGGATCGGCGGAGCCAAACCGCGGCGCCGCGTCGGCCGTGCGTCCGCGCGCGCCTGTCGCGGGCATGCCGCAGCGACGCGGGTGCGCACGCTCGCTTAGACTTCGCCCGTCACGATCAGGAGTCCGGCATGCACCGACGACACTTCCTGCGCAGCGGCGCACTGGCCGCCACCGCCTTCGGCGCCGGTCCCCTGCTCGCGCAGCCACGACGCGGCGCCGCGGTGCCGCAGCCAGCGCCGCTGCCGCGCCTTCCCGCGGCGTCCGCCCCCGCGGCCGCCTTCGCGGCGCCGGCGCCGCTGGCGCCGATCCGCGCCAGCGCCGACCGCATCGTCGCGCTGCACGCGTGCACGCGGCCGTTCCGCGCGCAGGGGCCGCGCATCGAGGCCGAACGCATCGGCCGCAAGACCGTGATCCACAACTACGGCCATGGCGGCAGCGGCTGGTCGCTGTCGTGGGGATCGGCGGCGATCGCCACGCAGCTGGCGCGCGCCACCGGCCAGATCCAGCTGGCGGTGATCGGCTGCGGCGCGATCGGCCTGACCACCGCGCTGGTCGCGCAGCGCGCCGGGCTGCGCGTGCGCATCTACGCCAGGGAGCGGCCGCCGGAAGTGCGTTCCTCCTTCGCCACCGGGGTGTGGTCGCCGGATTCGCGGGTGTGCAGCAGCGCCTACGCCACGCCCGAGTTCGGGCGGCGCTGGGAGCGGATGGCGCGCACGTCGTTCGACATGTACCAGAACCTGCTCGGCCTGCCCGGCGACCCGATCGAGTGGCGCGACGGCTACGTGCTGTCGGATGTGCCGTTCGACCAGCCCAGCGGCCATGGCGGCAACGGCGAACCCGACTACCCGCCGCTGGAGGCGCAGTATCTGGCCGACCTGGGCCCGCGCTCGCAGCCGCTGGCGGCAGGCCAGCATCCGTTCCGGGTGGCGCACGTGCGCCGCTACACGCAACTGGTGTTCAACATCAGCGCCTACGCGCGGCTGCTGCTGGACGATTTCCTCGCCGCCGGCGGCGAGATCGAGACGCGCGAGTTCGCAAGCCCGCGCCAGTTCGCCGACCTGCGCGAGAAGACCCTGGTCAACGCCACCGGCTACGGCGCGCGCGCCCTGCTCGGCGACGACAGCCTGGTGCCGGTGCGCGGACAGACCGCGCGGCTGGTGCCGCAGCCGGAAGTGACGTACGGGCTGGTCTATCGCGGCCACAACCTCAACGTGGTGCCACGCCGCGACGGCATCCTGGTGCAGGCGCAGGCCGACGGCGATTTCGGCAATCCCGATGCCACTCCGGACCGTGCCGCCTCGGAAGCGGCGGTGGCGCGGCTGGCCACCCTGTTCGCGTAAGCGGCGCCGCGGCGCGCCGCATGCCGGCCACGCCGTGGCGGCCGCGGCGTCGGTTCGCAGGAGCCGGAGCGCCTCGGTAGACGGAGATGCCGCCTACGCACCGCAGCGCGCTGGTTCGCTTGCCACGCCGAGGCGGCCGCGGCAGTGCCGAAACCCGTCGTCTCGATCCGCGGGCGCGGTGCACGCGCTTCGCTCGCGGCCAGCATGCGCTCGCCTTGCTGTCGCCTCCGCGACCAGCCGGCATGCGTGGCGTGCACGTGCGCTACAGCCGGCTGACGCTGCGAATGCGGATCTCGTCGCTGTCCACGCCATGCCGCTGCGCGGCCCGCGCGCGCAGCTGCTGCAGCAGGCGTTGCGGGTCCAGCGGCGCAGCGTCGTCCCAGCTGTGCGCCAGCGTGCCCCAGGCCACGCGCTGGCCGAAGCTGTAGGCGTCGTAGTCGGCCAGGTAGTGGCGCGCGCGCTCAGGTGCCGACGTGGACATCGCCTTCGTAGCCGTTGCAGCCCAGGTGTTCCAGCGCGATCGACAAGGCCAGCGCGTAGCTCTGCGCGCAATAGCCGCCGACCTGCCCCACGCGCTGCCGCGAGGCCGCGCACAGGCACGGTTCGCGCTGGTCGCAGGCATCGTCGTGCACTTCCACGTACGGCCGGCCGAGGTGCGCGACCGCGGCGGCGGTGGCGGCGCTGTCCGAGCACGCGCCCGGATCCAGCAGCAGCATTTCCACCGCCGCCGCATCGGCCTGGGCCAACGCCTGCAGCAGTTCGCTCTCGCTGGCGCAGCCGCGCACCGCCAGGGTCTTGCCGGCACGGCCGGCGTGCTCGAGCAACTGCCGCATCACCCGCGGCGCGATGCGCGCGGGGCGGCCGCGATGGCCGGCCACGCAGTCCGGGCCGCGTAACAACAGGATCGACATGGCGGCGCCCTCAGTTGGCCAGCGCCGCACGCGCGCCGAGATGGCGCGCGGCCACGCCCAGCGCGATCGCGTAGCTGTCGGCGAGCGCGCCATTGGCGATCACCGTCAGCAGCGGCGCGTGGCGCGGATGCAGCAGCGGCTCCAGCGCCTGCGCGCTGGCGTCGTGCACTTCGATGTAGGGATGGCCCAGCGCATCGAGCGCCTCGCGCAGGTGCGCGCCGTGATCGGCCAGGTCCGCGGCCGGCAGCTCGCCGGAGTCCAGCAGCACCAGTTCGGTCTCGTCGTGCGCACCCTGCTGCAGCCGCGCCACGATCTGCGCCGCATCGGCACAGGCCACCGGCACCACCCGGGCGCCGGACGCGCCGGCCAGGCGCCGCGCAACGGCAATGGCCGGCGCATCGCGGTGCGGGCCTTGAATCACCAGAATCGACATGGAACACATCCAACGGAAAGGACGCTGCAGACTCTAGGCCTGTGCCGCGTAAGCGCGCCATTGCGGTAGGCGGCTGGGGCGTAAAGCTTGCGTAAGAAGTGCCGGGATTGGGGATTTGGCATTGGGGATTCGAAAGAACGCAAGCCGGCAGAGCCACGCTTCGCGACCCACCGCTTTTGCGAATCCCCAATCCCGAATCCCCAATCCCGGAAGTGCGGCGCCGCCGCGCTTCTGCGATCATCTCCGGTTTCCCGCTGCCGACGCCGCCAGGAACCTTCCATGACCCAAACCGCCTTGCGCCGCGATGTCGGCCCATTCGCCCTGATGCTGACCGGCCTGGGTTCGATCATCGGCTCCGGCTGGCTGTTCGGCGCCTGGCGCGCGGCCGGGCTGGCCGGCCCCGGCGCGGTCTGGGCCTGGCTGCTGGGCGCGGCGATCGTCACCACCATCGCCCTGGCCTATGCCGAACTGGGTGCGATGTTCCCCGAGTCCGGCGGCATGGTCCGCTACAGCCACTACTCGCACGGCTCGCTGGTCGGTTTCATCGCCGGCTGGGCCAACTGGATCGCGATCGTGTCGGTGATCCCGGTCGAGGCCGAGGCCTCGGTGCAGTACATGGCCTCGTGGCCGTGGCAGTGGGCGCAGGATCTGTACGTGCAGCAGCCCGGCGGCGCCGGCGAGCTGTCGGTGCCGGGCCTGTACATCGCCGCGGCGTTGGTGCTGGTGTATTTCCTGCTGAACTTCTGGAGCGTGAAGCTGTTCGCGCGCTCCAACAGCCTGATCACCGTGTTCAAGCTGGTGGTGCCGGCGCTGACCGGCGTGGCCCTGATCGCCAGCGGGTTCCACAGCGAGAACTTCAGCGTCGGCCTGCACGGCGGCACGCATACGATCGATTTCGCCGCGGTGCTGACCGCGGTGGCCACCGCCGGCATCGTGTTCAGCTTCAACGGCTTCCAGAGCCCGGTGAACCTGGCCGGCGAAGCGCGCGATCCCGGGCGCAGCATCCCGTTCGCGGTGCTCGGCTCGATCGCGCTGGCCACGGTGATCTACCTGATCCTGCAGGTGGCCTACATCGGCGCGGTGCCGCCGGAACTGCTGGCCAAGGCCGGCTGGCACGGCATCGATTTCCGCTCGCCGTTCGCGCAGCTGGCGATCATCGTCAACCTGCACTGGCTGGCGATGCTGCTGTACGTGGACGCCTTCGTCAGCCCCAGCGGCACCGGCATCACCTACACCGCGACCACCGCGCGGATGATCTACGGCATGGAACGCAACGGCACCCTGCCGGCGGTACTGGGCAAGCTGCATCCGCACTGGGGCGTGCCGCGCCCGGCGATGTTCTTCAACCTGGCGGTGTCCTACCTGTTCCTGTTCTTCTTCCGCGGCTGGGGCACGCTGGCGGCGGTGATCTCGGTGGCCACGATCATCTCCTACCTGACCGGCCCGATCAGCGCGATGGCGCTGCGCCGGCACGCGCCGGAGATGCACCGCCCGCTGCGCATCTTCGGCCTGCCGGTGCTGGCCGCCACCGCGTTCGTGCTGGCCACCGAGCTGCTGTACTGGGCGCGCTGGCCGCTGACCGGCGAGATCATCGTGCTGATGCTGGTGGCGCTGCCGGTGTACGCCTACTACCAGCACCGCCAGGGCTGGAAGGACTTCGGCAAGCACCTGCGCGGCGCCAGCTGGCTGATCGCCTACCTGCCGACCATCGCGCTGCTGTCGTGGGCCGGCAGCACCACCTTCGGCGGCCATGGCTACCTGTCCTATGGGCCGGACCTGGTCGTGGTCGGCGTGGTCGCGCTGGGCTTCTATTTCTGGGGCGTGCGCGCCGGCTGGCGCACCCCGTCCCTGCAGCAGGCCAGCGCCGGCTGAGGCCGGCGTCGGCGCGGGGTCAGCGCAGCGCCTGCAGCAGGCGCGAGACCAGCGTGGCGCCGACGAACCCGGGCAGGCTGCACAGCAACGCCATGGTGAAGGTCTCGATGAAATCGCGCCGCGTGTCCAGTACCGCGAACGCGATGCCGAGGCAGATCAGCGACAGCAGCAGCCCGACCACGCCGATCCGCGCATGCGCGCGCCAGCCGTGCAGCCGCGGCCAGTACCACGCGGCGACAGCGCCGGTCAGCAACGCCGGCACCGCGCCGAACAGATAGGAAAACAGCGAGATCGCCAGCGCCCCCGCCAGCGCATTGATCGGCGCGTCGCCGCCATCCAATGCGCCGAACAGCAACAGCGGCAGCGCCACCACGAACGTTCCCAGCGGCGGCCCCCCGATCAGGAACGCCAGCACCACGCCGGTGCGCACCAACCCGGGATGCAGCGGGTCGACGGCATCGGCCGCATCGGGCAGGGGGTCTTGCCCGACCGCAGGCGCAGGCGGGTGGAGCGTGTCCGGCGCCGCCGGCGCGACGTCCGGCGGGTCGGCGGACACGCCTCAGCCCCGGCTCACTGCCGCTGCGCCGCGCTGGCGTCGCGGGTGGCGCGGAACTCCGAGTCGCTGCTCCAGTTCGGCCATTGCGGCGAGTTCGCCAGCTCGCTGCCCAGCGTGTACAGCACCTGCAGGTCGCGCGCGGCGCCGGCGAAGGTCCAGCTCGGCAGCCATTCGTCGCCGGGCTGGTGATAGCGCTTGGCGGTGTAGTCGTCCGACGCCGCTTTGCCGGCCTTGACCCCGCCATCCACCCAGTCCTGCCCGGCCGAGAACGACAGCGCCGGCACGCCGCGCTTGGCGAAGGAGAAATGGTCGGAGCGGAAGAAGTAGCCGGCTTCCGGCTTCGGGTCCGGCGTGTAGCGCAGGTCCCAGCGCTTGGCGACCGTCTTCAGATCGTCGAGCAGGTCCAGCTTGGCGGTGCCGTAGATGCCGAAATCGCGCGACGGGCCGAACGGGCTCATGCCGTCCATGTTGATCACCGCCACCGTGCGCGCCAGCGGATACAGCGGCTTGGACGCGTAGTACTCCGAGCCGAGCAGGCCCTTCTCCTCGGCGGTGACCGCCAGGAACACCACCGAGCGCTGCGGCGCCGGGCCCTTGGCGAACACGCGTGCCAGTTCCAGCAGCGCGGCAGTGCCGCTGGCGTTGTCCAGCGCGCCGTTGAAGATGCGGTCGCCGTTGGCGTCGGGCGCGCCGACGCCGATGTGGTCCCAGTGCGCGGTGTAGATCACGCTGTCGTCCGGATGGGTGCTGCCGGGCAGCCGCGCGACCACGTTGTGCGAAGTGATGACCTCCGACTTCACCGCGTAGTCGGCATGCAGGCGCTCGCCCTTCAGTTCCACCGGCTTGAACTCGCGCGATTGCGCCTGCTTCTTCAGGGCCTCGAAATCCAGCCCGGCGCGCTTGAACAGGTCCACCGCCAGGTCGCGCTGGATCCAGCCTTCGAGCGTGGGATGCGCGGCCTTGGGATCGTCGCGGACCACGTCGAACATGCTGTTGGTGTTGGAGCTGGCCACCGTGGCCCAGCCGTAGGAGGCCGGGGCGGTCTCGTGCACGATCAGCACGCCGGCCGCGCCCTGCCGCGCGCCCTCTTCGTACTTGTAGGTCCAGCGGCCGTAGTAGGTCATGCCCTTGCCGTCGAACGCGCCCTTGCCGGTCTCGAAGTCCGGGTCGTTGATCAGCACCACCGCGATCTTGCCCTTCAGGTCCACGCCCTTGAAGTCGTCCCAGCCGCGCTCCGGCGCCTTGACCCCGTAGCCGACGAACACCAGCGGCGCGCCGTCGATGGCGACCTGGCTGCTGCCGTCGAGCGCGGCGCGCACGGCGATCTGCTGGCCCTGGGTCAGCGCCTGGCGCTGGCCGCCGGCCTCGACCGCCACCTGCGGCGTGCCGACGATGTCGGCGCGGCGCAGCGGCACCGCCTGCGTCCACAGGCGCTTGCCGTCCTGCAGGTCGCCGCCCGGCTGCAGGCCCGCGGCCTGGAACTGCGCGCTCAGGTAGGCCACGGTCTTGTCCTCGCCCGGCGTGGCCGGCGCGCGGCCTTCGTACGCATCGGAAGACAGCGTCTTGACGTCGGCGGAAATGCGCTTGGTGTCGAAATTCGGTGCCGACGGCGGCGCCGCCATCAGTGCGCCGGAAATCGCCAGCGCCAGCATGCCCATGATCGGTCGCTTCACTCTTGCCCCTTGGATGGATGTACCCGCCCGAGTGTAGCGACGCCGGCGGCGAGCGGCCAAGCAGGGCCGGCACCGCCCAAAAAGACGTGACGCACTGCTCGGATTGCCATCTGCGCATGCTCTAATCGCCGCGCTCGCCAAGCGCATCGCAGCGCTCGTGGACAAGCCGCCCTTCTGTGCCGGCAATCACGACGCCCGCCGCATCGGCTCCCGATGATGGCCGCCATGCGCCCCGCCGGCGCCCCCACCTTTGGCCGTTCCGTCTTGGACCGGCCGTTTTCGGAGAACCAGAGAGATGTCGACGTCGAAAAAATCCCGCATCACCCGCTGCCTGCTGGCCGCGGCGCTATTGGCGGCCAGCGGTTCGGCCTGGAGCTACGCCATCAACGGCGGCAAGGTGGTGGACGACAGCGGCAATCCCGTGCAGCTGCGCGGCGTCAACTGGTTCGGCTTCGAGACCAACGTGCACAGCGTGCACGGCCTGTGGGCGCGCAACTGGAAGGACATGATCACGCAGATGCAGGGCCTGGGCTTCAACGCCGTGCGCCTGCCGTTCTGCCCGCAGACCTTGAACGGCACCGCGCCGAGCAGCATCGACTACGGCCTCAATCCGGACCTGCAGGGCCTGAGCGCGCTGCAGGTGATGGACAAGGTGATCAACGAACTCAGCAGCCGCGGCATGTACGTGCTGCTCGATCACCACACGCCGGACTGCAACGCGATTTCCGAGCTGTGGTACACCTCCTCCTACAGCGAGCAGCAATGGCTCGCCGACCTGACCTTCGTCGCCAAGCGCTACGCAAGCGTGCCGGGCGTGATCGGCCTGGACCTGAAGAACGAGCCGCACGGCGCCGCCACCTGGGGCAGCGGCAACGCCGCCACCGACTGGAACAAGGCTGCCGAGCGCGCCTCGGCAGCGGTGCTGAAGGTGGCGCCGAAATGGCTGATCGTGGTCGAAGGCATCGGCGAGAACGGCAACTGCTCCAGCAGCGGCGGCCACTTCTGGGGCGGCAACCTGGAGCCGCTGGCCTGCACCGCGTTGAACATCCCGGCCAACCGCCTGCTGCTGGCGCCGCACGTGTACGGCCCGGACGTGTTCATGCAGTCCTACTTCAGCGCCTCCAATTTCCCGGCCAACATGCCGGCGATCTGGGAGCAGCACTTCGGCCAGTTCGTGCAGTCCGGCCACGCGCTGCTGCTCGGCGAGTTCGGCGGCAAGTACGGCCAGGGCAATGCGCTGGACGTGAAGTGGCAGAACGCGCTGGTCGATTACCTGATCGGCAAGGGCATCCACAGCGGCTTCTACTGGTCGTGGAATCCGAACAGCGGCGACACCGGCGGCATCCTCAACGACGACTGGTCCTCGGTGCGCACCGACAAGGTCACCCTGCTGAAGAAACTGTGGGGGGATTCCAGCAGCACCACGCCGGCACCGACGCCCACCCCGACGCCGACGCCTACTCCAACGCCGACTCCCACGCCTACGCCGACCCCGGGCAGCGCCAGCTTCAGCACCAAGACCATCGTCGACAGCGACTGGAACGCCGGCTATTGCCACCGCGTGCAGGTGACCAACACCGGCAGCGCGAGCGGCAACTGGGCGGTCAGCCTGTCGATCGGCGGCACCGTCAACAACCTGTGGAATGCCACCTGGTCGCAGTCCGGCAGCACGCTCAAGGCATCCGGCGTGGACTGGAACAAGACCCTGGCGCCCGGCGCCACCGCCGAATTCGGCTTCTGCGCCGCGCGCTGACCGCGTGCAATGAAAGCGCCGCCGCGCACACCGCGCGGTGACAATGCGAACGGCAGCGTCCCACGACGCTGCCGTTCGCACTTGCGGCGACGCAGCGCGCTCGCCGCGCTTTCGATGCGGACCTCGCCGGGGTGCGGGAGCGCGTCGGGATCGCGCCGGACGATCGCTCGCGACGGGCTCGCTCGGCAAGTCCATCGCCACCGACCCCGCTCCCGGTTCCCGACGCTCGGCAAGGCAAGCGGGAGAACGCGTCTTGGCCGCCGCCGCTGTGCCATAAGTCACGTTCCGAGCCCGGCGTGCGCCCACTATGCTGGCTCATTCTCCTCATCAGGCCCGGCCCCATGCTTCGACCCTTGTCGTTGTTGATCTCCAGCATCCTCACTCTTGGCGTCGGCGCCGCCATCGCACCGGCCAGCGCCGCGCCGCCGGCACTGGCGGCCAAGGCCAAGGCCACCGTGCCGGAGATCGCCTACACCCGCTTCACCCTGCCCAACGGCCTGACCGTGGTGGTGCACGAAGACCACAAGGCGCCGGTGGTGGCGGTGAGCATCTGGTACCACATCGGCTCCGGCGACGAGCCGGCCGGCAAGACCGGCTTCGCCCACCTGTTCGAGCACCTGATGTTCTCCGGCTCGGAAAACCACAAGGGCACCTATTTCCAGCCGTTCGAGAAGGTCGGCGCCACCGACATGAACGGCACCACCTGGTTCGACCGCACCAACTACTTCGAGACCGTGCCGACCACCGCGCTGGACATGGCGCTGTGGATGGAATCGGACCGCATGGGCCACCTGCTCGGCGCGATCGGGCAGAAGGAACTGGATACCCAGCGCGGCGTGGTGCAGAACGAAAAGCGCCAGGGCGAGAACCGTCCGTACGGGCGCGTGGACGAGAACATCCTGGCCAACATCTTCCCGGCCAACCATCCTTACCAGCACGACACCATCGGCTCGATGGCCGACCTCGACGCGGCCTCGCTGGACGACGTCAAGCAGTGGTTCCACGACAACTACGGCGCCGCCAACACCACCCTGGTGCTGGCCGGCGACATCACCGTGGCCCAGGCCAAGGCCAAGGCCGAGCAGTACTTCGGCGACATCCCCGCCGGCAAGCCTGTGCCGCGCCAGCAGCCGTGGATCACCCCGCTGGCCAGGCAGACCCGCGGCGTGCAGCACGACCATGTCGCGCAGCCGCGCATCTACCGCACCTGGGTGGCGCCGCAGCTGGGCAGCGACGACGCCGTGCAGCTGGACCTGGCCACCACCGTGCTCGGCGGCGGCAAGACCAGCCGCCTGTATCAGCGCCTGGTGTACCGCGACAATCTGGTGGACGACGTCTCGGCCAGCATCCAGCCGTTCGCGCTGGCCAGCCAGCTGCAGATCACTGCCGACGTGAAGGACGGCGTGGACCCGGCCAAGGTCGAGGCCGCCATCGCCGACGAACTGAAGAAATTCCTGGCCGAAGGCCCGAGCGCCGACGAACTGCAGCGCGCCCAGGTCAACTACCGCGCCGGCTTCGTGCGCGGCCTGGAGAAGGTCGGCGGCTTCACCGGCAAGGCCGCGATCCTGGCCGAGGGCCAGGTCTACCACAAGGATCCGGGCGCCTACAAGCACGACCTGGAGCGCGCGCAGGCGGCCACCGCGGCCAGCGTGCGCAAGGCCGCCGACACCTGGTTCGGCAAGGGCGACTACCTGCTGACCGTGCTGCCGGCCGGCGACGGCTTCGACCCGGTGGCCGAGGACAAGGCGGTCAAGCCGCTGCCCGCGGCCGACGGCAAGCCCGCGCCCACGCTGCCGGCCAAGGCCAGCTACAGCGTCGGCAAGAACCAGGTCGATCGCGCCGCCGGCATCCCGGAGACCACCCAGTTCCCGAGCCTGAGCTTCCCGCAGCTGCAGCGCGGCAAGCTCAAGAACGGCATCGAGGTGGTGCTGGCCGAACGCCACACCATCCCGGTGACCCAGGTCGAACTGCTGTTCGACGCCGGCTACGCGGCCGACCAGGGCGGCAAGCTCGGCACCGCCAACTTCACCGCGGCGCTGATGAACGAGAGCACCCGCAGCCTGGATTCGGTGGAAGTGGCGCAGCGCCGCCAGCGCCTGGGCGCGATCACCAGCGTGGCGTGCGAGCTGGACAGCTGCGCCGCCTCGCTCGACGCGCTCAACGACCAATTGGCGCCGTCGCTGGCGCTGTTCGCCGACATCGTGCGCAACCCGGCGTTCAAGGCCGAGGACATCGAGCGCATCCGCGGCCAGTGGCTGGCCTCCATCGCGCAGGAGAAGACCCAGCCGCAGGGCCTGGCGCTGCGCACCCTGCCGCCGCTGCTGTACGGCCCGCAGCATCCCTACGGCGTGCCGCTCACCGGCAGCGGCACCGAAACGGCGATCAAGAGCCTGAGCGCCAGCGACCTGACCGCGTTCCAGAACGGCTGGCTGCGCCCGGACAACCTGCGCATCCTGGTCGCCGGCGACACCGCCCTGGCGCAGATCATCCCGCAGCTGGACGCGGCGTTCGGCGACTGGCAGCCGCCGGCGGCCACGCGCCCGAGCAAGACCCTGTCGCAGGTCGCCGCACAGCCCAAGCCGCGCGTGTTCCTGATCAACCGCGCCGACGCGCCGCAGTCGCTGATCCTGGCCGGCCTGCTGGCGCCGTCGACCAAGGCGCCGAACAACCTCGCCATCGGCGTGGCCAACGGCGCCTTCGGCGGCACCTTCACCTCGCGGTTGAACATGAACCTGCGCGAGGACAAGCGCTGGGCCTACGGCGCCAACAGCTTCATGCTGGATGCGCAGGGCCAGCGCCCGTTCCTGTTCTTCGCCCCGGTGCAGACCGACAAGACCGCCGAATCGGCCGCGGAGATCCTGAAGGAAGCCAAGGCCGTGGTCGGCGACAAGCCGCTGACCGCCGAGGAGATCGCCAAGATCAAGAACCAGCGCATCCGCGCCCTGCCGGGCAGCTTCGAGACCACCGGCGCGGTGCTGGGCGCGGTCGAGAGCATCGTCCAGTACGGGCGTCCGGACGACTACGTGCAGACCCTGAAGACGCGCCTGGAAGGCATCGACCAGACCGCGGCGGAAGCGGCGATCAAGGAAATCGTCGCGCCGCAGGCGATGACCTGGGTGATCGTCGGCGACCTCAAGCAGATCGAGGCGCCGGTACGCGCGCTGAAGCTGGGCGAGGTGCAGGTGCTGGACAGCGACGGCCAGCCGGTCAAGGCGAAGGCCAAGGCCGCCGGCAAGCAGTAAGGCAACACGCGCATGGCCGGGAGGTCCCGGCCATGCGTGGCAAGGCGGCGTGCGGGCGGATCGCCCGCGACGCTGGAACGTCCTGGCGTGGCGACACGCGCGCAGTGGTGCATACGCTGCTCGACCCCAGTCTCGCATTAGAGGCACGCGCGCAAGCGCGCTGCCGATTGCAGCCATCGTTGCGCGCTGCACGCATCGGTCGCTCGACATCCAAGCAGTGCAAGGTCAGGACGACGGCCGCGAGCCGTTCCTTCCTGTTTCCGGAAAAAGCTGGCTGACCGAGCATCCTCGCAGAAGTAGACTCGCCTCCTGGACGCTGCTGCCGATCGGAGATCGCGATGCTTGAAAACACATTCTCGGATGGCGAAGCGGCCATCACCCCAGCGGACCTGGATCACCTGGAATCCGTCATCGACCGGAAGCTACCGGCGTCTTTCAGGGCGCACTACCTCAAGTACAACGGCGGTATGCCTGAGCGAGCGTATTGGGTCGGCGAAGATGATTACGAGCCGATCGAGGTCGCCACGTTCAAACCGATCGCGCATTGCGACTACACGCTGCTGTCCACCTACCGGTTGATGCTGCAGAAACAGGTTCTGCCCGCACGCCTGCTGCCGTTCGCGAACGACTGCGGCGGCAACTTCTTTTGTCTGGATCTGGACACGGGAGCCGTCCGCTATTTCACCACCGACATCTTCGACAGCGACCTCAGCCCGGAGCAAAACCAGGCCAACGCCGAAAGGCCTGTCTATCCGGATTTCCTTCAGTTCGTCCAAGGGCTGATCGACGAGGAGGATGCGGACGAGGAATGAACCGGGCAGCAAAACGAGCATGGCAAGCAATGCCCTTCACGGCACCTGGCCGCAGCGCTTGCTATCCCGGACATCCGTCCCGCCGCTACCCGTTCGATGCCGACCGCTCCGCCACGCATCGCCAATCCCGCTCCGCGCATCCACGTCGGCTGCGCCGGCTGGTCGATCGCCAGCACCCAGCGCGCGCTGGTCGGCGACGGCGACAGCCAGCTGCAACGCTATGCGACCCGCTTCGATGCGGTCGAGATCAACTCCACCTTCTACCGCGCCCACCGTCCCGCCACCTACCAGCGCTGGGCCGACAGCGTGCCGGCGGACTTCCGCTTTTCGGCCAAGCTGCCGCGCACCATCACCCACGACGCGCGCCTGTCCGGCGTGGGGCCACTGTTGCAAACCTTCCTCGACGAAGCCGGCCACCTCGGCGACAGGCTCGGCTGCCTGCTGGTGCAGCTGCCGCCGAGCCTGGCCTTCGATGCGCGCACCGCCGCCACCTTCTTCGCCATGCTGCGGCGCCGCTGGCACGGCGGCATCGCCTGCGAACCGCGCCACGCCAGCTGGTTCAGCGCGCGCGCCGAGGCCTTGTGGCAACGCCACCGCATCGCCCGCGTCGCCGCCGATCCGGCGCTGAACGCCAGCGCCGCGCAACCCGCCGGCACCGCGGCGCCGGCCTATTGGCGCTGGCACGGCGCGCCGCGCGTCTACTACAGCGACTACGCCGACGACACGCTGCGCGGCCTGGCCGAGCGCGTCGCCGCCGCCACGCCGCACACGGACGAAGCCTGGGTGATCTTCGACAACACCGCGCTCGGCCACGCCCTCGCCAACGCCGCCACGCTGCAGGCGCAACTGCGCGCGCTCGGCGCCGGCACCGCCGGCTGACCGCCACGCCCCGCCGGTTCCCGCCGTTTGCGGGACAAGGCCCCGCCCTGCTGCGGCAGGAACCGGACACTCGTTCGCCGCCCCTGTAGGAGCGGCTTCAGCCGCGACACACCGTGTCGGCACCAGGCTGCCGCCGATGCAAGGCGCTCCGCTTTCGTGCCGCCAGGTCCGCAGACTCGGGCGAGCAGCCAACATCGGCGCACTGCGCCGTCCGGCCCGCAGCGGCGGCGCCAAGCCCGGCAGGCGGCGCCCGATTGGCCCCGTTCTTGCATCGCCTCCGGCATGTCTCCGCAACGCGCTCCGATTCAAGCCCACCGGCGCATGGCCGATATCGCCAGATCGGCCGATCACGTCGCGCCTCGGCCGGACCGCTCCGCGCTTCCGGGTTTCGCCAGCGCGCGGCCGCCACAGCCGCCAGTCACCCGCCTCCTCCTTCGGTCGTTTACCATGCCGCACGCATCCTGCTCTGGACCCGAGATGAGCCATGCCGCTCCTCCCTGTTGCACGCCGCTGCTGAGCCTGTCGCTGGGCCTGCTGCTGGGCAACTACGACACCGCCTCGGCGCAGCCCGCGCCGACCGCGATGCAGACCGCGCCGGCGCCCGCGCCGCTGACCCCGGACCTGGCCTACCCCGAACTGTTCCAGGCGGTGCAGCAGCAGGAACTGTTCGACGACCAGAAGCACTTCGTCGATGCCCTGCCCCTGCGCGACCCGGCCCTGATCAACGCGGACTACCTAGCCCAGCGCCAGCAGCCGGACTTCGACCTGCGCCGCTTCGTCGCCGCCAACTTCGAGGAATCCGGCCCGGTGCAGACCGAGGCGATCCGCCAGGACACCGGCCTGCGCGAGCACATCGACGCGCTGTGGCCGCTGCTGGTGCGGCGCCAGGTGGACGTGCCGGCGCACAGCAGCCTGCTGTCGCTGCCGCAGCCCTACGTGGTGCCGGGCGGGCGCTTCCGCGAGGTCTACTACTGGGATTCGTACTTCACCATGCTCGGCCTGGTCGAGAGCGGCGAGCGCGAACGCAGCCGGCAGATGCTGGACAACTTCGCCTACCTGATCGACACCTACGGGCACATCCCCAACGGCAACCGCAGCTACTACCTGAGCCGCTCGCAGCCGCCGTTCTTCTCGCACATGGTGCAGTTGCAGGCCAAGGTGGAAGGCGACGCCGCCTATGCGCGCTACCTGCCGCAGCTGCAGAAGGAATACGCGTACTGGATGCAGGGCGCGCAGGCGCTGGCGCCGGGCAGCGCGCAGGCGCACGTGGTGCGGCTGGCCGACGGCAGCCTGCTCAACCGCTACTGGGACGCGCGCGACACACCGCGCCCGGAAGCCTGGCTGCACGACGTGCGCACCGCCGCCGAGGCCAAGGACCGCCCGGCCGCCGAGGTCTACCGCGACCTGCGCGCCGGCGCCGAGAGCGGCTGGGACTATTCCAGCCGCTGGCTGGGCGACCGCAAGACCCTGGCCACGATCCGCACCACCGCCATCGTCCCGGTCGATCTCAACAGCCTGCTCTACCACCTCGAAACCACCCTGGCCCTGGCCTGCGCCAAGAACCCGGGCGCGGCCGGCTGCGACACCGACTACGCGGCCCTGGCCAGCGCGCGCAAGACCGCGATGGACAAGCACCTGTGGAGCGATGCCGGCTACTACGCCGACTACGACTGGCAACAGCGCCGGCTGCGCGACCAGGTCACCGCCGCGGCGCTGTATCCGCTGTTCGTCGGCATCGCCTCGCCGGCGCGCGCCAAGCGCAGCGCCGACACCGTGCAGGCGCAGCTGCTGCGTCCCGGCGGCCTGGCCACCACCCGCCTGCATACCGGCCAGCAATGGGACGAGCCCAACGGCTGGGCGCCGCTGCAATGGATCGCGGTGGACGGCTTGCGCCGCTACGGCCAGGACGCGCTGGCGCAGCGCATCGGCAGCCGCTTCCTGGCGCGGGTGCAGGCGCTGTTCGCGCAGCAGCACAAGCTGGTGGAGAAGTACGGCGTCGACGCCAAGGCGCAGGGCGGCGGCGGCGGCGAATACGCGCTGCAGGACGGCTTCGGCTGGACCAACGGCGTGACCCTGCTGTTGCTGGACCTGTACGCCAAGCAGGCGCCTGCCCCAGCGCTGACGCCGGCCGCGCAGCAGGCGCGGCAGCCGGAGCCGGCCACGCCCTGAGGCGCCGGCCGGCGGGTATGCTGCGATCCTTGCCCAGACCCAAGGATCGAAGATGAGCGTACGTACCCTGGCCGAATTCCTGTCGGCCTCGCGCGAGAAGGACGCCTCCGCGGACGCGTTCGAACTGGAAAGCCCGCACCTGCTGGAAGTGCGCCTGGACGGCCTGGTCTGGGCCAAGGCCGGGGCCATGGTCGCGCGCAAGGGCGCGGTCAAGTTCACCCGCCAGGGCCTGCTGGAACAGGGCCTGGGCAACCTGCTGAAGAAGGCGGTCAGCGGCGAAGGCATGCAGCTGATGAAGATCGAGGGCCAGGGCCGCGTCTATCTGGCCGACGCCGGCAAGAAGATCACCCTGCTGCGCCTGGCCGGCGAGTCGATCTTCGTCAACGGCAACGACGTGCTCGCCATCGAGGCCGGCATCGACAGCCAGATCACCATGATGCGCAAGGTCGCCGGCATGCTCTCCGGCGGCCTGTTCAACGTGCGCCTGAGCGGCCACGGCATCGTCGCCATCACCTCGCACTACGAACCGCTGACGCTGCCGGTCAACGCGCAGAGCGGCCCGGTGTTCACCGACCCCAACGCCACCGTGGCCTGGTCCGGCGGGCTGACCCCGGAGATCGTCGCCGACGTCAGCCTGGGCACGCTACTCGGGCGCGGCTCCGGCGAGAGCATCCAGCTGCGCTTCGCCGGCGAGGGTTGGGTGGTGGTGCAGCCGTACGAGGAAGTGGCGCTGCAGGCGAAGAGCTGAGCCCGGGCGCCGGAGACCGGCGCCGGCGTCAGCATGGACGCGCTGCCTGGACGCGGCTGCGGCGAGAGCATGCAGCTACGTTCTGGAGGCGATTGCGGGGAATGGTGCAGCCGTACGACGAAGTGCGCTGCAAGCCAGGCGCTGAGGGCTGGCACACACGGTCGGCCTGGCTTGCCGATGGAATGGCCGGATGCCGCGCATAGCCGCCGGGTCGGTGCACCATGCTCCCTGCGCTGCCGCGCGCTGAGCGGACGCACCGTGGCGGCATATGTGCGGATGCCAGGTTCGATCGTGCGTGCGTCGGCGGGGAAGCGCGCGACCACGCGACCTGCAAGCCTTACGTGGGAACCCGCGCTACTGCGCCGGCGTTTCCGTCTTGATTCCCATCGCTTCGCGGTAGCGTTGGTAGAGCGCCATCACCTTGTCGATGTAGTCGCGGGTTTCCGCATACGGCGGCACGCCGCGATAGCGAGCCACGGTGCCGATGCCGGCGTTGTAGGCGGCCGCGGCGAGCGTGCGGTCGCCCTGGTAGCGGCGCAGCAGCGACTGCATGTAGCGCGCGCCGCCGGCGATCGACTGGTCGGCGGCGAACGGATCGGCCACGCCGTATTCCTTCGCCACTTCGGGCATCAGCTGCATCACGCCCTGCGCGCCCTTGGGCGACACCGCCGCCGCGTCGAAGCCGCTTTCGGCGTGCGCGATCGCGCGCAGCCACGGGTCGTCCACCCCGGTGGCGCGCGCCGCGGCGCGGAATTGCTTGGCGTGCATGTTCAACTGCGGCGCGCCGACCTTGCCCAGTCCCGGATGCGCCGCCTCGCCCGGCGGAGTGACCGCGGTGAAGCGCAGGTACGGGCGCGACCCGGGCAGATTGCGCGTGGAATACACCAGGCGCCCGTCCTGCTCGCGCTCGTACAGGGTGCCGCTGAACACGCCCATGCTGCCCCACAGGTTGGGCGTGGCGATCGCGGCATCGTCGAGCTCCTTCGGCGTGCACTTGGAGCCCGGCTCCGGCGCGGTCGCCAGGCTGACCGTGCCGTCGCGCACGCAGCGGTACACCGTGCGCGCCTGCGCGCCGGCGACGACGCAGCACGACAGCAGCAGGACCAGCAGCGTTCGGGAACAGGGCATGGGCGGCTGACGGAACGGGCGAAGGCGGGCGCGCATCATCGCGCACCGGACGTCGGCGCAGGTGAGGACCGGGCGGACGGCGCTTTCTGACGCGCGCCGTGTAGGAGCGGCTTCAGCCGCGACATGTTGCCGACGCCGCTGCAGTTCAGACTCCGCTCGTCGCGACTGAAGTCGCTCCCACAGGAGACTTGCGGCGAGCCGGCCGGGTGCACTGTGGGAGGGACTTCAGTCCCGGCTGCTTCCGGGATCGGATAGCCAGCCCACTCCGTTTGTCGCGGCTGAAGCCTCTCCTGCAGGAGAGGCTTGCGGCGCGCCGGCCGGGTGCGCTGTGGGAGGGACTTCAGTCCCGGCTGCTTCCGAGATCGGATAGCCAGCCCGCTCCGTTCGTCGCGGCTGAAGCCGCTCCTACAGGAGAGGCTTGCGGCGCGCCGGCCGGGTGCACCGCGGGAGGGACTTCAGTCCCGGCCGCTTCCGAGATCGGATAGCCAGACCACTCCGTTTGTCGCGGCTGAAGCCGCTCCTACAGGAGAGACTTGCGGCGCGCCGGCCGGGTGCACTGTGGGGGGACCTCAGTCCCGGCCGCTTCCGAGATCGGATAGCCAGACCACTCCGTTTGTCGCGGCTGAAGCCGCTCCTACAGGAGGCTTGCGGCGCGCCGGCCGGGTGCACTGTGGGAGGGACTTCAGTCTCGACTGCTTCCGAGCGCGGATAGCCGGCCCACGCCGCTTGTCGCGGCTGAAGCCGTTCCTACAACGGCACGCAGCCGGGAAAGCGCCGCCGCTACGGCGCGCACGCCGCCAGTTTCTGGTCGGCATACCACAGCGCGCGCCGCGCCAGGTCGTAGGCGCTGTCGGCGGCGCGCGGCAGGGTCTGCTGCGCCAGGATCGGGTCGGCGCCGTGGGCCATGGCCTTTTCCACGCGCTGCAGTTCGTCCAGGTTGTCCAGCACCGGCTGCAGCAGGCGGCTGCGCTGCGCCGCCGGGCAGGCCGCGCGGCGCTGCTCCAGTTCGCCGATCGCCTTGCGGATGCGGCGGCTGGCTTCGCCGTCCAGGCCCGGCGCCTTTTCCAACGCGATCGGCGCGGCCTTGTAGGCATCGCCGGTGGCCTCGCTGCCGAGGTCGCCCGGGCGCTCGTGCAGCGCCGGGTTGAAGCGCACGTCCGGCGGCGGCCGCGCCACCGCCGACTGGTGGGTGCTCTTGGGCAGCATCTTCTTCATCGCATCGCCGATGCCCTGCATCGCCACGTCGCCCAGGGTGCCGCTGGTGGCCCAATCCTTGTCGAAGCGGGTGGGCCGGTAGTCGATCGGGTTCGGACGCTCGAGCAGGCGCTTGGCCTTGGCCAGGTCGCGCGGATTGGTGGTGCCCGGCGGGGTGCCTTGCGCCTCGGCGAACGGATCCACCGCCACGCCGTCCGGCAACCGCGCGCTGCCGTCGCGGGTGTACAGCGTGGCGCTCATCGGCGCGGCCTGCGTGGCCACGGGAGCGGCAGTGCGGGTCGGTGGCGGCAGCGGCGCTTGCGCCGCGCGCGCGGTGGCCGGCGCG
>Ga0105243_10000731_pt1 | contig 31477 bp, 36 predicted proteins | sample KBSM34metaG_FD_81525 | JGI IMG/M metagenome (GOLD analysis project Ga0105243, IMG submission 81525) | Miscanthus rhizosphere microbial communities from Kellogg Biological Station, Michigan, USA - KBS M3-4 metaG | ecosystem: Host-associated > Plants > Roots > Rhizosphere > Soil | place... | reverse complement strand
GGCGCATCAGGGCCTAGAGGGTCTACACGAACCACTCCGCACAGGCGAAGCACTGCACAGCGCTGGCAGCGCGTGCGGCGGAAAACAGTTCTCGTTCGGGGCTCATGTCCAAGTCTCCAACGGAGCAAGCAGAAAACAAAAAACCCGGTGGCTTGCGGCCTACCGGGTCTTGTCAAACTCAGGAGGCCGAGCCTCCGGATGTGAAAGGCTCTACGAAAGCAATTCGGCGCAATATGGGCGCAGCGAATTTGCCGCAACCGTGCGGGTCATCGATACGTCTTGCGAGGTGAGGAACTGCATCATGGTCTCTCGTGGGTTTGGCCGTTGACCGCAGTGCTGCGGTCAAAATTCGGAGGCGCGAGACTAACACCGCCAACGCGATCCGCGCAACAGGAGCGTTGCACGCAGACAGCATGCGTTGTCCGAAGCGGCCGAGGCCGCAGTGAGACGAGAGGTGCGTGAAGAGCTCGGAACCGACGTGCAGGTCATTGCTCTGGACCCAAGAGCGGCAGCCAATCATCCGCCGGCGAGGGCTAATTTCGGCCACTGGCAGCCGATCCCACTCCGCAAGTTTGGTATAGGCTGCCGGCACCCAATCGATCCTGACCGTTCGTTAGCGAATCACCATCAATGGTTGCCTTCTGGTTCGTCATTGGAACGCTGGCCGTCGGCCTCGTCCTGTACCTGCCATTCTTCCTCTGGTTCAGATTTCACCGCCCGAAGACAAGCGGCTTGATCGCACTCGACCTTGAGGTCAGCCTGCACATGGCCTTCGTCGCCGCGCGCAGGCTGCGCTACGAGACGATCTCACTGGAGCAATTGCTGCTTGCGCTGCTCGACAACCCTTGCGCCGCCGACGTGCTGCGCGCGTGCGCGATCGACCTTGAGGCCATGCGCACCAGCGTCTCCGCGATGATTCGAGACTCAACGCCGGTCGCCCCGGGCACCGTGCCCGTTGAACCCGCGGCGTCGCCGGAGTTCCAGCGGGTGCTCCAGCGCGCTATCGCCCGAGTTCTGGCCGTCGCGCAATCGGCGGGCCAGCGAACTAAAGCGTCGAAGGCATCCTCATGGGTTTCCACCACCCTGCGGAGGTCCGCCGGCCGACCAGCCGTCAATGGTGGGGACATCCTGGTGGCGCTTCTGGAAGAACCCCACGGCGGCGCCGTCGATGAACTGCGGCGACACGGCGTGACGCGTCTGACCGTGACCAACGTCATCGCCCACGGCACCACGGGCACTGATCCGGTCGTGACACCGCCGCTCCTGGACGACGGCGCGGGGGCGATGGCGATCGTGCTTGAGAACGACGATTTCACGCCGATGGAGTTCGTCGTCGACGTGCTGCAAGAACACCTGGGCTTGACCCAGGAGTCAGCGGTGGGCGTCATGCTTGAGGTACACCGTGAAGGCCGTGCGGTCGCCGGGCGTTTCCCTGTCGACGTGGCGGTGGAGAAGGCCGAGCGCCTACGCACTGCAGCCAGACACGCCGGGCATCCACTTCGATGTGTTGTCGAGGCCGGCATGGGCGCTTGATGTCTTGGAGACAAGCACCGCTGTCACGTCGCGGGTCAGTCGCTGTTGCTGACCGGGGACCTCACCTGACGTGAGAGGGCCACGAATTAGATAGATAGCCAAGCCTTGCGGATCAACGTCCGTCCAACCAATTCTGACGAGTCGTCCAGCCCAATATTGCGAATTGAACGGACAACCAACCGCGCCTTCGCGGAATTCGGTGGATTTCCGCGAAGTCCTTATCTTGACTGAATTTTAAGTCTTTCCGCGGGGCTCGACACCGCCAGCAACGGCTAGATTGGCCTACGCGGAAGTCCTTGCGCATTGCATGTTCGAGGACGCTGAGCGGGTTGCCTCTGCGCTGGACGCTTCGCCGCCATCCAGGGTGGCCTCCTGCGCTTCGCTTCGTCAGCGGCGGACCTCACGCCCTGCGGGCTGCGGTCCCGGAACCATCGTGCGCCTGGGGGCGCATCAGCGCTTGGGCCGCGCTTCGATGGCTCCGGCTCCCCCGGCCCTACGGTGACCGCGCTGGGGCGCGCCATGCGTGATCCTCTAAAAACTGTCAATACGCAGATGCGATTTATTGTTGCACGCATATATGGTATCTTGCAACCTGCCTATCCGAGAGGGGTACTTACAGTGACGCCGTCGCTTTCTTGGCATTGGTGGTCGATGGACTTCGGTAAACGACTCGCGGCGCTGCGCAAGCAGCGCACGATGACGCAGCAGGCTCTCGCTGACGCGGTGGGCTGTCACGTGACAATGGTTCGTCGCTACGAGGCCGGCGAGACGCAGCCCACGCTCGAAGTCATTCGCAACATGGCGCGTGCGCTGTCGGTCAGCGCAGATGCGCTGGTGTTCGAGCAGGATGAGCGTGACCCCGTGGACGAACTGCGCTTGCAGTTCGAGGCGGTCAGTCAGTTGCCGCCTGAAGAGCAGGCGGTCGTGAAGGAAGTGTTGGAGAGCTTGATCATCAAGTACCAAGCCAGGCGCTGGGACTCGGCGCGCACTGCCGCCGCACCAGCAAAGAAGACCACGGCGACCAAGCGCGCGACACATCCCTCTCGATGAACACGCCTACGAGGAGCGAACTCGTATGAAGAAGGAACCTGAGATCTATTGCCCGGTGTGCCTGTACCCGCCACAGCCGGAAGATCGCTGGCAGTGCATCCCCAGTTGCGGCACGTCATGGCACACGTTCTGGACGGGCGGCGTATGCCCAGGCTGCGGCTACCAATGGCAGAAGACCCAATGCCCCGCATGCGGTGAACTTTCACCGCATGCCCACTGGTATCACTTCCCGGAAGACGATCCCCGAGTCAATGAGGAACAGTCAGAGGAACTCGCGAGTCATCAATAGCACTCACAAGTGCTGTTCGCCTGTTTGTAGAACTCTTTGGACGTGGCAGGACCGCTATAGACCAGGCGCCCCGTCTTGTGCTGCTCGGCGCACTTCTGCGTACACACCTGGCCTGGAGATGGTCGATCACCAACCCAATTTCCGATCAGCAGTGATGCTGCGATGAAGGCGCCAAATCCCACGCAGACCATCAAGCCTCTTCGAACGTTTGGGCTCATCTTCATAGACCGACAACCTCGAAGTGCCAAGAGGTGCATTGCCGAGCCGGCTCTTTCCCTGGGGCACTCATAAATGGCCCGTCCGATCGCTCCGGTCGAACTCGACACTTGTCGCCAGCGTTGAGATCGCCGCCGATGTCATAAGGTCCATCACAGACCTTCACCAAGGTAGGCATGCTCCACGGGTAGTTGATACCAACATAGTCGCCCGACAACTCCGGAGCAGGATTCGGGATGTTGGTGAATTGATTCATGGTGGCTTTCGTCGACCCGATACCGCCGTTTTCGGCCATCGTTGGCGGTCCAGAAATAGCCGGTCCACGCGGGTAATAAACGCCACGCACCGCTGGTCCAGTGCTTTGCAACCCTCGCGGGTCCGTGTAGATCAGCGGGTTCCCGCCGACGTAAGCATAGGTGTTGACACCGCCCGCCAAGCCGATGGGGTCACTTTGGGCGTAGCGGCCCAAACTCGCGTCGTAGTAGCGGTTCCAGTTGTACCAAAGCCCGGTCTCCGGATCGAAGTATTGCCCAGGCAAACCCACGTTCATTCCACCAATTGAATCGGTCACCACGCTGCGATCGAACGCCGCATTCTGCGCTCTCCATGCCACGGCGGCGCCTGGGCTTGTTAGCACCTCAGGTCGTCCAAGATGGTCGTTATGACTGGCGTAGAACTGGCCGCCACGTGCGATTCCAAGCAGTTCACCGCCCACCCAGACATAGCTGCTCGTCTGAGGCCCAATTTCTGCCAGCAATTCCCCGGCTGGTCCATAGATGTAGCCGGTGCCCGTGCCGCCGGCCGCTCCTCGGTACGCGCGCTGGTTGAACGCGTTGCTCCGATAGTCGCCTACCAATGCCCCATTCACATAGGCGCGGGTCATCCGGTTAAAGCTGTCGTAGTCATAACTGCGACTGCCGTCGTGGCGCGATTCAGTCTTTAGGTTGCCGGCCGCGTCGTAGCCGAAGTTTCGCCACTGCCCATTGCCGCTCCAGGCCGTGAGCCGATTGCTGGCCGGGTCCAGCGTGAAGGTGTAGCCCACGCCTTGTCTGGTTTGGCCGGTGCGGTTGGCGACACCGTCCACGCTGAACGTCTGGGCGTCGTTGCTGCTGGACACGGTGGTCAGTCGATCGACGCTGTCGTGCACGTAGCTGGCACTTTGCGACGGATAGACGTTGTCCGTCTTTGTTTGAAGGGTGTCGACGTTGGTGTAGCCCAGGCTCAGGTTGTGTGCGCTTTGGCTCGCCAATTGGGCAATTCGGCCATCGGTGTCCAAAGTGATGAGGCGCGGCAGGCCGTTGCCGAAGCGCCAGGCATAGCGCCTGTCCGTCGCCGGCTCGTAGAGGAACGAATCCGCCACCGTCGCCGAGGCACCACCGAGGTTGCTCGAGACACTGGCCAAGCGTCCGTAGCCGTCATATCCATAGGTGAGTGCCACGCCGGTTGGGTACGTCATGCCCGTCCGTCGGCCGGCGCTGTCATAGCTCCACGTCGTCGTGTAGGTGTAGCCGTAGATCGTGTTGACCTGCTGGATCAATTCACCGGCGGCGTTGTACGCAAAGGTCGTCTGGCCAGTGGCATCGTTGATGCGAGTGAGGCGTCCCTTGCCGTAGCTGCCCTCATCGTAGGTGAAGCTTTCAGTGACGCCGCCGCTGGTGCGCGATGTCATGCGATTCAGTGCGTCCCACGTGTAGCTGATGCCCAGCCCATTGGTCTTCGTCTCGGTCGCAATCCGGCCGGCGGAATCATATGTATAGGTCGTCGTCCCGGTGTCGGGGCTGGCTTGGGTGAGCACTTGGCCCAGGCCGTTATAGGTGTAGGACGTGCGCAAGCCACGGCTGTCCTGCACGTAGTCGAGGTTGCCTGCCACGTTGTACGCGTAGATCGTCATCGCGTTGTCTGCCGCCGTGACCTTGACCAACCGATTCAACGCATCGTAGTCGTACCGCGTCACGTGGCCGGCTGCGTCAGTACGGGTCTTGACATTGCCGTTGTTGTCGTAGGTGTAGCCCACCTGCTGGCCTGCATTGCCCAGGTCTGTCATCGGGCGACCGAGGCTGTCCAGCCGGGTCGTCTTGGAGAACTGTCCGGCGCTCACGGCCACCGGTGTTGAGCCACTCAGGCTCGGAGTCTGGCGGTCCGACGCCGTGCTCGAGGTGTTGCTCGGGACGTCGTAGCCCAAGTGCACGAACTGCGACATTGCATTGCCGACGTATTCCGGCCGTCCGGATGCGGTGTAGCGCACCCGGTCAACACGGCCGTTGGCATAGCTCACGTCCGTTACCTGTCGGTCGTAGTTGTAGGAGTAGGAGGTGGTTCGAGTGCCGTTGGTCAAGTACTGCGCAGACGACGTCAGATTGCCTCTTGCGTCGTAAACGTAGTCGGTGACGACTCCATTGGCATCTGTCATTCGACCGGGCTGTCCCAGTCCGTTGTAGCCCGACAAAAGGACTTGCTGGCCGAGAGCATTCGTCACCGAATTCAAGTTCCCGTTCGCGTCGTACGCGTAAGTCGTCGTCGCTGAACCGGCCGGCAGCGTCTGAGTCACCGACATAGAAGCCATCACCCCGCTGGGCTGATAGCTGTATCCATACGAAATCGTGCGAGTCCCACCCGTCACAAGATCGGTCGTGACGACGGACGCCAGCTTGCCAATGGCCAAGCCGGAGCTGACGTAGGAGTACGTCACCTTCTTGTAGGCATGATTCGCAGAATCCACGAACGTCTGCTCGGCGAGTTGGTCTCCACTCCACGTACTGTTCGTCGTCAGCGCACTCGTTGTACCGGCCGCGTATGTGACCGACAGTAGCTTGCCGGCTGCATCGTATTGATAGTCCGTCTTGACGTTGTTCCAGTCGAGTTTGTAGTCGATCCAACCGTTGGCGTCGTAGAAGGTCTGGGCCGCGGCGGACGGGCAAGTTGATGTCGCAGCGCGGGATATTGCCGAGATTTTCAATGCCCCCTGGACGGGGACGAACGTGTACGTCGTGGCTTGGCCCACGGCGTTCGTGACAGTGGTTTGATTGGTACCGTAAGAGAAGGATTCAACCTCCTCTCCCCCGGCCAATCCGCTGCTCGCTACGCGCTTGTCTGCATAGTAGGTGTAGGTGCTGTAGCGGACACCGTTGATGGCGATGCCGGTCAGAAGTGTTCGGTCGCCAGTGAATTCGTAGTAGTACGTTCGAATACTCGGATTGCTGCCGGGCGAAGTCACTGTCGACAGCATGCCATTCGCGTCATACGCATAGGTCCAAACCCCGCCCGCCGGATCCTTGACCTGTGTTACGCGATTGTTGACCCACGTGAACTCAATGACACCCCCTGCCGCACTGGTAACCTTTGTCGGCTGACTCAGGTTGGCGCCAAAAGTGAACTGCAGGAGCGAGACGCCCCCGGCGGTGGAAATGCTCTGGAGAACGCCGGAAGCGGAGAATTTGTACTTCTTATTGTTCAAACTCAGATACCAAGCCTTGCTTGGCACATAAGTGAGCAGACCCAGTGCAGAGGAGTCTTTCACACGGTAATCCAGCCCATCAGGGCTTGAACTGATGCGGGTGAATGTGTATGACGATCCGTCGGGGAGCGTGAAGACAACGGACGTGGGAATGCAGAGATTGCCCGTGTCTGCAGTGTGTGCACAACCAGATTTTTGAAGCGAGGGGTAGTCATACCCCGACAGCCACTTGCTGCCGAACATGCTTGTATAGAACGACGGCGCAAAACTACGATAGGTTCGCACCAGGCCGAGTCCGTAAGTTCCGCCCGCGTTGAAGTCGAGTTCCTCCTTGAACTTTTCCCCGGTCGCAATGATCACAGGGTGAGGAGAGTTGGGATTGTCGCAAGACGGAGAGGAGTTGCTGTTCGATGCTGGCTCTTCTGTGTTGGGCTTGCCCCGGTCCTTCGGGCCGGGCTCCTTGGCTGACTCGCGCGGGTCCCGATTTGCCGAACCGTTGATGACCACGGGATCCAGTACGTATACGGGCTCGCGGCTCCCGGTGACGACCACTTCGTCCAGTACAGTGTCGAGCTGGCGGGTCCCAGTGACGACCACTTGATCCAGTACGAGCCCGCCGTCAAGCTTCTTCGGAACCTCGACGAGTGGAGGTGCCGCAATTGCGACCCGCATCAAGCACACCGTCGCGACAACGGGAAGAATCACTCCCCAAGAGCGCAGATTCTCAAATCGAGAAGTGCCTTCTTCAATTCCAGTCCGAGGTGATACTGAGATCGTCATGGTTCCGCCTCCCTGCGGTACGTTTGATATTTGACTGCGCCCGAGTGCAATACCGTTGAAGTGCAAGGCCGAATGACTGATAGCTGCCGCGGGCCGGCGCAGTATAAATTGAGCACGAAGCGTCCCCGGGCCGAGCGGCCGCAGATGTGGGTGAACCCAAGGAAGTTAAACGTCTCCGGTTTACCAAGACCTTTCTTGGCTCGGCTCGGCGCCGCAAAAGCGGCCGAACTCGAGCAGGCGGGTCTTCTCCGGATGCAGCGTAAACGCGAACTTTTCCATCCTCTGCCGCAGGTCCGCCAGGAACTGTTCAGCCTGTGCTTTGTGCTCGAAGCCAACGACGATATCGTCGGCGTAGCGCACGATGAGCACGAATGCCGTCGACAGACTCGTCGAACACGGCCACTGGTGGAATCTCGATCTCTTCATCGGCGCGCATTCGCCGGCGTTGATCATCACCACCGAGCCCAATGCTGTCGGACTGACCAAGGCTTCGCCGCGGCAACGCAGGACGCACCGTGGACCTTCCTGCGGCCTTGCGAGCCCAGTAGCCTGGTGGGGACACCGGAATGTTGGCGGCAACGCATGCCTTGCGTATCCACACGTCGGACACGCCCAGCTTCTTGGCTAGCGAGAGTCGGGACTCGGCCCAGACAAGGTCATAGAGTTCCTTTCGGGAAAACGTCGGCATCTCGCGTCCTCGGGCAGGCGATCCTCGTGCCGACTCTACCCACGTGAATCAACAAATGCCGTTTCGAAGATTCGACTCGTCGAATCTCCGCATCTCAACTCTCGCGCGCAGGACCGCCAGGCCGCCGTGACATCCGCTCTGGGCGGCAACAGTGAAGTCTTAGTCTTGATTCCGAGGTGCCGCAGCCAGGTCAAGACTCGTCCGCGCGCGCGATGTCGAGCACACGCCTTGGCGGCTCCCCCTGCTCTAACGCAGTTCGGGGTGTGCGGCCGTCGAATGCGCCGTGGGGCGTCTCCAACCAAGCCATCACCGACCAAGCGTTGCCCCTCAATGCTCGGGCCAGATCAGGGACGACCACCCACACTTGAGGATCAAACTGCCAGCGTGGCAAGCGAAGTCCTCCGTCATCATCGGCAAGGGCGATCACACGTGGCCACCGCGCTCGTGCCCATCGCGTCAACAGGGCAACTGAAACACCCGAGAGCTGCGCCGCCTCCTTGAGGGAAATGAAATCAGCGCGATCCGCCACCAGTGACTTCCGGCTGGTCATTTCATGGCCGACTCGTGCCGCACGAGAGCCTGGCCTGGGCACGTTTCAGAAATTCGATTAGGGGACGACCTCGATGCTCCGCCACCAGTAGGTGCCGCGAATCGCATAGTAGTTGTTAGTGGATCTATCCAGCACGGGGCTACCCATTCCAGCGTCGCCAGCTCCGCCGCCTGTTTCGTCTTCCACGGCCCGCGCCGGTGAATGACCTCGGCCCTGTAGAGCCCGTTGATGGTCTCGGCCAGGGCGTTGTCGTAGCTATCGCCCCTGCAGCCCACGGACAACTCAATGCCGGCCTCGGCCAGGCGCTCGCTGTACTGCGATCCTTTGTCAGAGTGATGTGTCAGGCTGCCGTCATCGGATGGTTTGAGGTCATACAGCGCCTGCTCCAGCGCGTCGCCTAGTTCGACACTTGGCGCTATAAGGTCGAGTTCAGCACACTTGGCGGCAAGCCAGGCCTCTTCGGCTGGCGTGATGAGCTCGACGGGCGGTTCGTCAGTGCTCATCGTGGCAGCGTGACGCGGGCGGGAGGCGGAGCCTCGGGCGGGAGATCGTCCAGAAATGCTGGTGTCTCAGGGACCTCCACCACCAGGCCAGCGTCGAAGTGCGCGTTCTCCCAGGAGCTGTCGCGCATTGCGTATCCACGCGGGTTGCTCACGACTCGGCATCCGCACACCTCATAGTCGAACGAGGTGTGCGTGTGTCCGTGCACCCAAAGCATGGGCCCCCCGACGGCTTGCAGACGGCCCGAAACCCATATCGACTCGCCGGCGAAGAGCGACTCAGGCAAGTCACTCACGAACGCCGGCGTCACCCAGTCGGCCCGATACCTTCTGGCCACCGACCTCACATGCGGTGCGTGATGCGTCACCACGACAGTCGGGCCCGCGTGCGCGGCCTTGAGCCCGCGCCGCAGCCAGTCGCGGTCGACATGATGCATTGCCAGCGTGTCCTCCGCGGTCAGAGGCCGTCGCCGCACGTCGTCGCTTCGATGCCGAGGGATGGATGGGTCGGCGAGCCTAATGCACCGGAAGTCCATCACATAGCGATTCGCTGCCGCAAGCGCGCGGGCGACGTCGGACACTTCATCGTGGTCTGCCATCTCTCCCTCGTTGGTGACTGGCAGAGCGAAGTCGGTCCACAGCGTGCAACCGAGAAAGCGAATGCCCCCGATGACTACGGAGTCGCGGCTGAGCACATGCACGTTGGACCCATCGGCTGCCGCGCGCATCTCCGCCAGCTGCTGGTGGTACTCGCTTTCGTAGAACTCGTGATTGCCAGGGACAAAGAGCACCGGCCGGCCACGGAATGTCGACTCGCGTTGTGCCCATTGGACCGCGCGAACGCCAGGCGAGTTGATGTCGCCGGCGAGCACGACGACGTTGTAGTCGACCTCCTCAGGCACGGTGAAGGAGACTTCGTGCTCGAGGTGTAAGTCCGAGAGAATCAGCAGGCGCATATCGTCAGAAATCGTCGTAATTCAAGCCGAGGCGTCGAGCGTCCTCCCCCATGTCGTTGAGGGCTCGTGTTTGCCTTGCCCTCAGGTTCGCCGCCCGCACCACGTCGTCGTCTAGCCCTCGCTCAAGCGCCTCCTCCGGCGAAAGATTCCGAACACTGCCCCCGTCTGTCGCCACCAACCGGGCATTCGAACGCAGGAACCAGTCGACCAGAAACCACGGGTGGTCGACTGGCCCCAAGGCCTCAAGCACCGTGCGAATGACCGGCCGCGGCTGCAACATTCGCCCAGCCCTAAGGAATTGGTACCCTGGATAGAGCTCAACGCCATCGTGCTCGACGCTGAAGACCTGTCTTGCTTGTTTCCAGGTTTCTCGCTGGACTGGGTCGAGCTCGTCAGCGCGCAACCAGCGTCTGCGCTGCAGCCAGCTGATGGAGCCTTCGCGGCGAATCGGGTCGTCTCTCATGCGTCAAAGTGGCGCTGACGGTAGTTGCGAGCGTCATCGAGTTCACCAGGCACGATGACCTCGGCGTTGCCGTCGGCGTCAACCGCGGTGATGCCCCGGAGGCCCACGCCATAGGACCTGAAGCCTTGCTGCCACCACCTGTCAGAGCTGTCGAGGCGGTCGTGGTGGTGACCATGGATGACTACCTTGGCGCCCATGCTTTGGACGAGCGTGTCCAGAAGCTCGAACCCGTTCGGGTGATACCCCGGCGCCTCATGGGTAATGAGAATGTCCGCGCGCAAGTCAGCCAAGCGGTCCACGTCCTCGGGATAGATGGTCCCCCAATGCCGACGTGCGATGCCGTGGCCGCCCCAGCGGTCCTGCCGCGGTGTCGCCTTACCGTGTTCCTGTCTTGTCCGGAAGGCCGGCTCGCCACCCCGCGCCGCAGACATACTCGGGTAGAAGACCGACTCTCTAAAAACCCCTCCGAGGCCCGCCAATCGGCGACCGTCCGGCAGCTCGACGACACGTCCGTGCACGTTGCGGTCGGCGAGCTCGCTGCCCCAGACTCGCATCCAAAGCTCGTCACTATCGGCATCGTGGTTGCCATGGATGAACCAAACGGGCACCGTCCGCTCGAGCAAGGGTGCCAGCTCTAGGTGCAGAGGTCGCTGTGGTTCCATGTCGCCAAGCAGTACGACAGCCGAGGCCATCGTGCGGCTCGCGGCCTCGATGATGTGGCGGAAGGCGCCGTGCGGGTCGCCGCAGAAGAGGATGGGACCCATCACGTCCTCGTTCGCAGGTCTTGCTTTCTCATGGTGCTAGCCGACGCATGGCCCTCCATCTGAAGCCTCTCGCTTGCCGTTGGGTATTACTACTTTTTTGGCGAGCCTCCAGTCCGGATGCTGCTCTCCCAGCGAGGCAACGCGCACCTGCAGCGCACGCAGCCACTCGCCGACGCGGCGTCTCATCTCGCCGAACGTCGCTATCGCGTCGGGAACAACGCCCCCATGTGTCGAGAACGCCGTCGAGTCGGACGAAGGCGCTCAACGCCCTGCGGCGTGCTTGGCCGATGTGAGTCGAGAGGTCGAGCTCGGTGTAGTGCTCGCGGCCGTCCAGCGTGACGAGCCCGAGGCTCAGGAGTTCAGGATGGACGAGGTCGGTGAATTCAGTATCGAGGAAGAAGATGGACATGGTCTGCTCGCATGCGGAGGCGGTGAAACGCGACCGCGCCGGACACGCAGCCGCTCCGAAGGCTCGGTCGCTCAGCGACCTATTCGTCTCCGGCCCAGAGCACCGCATGGGGACCACGCCGTGGTCGCGGTTGAATCGAGTGGCGTGGTCGCGCGCATAGAGGCATTCATATCACTTCGACCATCGGTTGCCAAGTCGCGAATGCGCGCGATGGTTTTCGAGATATACGTTGCGCGAGTGCGCGTTGCGCGCGCGCGAATTCGAGTCGAGAAGGCCCTCCCTTTCTGCTCACATGTCCGTCTCACGGAAACAGCGGGGCGCCGAGTCAAAGGCGAAAGGCGATGAGCGACGCCGCGGGCCGCGCGCGCCAACGCGGGAGTCGAACTGATGGCATCGGTCGACTGACAGGAGTTTGGGAGGCGGTCCGACTAGCCTTGGTCGTGCGCACGGCCGTCACCTTGACGATCGCAGGGCAAGTGGATATCCATTAGTGAGCATCACGTCGATGCATGCGCGACCCGTCAGAGCGCTTCCTCTCTTGTCAGCGCAAACAGCTTTGCAGATCCGAATCTGAAGACCCATGCCATCACAGACCCGACTCGAATCCCCTCTCAGCCGCAGGATCCACATTCGGGACCGCACCCATGCCCTCGAGATCGCCCGCGGAATCGCGTTCGGCACGCTCCTCATGAACGGAGGGACTGTCGATGGATTCGCCGACTGGCTGTTCGTCCACCGGCGAACCTTCAACGGTGCAAATCCCCTGCAGCAGGCCAGCGTGTATGTCAACGGGCACCGGGCCGCCAAGAGGCGGGGCGTCGACTTCGACGTCGTATGCCGCGCTAGGGCCGACGAGAGCGAGGAAATCGGCAAGCGGGTCGAGGCCGCCTTCAAGGCCCAACTTGCAGCGATCGAGATGCACTGGACTGAGACTGCCGACGGTCCGGGCATCGTGCTTGCGAGCGCCGAACTCTGTCTCGGCCGCGGCCGGCGCTTTGCAGACTCACCGAACGGCGAGGCTTTGCCCGATCCTCCGTCGTGGGCGCTGGAGGGGTTGCTGAAGTTGCTCGAGGAGTTCGGCGGCCCTGACGCCTTGCTGGATCAATTCGACTGGATGTCCGCGTCCGCGGAAGAGCACTTCCGCAAAATGGCCCCCATCCTGGACATGCACTTGATGAGGATTCGCGAGGATGTACTCCGAAACGAGCCGCCGTCTGGGTTGGACTTCGCGTGCGTGACGCGTGCCGCCAGAATCCTGTCTCGCATCTCGTGGGCCCGCATCACGCTGCGCACTCTCTTGACGCGGGTCCAGATGGTCGAAGGCATTGAGGCTTCAATGTCAGATGCCGCCAACGTGGGCCCGGCTCCTGGGCGCCTGCGGCGCCATGTCTAGCAGGTCCTGCGTGCCTTCGCGACCGTCCGCCTGGAGTCGAAGTCGCTCGACGTCGGCCCGGCGAAACTGCCAGACCGCGCGGCCATCGACGTTCGGCCCGGAAACCGCAGGCAACCGTCCACTGTGGACCAATGCGTGTGCCGCCTTCTTGCCGATCCGCAGGAGCCGGCAAGCACCGGTCAAGTCGATCCATGTCAAGCTTTCGGCTTTCAGACGCTCGAGGTCCTCTCGATGAACGACTCCGGCTATCCGCCCGGAAGGGCGTCGATGAAGTTGGCCCCGGACAGCGCCGCGCGCAATTGCATCCCGCAGTCGCACCGAGCGCCAGTGCAGCTGCTTGGCGGCGCGGGTCACCGGAATCCATGCGTGCCCGGTTCGCACCTCCTGGCTGAGCCTGCGATTCCGCTCCGCAATCTGTCCCGGCCACCGCTCCCTTACATAGGCCTCGAAGCCTTCCCTCAGGTCTGCGAGAGCCGCTGCTGCCTTGGTCCCGAAAAGTTCCTTGTAGAAGGCGCCGAAGCGGCTGGCCAGACGCGTCGAAGTCGGATCGCCGTATCGCGCGGCAACTTGGTCAAGGAAGCCAAAGTATCCCGTCGTCCCGCCGGACATCACTTCTGCAGCAGCTTCGACGATGCGCACGGCCTGCGGCATCGCATGGAGACCTGCCAGCTTCTGCGCTCGCTCGGCCGTTTGCGATCGATACGAACCCAGCAGCCATGTCCTGTAGAGCAACCCTTCGATGTCCACGCCTCCAGTTCCGGGCGCGGCAAGCGCCTCGCCGTCACGCCAAGCCGCCGCCAGCGCATGGCTTGCCGCAATCGCTTGAGCCAACGCGGCTTGCGGTATCCGATCTCGCAAGTCGGCGCCACATGTGCATTCCAGCAGACAGCGGCGCACCCATCGCAATGGATGGCCGCAGTCGCGGCAGTCGTCCACCAAGGCTACCTTGTGCTGATGGCATGCCACGTAGAAGACCAGTCCCCATGCCGAGCGCCAGTAGGGCGCCTCTTCGAGACATTTTGGGCAATACCGCGGCCGGCGCGTGTTCCAGTATCGAGCACTCGGGCCGACGAGGTCTGGAGCGTTGAGGGCGCCGAGGCCCGCGATGGGACCTCGGAGGGTTGCGCGCGGTGCCAGCGCGGCGAGCCACTCCGTCTTGATCCGCTGCGGCGACCCCAGCGCGTTCTGATCCGAGAGTCTCAGCAGATACCCCTGCCGGCTCTCGCCGTGCACGGGAATCGGTCTGATCAGCAGTCCCCTCATGCCGACTCTCCCGTTGCTCGGTGCGACGGCCCGACATCGGAACCCCTCGGAGTGCTGACAAACAGGTTCCCGAGGCCCGCGGGCCTGAGGTGCCTCCAGGTGACCGTCGGAGTTTCACCGGCCATCACACGCCGCAGTTCGATCTCGAGCTCGGAGCCGTCGGAGAGCCCTACATCCCAGAGCGCCGCGAACTCCTCGTTCGTGCTGCGTGGACGCGAACGCGTCCACCGGGTCAACCGCTCGAAGCCGGCATCAACTTCGCGTGCCGCGAACCAGTGGCGATCCTGGGGAAGGATGCCCGCGCGCTGCAGAGCGAGCATCTGGACATCCGACGCGTCGAACAGGTCGCGCACGGCCTCCGCCGAAAGGAGATCGTCGGCACTGATCGCCTCGCCATCGCCACCCTTGGACCAGAGATGTTTCAGCTGCGCGGTCGATGCCGCCTTGGTATTCGACCGCGCCCCTTGCGTGTAGTAGCGCCGACTTCCAACGCGGACCGCCCGCTGGCTCAAGAACTTCGCCAACTCCGCGCGGAAGACAGGCGGGAACTCGGCAGCAGCCGACCACTTCGCACGTTGCAGCGCCACAAAGGGCGCTCGGGCCTGGTCGACGCTGACAATACGGCGCCGAGCACGGCTCGGCGGAGAAGAACATTCGGCCAAGTGCTCGAGCGCCTGATGCCACTGTTGCGGCCAGTCCGCAACCACCGCTCCAACGGCAACGACCGTCGCCACCTGCTCTCGCAGTCGCCCTGTCCACGTCGGACAAATCGGCACAGGCTGCACAAGGCGCCGAAACCGCGAATTGCGTAGCAGGTTGAAGACGCTGAGTAACTGGTTCAGCGGCGCCGCGGCCAGTGCCCTGAAGATCGGTCGACGTTCGTCGACCGGCTCCAGATCGCCGAAGAGGCGTCGCGCCACATCGCGTCCATACTCAACGGCACCGGCGTCCGCTGGACGTGTCTCGATCGAGCCCAGGTATTGACCACACGAGCAGGTCTGCACCGCCGTCCGCTTCCAGGAGATCGGACGACGACAACGCGTGCACCGGTCCACCAGCCAGCACTTGTGATCCGGGCATACCACCTGCGCAGCCAGCTCCCAGTCGGCCCTCACTGCCGCGCACGACACCAGACATCGTGGGCACACCGCGCACTGCGAACCTCGCAGGTGCTGGGCGGCGATGCGATGCCCGAGGTAGTGGCATCGCGCGGGATCTCTGACCATACCTCGACATCCGAGCTTGCCCAACGCCTGAGGATCGAGTCCGAAGTTGCTCGCAACGACCTCCAGTCTCGCGTTCGTGACCCCCGCGAGTCCAACGCCCCCGAAGGTGCGGCGAAAGAGGTCGATGTTCGGGAGCAGTGCATTGGCATCTGCCAACCGAAGGAAATAGCCGCGCAGCCCCTCGCCGTCGAGGGGCTGCGGCCGCACCAGCAGCGGCTCGCCCATTTCAGTCCACCAAACCGTTGTAAGGCTCTTCCGGACGCGTCAGCGGCATGCCGTTGAATTTCGTCGAGAACGGGTTGCGGACATCGCCGCAGTCCGGAAAGATGCTCTGCTCGAATGCCAATTTCAGATGCTCGCGGCGCAGCGCGTTGTCTTCCATGGTCAGCGCGATCCGCAAGGCCTCCGCAATGAGCTGAGACAGTTGGCCAAACAACCCGAAGCTTGCAAAGTGAAGCGCCGACGCACACCCCGGATCCATGAGCGCTGACGGACCCACCATGGGAAGCAGACGGTCCAGCGACATGAGGACACCGAGAAAGTCGTTTCGTTCCGCCTCCTTTGCGACGCTAAATGGCCTCAAGGCGATCTTGGGGGTGCAACGCCGCCCGAGTTGCTGATTCTTGACAAAGTACGATCTGGCGCTCGGCAGTCCAAAGAAGACCGTTGGCACGCCGAGGTTCATCAAATCCTTGAGGGCATCCCCTGTGATGTCTCGCGCGCGGCTGTCCAGGTTGTCGGTGGCATGCTGGACTTCGCCGATGATGATCAGATCCGTCTGACATGCCCGAATGAGTTTCTTGGCCCGCTCCATCCGAAGCGCGCCGCTGCCCTCCTTGGGGTAGGGGTCGCCGAGGGCAAACAGAAGTCGTTCGGCGACGACGTTCGATCTTGGTTCGCTCGGGAGCTCGAAGAACAGCACCGGGATGACGGTCCGGTCTTCGGAGTCATAGCGGGGGTATCGCTCGAGGTAGTGGGTCGCGATCTTGGTCTTGCCGGTGCCGGTCAGCCCCGTGACGAGCATGCCCCGCGCTGGCCCCACCGGTTGGGCCTCGTCAATGCGCTTTACACCGCGTGCCGCGAGTGCGCCTCTGCGTTGCCTGGCTCCCCTTTGCAGGGTCTGCATGACGGCGTGGCAGCACTGCAGCGGGGGATATTCGACGACTTGACTCGCAAAGCTCTCGACCTTCGACTCGATCGCGTCGAAGCGGCTCTCAGCGGTGTCGATCGGCACCTCGTCGAACGGGCCAACGATCACACATTCGTCATTGCTAAGCATTTGAGTCTCCTTAGATGAGAGAGCCCTGTCCCGTCGGGAAAGGCTTGATGCGATCAAACGACCAATCCACGCTGACGGCCGCCGTCGTGACAGGTTCTTCGCTCTGGCGCTGGGCTGCGAATTCCGCCTTGGCCTGGTGGTCGCGTCCAGAGCGCTTGGCCGCCTGCTTCGTGCGCAACTTCTTGGCCCTCGCGGCCGCGTCCTTCTGGCGCTCGGCCACGAGCGCCTCGAGTTCCTCGCGGATCTCCAGCTTGGCGGCGAGCAGGGCCTGCTCGTTCGGCAGCGCGGCATACGCCTCACGCGCACGCTTGCCGAGGTACTTGTGCTGCTCGAGCGTCAGGCCATTCGCGTAGTCCGGCCGGGTGCAGTGCGCGGCGAAGTACTGCTGCGTCTTCGGATTGAGTACCTTGATGTTCCCCAAGTCGTCATGATTGGGCCGCACAACGAGACCCATGGATCCGTAGGTCGATCGCAGTGCTGAGAGTTCAGGGCAGGTGTAGTGCAAGGCATGGCACTCGATGCCCTTCGCGGTCAGCGTCCTTTCAAGGGTGTGGGTCAGCAGCGCATCGAGGACTTCGACGCGCCCCGGCAGACACTGCATTCCCGGCTTGATGAGCTTCTTCCACATCTCCAGCGGACAGCTTTGAATGCCGCGGTGCCACTGCTTGGAATAGACCTCCACCACCCAGCGTGTCACCAGGCGCTTGAGTTCCTGCAGCGTGAGTACGGCGAACTTCTCGGACTTGTAGTCCTCGCGCATGCCGAACTTCGCGAAGGTCGTTCCGGGCAGCTGGTGAACAAAGCCGTAGTTGAGCTCCTTGAGGAAGCGCTCCACCACGCCCTTCATGAAGGGCTGCCGCGGCGGGCAGTAGACGATCGTCACGCCCATGTCCTGGAGCGCCATCTCGAATGCGGCGGAGTGGAACTCCATGCCGTTGTCGACGAAGATCGTCTCCATCACACCCCAGGTGGGCCACTCGCCCTTCACGCCCAGTTCTTTCAACAGGGCTTCCTTGGGCAGGATGGCCTGCTTCAGTGCACGAAGCACAGAGTCGGCGTTCGGCTCGCGAAAGCTGATGTAGATGGCGAGGATCATCCGGGTCGCGACGTCGATGACGACCGTCGCGTAGGCACGCCCCCTGATGGTTTGCAGGTCATCGGAAATGCAAAGCACATCCAGCGGCGTGTGGTCGATCTCGACACGCTGCAGCGGCCGCTGCTCCTTGGTACGTTCGCCGAATACACGAGTCGCAGTTCGTGCCCTTGCAACGCCATAACGACGCTTGAGGAGCTCGAAGCGGTTGGTCCGATCGATTTCGTACACAACCTGTCGGGCGGTCACCTCGGGCAACTTGTCGCCAGGGGGGCGCACCATGTTTTGCCGCTGGACCACCGCGTTGGTCAAGCGAACGACCTCGCTGACTGGGGGGCGCGCACTGCTGGCGTAGTAGGCGTCGATCTGCTGCTTCAGGATCGGCTCGAGGAGTCTATCGACCGGAGCTGGACGGCGCCCGCGGAGGTCAAATCGATTGATCAGGCGTCGCACGCTGTATGCCGCGCGCTGCCACCTTGCGCGCCATTCATAGAACGTGGATACGCTTGGTGGTCGCGCACCTCGGCGCTCTCGGGGAAGCCCATGCCAAACCTCGTGGATCGCATCCGGCAGTTCGCTGCGCGAGACATTCAGACGGCCCGTCGGGCAAATGGCCTTGAGGTACTCGTACTTGACAAGAGCGGCCTCGCGTTGCTTCGGTGCGAAGTCGGAGAGCTGCTTCGCAAGCGATTCCGGGACGGCCTCCCCATCGGGATCGAGGCCGTCAAGCAGATCCGCAAAGTGAAGCGCTCCTTCGGCATAGGCCTTGTAGAGCTCACCGAGCTTCTTGCACTCGAGTTCCTGGCTCTTGAGGTCCCGAAGGACGACCGAGTTGCCTTGCCTCTGGTCGACGACAAGCCGCTGATTGGCAAGCCGCAGCACGGTGCCCGGTTCAAGCGAAAAGTTCTTCATCGTCGCCCTCCTTGCTGGAGACCAAGAAAATGTCGAGCGCCGTGTGGTCGATCTCGACACGTTGAAGCGGCGGCTGTTTCTTCGTGCGTCCCCGAAGAAGGCCCGAGTTGCCCCGCCTCTGACCGACGACGGGCCGCCGATCGGCATGCCTCAACACGGCGCCCCGTTTAAGCGAAGACGTCTTCATCGTCCAGCTCCTTGTTGATGGAAATGCGGGTCGTGGACTCGAGTTGCTGGTCGATGTCCCAGGCGAGGACACGGAACGCAAGCAACGTCATCAGCTCGGTGTGAGCACCGGGCCCGTTGCCGAGCAATCTCAGCAGCGCCGACATCGGCATGCTTCCACCGTGCGCGAATGCCGTGACCAGCGCGACGGGCAGCTGCGGCTCCGGGATCAGCTCCTCAGTCCCGAGCACACGCGTGCGCATCCGCCCACGGATGGCCAGCATCTCCTCCAGGTTCTGCGAGGCCACCTTGCCAACGGCACGCTCAGTCAGCACGACGAATCGGTATCCGCGGGCCGCTGCCGATTCGGCCGCGGCGGCGAACTTCGCCTTCAGGTCAGGCGTTTGAGCGAGTTCCTCAGGCTTGACCTCGACGAGGCAATCCCCGCCGCGGCGCCGGTGGACGATGAAATCGGGGGTGAGCCTTCGCCGACGCCTACCCACGCGGAAGAACAGCGCTGGAGGCTGTTCGGAGTAGCCGACCACGTTCCGTTGAAATTCGAGAAGCCGCGCGACCAGCACCTCCAGATGGGACTCGCACTTGATGTGGCGGGCGTTCTTGGCGGAATAGAACTTGCCTCGGAAATTCCTCCCTGTGTGATGCACGGGACTGCGTGTCGGAGTCACGAGTGGAGTGCCACGAAGTGGCGCGGTGATGCCATCGTCACGGGGTGTTGCCATGACGCCGCCACGAAACGAGACGCGGCGAGAGCTCTGCATGCCGCGCTCCGCCCTCGCGCGTCGGAGGTACTCGTCATTCATCACCGTCCTCCTCGCACAGATGCGGCGTCACGCGGAGATCCACACCGAGTTGCTCACACAGGTGCGCTGCGGCAAGCCCGATGCACGGCTCAGCAGCCTCGATAGATCCGAGAACGGCGCGATCGAGGCGCCGGCTCCTGGCTCTCAGGCTTCGCCAGGCTGTGCGGCTACGGCGCGCGGTGAGTTGCGTTGCCCTGACTTCGCGCAGCGGCTCCTGCTCGACACGACGAAGGCTCCTCTGCAGTCCGCACTTCGTCCTGCATCCCTGTGCAGATGTGCTTCGGACAGGGTCGCGGGTGGGCGCCACGGCGCCCGCGTATGTGATACCCATGGCTATGCTCCTCGGCGCCATGAGTCGTCTCCATTGCTGGAGGAGCGAAAGCTGGCGCGCGTGATCAAAACGCCGCGCACGAGCCACCAGGAAGCGGTGACACGCACCACTTCGGATGACGCACGCGCGATGACGACGGCTTGACCGCCCGAGGAGCAGTCGCGATACTTACGGCACCTCTACCGAAGTCGCGAAAGCAGACATCCTTCAGACGGGACAAGCCGCAAGGTCTGTCCCGTTTGTCGTTTACATGGCGTCCTCCTGTTCTTGTTGAGGCCGTCGATCCCTGCGGCGGATCCGTCCTTCGGCGGGCTGATCCAGGGCGCGAGGCAAGTCCCCCAGCTGGAGGATCGTCATCAGGCCCCGCAGTTGCAGAGCGCTCAGGCGCTCCATCCGAGTGAAGAACTCGGACGCGAACTCGTACGCCTCCTTCGGCGCCTCAGGCGGAAGCGAATACCGGCGACGTGATCGCTGCCTTGCCTGGTGCAATGCGGTCGACTCCGCCTGGTCGAGTTGAAGCACCGCGCACACCTTGTCGACGAACGCAGCGGCAGGCGCCTGCTTGATGTCGTTCTCTATGGCTGAAACATAGCTGCGCTCGCAGCCAACGCGGTCAGCCAGCTCTTGCTGGCGCATGCCGCGGGCGAAGCGAAGCTGCCGTAATGCGTCTGCGAATGGACTCACGAGATCCCCGATGGCTACCCAGTGCTGGTGCACTAGTACTGAACGCAGGGTACGTCGCGGGGTCTCGGCGTTCAAGCGACCAGGTATCTGCGCGGCGAGAGTGCCGGTCGTGCACTAGATATGTCGGGCACTGCAGCGCACGCCGAACGGGCGACAACGAGTCACCAAGTTACGCGCGACATCTCACGCGCCTCGACTGCAGACAAGATATCTGTGAATGCGGCCAGTTTCGGGAAACTCCCTACAAACCTGGAGAGCGCACGCCGCGACTAGGCAGCAATCGTCACGCCGGCGCGAGCAGTGCTGGCGTTTGGCCGGTTCTCCTCGGTCATGTCCGCGAGATGGAGGACGGTCCCCACAATCTCCGCGATCTGGACCGCGAGATAGGGCACAACTGCATTGCCCACTTGCACGTACTGCGACGTCCGATTGCCCAGGAAGACATAGTCCGGGAAGCACACTTCAAGTCGGCCAGCTTGTGAGAGCGGCACCTAGCATCTCGTGGCAATCGCCACACCGGCATGCGAGTTCCTAGGCAAATTCATAGTCCAGCGCTAAACTGTGTATAACCGTGTTGATAACCCGTGCATATGGCTCGACCCCAGCAATCCACGCAGAGCTTCTCGGTCAGTCAGGCGGCTGCCTTCTCCGGTCTATCCTTGGCGATGGTCAACTACCTCTGCAGGGAAGCAATCGTCGTCCCCAGCGATGGGCCGCGCCGTGGCCGGGGGGTGCAGCGCCTCTTCTCGTTTGGCGACATCGTGGTCCTGCGAGCCATCGCGAAGCTTCTGCAGGGCGGTGTCTCGGTTTACCGGCTGCGCAAAGCGCTGAAGGAATTGCGAAGCGTTCATCCCGAGATCACCGCTACCCGCATGCCGGCGGCGTATCTCGTGACCGATGGGCGTGACGTGCTTCTGCGTCACCGAACCGGCGTCCTGGAACTGCTGAGCAGCGGTCAGTTCAGCTTTGCCTTCGTCGTCGAGATGGAGTCCGTCCGCAAGGAAGCTGTAGCGTTTGCGCGATCATCCGCGGTTGGTGCGCTGGATGCCCGCCCAAGGCGCGCCGCCTAGGTGTACAACTGCCCCTAAGGAGAACGGATGCTCGCTGCCAAGCCAAACCGGACCAATTCGCTTCGCCTGTTCGAGGTGGTGCTGCGTGCGTTCGAGCAGAAGGCCGAGCCCCAGGTCTCAGATCCCCTGCGAACGCACGCGCTCCGAGTCGTACATGAGGCCCTCCTCATTGCCGGGAATCCGGCTCTGATCAATGCGACCACGGGCAGAGAGGCAATCGAACTGGCATTGCGCCTTCGGGATCTGCCGACGCTCTCCGGGCGGCTTGCCGCTGTGCCACAAGCGGCGCCAATGCCGCCCGAACTTGCGCAAGAGCTCCTGACATCGCTGCGGCCCCTTGCTGCTTAAGTCGAACCTCCGACTGCTGTTGGCCCAGCTTGAACGGCTGGCAGAGACTTCGTACTTCTCCCCTCGGCTGGACGCCTACATCGACGAGCTCCGCGGCGTGGCGTCTGAGTTGATCTCCCGGCTGGGGGCGACCCCCCCGAGCATCAATGACGCGCTGGGCAGATTCCTCGCTGAGGAGATCTGGAAGCTGACCCAGTTCCTCACTGGCAGTACGACGAAGCAGATCCCCTACGAAGTGGTATACGCGGTCGAGCGCGCCGCTGCGGCGTGGACCAACAAGCAGTTGCTGGTCACCACGGCGATCGTTCAAGAATCGAACTTCTTCTTCCAGGGCGGAAGCGAGGACTTCTTCGAAGCGGTCAAGGACGAACTCGGCATTGACTTGGTCTCCAGACCGGTCCAGATTGCGCTGCCATACATCTACCGACACAAGCCGCTGTTCTGCACACCGCTGTTCCACGAGCTTGGGCACTTCGTCGACACGCAAAACGAAGTGGTTGCAACGAGCATGCTCAGCAGCCCAGAGACAGTCGGCCCGGATCTACCGGACCTGCCCACGGCCGCCCAAATCAAGTCGCTGTTGCCTGAGGAGCAAAAGTTCATCAGGCGCGTCGTCACTGCGCACCGGCGTGAGTACTTCGCCGACCTCTTCGGCGTTGCATACGCTGGGCGTGCAGCCCAAGGCTTTCTCGAAGAGTTTTGTCCAGACGACGACTACACGCCGACCCACCCGAGCTCCAGCGCGCGGTTTGCGCTGATGGACGACTTCCTGGCGGGCCGCCAGAACCCCATCATCGACTTGTACCAGGTCGCGTTGAAGGCCCGCGGACTGCCGCAGCTCCAGCTCAACTTTGCCGGTGTCGCGCTCGACGATTGCTATGGTGATGTCCGGCCGTTCACGCCGAAGTCCGACGCGGACGTATTCGGTCTCTTCGATGCTAGCTGGACGTTCCTTGTCGACCAGTGGTCAAGCCCGACGGAAGTCTGGTCCAAGCTTGGCGAAGATGATCGAGTTCGGGCCGTGAACGACTTGACCGAAAAGTCAATCCGCAATCGCATGGTGCAGGAGGCTTGGGGTGAAGCTGCTTACCCGCGCTGAGATCGAGGCGTCTCTCGCCGACCCGAAGGGTGGCATCTTTCTCGATCCGTTGCTCAGGGCGGACCAAGTAGGAAGCATCACGGTCGACCTTCGGATCGGCTACGATTTTCTGGTCTCAGTGTTGACTCGGAATCCAGCGATCGCGCTCTTTGCCGGCGGGAGCGAACGCAAGCGAGGCATCCAGACCTACTTTCAGGAGACCCGACGACGGCTCGGCGAGAGCTTCGTCCTCTACCCACACCAGTTGGTCCTCGCAACGACGGTCGAGTACATGGCGCTGCCGCCGGACGTGTTTGCCGACGTGACCGTGCGGAGCAGCTATGCCAGGCTTGGTCTTGGCGTTGCCACCACACTTCAGCCTGGATGGCGTGGGGCAATTCCGCTTGAGCTCTTCAACCACGGGAACACGCCTGTCGAGCTCGTCGTCGGCAGCTGCATCTGTCAGATCCGGTTCTTTCGAATCGACGAGGAGGTCGACTACCTGAAAGCCGGCGGGAGTCGCAAGTACTTCGGTGCGATACGTCCTGCGGTGTCCAGAGCCGATCACGACGCCGACCTCAAGGCACTGTCGCAGATGGGCTTGATGCCGTAGTTGGCAGCGGCGCCTACTACGCTGAGCCTGCGGAATCCGGACGAATGATTCGCGCGTAGGTTGCCCAGTCGATCGCCGGCACCGAGCCCAACGACTGGAGTCGTCCCAGCAAGCGAAACAGGAACAGCATCAAAGCACCCTGGTCGGCCGAGATCAGCAGGTCACCGTCGTGCCGGTCGAAGCAGCCGTGCTCCAGCGCGCAGCCGCAGTCCAGCATTTTGAGCGGGTCGGTGGACAGGTTTCGTCGGAACGCCTCGCCCAAGCCGTCCGCCCATGCCGCCTGAGGCGCGAGCAACCCGGCGAGAATACGAAAGGGCTCTTTCGGCTTGAACGTCCCGCCAGCGTGCGAGATGGCAACCGACGTGCGTTCCATCCGCCGGACAGAAGCGGCCTTGTCCTGGGCATACTCAATGTAGGCCTTGTCGATGGTCGGCTTGCACTCGAAGAGCGCGTAGACGGCTTCGGCAGGAATGTACCGGTGGTTCTTCTGGTCCAGCAGCGTCGGTGTGAAGTGCCTGTCAAAGATGACGACATCGATCTGATCGCTGCGCCGACCCTTGCTGTCGATGACGATCCCCGTGGCGATGTCATATCGATTGGGAAGATACGAACGTAGCAATTCGACCCAGTGTTCCTCGTTCACCGAGCCCATCGTCCCGGCGTGGCTGATGGATTGCGAGGCGAGCGCCATCTGCGCACGCAAATTGACCTGGACTTGCGCGAAAGCGTCCTTCAGCCAACCGACATCGGCCTCGGGAGCGCCCAGCGCGGTCATGGAACTCGTCGTCATGGGACTCCGATCAGGAGAGAGGGAACTTGGGGCCGAAGAGCTGGCGCCAGGCTCTCAACGCTTCACCGTTCTGGCCCTTGCGCGCCAGATGAATGGCGTTCGACGCCTCGTGACTTGCGGCCTGCAGAAGCTCCTTGGCTCGGGCCTTGCGCCGAGCATCCATGCCGTCACTCACGGGCGAGCCCAGGCCGGCGGGATCGGGCCACTCGTCGAGCACGCGGTCGGCGAGGGATGAGAAGAAGGCCTGGACTTCGTAGTCGAAGCGGCCCTGCCAACCCCCATGTAGGCACTCAAGCGCCATGACCTCGATCAGGAAGGACGGCTTGATGGGCTTGTCCTTGCCGTGTTTGGCGTTGTTGTTCCAGTACTTTGCCATCCGCACCATGCCCTTCCATTCGTTCGAGAACGCCTGGTGCGCAGCGCGAGCCTCCTCGGCATGGATCTCCGGGTCGGTCTTCATCCACAGGTCGGTGTCCGCGTTCGGGATCTCGTAGTCGTCGCCGGCAACGAACGCCGGGACGACATCCACGCTCAGCACCCGATAGTCGGTGTTGTCATCGGCGTCGACCACGACCCCGAAGTCGACGTTGACCGAGCGGCCCTGCTTGCGCACGGCGTCCTTCCCGTACTTCTCTACGAGTGCGCTGCAAAAGTCGTCGAGAACAACCTTGGGTGACTTGTCCCGGTACTTTTTTCGCTCGCTCTCGGCCATGACAAAAAAGATGTCGATGTCCTTCAGCGGCTTCGTCTTGGTGTGACGCTTGTACGAGCCGGTCAGGAAGTCGCGATCAATGGCGAACTTCAAGCGAATGTGCTCGCGCACCTCAGTGTGGCGGCGGCTGGCGTTCTGCTGCTCGCGTTCGTTTAGTTCGAGTTTGCTCTTGAACTTTCGGAAGGCTTCTTCGACAGTCAACATCAGGCGGTCCTCCAGTAGGCGGCGCTCGCTCCGAGGCCGCTGTGCTCGATCGTCGAACCGAGGCTTTGGCGGACCATGCCCGTCGTGGAGCGGTACGACGCGGACCCCCAGCCCGAGACGTCCGGGCGGCCCGGCTTTGTCTTGAGGAGGATGTCGTAGGCCGCGTCCGCCGGCGCGACCCCTGCTTTGCGGATGTGGTAACGGAGCTGATCGGTGTCGGTGTAGAACGAGCCATCGCCGTTCGACCATTGGTAGACGACGTCGAGGTCCCATCGCAGCACCAGGGCGCCCGTGACCGGGTTGTAGATCTCAAGGATCACCTTCTCGAGATGCTCGCTTTGCAGCCAGGTCCGAATGGCGCGATGGGTGGACTCCCACTCATCCGCAAGCTTGGCCGGATTCATGCCGCTCAAGCGGACTATGTCCTTCAAGCTCTTGAGCACGTTGTCCGTGACGTACGTGACGGAGTGCGTGCGCGAATACGCTGAAACGGTCGTCATGACTTCATGAATCCTTCCACATCAAGCGCAAGCGCCGTCGCGGAAACCGCCTGCGCCGAACGCGCCGACTCCTGCCCTTCGTCCTTGTCGTATGCGACGATACGGTCGCCGTGCTTCTTCAGCGCGGCCTGAACCCAAGCGAGGTCTTCGGCGGAGACCGGGAGCGAGACCTGCCAGTCGCCCTTCAAGGCGTCGTAGCCAAGCCGGGCCTCGTTCTCGTTGGAGTCGTCCAGCGCGTCGTCGTCGTACCAGCAGTAGATACGCGTGCGCGGCCCCTCGCATGTCGCCACGATGGGGCTCTCGCGCGGGAACTGGTCCGTGATCACGCTGCTCGCCACGCCCGTGACGGCGAGCATTTGTTGTCGACGAGCGGCATCGCCGCTGCCATTCAGGAGATCGACGATCGCCGTCCAAGTGGCAGCGGCATCGCGGTGGGGGACGCTTCGAAAGTCGCGTCGAACGACAGTGACGGTCATGCCTGCTTTCCTTCGGTCTTCGTGCGGGCCTGTTGCGCTGCCTGCGCGGCTGTCACGAGGTCGGCTAGTTCGAGCTTGTTGGGGTCCATGGCCGTCTCCTTGCGTAGCGCAAGCGCGTTGACGACGAGCTTGCGCAGCGTCCGGCCGTCAAGGCCGGCTGCTGCCCGCGCCACCTGCTTGACGCTCGCGCTGGCGGCGAGGCGACCGATCTGCGGGAACGTCTTCGCCAGATCAGCGAGGCACTGGCTCAAGATCTGCTCTGCGGCGGCCGGACTCGGCGGCGGGATCTCGATGACGAGGTCGCATCGGGATGTGAACGCGCCGTCGATGGCCTCCGAGAAGTTGCTCGTGGCCACGAAGAGCAGCTGCGGATGCGAGTTCGCGAGGGCGTCCAGCTGCACGAGTACCGCGTCCGTCGCGCGGTGGATGTCGACCGGGTTGGCCTCCAGACTCATGCGGCTGCGATCTGCGGCCAAGGTCTCGACCTCGTCGAGCAGCACGACCGTGGGGCCAGCTGACGCTAACTCCGCGATTGACTGCGAGAACAGCTCGCCGACCGCGCGCTGCGTCTTGCCCATCGCTGAACTCGTCAAGGCGTGCGGGTCCACCTCGACAAGACGGAAGTCGGAACCCTTGAACAGCGACGCCACTGCACTGGCTAGGCCCCGCGCCAGCGTCGTTTTGCCGGTCCCGGGCGGCCCCATCAACAGGATGACCCCGTGCAGCGGGACAGTCGCACGGCTGATCTTGGGGCGCAGCGTGTAGTTCAACACCGCCTGCCCGAGCAGGCGCTGCTTGATGTGATCCTCCACGACGATGCTGTCCCACAACGCCGCGAGTTCCGCATCGGGGAGACCGCGGACTGACTGGATGCCTCGCGGCAGATCCTGCGAGGACACCAGATGCAGCGGCGTGGGGTTTGAAGGTTTCACGGTGGAGTGCTCCTCGCGGTCAGCGCCGGCGGTTGTAGGGCGACTGGTTGGTCGGTTTCAGCGAGATGCCCTCGCTGGCGGCCTTCGACTCGACTGCCGAGGGGCTACGCTGCAACTTCAGGCCGATGACGCGCGTCGGCGTGTTGCCGTCGGCCAGGGCCTTGAGCTGCTCCACCTCGGCCGCGGTCCAGTGTTTGCCGTTGTTCTTCGGGTCCACGGATTGCTCCGTACTGTTGAGACCGGCAAAGCATAACAGGAAGTTCGGAGTAGCGAACTATTTGCCCTCGCATGTCGTCCGGGATTCCCCCATGGAAAGTTCGGAGTAGCAATACAATACTTGGTTTGCCTTGAACGTAGGCGGTCCTATGGCGACAAAACTCGGCGACAAGATCCGTTCGTACCGAACGAGCAGGGGCCTGACTCTGGAAGAGCTGGCCAAGCAGGCGGGACTCAGCAAGAGCTACCTGTGGGAGCTGGAGAACAGGGAGTCCCAGCGGCCCTCCGCGGAGAAGCTTCAGGCGATCGCGGATGTGCTGCGGGAGGACGTGTCCTTCTTCCTCGACGACGCGGTCGACACGCCGCAACAGACCCACAAGGATCGGGAGTTTTTCCGCAGCTATTCGAAGCTGGACGATTCGGCAAAGGACAAGTTGAGAGACATACTTGAGGTACTAAAGAAGTCCAAGTAGGGAGCAGGATGGGGGTACCGGCGTTCACGCCCAGCAGCGCGGCGATTCTGCTAACGCACTGGCTGGACGCCCTTGAGGCTTCCGGCGGCAAACGCTTCCCTGTCGACATCAAGGAACTGGCGCTTCAGGTCGGTCGACAGCTGAAGTGGTCCGACGAGATCTTCGAAGTGAGGGCCGCGAACATCGACTCGTTTGAAGGCGGCCTTTTCCAGATTCAAGGACGGGGCTGGGCGCTCCTCTACAACGAACAGTTCGGCTCCGACGGTCGCGTCAGATTCACCCAAGCCCACGAGCTGGGGCACTACCTCCTGCATCGGGGGGTGAAGGACACGTTTCAGTGCACACAGGGCGACATGGTCCAGTGGAGTCCCGACCAGGCCCCGCTGGAGTCCCAGGCGAACGCCTTCGCCTCGAACCTGCTGATGCCGATGAAGCAGTTCCGTGCCTGCACGGACGGCGCGGCGATCGATTTCGATCAGCTGTCTGACGCCGCCGACAAGTTTGGCGTCTCGCTGACTGCTGCAGCTCTGCGTTGGATTCAGTCGACGGAGCAGAGCGCCGTACTGGTCATGGCGCGCGACGGCTTCATGCTCTGGAGCGTCTCATCCGACAAGGCCCGCGAAAACGGTGCGTTCTTTCGAACGAGAGGGCGTGCAGTTGCCGTGCCGCCGGACTCCATCGCGGCGTCGGCTACCAAGGGCACGCGACGCGGCGAGCGTGTATCACTCTCCACCTGGTTCGAGCACGCCCACAAGGACGCTGTCGCGCGCGAGATGAAATTGCCGTGCGAGTCCCTCGGATACACGCTATCGCTGCTACACCTGTCTGGCGGCGACAAGGTATGGGAGCCACGTCCATGGGGTTCCGACTAGACTGCTCATTACTGAGATTGCCTGCACGCCTCGCAGGTTCTTGAGGGAGAGACATGGAAAGCAGACTTGACATGACGCGAGCCCTGCTGAGCAAAGCTCGTCACATCCGAGGGACCATTGGCGACCACGGCGACCCCTACGAGGACTCTCTCCTTCGGGGAGAGGTGACCGTGGAACTCAAGATCGCCGTGAAGGAGATCGTAGACCACCTGCGGGCCGCACTCGACTATGCGGCGCGCGAAATCGCGGAAGTCGGTTCAGGCGGGAACGTGACCAAGCCTGTCTACTTTCCGATCGTCCAGCGGGGGTTTGCCGCGCAGAACTTCCCCTCGCGACTAGAACAAGTCGTGCCGGGCATCGCAGAGTCGAGACCGGATCTGGCCCAGCTGCTTGCGTCATTCCAGGTGTTCTCTTCACCCGACAACGATTGGCTACCCGATCTGGCCACGCTGGCGAACGAGAACAAGCACGAACAACTGAGCGTCGCGTCCAAACAAGCTCAAGCTGGAACCGTCGCCACAGTCGACGGCCAGACCGAGTTTAGGTTCACTGAGGCCACCGGAGCATCTGTCGCTCGGATTGGTCCAATCCTGCTGGACTCGTGGCCGGCGGACGGCGAGGGCACTATTACTGGGTACTACATTAAGCTGACGGCGATTGATAGGGAGGTGTTGACCTTCCTCGATCGGTGCATCGCCGGCGTCGATGGAGTCCTGCAGAGCATTAGCCTGAACCTGCGCTAGATGCCGTTTTGAGAGGCGGATTGGGCTCGGTCGAACCTATGGCACCGGGCTAAGGTCGCTCCCATGCGAGAAAGTCCGGCCAATTGTGCGAATCCCGTCCGGCGAATTCCGCTCAAGTCCAACCTTATCCGCTTCCTCTCATGACGGACAGACTCACACGTCAATATTCGCCGCCCTCAACGCATTGCTCTCGATAAAGTCCCTTCGCGGCTCCACCTCATCGCCCATCAGCATCGTGAACACCCGATCCGCTTCAATCGCGTCATCGATCTGCACACGCAGCAAGCGCCGCACCGTCGGGTCCATCGTGGTCTCCCACAGCTGCGAGGGGTTCATCTCGCCCAGGCCCTTGTAGCGCTGGCGGCCGACGGCGGATTCGGCTTGTTGCAGCAGCCAGGCCATGGCCTGGCGGAAGTCGCTGACCTTCGCGTCCTTCTGCTTCTCGCCTTCGCCGCGCTTGACGACGGCATCGTTGCTCACGAGACCCTTGAAGGTCTTGCCGGCCGTGCTCAGCGCTTCGTAATCGGCGCCATGCACGAAGTCGGCGCTGATGACGCTGCTCTTCACGTTGCCGTGGTGCATGCGGCTGATGCGCAGGATGTGCTTGTCCATGCGCGCATCGAACTCCGCCGTCACTTCGGCGTTGTGCAGCGCGGCCTTCATTGCGGCGGCTGAAACTTCGGCAGCGTCGAGCGTGTCGAGGTTCACTTCCAGGCCGTTGGCCATCGCGCGCAAGGCTTCGACGTCCATCCAGTTGCTCAGGCGCTCGACCACGTTGTTGGCCAGCACGTATTGCCGCGCCAGCGCCTCGAGCGCGTCGCCTTGCAGCACGGCCGCGCCGGTCACGCCGGTCTCCAGCTTCGCGTCCTTCAAGGCCACCTTCAGCAGGTAGCCATCGAGCTCGTGGCCGTCCTTGAGGTACTGCTCTTCCTTGCCGAGCTTGACCTTGTACAGCGGCGGCTGCGCGATGTAGATGTGGCCGCGCTCCACGAGCTCGGGCATCTGGCGATAGAAGAAGGTCAGGAGCAGCGTGCGGATGTGCGCGCCGTCCACGTCCGCGTCGGTCATGATGATGATGCGGTGGTAGCGCAGCTTGTCGACGTTGAAGTCGTCGCCGCCCGATCCCTTGCCGATGCCGGTGCCCAGCGCCGTGATGAGCGTCAGGATTTCATTGCTCGTCAGAAGTTTCTCGAAACGCGCCTTCTCGACGTTCAGGATCTTGCCGCGCAAGGGCAGGATCGCCTGGAACTTGCGGTCGCGGCCCTGCTTGGCAGAGCCGCCGGCGGAGTCGCCCTCGACGATGTAGATCTCGCACAGCGCCGGGTCCTTCTCCTGGCAGTCAGCCAGCTTGCCGGGCAGGCCCATGCCGTCGAGCACGCCCTTGCGGCGCGTCATCTCGCGGGCCTTGCGAGCCGCCTCGCGCGCACGTGCGGCTTCGACGATCTTGCCGCAGATGATCTTCGCGTCGGTCGGGTTCTCCAGCAGGTAGTCGGTCAGCGACTTGCTCACCACGTCTTCCACGGGGCCACGCACTTCGCTGGACACCAGCTTGTCCTTGGTCTGGCTCGAGAACTTGGGCTCGGGCACCTTCACGCTCAGCACGCAGCACAGGCCTTCGCGCATGTCGTCGC
>Ga0105243_10000730_pt1 | contig 31479 bp, 34 predicted proteins | sample KBSM34metaG_FD_81525 | JGI IMG/M metagenome (GOLD analysis project Ga0105243, IMG submission 81525) | Miscanthus rhizosphere microbial communities from Kellogg Biological Station, Michigan, USA - KBS M3-4 metaG | ecosystem: Host-associated > Plants > Roots > Rhizosphere > Soil | place... | reverse complement strand
CACGCCCTTGGCCGCCCAGTCCTTCAGCGTCCGGGTCAGGTTGGTGGCCTGCGCGATCGGCAGCCGGGCCGCCGCGCCCGCGCTGGTGCGCCACGCGACCGCGGTGACGCTGGCGCTGCGGCGCTGCGGGATGACCACGCCGTGACCGCCGAACGCCGCCACCGAACGCACCACGGCGCCCAGGTTGCGCGGGTCGGTGATGTTGTCGAGCGCCACCAGCAGCGCGGGCTCCTGGTGCTTGCGCGCCTCGGCGATGAGGTCGTCCGGGTGCGCGTACCGGTACGGGGGCACCTGAAGGGCGACGCCCTGGTGCAACCCGTTGGCGCTCATCCGGTCCAGGTCCGTGCGCGGGACCTCGAGGATCGAGATACCCGCCTCGGCCGCCAACTGCACGCTCTCGGTGAGCCGCTCGTCACTCTCGGTGCCGACCGCGACGTACAGCGCGGTCGCGGGCACACCCGCCCGCAGGCACTCCACGACCGGGTTGCGGCCCAACACATTCTCGGGTCCGGCGTCGCCCTTGCGCGGCGAACCGCCGCGGCCGCGCGGCGCGCTGCCACCGGTGCGGCCACTCGCGTCGGCGGCGCGGGCCGCCGCCCTGGCCCGCTTGGCGGCGGGGTGCTTGGTGCGCTCGACCGCGGGCGGGGTGGCCCCGCGCCCCTCGAGGCTGCGCCTGCCCTTGCCTCCGGAGCCCGCGACCTGGCCCTTCTTGGTGCCGGTCTTGCGGATCGCGCCGCGCCTGCTCGAATTGCCTGCCATTACAGTCCCGCTTCGTTGTGGTTCGTCTTGAGGGACCACTCGGGCCCGCTCGGTGTGTCGGTGACCTCGACGCCCGCCGCGGCGAGCCGGTCCCGGATCTCATCGGCGGCGGCCCAGTCCTTGTCCGCCTTCGCCTTCTGGCGCGCATCGAGATTCGCGCGCACCAGAACATCGAGCGCCGCGTGAGCCGCCGAGCCGTCATCGGCATCGACCGCCCAGTGCGGGTCGAGAGGGTCCACCCCGAGGATGCCCATCATGGCCCGCACCTGACCAGCGATCTCCAACGCCGCGGTCAGGTCGCCGGCGTCGAGCGCCTTGTTGCCCTCGGTCTTGCTGCCGTGGATCTCGGCCAGCGCCTTCGGCACCGCAAGGTCGTCGTCGAGCGCGGCCGCGAACCCCTCGGTCCACTTGCCGACCGGGATCTCACCCGCCCGCTCGCGGGTCTTGAGAATGAAGGCCTCCAGGCCGCGGTAGGACTCGGCGGCCACCTCGAGCGCGTGGTCCGAGTACTCGAGCATGGAGCGGTAGTGCGCTCCGCCCAGGTAGTACCGGAGCTCCTGCGGCCGAACCTTCTTCAGCACGTTCGGCACCGACAGCACGTTGCCGAGCGACTTCGACATCTTCTCGCCGCCCATGGTGACCCAGCCGTTGTGCAGCCAGTACCGGGCGAACCCGTCGCCCGCCGCCCGGCTCTGCGCCATCTCGTTCTCGTGGTGCGGGAACACCAGGTCCAGGCCGCCGCAGTGGATGTCGAACTCGGCACCCAGGTAGGCCTCCGCCATCGCCGAGCACTCCAGGTGCCAGCCCGGACGTCCGCGCCCCCACGGCGTCGGCCAGGACGGCTCCCCCGGCTTCTCGGCCTTCCACAGCGTGAAGTCCCGCGGGTCGCGCTTGCCCGCGGCCGCGCTCTCGCCCTGGTGCACGTCGTCGAGCTTGTGCCCGGACAGCGCGCCGTACGGCGCGTAGCTGCGCACGTCGAAGTACACGTCACCCGCGGCGGCGTACGCGTGGCCCGCGTCGATCAGGCGCTGCATCATGTCGACCATCTGGGTGACGTGGCCGGTCGCGCGGGGCTCCGCCGAGGGCGGCAGCACGCCGAGCCGGTCGTAGGCCCAGTCGAAGGCGCGCTCGTAGGTCGCCGCCCACTCCCACCACGGCCGCCCGGCATCGGCTGCCTTGTTCAGGATCTTGTCGTCGATGTCGGTGACGTTCCGGATGAACGCGACGTCGTAGTCGTGCGCGAGCAGCCAGCGCCGGAGCACGTCGAACGCGACGCCGCTGCGCACATGGCCGATGTGCGGCTCGCCCTGGACGGTCGCACCACAGAGATAGATCGACGCGTGTCCGGGGGCCAGCGGAACGAAGTCACGCAGGGCCCGCGTCTCGGTGTCGAATAGGCGCAGGGTCACGACGTGCGATCTTACCGGCCCGAACCGGTGTCAAGTACCAGCGCGGTCGCGACGGCCGCGATGCCCTCGCCCCGGCCGGTGAGCCCGAGACCGTCGGTGGTCGTCGCGGAGACGGAGACGGGAGCCCCGAGCACCTCGGAGAGCACGTCCTGCGCCTCCACCCGGCGCGGACCGATCTTGGGACGATTCCCGATCACCTGGACCGCGGCGTTGCCGATCCGCAGGCCGTCGGCCTCGATCAGCCTGCGCACCTCGGTCAGGAGCACCGCACCGCTGGCCCCGTCCCATTCCGGCCTTCCGGTGCCGAACACCGAGCCGAGGTCGCCCAGTCCCGCGGCCGACAACAGCGCGTCGCACAGCGCGTGCGCGGCGACGTCGCCGTCGGAGTGCCCGGCGCAGCCGTCCTCGTCCACGAACAACAGCCCGGCGATCCAGCACGGCCTGCCGACCTCGATCGGATGGACGTCGGTGCCGATTCCCACTCGCACGGTTGCCCGGCTCCCTACTGCTCGATCGGTTCGTCGTTCGCCAGCGCCCTGGCCAGCGCCAGGTCCAGCGGGGTGGTGATCTTGAAAGCCAGCGGATCCCCGACGATGGTCCGGACCCGCCCGCCGATCCGTTCGACCAGGCCCGCGTCGTCGGTGGCAAGTGAGTCGGCGGCCGCGTAGGCGCGCCGCAGCAGATCCGCGGTGAATCCCTGCGGCGTCTGCACGGCTCGCAGCTCGGAGCGTTCCGGGGTGCCGGTCACCGCACCGAGCAGGTCAACCGTCTTGATGGTGTCGGAGACCGGCAGCGCGGGCACCACCGCGTCGCGGCCGGCACGCAGCTCCGCCACGACGCGGGCGATCAGGGGCGGCGGGGTCAGGGCCCGGGCAGCATCGTGCACGAGCAGCAGGTCCGCGTCCTCGGCGGCCGCGAGCCCCGCACGCACCGAGTCGGTCCGTTCGGCGCCGCCTGCGACGACGTCGACGCCCTCGGGCAGCTCCGCGCGCACCGAATCGATCCGGTCCGCGGGGACGATCACCACGACACGGTCGACGACACCGGACTCGATCAGTCCTTCGACGGCGAGCCGGAGCATAGAGACACCGCGCACCGTGACGAACGCCTTCGGGATGCCCTCCCCGAGGCGCTCCCCGCGCCCGGCAGCGGGCACCAAAGCAATGACCCGGCCTCCGCTGCGCACTTCGGCCGGGTCAGTGACGTTGTTCATGTGTCAGGACGCTGCTGCGAGAACCTCGTCGAGGATGATCTCGGCCTTGGCGTCGTCGGTGCCCTCGGCGAGCGCGAGCTCACCGACGAGGATCTGACGTGCCTTGGCGAGCATCCGCTTCTCGCCCGCGGACAGACCGCGGTCCTGCTCACGACGCCACAGGTCGCGGACGACCTCGGCAACCTTGTTCACATCGCCGGAGGCGAGCTTCTCGAGGTTGGCCTTGTACCGGCGCGACCAGTTGGTCGGCTCCTCGGTGTGCGGCGCGCGCAGCACCTGGAAGACCTTGTCCAGGCCTTCCTGCCCGACAACATCACGGACACCGACGTACTCGGCGTTGTCCGCGGGGACCCGGACGGTCAGGTCGCCCTGAGCGACCTTGAGAACGAGATATTCCTTTTGTTCACCCTTGATGGTGCGAGTTTCGATTGCCTCGATCAGCGCCGCTCCGTGGTGGGGGTATACGACGGTGTCTCCGACCTTAAAAATCATCTGTCCCGTGCCCCTTTCGATCTTCACAGTTTAACACGGGGTCTGGCGGCGCAGCTTCCAACGGCCCTGGTCAGGGGCACAGAGGGGTGACCGGAGGGGTTGACAGCCGGACCTGAACGTGCATCCAGTGGGGCCCAAACCGACCATCTGGCCTCAGGTTTCGGCGTCGCGAACCCCGCCGCGAAGCCCCGAAGGACGACCCCGGGACCCGGTCCGCAGACCTGACTACTACTCTGCCTAGTGGAGTACGACCCGACGCCGTGGAGGACAACCCGTGACAGCCCTGAATGCGCCGACTCGACGAGTCGCGACCGCCGTTGCCCTGGCCGCAGCCGCGGCGATCTCGCTGTCCGCCTGCAGCGCGGGCCAGATCACCCAGACCGCAACCCAGGTTGCGGCCGTGAACGGCAACTACGCCAACCAGGGTGATATCTCCCTGCGCAACGTGCACATCCTGTACCCCGACAGCGAGGAGTACAGCCTCGAGCCCGGCGGAAAGGCCGCTCTCGCGTTCACCGCGGTGAACAACAACGAGGAGAAGGCCGACCGCCTGACCAAGATCACCACCGATGCGGCCGACTCGGTCACCATCGCGGGCGAGGTCGGCGGCCGGATCATCAAGCCGCAGACCTCCCTCGGCGCAGGCACCCGCGCCGCGACCATCCTCGACAACCCCGAGGACCCCACCCAGCTGGTCCTGGTGGTGCTCAACGACATCAACGAGGGCGTCTACCCCGGCCTGACCGTCCCGATCACCTTCAGCTTCGAGCGCGCGGGCGACATCGTCGTCTCGGTGCCGGTCGATGCGGGGCCGAGGACCGAGCGCCACGAGTCGGACAAGTCCGGCAACGCGGGTGCCGAGCCCCTCGGCAGCGGCGGACACTAGTCCCCACGGTTCAACGAGAACGGCCCCGACGCTGAGCGTCGGGGCCGTTCTCGTCGTTGCGGCACAGCACATTTCGACCCGAACGACACTCCGGCCGCGACACTCCGGCCGGAGTGTCGGACCCCACCCCTAGGCTGCGGTGGTGGCCAAACCCAAATCGAGCTTTCGCTGCTCGTCCTGTCAGCACTCGATGGCCAAATGGGTCGGCCGCTGCCCCGACTGCGGGTCATGGGGCTCGATCGAGGAGGTGGCGGTACTCGCCGCCGTCGCGAGCAGGCCGGGCGCCACCGCCGCCCGCGGGGTGTCCATGGTGCCGACCTCCCCGGCGACCCCGATCTCTCAGATCAACGGCACCTCCACCAGGGCCAAACCCACGGGTGTGTCCGAGCTCGATCGGGTGCTCGGCGGCGGCCTGGTCCCCGGTTCGGTGGTGCTGCTCGCAGGCGAGCCCGGCGTCGGCAAGTCGACCCTGCTCCTCGAGGTCGTGCACCGGTGGGCGCAGCGCGACCCGCAGGACCGCGCCCTCTACGTCACCGGCGAGGAGTCGGCCGGGCAGGTCCGGCTCCGGGCCGACCGGACCAACTCCGTGCACGAGCGGGTGTTCCTGGCCGCCGAGTCGGACCTGGCCACCGTGTTCGGGCACGTCGAGCAGGTCCGCCCGACACTCCTGATCGTGGACTCGGTGCAGACCATGCTCGCCGCCGATGTCGAGGGCGTGGTCGGCGGCGTCACCCAGGTCCGCGCCATCACCAGCGCGCTCACCTCGCTGGCGAAGTCCAGCGGCATCCCGGTACTGCTGATCGGACACGTCACCAAGGACGGTGCGGTGGCCGGGCCGCGCGCCCTGGAGCACCTGGTGGACGTGGTGCTGCACTTCGAGGGCGACAAGCACTCCACCCTGCGCATGGTGCGGGGCGTCAAGAACCGCTTCGGCGCGGCCGACGAGGTGGGCTGCTTCGAACTGCGCGAGGACGGCATCGAATGCGTCAGCGACCCGTCCGGGCTCTTCCTGCACCACCGCGACGACACCGTCCCCGGCACCGCCGTCACCGTCACCATGGACGGCAAGCGCCCGCTGCTCGGCGAGGTGCAGGCCCTCGTCGCGACCTCGCACAACCCCTCGCCCCGGCGCGCGGTCAGCGGCATGGACTCGGCGCGGGTGTCGATGGTGCTGGCCGTGCTCGAACGGCGCTGCGGGGTCAAGGTCTCCGACAAGGAGGTGTACGCGGCGACGGTCGGCGGAATGCGGCTGACCGAACCGTCCGCGGACCTGGCCCTTGCCGTCGCGGTGGCGTCCGCGTTCAAGGACGCGGCGCTGCCGCCGGGGGTGGTGGTGCTCGGTGAGGTCGGGCTGGCGGGCGAGGTGCGCCGCGTCACCGGCGTCGACCGGCGGCTCGCCGAGGCGAAGCGGCTCGGCTTCACCCACGCGGTGGTGCCCCGCGACTCCGGGACACCGCCGCCGGGGATGCGGGCCACCGAGGTCACCAATCTCGGCGAGGCCCTGCGGGTGCTGCCCCGGGGCTGAGCGGGCCTACAGCGAGGAGGACGTGCCGAACGGCGAGGTCGCGTCGCCGTCCACGAAGTCCTGCATCGGCGCGAAGTGCTCGGGCTTGATGGTCAGGAACAGCCCGCGCGAGGTGGCGACGATGTCGTCACCGGCGGTCGGTCCCTCGACGATCCGGGCCTCGGCGGTGGTGTAGACCTTGCGCCGGACCATGCCGTCGATCCGGGCGCGGAACTCGAGCACCGATCCGAGCGGGATCGGCTTCGCGAAATCGATCTCCAGGTGACCGGTGACCACGGGGCCGCCGAGCACCATGCAGGCCATGCCCTGGACCTCGTCGAAGGCGACGGACAGGATGCCGCCGTGGATCACCCCTGGTCCGCCCTGGTATCGGTTCGCCACGGTCAGCCGGCCGGACACCTCGAGGCCCTCACCCGCGGTGAAGGTCATCGCCATCCCGGCGGGCTGGTCGTCGCCGCAACCGAAGCACTTGGACCAGTGCTGCGGGAGGGCACCGCCCGGCGCGGGGAAGAAGTCGGGGCGGATCGGCAAAACGAGATCATCGGGCAAGGTCCAGGTACTACTCACAGCTAACAAAGTATCGGTTCGCCGATCGCGGTCCCGATGCGCCCCTGGCCGGTCCCGCACCGGCGCGTCCGGCCCCGGGGAGGCCGCCGCCTCTCCCCCGCTGGGTAACCTGGACGCGAAGCGACGGCGGATCGACCGACTCCGCCCGGCGATGAGGCGCCGCGCACCGCGAGCGAGGGGGGACGGCAATGGACGACGCCACGCCGTCTGCCACCGTCCGCGAGACGATCGCTCGGCTGGCGCCGGGGACCGAGCTCCGCGACGGCCTGGAACGGATCATGCGCGGCCGTACCGGCGCCCTGATCGTGCTCGGCTACGACGCCGAGATCGAGGAACTCTGCGACGGCGGCTTCGAGCTGGACGTCGAATTCGCGCCGACCCGGCTGCGGGAACTCTCCAAGATGGACGGGGCCGTGGTGTTGTCCACCGACGGCACCCGCATCGTGCGGGCCAACGTGCAGCTGGTCCCCGATTACAAGATCCCGACCGTGGAATCCGGCACCCGGCACCGCGCGGCGGAGCGGACCGCGATCCAGACCGGCTACCCGGTGGTCTCGGTGAGCCAGTCGATGAGCATCGTCAGCGTGTACGTCGGCGGTATCCGGCACGTGCTCGAGGGCTCGCCGACCATCCTGTCGAGGGCGAACCAGGCCGTCGCGACGCTCGAGCGGTACAAATCCAGGCTCAACCAGGTCACCAACCAGCTCTCCGTCGTGGAGATCGAGGACTTCGTGACCCTGCGCGACGCCCTCACCGTCGCGCAGCGGCTCGAGATGGTGCGCCGCGTGTCGGTGGAGATCGAGCGCGACGTGCTCGAGCGCGGCACCGACGGCAGGCAGCTCGCCCTGCAGCTGGAGGAACTGGTCGGCGACAACGACATCGCCCGTCAGCTGGTTGCCCGCGACTACCTGGCAGGCCAGGGCCAGGCCCCGACCGAGGCCGTCGAGCGAACCCTCGCGGCGCTCGACAAGCTCACCGACGCGGACCTGCTCGACCTGACCACGCTGGCCCGCGCCTACGGTTACCCGGCGACGATCGAGGCGCTCGAGGCGCCGATGAGCCCACGCGGCTACCGGGTGCTGACCCGGGTGCCGCGCCTGCAGTTCCACCAGATCCACCGGCTGGTCGGATCGTTCGGCACCCTGCAGGGCCTGCTCGCCGCGACCGCGGCCGACCTGCAGTCAGTGGAGGGCATCGGCGGGCTGTGGGCCCGGCACATCAGGGAGGGCCTGTCCCGCCTCGCCGAGACCTCGATCTCCGGCCCGTTCGACTGACCGCGAACCGCGCGGAGCGGCGTCAGCTGATGTTGAACGGCTCCGGGGTGCTGCGCAGCGCGCCGAGCTGGCCGACGACCGTGTAGGCGCCGGCACCGACCGGGTTGCGCGGGGCGGTGCAGCCGGGTTCGGACGTGGCGCCCGACCACTTGACCGTGAACGCGGCCTGCTCGCCGGGCTTGAGGGAGCGGATGTCCGGCGCCGTGTTGGGGAAGCAGTCGGTGTTCGACCAGATCCGCTGCTGCCCGTCCAGGCTGTAGACCAGCACCTGCTGCATGCCCGCGCCGAGATCGCGCTCGCAGGTCGCGGAGCCGATGTTGGTGACCACGATGCCGAACTGCGGCTCCTGGCCCGCCGGATAGTTCGGCTGGTTCGAGCTGGCCTTGATGGCCAGCGACTGGTCGGGGCACTGGCCCGCGGGGACCGTTGCCGACGAGGACGCCGCCGCCCCACCCGAGACGGACCCGGACACCGCGGTGTCGCCGCCCGAACCGCCGGATCCCGAACCGGACGCGGAAGCCTCACCGGATCCGGATCCGGAACCGGACCCGCCCGCGTCGCCCGCGGAACTGGGCGCCGCCTGGCCGGACGAGGTACTGCTCTGCGAGCTGCTGGCGGCGGCGGCCTCGGCCTCCGGGTCGTCGCCGCCGCCACCGAGCGACGTCACGATCCAGACAAAGAGGATGAGCGCGACCACACCCGCCCCGATTGCGAGCGCGCGTCGTCGCCAGTAGATCTCGGGGGGCAGCGGCCCGTTTGGTTCCAACACAGAACCCACGTTAGGTCCCCGGGCCCGGGCGGACCTCCACCAGCCCCGGCGTGTCGCTCAGTCGGCAACCTCTCCGATGTCGCCGACGGAGGCCTGCAGCTTCACGCGACCGTCGGAGAGCTTGTATGTGACGCCGACGATGGCGCAGGATCCCCGCTCCACTCGGTCCGCGATGATCCTGGATCGCTGCATGAGCAGGCTGCCGGTCTCGACGACGTGCCGGGCCTCGAGCTCGTCGATCTCCTTGAGGCCCTCGTTGCGGCCCATGAGGATCGACGGCGCGACCCGCTCGACGACGTCGCGGATGAAGCCGTTCGGGATCGCCCCCTTGTCGAGCGCGTCGAGGGTCGCCTTGACCGCGCCGCAGCTGTCGTGGCCGAGGACCACGATCAGCGGCACGTTGAGGATCTCGACCGCGTACTCGATGGAACCGAGCACGGAGCTGTCGATGACGTGGCCGGCCGTGCGCACCACGAACATGTCGCCGAGGCCTTGGTCGAAGATGATCTCCGCGGCGACGCGCGAGTCACCGCAACCGAACAGCACCGCCGTTGGGTGCTGTCCGTCGACGAGTTTCGCCCGGTCGGCGATGCCCTGGCTGGGGTGCAGCGAGGCGTCGTTCACGAAGCGGTCGTTACCCTGCTTCAGTGCCTTCCAGGCCGAGATGGGGTTCGAGTTGGGCATGTCAGCCATTGTGCACCCGGTACTTTCTGCGTTTCGTTCGCCACCTGGCAAAACTGTGAAATGGGAGGTGTGAAGTTCAAGTGAACACCTCCGCACTGATCGCGTGGTACGAGCGTCAGGCCCGGGACCTGCCGTGGAGGCGCGAGGGCGTCACCGCGTGGCAGATCCTGATGAGCGAGATCATGTTGCAGCAGACGCCGGTGGTCCGCGTCGCGCCGATCTGGGAGCAGTGGGTGGCGCGCTGGCCGGTGCCCTCGTTGATGGCCGCGTCGAGCCAGGGCGAGGTGCTGCGTGCCTGGGGCAAGCTCGGCTACCCGCGCCGGGCCCTGCGGCTGCACGAGTGCGCACGGGTGCTGGCCGCCGAACACGGCGACGAGGTACCCGACGACGTGGAGATCCTGCTCGGCCTGCCGGGAATCGGCGCGTACACCGCGCGCGCGGTGGCTTGTTTCGCCTACGGGCAGCGGGTCCCGGTGGTGGACACCAACGTCCGGCGCGTGGTGGCAAGGGCCGTGCACGGCGCCGCCGAGCCCGGCAATCCGTCGACCACTCGCGACCTCGCCGATGTCGACGCGCTACTCCCGCGGACCAGGGCGAGGGCCGCGGTGTTCTCGGCCGCGCTGATGGAGCTGGGCGCGACCGTGTGCACCGCGCGCAATGCCGACTGCGACCGCTGCCCGCTGACCGACTGCGCGTGGGTCGGCGCGGGTCGCCCGGCCCACACCGGGCCCGCGCGCAAGGTGCAGAAGTTCGCGGGCACCGATCGCCAGGTCCGCGGCCGCTTGCTGGACGTGCTGCGGGAGACGCATGCGCCGGTCGAACGGGCGCGGCTCGACCAGGCGTGGCTGACGGACCCCGCGCAGCGGGACCGGGCGCTGGACTCGCTTCTCGTGGACGGGCTGGTCGAGCAGACCGAGGACGGGATGTTCGCCCTCGCAGGGGAAGCCTGACGGCAGTCGCGCGGCCCGGACTAGTCGTCGTCGACGCCGAGTTCGACGGCGCGGGTCAGCGCGGCGTCGAGGGCGTCCGCGTCCAGCACCAGAGTGTGCAGGGTCCGCGCCGCGACGAGCAGTGCATCGAGATCGTTCCCGTAGACGCTCACCATGCCTGCCTCCGGATCGAAGCCGACCGCGCCGAGGGCGGCAGGGGCTCGGTCGGTGAGCACCGCTCGAAGGGCACCGGCGAACTCGTACCCGGAGCCCTCGATGCCGTGCGCCTCCAGCGCGGACCGGTGCTGGTGATACTCCGGGCCGCCGGGCGAGTAGATGATGCTGGAACTGTTGTCGCCGGAGACGAGAAGAACCGGGCGGAGGGCATCGAAATCACTGGGTGTCGCCATGCCGAGACCGTACCCAGGCGGTGCGACAGTGCGCCGCGGCGTCTGGCCACAGACGCCCGGGGCCTCGTTCACCGACCGGTCGCGCGAACGGGCAACTCCTCGAGGAACGCCTCCACCGCAACGCGGTACTCGACCGGCCGATCGTCGTGCACCAGGTGACCGGCACCCGCGACCAATTCGTAGCGCGTCTCCGATTCCCTTGCCGTGTCGGCCATTGCGCGCATCTGCCCGGCCGGGGTGATGGTGAACTCGCCCTCAAGCAGCAGGGCCGGTGCCCGGACCGCGGACCACTGCGCCCAGAAGTCGCGGGTCCCCCACTCCTCGGAGATGTCCCGCCACACCGGCACCTCGCCGTGCAGATGGAAACCGTCGGACCGCTCCTCGAAGGAATCCATGAAGTACTGCGCCGCAACGGGTCCGAAGAAGTCGATCATGTGCTCGCGGTCGCGGAACGGCTGCGGCCAGGACCCGATCATCTCGGCCCAGTCGCGGGCGGTGCGCCCCTGGAAGTCGGGCGCCATGTCCTCGACGACGAGCGCGCTGACGCGGTCGGGGTGCGCGGCGGCGAAGCACCAGGCGTGCAGCCCGCCCATCGAATGTCCGATCACCACCATCGGCTCGGTGATCGGCGTCAGTGCGTCCGTGAGGTCCTCGACGAATGCCTCGGTGGTCAGTTCGGCGGGGGCTGGCCTGCCGTGCCCGGCCGCGTCGAAGGTGTAGACGTGCCCGTACTCGCGCAGCCACGGCACGTGCCTGCGCCAGGTCCTGGCGCTGCCCATCAGTCCGTGGAGCAACAGAATCGGCCGACCGGTCCCACCCTCGTCATGCAGCACGGCACCGAGGCTATCCCGGTGCCGTGCTGCCTCGCGGTCGGTGTGCCCGGTCAGGCCTGGCTCGTCTCCGGCACGGCCGAGTAGCGGCGCCCGCGGATCAGCGGCCAGACGGTGATCGCCAGCCCGAGCAGCGCAACGCCGGTGACCAGGATCAGGCCGGGGCGGAACTGCTCGAAGCTCGCGGTGCCCGCCCCGGTGTGCGAACCGGCGGTGACCAGCGCGGTGGTCAGCGCGAGCACCAGCGCCGCGCCGACCTGCATCGACGTCTGGACCAGACCCGAGGCCAGGCCCTGCTCGGAGTCGTCGACGCCCGAGGTGGCCTGGGCCATGATCGAGGTGAAGCCGAACGTGAATCCGAGACCGAGCAGGATCACGCTGGGCAGGATGGCGACCGCGTAGTTCGGCTGGTCGCTGCCCACGAACAGGAACCACAGGTAGCCCAGGCTCAGCGAGCCGAGCGCGGCGATGATCATCCGCGGCGTGCCGAACCGGTCGACGAGACGTCCCACGAACGGCGAACCGAACGCGACGATCAGTCCGGCCGGGAGCAGCGCCATCGCCATCTTCAGCGGCGACCAGCCGAGCCCGGACTGCAGGAAGATCGTCACCATGAACTGGAAGCTCAGGTAGGAACCGAACAACGCGATGATGCTCAGGTTGGCCCGCACGATCGCGCCCACCCTGAGGATGCTCAACCGGACGAGCGGATGCGCAATTCGCCTCTCCACCAAGACGAACGAGGCCAGCAGGACCGCCGCGAGCGCGAAGAGTCCGAGCGTGAGCGGATCAGCCCAACCCCGTGCGGGCGCGGAGACAACGGTGTAGACGGCGAGCATCATGCCCGCGACCAGGGTGACCGCGCCCACCAGATCGTGCCCGCCGGTGTCGGCAGGCCGGTCCCGCGGGATGAGGACGACGGCGGCGACGAGGGTTGCGACGGCGAACGGCACCGGCATCAGGAACGTCCACCGCCAGCCGGCGCTGGTGAGCAGTCCGCCGAGGATCAGCCCCGACGAGTAGCCGCTGGCACCGAACACGGAGAAGATGGACAGCGCCCGGTTGCGGGCAGGCCCCTCCTTGAAGGTGGTGGTCAGGATCGACATCGCGGTCGGCGCGGTGAAGGCCGCGGCGAGGCCCTTCACGAAGCGGGTCACGATGAGCAGGGTGCCGTTGTCGACGAGCCCGCCGACCAGCGAGGCGACGGCGAAGACCGCCAACGCCACCAGGAAGACGTTGCGCCTGCCGAGCAGGTCGGCGGTGCGGCCACCCAGCAGCAGCAGGCCGCCGAAGCCGAGCACGTAGCCGTTGATGATCCACTGCAGTGAGGTGGTGTCCAGGCCGAGTTCGGTGCCGATCGAGGGCAGCGCGACGCCCACCATCGAGACGTCGAGCCCATCGAGGAACATCACGACGCACAGCACCGCGAGGATCCCCCAGAGGCGGGCCGTCCATGCCTGCCCTGCGGCAGGAGCGGTCGAACCCGGCGAGGCGGTGAGGTTCGGAGTGGTTTCGGTGATAGTCACGTCGAGGACTGTATGTGCATGTGCAATCAATGCGCAAGCACTAATTTCGTTAACATTTAATTCGCTTGCATCAATCGGTGGACGGGAACTAGGATGCGGCCATGACGTCAGAAGCTGAGCTCCGCGGCACCTGGCGAGCGCTGCTCGACCGGTACAACGGCATCGCGTGCGACCTCGATCGCCAGATGCAGAACGCGCACGGCCTGAGCATGAGCGACTTCGAGACCCTCGACCGCCTGATGAGCGTCACCTGCAAGCACCCACGGATGCAGGAGCTCGCCGCGGACATGTACCTGAGCCCGAGCGCCCTCTCCCGGAGCGTCGCGCGGCTGGAGAAGGCGGGGCTGGTCGCACGGTCGCTGTGCGAATCGGATCGGCGCGGGGTTTTCGTCGACGTCACCGATGCCGGCCGCGCGGTCCACGCCGACGCGGGCAAGATCCAATTGGCCGTGCTGACCGAGCATCTCGCGGAACCCGACACCACCGGCGCCTGACCGCGAGCGGAGTACGCTCGCCCGCATGGCAGTCGTGAAGATCAATGCAATCGAGGTTCCCGAGGGCGCAGGCCCCGAGCTGGAGAAGCGCTTCGCGAACCGCGCGCACGCGGTCGAGAACTCCCCCGGCTTCCTCGGCTTCCAGTTGCTGCGTCCCGTCAAGGGCGACGAGCGCTACTTCGTCGTGACGCAGTGGGAATCCGAGGAGGCCTTCAAGGCGTGGTCCGACGGCCCGGCCCGGGCCGCGCACTCGGGTGAGCGCGCCAAGCCGGTGGCAACCGGTGCATCCCTGCTCGAGTTCGAGGTCGTGCTCGACGTGGCCGCCGCGGCGAAGGACGCCTGAGCCCCGAATCGGGCAAACGCCCCTGGTCGAGCGGGTACGTTCGCACGTATGACCCTGGCGCTCGAAGCCGCGAGGCGGCACACGCTGCAGACCCTCCTGCGGATGCCCGCGGGCGTCCTCCGCCGCGTGGCGGGGCGGCCGGTGGAGATCGAAGGCAACGTCCTCGACCCCGAGATGCAGCTCATCCTCGCGTTGCAGAAGGTCGAGGGCGGGCCGTTCGAGGAGCGTCCGATCCCTGAAGGTCGGCGCGTGCTGCTGTCCAGTTCCAGGGTCGTCGGCGGCAACCTGCCGATCGGCGCGGTCACCGACCGCGACATCGACGGCCCGGCAGGCCCGCTCCGGCTGCGGATCTACACCCCCCGCGGCCTGACCACCACCTCGCCTGCACTGTTCTTCATCCACGGTGGCGGCTGGGTCTACTGCGACCTCGACAGCCACGATGCGCTGTGCCGTTTCCTCGCCGAGCGTGCCGGGGTGCGGGTCGTCGCCGTCGACTATCGGCTGGCCCCCGAGTCGCCCTTCCCCGCCGCGGTGCACGACGTCGAGGCGGCGTACTCGTTCGTGACCGCCAACGCGGCCGGCCTTGGCATCGACCCGGACCGGATCGCGGTCGGTGGTGACAGCGCGGGCGGAAACCTCGCCGCCGTACTGGCCCAGCGCGCCGCGCACGGGGAACTCGGGGTGCCGCCTGCGTTCCAGTTGCTGATCTATCCCGCAGTGGATTTCGCCGTCAAACGGCCCAGCCGGGCGACCTTCGCGAAATTCTTCCTGACCACGCGGTTCATGGACGTGGCCGACGAGAGCTACGTCCCCGCGGGCGCGGACCGGACCGATCCGCTGCTGTCACCGATCTACGGTGATCTCACCGGCCTGCCGCCCGCCTATGTCGTGACCGCGGGTTTCGATCCGCTGCGCGACGAGGGCGAGGCCTACGCCGAGAAGCTCCGTGCGGCGGGGGTCGAGGTGCAGTACGTCCTCGAGCCCGGGCTGATCCACTCCTTCGCGAACATGGTGGGCGTCGGCCGCTCGGGTCCCGAGGCGATGGGCCGGGTCGCGGCCGCGTTGCGGCTGGCGCTGTCCACCCCGCCCTCAGTTCCCCGCGAGCACCGAGAGCATCCCGTCGACTGACGCCGACCAGCTGAACTGTTCGGCCCGCAGCCGAGCGGATTCCCGGCGCGCGACCGCCGGGATGTCCAGCACCCCGGTGACGGCGTCCGCCAGCGCGACGCCCCGCCCGTGCGCAATCGCCCCGCACCCCGGGGTGATGATCTCGGACAGGGCTGACGATCGCGCCGCGACCACCGGCGTCCCCGCGGCCAGCGACTCCAGGGCCGACAGGCAGAAGGTCTCGTGCGGTCCGGGCGCCAGGGTGACGTCGGCGGAGGCGAACAGCGTCGCCAGCCGGCCGGTGTCGCCGATGAACCCGGTGAAGTGCACCGGCAGCTTCCGCGCCCTGTGCCGCAAGGCTTCTCGCTTCGGCCCGTCCCCGGCGATCACCAGCCGGATGTCCTGTCCCTGCCCGACCAGGGACCGGACCGCGTCGATGCTGCGATCGACCTGCTTCTCCACCGACAGCCGTCCGCAGTGCAGCAGCAGGCGTTGCGACGGCCGGGCGTAGTGCTCGCGCACGCCCTCGTCCCGCCGATCCGGATGGAAGAGCGCCAGGTCGACGCCCAGCGGAACGCGGAACAGGTTTCCCGCGCCGATCCGGACGAACTCCTCGGACGCGAACGCGGTGGTGCAGACCACCGCATCGAAGTTGCGCACCATCCGCGCGTTGGCGACGTCCGCCCACGACCGCGCCGTGCGCGGCGGCAGCACCTGCCCGAGCAGCCGGTCGAGTCGCTCGTGGGACACCACCACGCTCCGCACGTCACGCCGCCGCGCCCACTGCCCGAAGCCGCGCAGCGTCAGCCGATCCGACACCTCGAGGGCGGCCGGGCGCAGCCCCCGCACCACGTCGGCCACCCGGTGCGGATTGACGGCGCGATAACCACCGGTGGCGGGGATCGGTACCGCCGCAAGGGTGATCCGGAGGACCCCGCTCGGCATCACCTCCTCGGCATCGCGCCTGCCAGGAACCACCAGGATCACCTCGTGCCCACGTCCGCAGTAGCCGGCGCCCCAGTTGTGCAGCGCGGTGCGCAGCCCGCCCGATCGGGGACCGTAGAAGTTGGCCAGCTGCACTATTCGCACCGACCCATCGATCCCTGTCGGCATGGCGATCCCGCCAACAGTCGCGGACCGCCCGATGAAGTGCGCGCGAACGTCTCGCCGGTCGACCGGACGCGGTGCGATTGACACCACCGGCTGGCGAATGCGAGAGTGCGCTGGTAATAGCGATGGTTGACGGGAATCCGGTGAGAGTCCGGAGCGGTCGCGCCACTGTGATCGAGGCACACCCTCGACAGCCAGATACCGGGCCATCGCATGGGCTTTTTAAGGGACGCGGAATCCCAGGAGGAACCATGGCACTCGTACACAATCCCAGCACGGCGACCGATTCTGTCGGCATCGCGATGATCATCGCGGGCGTGGTCCTGCTCGCGATGCTGACCCTCTACCTGGTCGGCTTCGACCAGGGTGCGGTCTCGCGCACCGGCATGTACATGCACGAACTGATGCATGACGGTCGGCACCTGCTGGGCCTGCCGTGCCACTGACCGGAACCTTCAAGAACCTCCTCATCCGCGGCCTGCTGGCCGGACTCGTCGCCGGACTGCTCGCCGGTGCTGTCGCGTTCGTGATCGGCGAACCACACATCGACGCGGCCATCGCGATCGAGGAGGCCGCGGCTGCGCCCGTCGAGCCGCACGGGCACGGCGCAGCAGCGACCGAGGCCGTGACCGAAGAGCCCGCTGGGCACTCGCACGGCGATTCCGAGGAGCCGCTGGTCAGCAGGGACGGGCAGCGATTCGGCCTGTTCCTCGCGACCAGCCTCGCCGGTCTCGCGCTCGGCGCCCTGTTCGCTGTGGTCGCGTACTACGCGCGGCGGGTCAGCGGCCTGTCCGGACCGATCCTCGCGCTGACCCTGGCCGGTCTCGGCTGGCTTGCGGTCGAGGCGGTCCCGTTCTTCAAGTATCCGGCGAACCCGCCGGCGGTCGGGGACCCGGAGACCATCAACAACCGGACCTGGCTGTGGCTGGCCGCGGTGGCGCTCGGCCTCGCCGCGGTGTCGATCGCCGCGTACGTGGCAAAGGTGGTGGCGGCCAACCAGTTCCTGACCGTCCGGATCGCGGCACCGCTGCTCGCCTTCCTGGCTGTGGCCGGAATCGGCTACCTGGTGCTCCCGGATATCAACGAGGTCGGCCCCGACTTCCCCGCCAGCCTGCTGTGGGACTTCCGGGTGTCCTCGCTGACGATCCAGGCCACGTTGTGGCTGGCGCTCGGCCTCGGGTTCGCGTTCCTCACCGAGCGCGCCGCGAAGGCGAGCTCCCGGTCGGAGGCGCTGACCGCCCGCTGACGGTCACCACGCGAGCGAAGCGGTGGATCCCGGTGATTGCACCGGGATCCACCGCTTCTTCCGTTGTCCCACACGGTCGACCGATACCGTGGGGTGAGCCCGGATTCATGCCACAGGGTGATGCCCGCTGCCGCTGCAGAGCGGCACGCTCGGAAACCATGACCACCACCGAGATCCGCACCCGCCCACCGCACCAGGTCGAGCTCTCCTTCACCCTGCTCTCCGTCGCATTGCTCGCGGGCATCGTCGAGGCGATCCTCCAGGCCGCTCGCGCGCTGGAAGAAGGCGGCGCGAGTCCGTCCGCGATTGCCGTCCAGGGCGCGATCCGGCTGGCGATCTACGGCGCGGTGTACGCGCTCGCCGTCGCGATGCGGCGCGGTTCGAACCCCGCCCGGCTGACCCTGCTCGTCGGCCTCGGGACGGTGGGAATCGGGTCGCTGGTCATCGAGCCGGCGGCCTGGCTGTTGTCCGCGAACGGATTCGACGTCGCGGACCTCACGGTCGCGTCGACCCTCATCGGTCTGGCGCGCACCGTCCACCTGATCGCGGTGGTCACCGGGCTCGGCCTGCTGCTGGGCGCGGGCGCCAGAAGGTACTTCGCGCGCTAGGGCGCGTCTCTCAAATCCTTCCGGATGCACCTGGTGAAGCGATCGTTGTCCGGCAAGGCGGAGGAGGAGCCGATACCGGGTTTGTATCGGCGACGACGACAACGCAGCTGGGCGGCGATCGGGCGCCAGGGGCGCCGTACGGGGATTTGGGAGACGTGCCTAGACGGCGCAGGAGTCGTCGGCGCAGCTGCCTGCGTCGTCGCCGAGCACGGCGATCGCCCCGGACTGCGCGTAGGCCTGCTCGAGCAGCTGGACGAACACCTCGACGGGCTGCGCGCCGGAGATGCCGATCGCCCGATTGGCGGCGAAGAACGGCACCCCGGTGACGCCGAGCAGACGCGCCTCCTCGATGTCCGCGCGCACCTGCTCCGCCGCGGCGTCGGTCTCGAGTGCGGCGCGGATCGCGGTCGCATCGAGCCCGATCTCGGCGGCGATCGCGACGAGTTCGTCGCGGTCGTCCACCACGCGGCCGTCGGTGAAGTGGGCGCGGAACAGCGCCTCCATCACGTCCTCGCTCCGGTCCCCCGCGAGGTGGACGAGCCGGTGGGCGTCGAAGGTGTTCGCGGCGATCACGGTGTCGAAGTCCATCGTGAGGCCGTCGGCCGCCGCGGTGGACGCGACGTGGGCGAACATCTGCCTGATCTGATCGGCGGGCAGGCCCTTGTGCCGGGCCAGTGCCTCGAGCTCGCTTGCCCTGGCACCGACCGGCGTCTCGGGGGCGAGTTGGTAGGAACGCCACACCACCCGCACCCGGTCACGGTGCTCGAACTGTTCCAGTGCGGCCGCGAAGCGGCGCTTACCGATGTAGCACCACGGGCAGGCGATATCCGACCAGACCTCCATCACCACGGCGGGCTCGGTGGCGGATTCGGGCTTGTTGTTCGTTTCGAGGCTCACAGATGGTTGAAACGTCCACCATCCCGTTTCTGTTCCTCCGGTCAGACGGCTCGACTGGGTGCTCGGCGCATCCGGCGCGCGTCCAAGGATTTCGCCTGATGCAAGCCAAGCGTGCGGGCGCACGGTGGTGACGGTGCGAGCACGTCGCACCTCTCCCACGACAGACCGAGGACAGCCCATGCCAGTCGAGACCATTCCGAAGAACGCGGCCACGAGGCGCGCAACCCTGACCGTGGTGTGTGTGACCACGGCGATGTTGATGCTCGACATCGCGGTCGTCAACACCGCTCTGCCGTCGATCGCGACCGACCTGGACACGGGTGTCAGCGGACTGCAGTGGGTCGTCGACGCTTACACGCTGGCGTTGGCGACCGTGGTACTCAGCGCGGGGTCCTGGGCGGATCGTCGCGGACGTCGCCATGTGTTCCTGGTGGGAATCGTGCTGTTCACCCTCACCTCCCTGCTGTGCGCGCTGGCGCCGAACATCTGGGTACTCGACCTCGCGCGCGCCGCACAGGGGGTCGGAGCCGCCCTGCTGTTCGCCTGCTCGCTCGCGCTGCTCGCCGACGTGTTCGAGAAGGGGCCTGCACGCGCGACTGCGCTGGCCGCGTACGGCGCCACGATCGGGAGCGCGTTCGCGGTCGGGCCGCTGGTGGGCGGGCTCCTGACCGAGTTGGTGGACTGGCGCGCCATTTTCTTGATCAACGTTCCGATCGGACTGCTCACCCTGGCAGTCACGCTCCGGTGGGTGCCGGAATCGCGTGACCCGAATCCGCGCGGCGCCGACGTCATCGGACAGATTCTGGTCTGCATCGGGTTGGGGGCCGTCGTCCTCGGGCTACTGCGCGGCAACGAGGCCGGTTGGAGCGAGCCGGTGCCGGTGACCGCCCTGGTGGTCGGCGCCGCCGCGCTCGTCGGATTCGCCGGATACGAACGGCGCGCCGCCGAGCCGATGTTGCCCCCGCACCTGCTCGCGAACCGAGCGTTTGCGGGCGCGCAGATCGCCGCCTTCGCGATCTCGGCGTCGTTGTTCGCTGTGTTCGTCTACACCACGATCTACCTGCAGAGCATCCTGCACCTGTCGCCCGTCGCGGCAGGGTTGGTGTACCTGCCCGCGACGGTCGCCATGTTCGTGGTCGCGGGCGCCACCGCGAAACTCGACGGACGTATCGCCGTGTCGATCACATTGACCTGCTCGCTGATGTTGGTGGCCGCAGGCCTGGTGATGATGACCGTCGTGGACGTGTCCAGCTCGAAATACGCGATCCTGCCCGGATTCGTCATCGCGTGTGTTGGCGCAGGGGTGTTCAATCCGGTCATGAGCGGTTTGGTGCTCGGCGAGAGCACGGCCGACCACGCGGGATTGGCCGCGGGAATCAACGACGCGTTCCGCCAGACCGGCATCGCGGTGGGTGTGGCAGGCCTCGGCGTGTTCCTGCCCGCGCAGTCGATGCTGGGCGGGGGATCGCCGGAGGAGTTCGTCTCGGGACTGCACCGGGCCCTGTTCGTCGCCGCGCTCATTGCGGCGGCGGGCGCGCTGGTCTGCGCGGTCACGTTGCCCGCGCGTCGTTCCGCGCGTATCGACTCCGACGGTGAGCGTGAGGTCGTGTCCGCGCTTCGATGACCGTTTTATCGCGCATCGACGCACCTCGGTCCCTACACTCGAGCGGTCCGGAGTCGACAGTCGCGGGGGTGCGGGCATGATCTACCGGCTGCTCGGACCGCTGGAGGTGGCTCGAACCGACTCCGGCGGGCGAGTTCTCGACCTGGGACCGCGCAAGCAGCGCGCGGTGCTGGCGGTGCTGCTGCTCAGTCGCGGCCGGGTGGTGTCCACCGCCCGCCTGATCGACGCCCTCTGGGGTGACGACGCGCCTGCGAGCGCGATGGCGAGCATCCAGGCTTACATCTCCAACCTGCGGCGAGTGCTTCGCGTCGAGACCGGGGCCACGTCGCCGATCGTGCGGCAGCCACCGGGCTACGTCCTCGACGTCTCTGCCGACGAGATCGACCTCGCGACATTCCTCGACGATGCCGAGAACGCGCGGCGACTCGCGGAGGACGGGGTGTGGGAACGGGCGCTCGAGACGGCCGATCGAGCACTCGCCTCGGTCCGAGGACAGCTGCTCGAGGATCTGAGTGACGAGCACTGGGTTCAGGTGGAGGCCGCCGGTTTCGACGAGGTACGGACCGAGTGCCGGGAGACCCGGATCACGGCGCTGCTCGCGCTGGGGCGGGTCCCACCCGCCCTCGTCGAGGCTACCCAGTTGTGCAGCGAATTCCCGTTCCGGGACCGCACGTGCTGGCTCCGAATGCTCGCCCTGCACCGGGCGGGCAGGTCGTCAGAGGCGTTGGAGCAGTTCCGCTCGCACGTCATCCGGCTCGACACGGAGCTGGGGCTCTTGCCGGGGACCGAACTGCACGCACTCCAGGGCGCGATACTCCGTCATGACCCGGGCCTGGCAGCGTGGCCACGTACACCGGGATGGACTGGGGCAGATCAGGTTCCACTGCCTGTGTCCCCGTCCTCCCACCATGACGCACCCGGATCGGGCGACGCGGCCGCGGCAGCGGAGCCGAGACGCGTGTTCGTCGGGCGCGGTAGCGAGACACACGTGATCGAGCGCATGCTCGACGATGTCCTCGGGGGATCGACACGGTGGTTGACGCTCACCGGCCCGGCCGGGATCGGGAAGACTCGGGTGGCCGAGGAGTGCGCGGCACGAGCAACGGCGGTGGGCGGATCGGCGGTCTGGGCGCGGTGCCCGGAGGACGACGGGGCGCCGGCCTGGTGGCCGATACGCCGAATGGTGCGGGAACTCGGCGGCGAGGCGGATTCGGTGTTGATCCCCCCGACCGACGTCGATCCGGACGAGGCGCGGTTCGCCGTGTACGAACGGGTGCTGGGGGCGATCGAAACGGCGGCCGCAGGCAAGCCCGCGCTGACCATCGTCATCGACGACATCCAGTGGGCCGATCCGACCTCGCTGCGTTGCCTGACGTATCTCGTCGGGGCACTCCGCCACCGCGCGGTGTGGTTCGTGCTGACGCTGCGCGACTCCGACGCCGGGTCGGTCGGCAAACTCCTCGATGCCGTCCTTCGCGGGGAAGGCAACCGGCACGTCGAGGTGCCTGCACTGGAACCGAGCGAGGTCGAGGAGCTGGCCTGCCATGTCGCCGGTGAGCAGCTGAGCCCGGCCGAGGTGCGCGTCCTGACCGACCGGACAGGAGGCAACCCGCTGTTCGTCTCGGAGTACGCGCGGCTGCCGCGCGACGAGCGACTCGGTGACGGGATCCCGACAGCCGTTCGGTCGGTGCTGGGTCGACGGCTCGCGGCCGTGGAACCTGCTGTGTTGCAGGTGCTCCGAGTGGCCGCCGTGCTCGGTGACGCGATCGAGGTCGACGTCCTGGCCGCGGCGTCCCGCCTCGACATGGACACGCTGGCCGACTATCTCGACGACGCCGCCGACGAACGAATCATCGTGACAGCGCCCGGGTCCGCGGGCTACGGTTTCGCGCACGGATTGCTGCGGCACGAGGTTCTGCAGGCCATACCCCCGTTACGTCGACAGCGCATCCATGCGCGTGTCGCCGATATCCTGACGGAATCCTCCGATGCCGACCGATCCAGTCGGCGCGCCCAACACCTGTGCGCCGCACTGCCACTGGTGGATCCACGGAAAGTGCTCGACGCGTGCATTGTCGCGGCACGGGAGGCCACAGAACGATGGAGCTCGGAGACCGCGGCGCACTGGTGGGAGGTTGCAGTACGAACCTTCGACCTGCTGCCGGCATCGGAGCGCTCGCCCGACGATCGTGACGATCTACTGGTGGCCCGGGTGGAGGCACTGGCGCGCGCAGGCCGTGGACAGACGGTTCTCGACGTCGTCGAGGAGTGTCTGCTCGATGCGGTACGTGAGGGCCGCACCTCGGGTGCGGGCCGTTTGGCCGCCACCCTTCTGCGTGCTGCAGGGGCGTGGCCGTGGGTGTCGTACGGCCGGGATCCGGGGCCCCTGCTCGAACGCCTCGGAGCACTGGAACCGTTCGTCGCGTCCGATCGAGCCGCACATGCCCAGGTCCTCGCGGCGCTCGCCGTCGGCAGCTGCTATCACCCGGACGGGGAGGTGCCCGACGAGATGAGCCGCCGGGCACTCGAGCTGGCTCGCACCCACGGGGATCCGGACGTGGTGGCCGACGCATTGCTGGGACGGATACTCCTCTTCTCGGGGGTGGCGCGGCACAGCCGAGAATCCGTCGAATTGTTGACCGAACTCTTACAACTGCCACACGAGCAGTCGCGGGTCGACGATGTGATCGCGCACGCCGTCGCGAGCATGACGCAGATGAACCTCGCTGATACCGAGGCCGCCATCGCGCACGTGCGTCAGGGAATCATCGGTTGCGACCTGTTGCGCCTACCCGTGGTTCGAGTCCAACTGAGGTGGATGGAAGGAACTCTCGCGGAATGGCGCGGCGACTTCGAGCGGACCGCGCAGCAATACGACACGGCACGGCAGATTCACCTGCAAACCGAGTTGTACACCGCGGGCAGCGACGACCTCGCCGTGAACAGCCTGAAGTGGGCGCAGGGCGAGCTGGCCGACATGTCGCCGGGCTTTGTCGAGCCGAGGGCCTGGGGTATCGCGATCGCGGCGGCGAGGGGGGACCGGCGGGCCGCGGCCGACGGCATTGCGCGCTGGACGTCGGATCCGGGACCGAACGTGTGGACCACACTGGGACACCAGACGTTGATCGCTCACGTGATCGCCGACCTGTCCCTGTCCGAGTATGCCGACCTGTTTCTCAGACTCCTCGCACCGTTCACGGATCGGATCGCGACCGTCGGGCAGGTCGGGGTCGTCGGGACGGTTGCGGAGGCGGTCGCGCGTCTGCACGCGATGCTCGGGCAGACCGACCAGGCATCGGCGCTGTTGGAGCAGGCCGAGCAGATCGGGGGCCGGACGTCGGGTGCGCCGACGCTGCTGCGATGCAGACTGCTCCGCGCGCAGCTCGCACCCGACTCGCCGGAGCGCGCCGCTGAGTTGTCCGCCATTGCGGAGGAATCCGAGCGCCGCGGCATGCGCGGGCTGACGGCGCAGGCACGGTTGCTGCTCGTCTGACCTCGGGCCGCCGACTTGGTGGAATCTTGGATCCGCGGTCGTGCTCGTCGCAAGAACCACCCAAGAGGGCCCGGACATTCTTCCTTCACGTCCCGAAAGCGGACAACGAAAGGAAGTTTCGATGGAGCTCCAGACCTCTGCAGCCGATGCCACCATCGCGTCGTTGCGTGCACATCTCAACGGATCGGTTTCCCTTCCCGGCGAACCCGGCTACGAGTTGGCCACGCCGTGGAACCTGGCGATCCCGGTCGCACCGCGCGCGGTCGTCGCGGTGGCCGACGCGGACGATGTCGCGGCGACCATGCGCTTCGCGGCACAGCACGGTCTCCGGGTCGCCGTGCAGCGCACCGGGCACGGCGCGGTCGCACTTCGCGATGACGTTCTCCTGGTACACACCGGGCAACTGAACGGGTGCTTCGTCGATCCCCTCGGCCGCACCGCGCGAGTCGGGGCCGGGACGATCTGGCAGGACGTCCTCGACGCGGCGGCACCACACGGCCTGGCACCGCTGACGGGTTCCTCCGCCACCGTCGGAGTCGCAGGCTTTCTCACCGGAGCCGGAATCGGGCCGCTGGTACGGACCTACGGACTGTCCTCCGACCAGGTGCGGGCGTTCGACGTCGTGACCGGGGACGGCGAGAAGCTGCGTGTCACCCCCGACGAGCATGCCGAACTGTTCTGGGGCCTGCGCGGCGGCAAGGCAACTCTGGGGATTGTCACTGCGGTGGAGATCGATCTGCTTCCGATCACCCAGATCTACGGTGGTGCACTCTATTTCGACGGTTCGGATGCTGTGGATGTTGCCCATGCGTGGCTCGACTGGTGCCGCGACCTGCCCGAGCACAGCTCGACGTCGATCGCGTTCCTGCAACTTCCCCCGTTGCCGCAGGTTCCACCGCCCCTCGCCGGCCGGCTGACGCTCGCCGTGAGGTTCGCGAGTGTCGCACAAGAACACGAGGCCGAGGACCTGATCGCGCGACTGCGCGCGGTGGCAACGCCACTGATCGATGCCATCGGTGTGATGCCCTATGCGGCGCTCTCCGCGATACACGCCGATCCTGTCGACCCGATGCCGGTCCACGAGTTCAGTGGCCTCACCGGGCCGCTGTCACACGAGGCCGTCGACGCCCTGCTCGCGGTGGCAGGACCGGGTTCCGGATCGCCGCAGACGGTGATCGAGCTCCGACTGCTCGGTGGCGCGTTGGCCCGCGAACCACGGCACCGCAGCGCCTTCTGCCATCGAGATGCCTCGTTCGCACTGATGGGTGCGGGCGTGCTGACTCCGCCACTCGCACAGTCGGTCGTCGAACACGCTCTCGTCGTCGAACAGGCGATGGCGGCGTGGACCACCGGAGCGACCCTGCCCAACTTCGCGGCCAGCGCCGACCCGGAACGGATCGCGCGGTCCTACGACGAGGACACCGTTGCTTGGCTCAGCGCCCTGGCAAACGAGCACGACCCGCGCGGGGTCCTGCGCATCGGTCAGGTCGTGCGCACTCCGGCGTGAACCCGCAACCGCGAGACTGCACGACCGACCACCGCATCGAGAGGCTTCACCATGACCACAATTCGGACTGCTGCCCGCATGACGGTCGCGGCGTGCGCGACCGCATTGCTCGCCGGATGCAGCGCACCGTCGCATTCGCACGCGCATGGTGGGTCGACCGGCGCTGCCGGTGCCGCCACGGGCACCCAGTTGGGCGAGGAGAGCCCACTGGGGCTCGGAACTTCCAGGACCTACGTCGTCAGTGACGATGCCGGACGCCCCACTGAGGTCGGCATTCGGATCTCGGAAGCCGCACTCGACGGGCTGCCCGACGGTCCCGATGCGACCACTCAGATGTCGATGCTCGCGTTGCCATCAGACGCACCCGACACGGGTTTCGATCACGTCATGCTCGACTGGAACCCCCACGGCCACGAGCCGGCGGCACTCTTCGGCAAACCGCACTTCGACATGCATTTCTACACGGAGGCCGTGCAGCACGACATCGATCCCACTGCACCGGATTTCGCACGGCAGGCGGCGAATCTGCCTGATCCGAAATACATTCCGCAGGGATATGCACCCCCACCGGGGCCTGCGGCGGCGAATGCGGTGCCCTTCATGGGACTGCACTGGACCGATGACGCAGACAACGCGGTCCCCGGGTCCTTCGACTTCACCGAGGTGCTCCTCAACGGATCCTGGGACGGGAAGTTCACCTTCATCGAACCGATGATGACGCTGGAATGGCTGAAGACCCGGCCCTCCTTGCGCGAGGACGTGAAGCAGCCGGCCTCGTATCAGAGCACCGGCTACTACCCGACCGTCTACTCCGTCCGCTTCGACGAGCAGGCACGCGAGTACGTCATCGCGCTCGGCGGCCTGACCATGCGTCAGGCGTCGTGAGTCATCCGACCAAGGGCATCGGTCGTATCGGTCGCGTGGGGGGGAGGCCGTGTGCGGGCGCCGGATGCACCTCGAGGGGTGGTGCTCTCGTGCACCCGCGCCCTGCCACTACCCGCTAGGTGACCAGCGCCGCATCGAGGGTGATGGGGACCCCGGTCAGGGCCTTGCTCACCGGGCAGGTCTGCTTGGCGGCCTGCGCCGCCGCGGCGAATCCGTCGGCGTCGAGTCCGTCGACCTCGCCTCGGACGGTGAGCGCGATCCCGGTCAGCTTGAATCCGGGGTCGTCGGGTCCCAACGTCACGTCCGCGGTGATCTCCAGGCTCTGCGGGGTGCCGCCCGCCTCGGCGATCAACGCGGAGAGCTGCATGGCGTAGCAGGACGTGTGCGCCGCGGCGATCAACTCCTCCGGGCTCGTGGTCCCGTCGGCATCGTCGGCGGCACGCTTGGGGAACGAGACCTCGAAGGTGCCCGCACCGGAACTGCTGAGTTCGACCTGACCGGACCCTTCCTGCAGGGTGCCGTTCCAGGCCGTGCGGGCGGTGCGTGTCGGCATGAGTGTTCCTTCCGTCAGGCGAGAGTGCGGTCAGGACCAGTGTTCCCCGGGTTCGCGCCCCGAACCACCCGAATCCGGCACCCGATCCCGGCGCTACACGCCGCTCGGCTGCTCCGCGGCGGTGTCCACCTCGTGGTAGCGCGCCAAGAGGGTTCGTTCCTCCTCGCGCTTCGGGAACGCGAAGAAGACCAGGACGGCGCCGACCAGCACGATGAGGATCGCCGCCGCGTACGCCTTGGTGTCGCCGTCGAGGAAGGCCGACCGTGCCGCGGTCATGATCGGCTCGGCGTACTGCGGATACCGCTCTGCGATGTTCGCGGCGCCTGCGAAGGACTTCTCCAGGGTGGACTCCACCTCCGAGCTGACCTGGCTCGCCTCTGGCGTCGCGTTGAGGGCCGCGGTGAACGAGGCCGTGTAGCCCGCTGTCAGAAGCGCGCCGAGCACGGACTGGACGATGGCGCCGCCGAGGTCGCGCTGCAGATCCGCGGTGCCTGAGGCCATCCCGGCCCTGGACACCGGAACCGAGCCGGTCAGCGACCGGGAAGCAGGCGTACCCGCGAGCCCAACCCCGATGCCGAGGAAGATGTAGCCGAGCGCGATCTTCCAGTACTGTGCGTCCTCCTTCCACAGCAGCAACGCCACCACCAGCCCCGCCAGGATTGCCGTGTACCCGAGCAGCAGGGTGAACCGGGCACCGTGGGATTCGACCAGCTTTGCCGACTGCGGCGCGACCAGCACCATCACCGCGGCTGCGGGCAGCCCCGCCGATCCCGCGGCGAGCGTGGAGTACCCCAGCACGTTCTGCATGAACTGCTGGCCGATGTACATCGTGCCCATCAGGGTTCCGAACACCACGATGCCCGCCACCGCGGCCACCCAGAAGATCCGTCGGCTCGCGATCCGCAGGTCGAACAGGGGCGCGGGTGCGCGCAGCTGCCGGAACACGAAGACCACGCCTGCCGCCAACGCGATGATGAGTAGCCCCACCGCGGTGGCGCCCATCCCGTCGACCGGCGCGAAGTTGATGCCGAGGACCAGCGCGGCGACGAGGACGACGGACACCATGCCGCCGAGATGATCGACGGGATCGGTGGACTCGTTGACGTGGCTGGGTACGAAGGTGATCGCCAGGACGAGCGCGATCAACGCCAGCGGCAGCGTGATGAAGAAGACCGAGCCCCAGTCGAACCACTGCAGCAACGCCCCCGACGCGAGCGGCCCCAGCGCCGAGATGCCGCCGCCGATCGACGACCACAGCGCGATCGCCTTGGTCCTCGCGGGGCCGGACCACAGCGCCGTGATCAGGGCCAGCGTGGTCGGGAAGGCCAGCCCCGCGCTGATTCCGCCGAACAGCCGAGCCAGGAACAGCACCTCGACGCTCGGCGCGAAGGCGGCCACCAGGCTGGCCGGTATCGACAACACCATGCCCAGCACCAGCATCGTCTTGCGGCCGTACCGGTCGCCGAGGGCGCCCAGGTACAGCACCGACGCCGCCAGACCGACCGAGTAGCCGACCGCGATCAGGTTCAGCTGGGTCTGGCTGGCGTCGAACGCCTTTCCGATGTCCGGGAGCGCGACGTTCGCGACCGCGAGGTTCAGGTTCGCCACGGCGGCGACGGTGATGAGCGAGAGCAGGACGAGTGGGGCCCGCGAGGGCCGGTCTCCTGAGGTAGTGATCGCCACCCGCCAAGTTCACACCAAACCCGGGCCCGCCGCCCTATCGGCGCGCCCACGTGGCCCTTCGGGACTCCGCGGAAAAGCCGGGATCGGCGCGGAGCCGCGGTGTAGCCTCAGATTGCGGTGAACGTGATGGGGATCACTCCCCCGCGCCGCGGGCACACGCCGAGCTTCAGCTGGATCACGGGACGTCCCGTCACCAGGAGGAACCATGGCCCTAGTCCATTCACCAAGCGGGACAGCGGAGTCGCTGCGCGCGATCACCCTCGTCGTCGGCGTGATCCTGCTCGCGCTGCTCACCCTCTACCTGGTCGGATTCGACCAGGGAGCGATCTCACGCACCGGCATGTACATGCACGAACTGATGCACGACGGCCGTCACCTGCTCGGCTTGCCCTGTCACTAGCCGAAGCAGCGAACACGATCGGCAAGAGGCTCACGAACGACGGAGACCTCGATGAGTTCACCGAACAGTTTCGACGCACTGCAGACTCGGGTCGCGGATATCGCACCGGTCTACCGCAATCCGCTCGACTCGCCCTACGAGCTCTCCAACGAGATGTTCGCGGCGTTGCGGCACGTCCTCCACGACGTCGGCGGCCAACCCGACCTCCCGATCGAGTACGAGGAGAAGGTCGAAGAGCCCTGGGAGATGAGCACGTACGTCACCTGCGAATGCCTGGGCTGGCGCGGCGTGTGGAACTCCGAGGAGCGGCGCCGGGCGGAGAACGACCTCGGCGCGACGCTCTACTTCGGACTCCCCTACTACGCCCGTTGGGCCACCGTCGCCGCGAAGACCCTGATCAACAAGGGTCTGATCACCCCAGACGAACTGTCGGCCAAGCTGGACGAGGTGCGGGCACGGACCGAGGCGGCGTCATGACGAGGTTCCAGATCGGAGACCGCGTCACCGTCAAGGACGCGACGTCGATGTTCCACACCAGGACCCAGGCGTACACGCGCGGCCGGACCGGGGTGGTGGTCGAGCACCGCCCGGAGTGGGTGATCCCCGAGGACGAGGCGTGGGGACGCGAGGACGGCCGCAAAGAACCCTTCTACGTCGTGCGGTTCCTGCAGCGCGACCTGTGGCCGAAGTACACCGGATTTGACGCCGACACCCTCGAGACCGAGTGCTCGGAGCGGTGGCTGGAACCCGCCGAGGAGGAGCCGAAGTGAGCCAGACGCACGATCACCACGCACCGATCCAGGAGTCAGGAGAGATCAGCGAGTTCGAGATCCTGGAGACCGCCGTCCGGGAACTGGCGATCGAGAAGGGCCTGTTCTCGGCGGAGGACCACCGGCGCTTCTCGGAGTGGGCCGAGTCCGTCGGTCCCGCTGGCGGATCGCGGCTGGTGGCCAAGGCCTGGACGGACCCCGAGTTCAAGGCACGTCTGCTCGCCGACGGCACCGAGACCTGCAAGGAGGTCGGCATCGACTGGCGGGATCCGACCGGGTCAGGGACCCCGAGCGACTACACGTACTTCTACGTCCTGGAGAACACCCCGACGGTGCACAACGTGATCGTCTGCACCCTGTGTTCCTGCTACCCGCGGCCGGTGCTCGGCATGTCGCCGGACTGGTACCGGACCCCGAACTATCGGAGGCGCCTGGTCCGCTGGCCGCGAGAGGTGCTCGCGGAGTTCGGATTACACATGCCACCCGAGGTCGAGGTGCGGGTGCACGACTCGAACCAGAAGTCGCGGTTCATGGTGATGCCGATGCGACCCGAGGGCACCGAGGGGTGGACCGAGGAACAGCTCGCCGCCATCGTCACGCGCGACACCATGATCGGGGTCGCGCTACCCCAGGTCGACTGGACCGCCTCCGAGCCCCCGTCGAAGGTCGGTGCGTGATGAGCGACGGATACCGCGTGCTGTTCGACACGCTCGAGCCCGGATCGCGGCGCGAGTCGAGCCTGCCCGAGCTGGACGGGAAGCCGGCGCCGTGGGAGTCGAGCATGCAGGCCACCTGCGAATGCCTGTCCTGGCGGGGGGCACTGGACAACCTGGAGCGACGTGAGGCCGAGGACGAGCTCGGCGAGACCATCTACCTCGATTTCCCGGTCCGGGCACGCTCGGCGGTGGTGACCGCGCACGCCCTGCTGGACCTGGGCATCATCGACCAGGAAGAGCTGCGGTCGAAGATGGAGGCGGTGCGGGAACGGTTCGAGCGCGAATGACGCCACCGGCGAGAATCGCCGCCGTTCAGCCGACCTGATACGTCCCCATGCCCCTGGCCACCAGCGTGCCCCCGGCCGTGGTCACGATGTCGACGGAGCAACTGCTCAGTCGACGGCCCTGCCGCACTCGCGTTCCGATGATGTCGACGTCCTCGGCGAACGCCGGCTCCAGGAACTGGATCGACATGGCGACGGTGACGCCCCGCAGCTTCTCGGGGACCCTCGGCCCGGCCCACGCCGCGGCCATGATCCCGATGTCGATGCACCCCGCGAGCGCGCCGCCGTGGACCATCTCGCCGACGGTGACCAGGTTTTCGCGGAACGGCATGCGCAGGCGTGCGTGCTCGTCGCCGATGTCGACGAGCTCGATACCGAGGTGCTGCACGAAGGGCGAATGCGGCAGGAACAGCCGCATCGCCTCGGAGCCCGTGGTGGGTGCCTGGATTGTTGCCTCGGACATGACCTCACCCCTCAAACAGAGTT
>Ga0105243_10000728_pt1 | contig 31496 bp, 33 predicted proteins | sample KBSM34metaG_FD_81525 | JGI IMG/M metagenome (GOLD analysis project Ga0105243, IMG submission 81525) | Miscanthus rhizosphere microbial communities from Kellogg Biological Station, Michigan, USA - KBS M3-4 metaG | ecosystem: Host-associated > Plants > Roots > Rhizosphere > Soil | place... | reverse complement strand
TCTTTTGTGGAGAAAGTAAAAACTAAAGTCGCAGTAAAATAAGAACATTAACTGAATATTAACTAGTTACTAAAAAATTAAAATTATGCCAAGCGGAAAGAAAAGAAAAAGACACAAGGTTGCAACACACAAGAGAAAGAAAAGAAGAAGAGCAAACAGACATAAGAAAAAATAATCTCTTCTTCTCGAGATTTACAATATAATAATATAGTTGGTGGTTTTAAATTTTAAGACTCACCGACTATATTTTTATTTACAACTATAAGATTCCGCGGAAGACAGCCGGTTTCAAATATTATTTTAATAAAAATATAATGGTTTTCATTCTAAATCCTTATATTTATATTTATGAATTAACAGAGACACCAGCCAATTTCCTATAATCTTAACAATTTTATCTAATAACAAAATGAAGAAAGAACTAATAGTTTCGCATGAAGATGATCTTACAAAGATTGCACTGCTGGAAGACGGAAGACTATGTGAACTTCATGAGCAAGAGGACAAAAGCGATTTTATAGTTGGAGATCTGTTTATAGGAAAAGTAAAAAAACTGGCACCTAACCTGAATGCCGCATTCGTTAATATTGGATATGACAAGGATGCTTTTCTGCATTATCAGGATCTGGGCCCACAATATCTTACATACAGAAAGTTTTTAAAAGATACTATTTCTAAAAAACAAAGCACTTCAAGCTTAAAAAATTTCGAGATACAACCCGAAATAGACAAAAACGGAACAGTAGACAAAGTAATTGCAAAAGACGATTTGGTTCTTCTGCAGATCACTAAAGAACCCATTTCCACAAAAGGCCCAAGGATTTCTACCCAGGTCTCTCTTACCGGAAGATTTTTGGTTCTGATTCCTTTCGACAATAAAGTTTCCATTTCCAAGAAAATAAGAAGTTTTGAGGAAAAAGAAAGACTGAGAACCCTCATTGACAGTATCAAACCTGAAGGATTTGGGGTTATTATCAGAACAGTGGCCGAAGGAAAAAAAGTAGCTGACCTCCATAATGATATGAATCAACTGATTCAAAAATGGGAAAGCACTTTTAAAAACATCCAGAAAAATAAAGTTCCGTCAAAAGTTTTAAGCGAAGAAGATAAAGCTTCCGCTATTTTAAGAGACAATTTTAATCAGGATTTCGTCAGTATTATCTGTGATGATGAGCAGATGGTCCATGAGATGACCAATTATGTTGAAGTAATTGCTCCCGAAAGAAAAAATATTGTCCAGTTTTATGACTCTCATATTCCACTTCTGGAATATTACAATGTTGAAAAACAGCTTAAACAAAGCTTCGGTAAACACGTCAACATTCCAAGCTCAAAAGGAGCATACCTTGTTATTGAACACACAGAAGCACTCCATGTTGTGGATGTCAATTCCGGAAACAACATTACTACCGGAGCCGCTGTCAATAAGGAACATGCCCTAAAAGTGAACAAAATGGCAGCCACAGAGATTGCCAGACAGCTACGTCTTCGAGACATGGGAGGTATTATTGTCATCGACTTCATCGATATGCCTAATGCCGACCACAGAAGAGATCTTTACGAACATCTTAAAGAGGAGATGAAGCGTGACAAAGCACGCCACAAAATCTTACCTCCAAGTAAATTTGGACTGATCCAGATTACCAGACAGAGAAACCGTCCGGAAAAACAGATCGAAACCAACGAGGAAAACCCTAATAAAGACGGAGAAATTGTAGCTCCTATTGTTATTGTGGAAAGAATGGGTGAAACCATCAGAACCATCATGCAAAAAGAAAAGGGTAAACTTTACCTCCATGTACATCCATTCGTAGAAGCTTACCTTACTAAAGGAATCAAAAGCATCCAGATGAAATGGTTTATAAAGTACAAAAAATGGGTAACCATTATCCCAAGGGATTCTTTTAAATATTTAGAATACAGAATTTACAATTCAAAAAAAGAAGAATTGATAGGGCATTCTAATTAAATCAAAACAAAATTCAAACCTTCAGCTATGCTGGAGGTTTTTTTACTACATTTACACCAAATTTATTTACACAATGAAAAAAAGTTTATTTCTTGTACTCATTCTGATTATTCAGAGTGTGTATTCTCAGATCGTTTCTTATGATAACACCTTTGCTGTAAACGGAAAACATACTATTACAGCTGGCGCCACTGCCAATTATCTCACCAAAATTCTTCAGCATACCGACGAAAGTATTTACTTCACATACGCCAGAGACAATGCTATTTTAAACAGTCCGGAATGCGTGGTATCAAAACTTCATCCCAATGGAACCCTTGATTCTACTTTCGGAAATAATGGAGAAACTGTGATTAGCAACTATTTTACGGCTGCAGACAGTCAATTAACTCAACAAACAGACGGCAAACTTTTAATCTATGGTTTCAATACCGACGGATCCGCCATTACAAGACTGCTGCCCAACGGCCAGATTGATACTACGTTTGGAGTAAATGGAGTTGCAAAAATCACCAATGTTTTTACGGATTTCAATGGATACGGCTATGGTTTATATGTGCAAAATAATAAGATCATTATATATGGATTATCCACTGACGGACCTTCCAATTTTTATAAAACAATTTACAGATTGAACAACAATGGAAGTATTGACAACACATTTGGTAATAACGGTTCTATCAAAACAACTGGAAATTTTGTATTTCTAGACAGTCAATCAAATATCATCAGCCTGATTAGTGATCACAGTCATACGAATGCAAATACCCTATACCCTAACGGAGGATTGGAAAAATACACCCCAGATGGACAGCCTTTAACAAGCTTTGGAAATAACGGAACTTTGGCTTTCAACACTTATCCGGGAATGGTAGGAAATGCCCTCATAGATAGCAATAACAATATTATCTGCTATAATATGAATAACGAAATTTTCAGAATTAGTGCTAACGGGGCTTATGACACCTCTTTTGCATTTGACAGTGCTAACGCCTATCCTTTTGCAATCATCAGCTTATCTTCTGTAATGGAAAAAAACAACAGCTATTATATTGCAGGACAGACAGGAGCAATGGGAGAGACTTTTTTCATTTCCAAACTGACACCTTCAGGAACTGTAGATCCCGTTTTTAATTATTATTCCGAAACTACCCCAACTTCAGAAGGAATTGGTGATATGATTATTAATAACAATTCGATCATTGCAGGAAGAGGAACTCATATTTTGAAATTTTTACTAAGTAATTCAACATTAGGAACCTCTGCCAAAGTAACGGAAACCAATCTTCCTTTATTTTCATTTGAAAATCCTGTTCAGCAGAATTTGATTTATCATACAAAAGAGAAAGTACAGTCCATAGAAATATATGCTTTAAATGGTAAGCTTATCAAAAATATAGAAAGTAACAACACCCGTATTTCTGAGGTCCCAAAAGGAGTTTATATGGCAAAAGTTGTCTTTGAAAATGGGAAGACAACCACAAAGAAGCTGATCAAAAACTAATACATATTTCTAAAATGTTTGTTTAAAACAGACACTTTTCATTTCTCATTAAAAACTAAAAAACTACAATGACAAAAAAATTATTTCTCGTGCTGCTTCTGGCGGCACAGGCTGCTTTTGCACAAATCATCTCTAAAGATCCAACATTTGCTTCGAACGGTGTCGCTGAAATCCCCAGCTACTCTATGAGTAACTCGTATCAAATGGTTCAAAATTCTAATGGAGAAATTTATTTTACTTATAATGTGGACGTTGCCACGGGAGTCACTCACGGATTTGTATCCAAGCTTACCCCTAATGGACTCCTGGATCAATCTTTTGGAAACAATGGAACGGTTAAGCTAGCTTCCGAACCATTCATGAACCAAATCAAGCTACAGGCAGATGGAAAATTATTAATTTTCGGTTTATGGGGCAATGCTCAAATAGTAAGAATGCTCCCTACCGGTCAGCTAGATCCTACCTTTGGTACAAATGGTATATCACCGGAAATATATGCCGATCATGATGATTTCTATAATTCTTATGAATTTATTCTGCAGAATGAAAAAATAATTGTGCATGGCATCAGGAGAGATCAAAATCCACATCATGCAATCTACAGACTGAACTCCAATGGAAGTATAGATCAGACTTTTGGTAGCAACGGTTATGTATCCACACAGGGAAACATTACCGGCAGAACATTTGTGCTTATTGATAATCAATCTAATATTATCAGTTTCAGTGACAATATCGGCGTTATTGAAAAATTTGACTCCAACGGACATCCTATGGCAAGTTTTGGAAATAATGGAGTGGCACAAATTAACATTAATGGCTTCGCTGTAGGGAATGTTAGTGCTGCAATGATGGACACTAATAATAGAATTCTTTTCTCAACAAATGAGAATCATGATATTTTCAGAATAAATCCGAACGGAACCCTTGATAACACATTTAATTACGACTTATATACCAGTCTGGGATTAAGTGCAGGGCCGGATATTTTTAGTATAAATGAAAAAAACGGATCTTATTACGTTGGAGGAAATGCTGGAAACACATTATTTAGTACTAATTATTTCATTTCAAAACTTAATCAAAATGGGTCTATAAATTCCACGTTCAACTATTATATAGAACCCAATTTTGCTGATCCTCCCTATCTTACTCCCCCTTTCTCAGGAATAGCAGAAATGATTGTGAATAACAATAATATTATCGTAAAAGGGAATAATTATATTGTAAAATACCTGCTCAACAGTGCTACACTATCGACAACAGACATTGCAAAAATTGATTCTGATATTTCTTTTGAAAATCCAATTAAAGAAAGCTTAATCTACCATACAAAAGAAAAGGTACAATCGATAGAAATATATACTTTAGATGGTAAACTTATAAAAAATATAGAAAGTAACAATACCCGTATTTCTGAGGTACCAAAAGGAGCTTATATGGCAAAAGTTGTCTTTGAAAATGGAAAAATATCTGTAAAAAAACTTATAAAGGATTAATTCCCCTTTTAAAATCTTTTCAGGTTGATAAAAGTATTTACTTACAGGCTAAGTAAATACTTTTTTGTTTTTTAAGCTTAAACAAAATAAATTTACAGCATGAATAAAGAGCACCATTACAAAACCATCATCCAATGGACCGGAAATAAAGGAACCGGAACCAGCGGCTACAGAGATTACGAAAGAAGTCATACGATTTCTGCAGAAAACAAACCTGATATTGAAGGTTCATCCGATCCTTCTTTCCGGGGAGATAAAAAGAAATATAACCCGGAAGAAATATTTTTGTCTTCGCTTTCCTCATGTCATATGCTTTGGTATCTTCATTTTTGTTCCGAAGCAGGCGTTATTGTCATAGACTACACGGACGAAGCTACGGGAATAATGGCAGAAACCTCCAATGGTAGTGGACATTTCACCGAAGTAACCCTATATCCTACAGTGATTGTAGCTGAAGAATCTATGATTGAAAAGGCAGCACAGCTCCATCATAAAGCCAATGAATATTGCTTTATTGCCAATTCTGTTAATTTCCCTGTTAAACATATCCCCACAACGTTGATTAAATAATTTTATCATTAAAAAAAACAGCCAACAAACCATTATAAACATTGAGTTTTAACAACAATAACTCTAAAATATACAACTAAAATTCATCAAAAAGAGATTTATTTATCAAATAATCAATAAAAAATAAAATTTTTTACATATAAATCCATTAAAAAGCGTAAATATTTATCAATTTTACGTAAAATGTGATTTTTTATTTATATTTTTATATAAATAAAACAAAACCATGATGAAACCCAGATTAACCATTTTTGATGAGCCCATGCTGTATACGGAAGGACTCTCAAAACTGCTTATGCAGAGTAAAATTTTTAACACGATTGACATCTGTAATTCTTTAGAAACCCTTTCCAGGCACTTAAAAGATCAACCTCCCGAAATTCTGGTAATGAGTTCCAACATCCTTATGTTTACTGAACTTTATAAATCTATAGAAGATATTACCCATGAATATAATGGTATAAAAATCATTATTATAGGAAACTGCTATGATGTAATTGATATCCGAAAGCTTTTCAATAAAGGGATTAAAAGCTATCTCGACAAAAACTGTAAATATGATGAATTCCTGAAATCCATCAACGCTCTTCTGCTAAACGAGATCTACATCTGTGATCACGCCAAAGAAAGAATGATCAGCTTTATCAGCAATGAACAGGAAAAGCGGAATCTTCATATGAAAGATCCCCTTACCCGTCGTGAAATGGAAATTCTAAAACTTATTTGTGACGGTTACAGCAGCAAAGACATTTCTGAAAAACTCTTCATTAGCATCAATACAGTAGAGACCCACCGGAAAAGAATCCTTTTGAAATTGAACGTAAAAAACTCTGTAGGAATTGTAAAATACGCATTAGAAAATCATATCATCGACTAAGCCATAACCAATTATCATTAACCAAAAACTTCCAAACCTTTCGGTTTGGAAGTTTTATTTACGATCATGAATTTCTAATGACCCGTGCTTATGAAAATTCAGCAATAAAGGTTGGAAAACTTAGAGCTAAGACCTGTGATGGAAAATAAAAATCTTAGCTCATACACTTTAAACCCTGCTTTCCCCTTTATCACTATTCATTACTCATAATCCGGCATTTCACCATTAGTAAAGAGAGAGGTTCGTGAAAGATCAGTCATACTGCTGTTCAGATCAATGACCATTACATTTTTCAACGAGATATTATCATTGGAGGTATTCATAAAGATCACCTGTGCATTATTCGGTGAGAATCTTGGATCAAGATCATTGGTTCCCATAGGTTTCTCGCTTGCATCAGAAATATCGTACACCGTGTCATTGACGAGATTGTAGATAAAAATATGAGAATCAAACTGACGGTAGTTTCCGCTTCCATCCTGATATCCCGAAATATCCCGGGTAAACAGGAGAAGCTGACCATCTACCGAAAAATTCAGTCCTCCACTTGCTCCTGCTGATCCTGAAACAATGGTTTTAAGAGTATTTCCGGTCATGTCAATAATGTAGATTTTTGTATTGTAGCCATTGTAATCATTGGTTTTCAATGCAATTTTGCTTCCGTCATAGCTCCAGTCGCACTCGGAGATCATACTTCCATCCGGAGTGGTATACACCAGATTCAATCCACTTCCGTCCTTATTGATCCGGTAGAGTTTATTAAAGTTTGAATAAATAATTTCCTGACCATTGGTACTCCAGGCAAAATCCATTTCATAATTGTTAAAACCTGCTGCCGCAACAGTTGTTACCTTAAACGGATTTGAACCATCAGGATTTGCTGTATAAATATGGGTACTTCCACCTTCCGTACGTAGAAAGGCAATGAGACCGGCGTTATTATTTTTCCTTGGCCGCCAGCTGTTATAAGAAGCACTGGTAAACTGAAAATTATTCCCTTGCGCATCACTTGATATGATTACAAAATTACCATTCTGTTTCTGTACATAATGATACCTGTTGGCAGGAACCGTATTGGTCGTAAATTTACCTATTGAGCTTAAAACTGGCTGGTGAATGTCGTCCGAAACAGACACCTGCCAGAAGTAACTTACACCAAACTTCAGATTTGACAGCGAATAATGATTAGCCGTCAAATCATTAACCTGAATCACATTAGTGTCAAGATTATTTTTAATTGTTAAACTATATTTTAAAACATCTGCCGTATCGGGATCTGTGGCACTCCAGGTCAGCTCCACACTCAAAGGCTGATTGACCGCATTGTCTATCGGACTTAGCAATTGCGGCACTGTAGGTGGCGAATTCAGAGATGTATCATCATTCATTTCAAACACCACTGTTACCACCTGATTCTGGTTCTGTATATTAACCGCCTGAAAGCTTGTCAGGTATCCGGAAAGTTCTGCTTTTACAGAATAATTACCAATGGGCATTGCATTAATTTCAAAAGAACCGTCTGTACCGCTAAAAACAGTCTGTGTGGTAGGGTTTGTGAAGATTTTCACGTTAGCAAGAGGTACATTACTTCCCCTTTTTACTACTTTTCCTTTTAAGATTCCCGTCTGAGCTTGTTCTACAAGATCTTCATTGCATGAAAACAGACAAAAAGCAAGGATGAATATGCTGAGTATTTTTATTAAAGTTTTCATAGTTTAGATTTTTATTTGTTTCCAAAATAGAAGTTGATTCCCAATGCAAAGCGCAAAGACTGGTCTTTTCTTTTTCCATTTACAAGCCCTTCCCAGTTATCTTTAAAACCGAGATCGTACTGTGCGGAAGCTCTCAGGGAGATATTATGGTCAATCATATACTCGAGTCCGCCGCCAAACTGCCCTTTATACTGAGGTTTGTATTTTGAATACATTGCTCCTGCGCCTCCGTAAACATATGGACTGAATTTATATTTGGGAAAAAGCAGAAATTCGAGATTCACCTCGGGACCGAAATAGTTTCTTTTCACAATATTCTCATTCTCCAGTGTAAAATAACTACCATTGACTTCAATGTTAAAATTAGGATTGAGAAAATATTTAAAGCCCACTTTTCCTCCAATATTCATTTTGGGATTCACATAATCATCTTTAACCTTTTGTGCTTCAATATTTGCAAATACAGCGACTTTCTGTCTATAATTTTCAGGAAATCTATTGCCCACTACCCTTCCTTTGTTCTGATCCTGTTCTCTGTTATATTCATTGATTAAAGATTGGTAAGCAGATGTATTTTCTGCTGCTTTTCCCCATATTTTATCTCTCACCCCTTCAACAATCAGAGATTTCACCGCTTTTTCAATGGCTTCAGTCACCGCAAGCTGAACGGGTTCGTTCTGGGTAAGTCCTACTTCAGCTTCAAGAAGCCTTTCCGTATCAATATATCTGAAAAAGCTCCCGTTTATACTTGTTGAAAGAATCGTTTTGGAAGTATAGACTGTTTTAAGAATCTCCCCATTAAGGGTAGAAACAGCACGCAGGTAAATGGTAATCCTGTCCTGACGGTATTGGGTAGAAGCCCCGATTCCGAAATATCTCGCACCAAGCCCTCCCGTCATAATATTACTGTCATAGGAAATCACACCCCCTTCCAGAAGAATGCCCGCGTATAAAAGTGGGGGTAATGCCTGGTTATTTTTATCAGCATCTTTCATATATTCCTGTCTGGTGGAACGGATGATCTGCCTTTCATTGAGAAGATTTGCAATATTTTCCCTTTCAATAGGGATAAACCAGCGGCTGTCTTCCAATGCTTTAATAAGGATGGTTGTAGTACCCTGCGGCACTGCCGTACTCCAGTTATTCCCATTTTCAGAAGGTTTATACTGACCGGTCTGGTCTCTGAATTTGTAGACTCCTATGACTATTTTTTCACTAGGCAAAGGAAGGTTTTTCAGTTCTGTAGTAGAAGTCGTGGTCTCTCCCATCTTTGATTTCTCGGGATCCGATGGCAAACCAAAGATCGAGCTGCAAGCCTGCAATATACATAGCAGGAGTGTACAGAAAAAAATTCTGGTGTAAGTGTAAGTTCTCATGATAAGTCTGGTTTTTAGTTATGGCTATTTCGGAATCACGATCTCGGACTGATCGCCTGTACTGGTATCCAAAATATTAATCAAAAGTCCCTGATTGGTCGTTGTAATCTGAAGGTAAAGTGATCCGAAAAGATAATCTCCGGGCTTTATTCCTCCATCTCCGAACTGATCTTCAAACAGTTTTCTGGAAAGTTCACTTAGTATCTGGCGGTTGAGGCTCTGACTAAAACTGTCCAGTGAATTCAAATTATCAAGAAGGCTTTTATAATCATCTTTTTCATCAAATTGATTTTGTGCATTGGCGGAGCTTAGAAGCCACTGATAATTAAAGGTATCTCCTCCGAAAGCCGGATTCACAGGTTTATAGACAAGTTGCTGAGATTTTCCGTAAAAAATACCCGCAATAAAGGTCAAAATAATGATACACGTTTTCATGGCGAATGTTTTTAGTAGATGAATTCATTTTTAATAAGGTTTTTCTTTACATTAAATTCTTTAATATATTTTAAACTGGCAGCGAGCTGCTCTTTTAAATAGTCTTCACTTGGATTGGTCATAAAGCTGTAAACAATCTTATCTTCAATCTGGATATTGATCTGACCGCTTGTTCCCCGAAGAGGAAGCTCTGAAATAGTGACGGCCCCACTGCTTTTATCCGGAAGCTGGCTGTACTGCATATAGAAAAGGTCATAAAAATCCTTTCCTACTTTAGTTTTGGTTTCATCAATCGTAAGTCCTTTAAGTTCGAAAACCGCATCCTCTTCTATTTTAGCCGCTTTTCTTTTAAAAAAAGTATTGTTAATTTCCAAGCTGTCTTTGGCTATTAGATTTTGGTTTTCCTCGTCCCTGATATAGAGGAAAGCTTTCAGGGCATCTTTTGGTTCAAGATTTACACTGATTTCAGATAAAACTTTTACTTCATTGGGCTTAACAGAAAATTTACCGCTTTGTTTGTTATTGGAAAGGTTTCCATCACTGTTCTTTTTGATGGATACCAGAAGATAATTCAGTTCCTTGTAGACCGCTGTATTGTTCATGACAACAGCTTTCAGTTTGATCTGATTTTCAAGGAGACTATTTTCAAGCCTTGCAATTACTTTTTTATCATCCTGCCCATAAATCATCACAGACAGGAAGATAAAAAAAGTGTTCAGGCTCATCGAGTATAAAATTTTCATCATTTGTGTTTTAATAATTTCTCATGAAAACAGTTTTATGATCTCCTTTCATATTGATCTGCATTCCTTCCGAAATACTGTTACTCCCTGTAACATCAATAATGTTATTATTTCCCTGGGTAGTAATGCTGGCTTTTGTTTCCTTATCTGTAAAGGAATTGATGAAGTACAGTGTATTATAGTCTCCCAGTTGTTTTACTGCTATACTAGTCCTGGCATTAAGAGAAAGTTCAGCATTATTGAAATCACCGATTTGGATGACATGAGACAGATCCTGATCCATATTCTGCATGGTTATCATATTAAAGATTGTATTACTATTGATCTTATCCCAGTCTGTATTTTGCGCATGCAGGGGTAACATCATAAAAAGAAGTAATACTCCCCATTGTAAATTAAGCATGACATTAGTTTTTATTATTAAAGGTACATTAATAGAGAATCGGGAAAAACACACCTGGCAGGTATTGATATAAAATCACGGTTTACCGGTATATTTGTCTTGAAATAAAAAAAGGAGAAACCCAGCAGTCTCTCCTTCACAATTTCTAAGATTTACAGTATTGTTACTAAAGGCCTTAGTTTGATTGAGTGATTACCATTGAATTACTGTTTCCTATCTGAGTTCCTACATGAATGTGAGAATCACCGCTTTGAGCCACCCAGGTAAAGTTACCGTTACCCAACTGAACATCTATCGCTGTGTTGGAATCTCCTAACTGAAATTGGTATAATTGATTACTGTTTCCGACCTGTAATCCCATAGAGGTGTTATCATCTCCCATCTGAACAGATCCTGCAATATTATTATTACCTGCCTGAGTATGAGTAGCACTGTTATCATTACCATCCTGGTATTGTACCAAAAGGTTAGCATTTCCTACCTGAAGACCATCAGCATTATTTCTTCTTCCTAATTGAGTCTGAGCAGCTATATTACCTGTTCCTATCTGGATCATCGAAGCATCATTTCGTCTTCCGTCCTGATATTGAACAACCGCATTACCCACACCAAGCTGTACTGAAGAAACACTATTTCTTCTTCCAATCTGAGTTTGATCTGTAGAATTTAATATTCCAAGTTGCCAGGTTACTGCAGAGTTTCTGTTTCCCTGTTGAAGCACATCATTAGAGTTTCCCAAGCCTATCTGATCAACATCAATAGAGTTTCTGTTACCAATACTTTGTGCTGTATTCACATTCAAAACTCCTACCTGATCAATGTCTGCTGTATTACGGTTTCCATTCTGTGTTAAAGAATTAATGTTTAGAAGACCTGTCTGGTCCACGGTAGCAGTATTTAAGTTTCCAATCTGTGCAGTCACATCAATATTAGATTGCGCAAAGCCGAAACTCATGGCCAATAGTGTAAAGACACCTGTAAGTAAATTTTTCATTTTGGTAAAAATTAATTGGTTAATAGTAAGACAAAGGTAACCTGTGCCCCAAAGTGAAAAACCACCATCAAAGTGTAAATTTCAAAAATCATGGTTTCCGGTTTTGAAAGTCACCATTTATGGTTTTCCCTGTATCACTGGTTTCGGTTACGGGAAAATACGGTAGCAATATGGGGCAGCTGGTCATGATTACTCCACTTTGCTTGTGAATCTTCCCCAAACCCTATTCATCATTCACTTTGCGAAGTAAAAAATCCACTCTTGACAGTTCTATCACTAAAAAAATCAACATAGGTTAATTATTGTTAAGCCCTTTAATTCTTCGAGATATATTGTTAAATTTGGACTATGGAAAATTTTGGAAAAGATTTATTAAGGAAAATAACGAATGTAGAGCTGCCTGGTGAGCATGCACACGGGGTATTCTCACCCCCTTACCGTCCTGTTTTCACCTACGATGAAGTGCTGGCAAAGAATCCCAAATTTGCCGCAGTAAATATTGTATTGTATTTAAAAGACAATGAATGGTATTTTCCTCTGATCCAAAGAACGATTAATGAGCATGACAGACATAGTGGCCAGATTTCACTGCCTGGCGGAAAACGTGAGGAAATGGATCAGGATTTTGCGGAAACAGCCATTAGAGAAACCTCTGAAGAAATTGGAATAGATAAACATTACCTGAGAGTGATCAGGGAAATGTCCCCTATCTACATTCCGCCAAGTAACTTTTATGTGTATCCCTACATTTCATACACTAAAAAGAATCCACTTTTTGTTCTTCAGCAAAGCGAAGCTGTGGAAACAATTGAATTTCCTATCACCTCTTTTCTAAATCTGTCTGACACCCCGGAAATGATGGCTCTTCCCAGTGCGGGAGGGCATGAGGTTCCTGTGATTAATTTCAACGGATATATTATCTGGGGCGCTACAGCGATGATATTAAGTGAATTCAGCCAGTTGCTGAAAAATATGTAACTTTGCACAACCGTGTTTAATTGAGAGATGGCGAAGAAAAATATTTTCACCGATGCATTCGGAACACCTTATTTTTTAAAAAGGTTAGTTATTTTTATTTTAGGAATTGTATCCTATAGACGATTCAATGGCTTTAATAAATTGAAGATAACCGGCACAGAGCACCTTGTGGATCTTCCGGACTCTAATGTACTTTTTGTGTGTAACCATCAAACCTATTTTGCGGATGTGGCAGCAATGTACCATGCTTTCTGTGCCGTAAATAATGGTTATTTAAACACCATCAAGAACCCGATCTACCTGTTGAATCCAAAGATTGATTTTTACTATGTAGCCGCTGAAGAAACTATGAATAAAGGTATTCTTCCAAAAATTTTTAAAATTGCAGGTGCTGTAACCGTAAAAAGAACCTGGAGAGCAGAAGGTAAAAATGTCAACAGAATGGTAGATATGAGTGAAGTTGACAATATCATGAAGGCTTTAGACAATGGTTGGGTAGCCACGTTCCCACAGGGCACAACATCAGCTTTTGCACAAGGAAGAAGAGGTACGGCCAAACTGGTGAAAAACCAGCGTCCCATCGTAATTCCTATCAAAATAAATGGGTTTAGAAGAGCTTTTGATAAAAAAGGACTTCGTGTAAAAGTAACCGGTGTAAAGCCAACCATGGAATTTAAAGCCCCTTTGGATATCGACTACGATAACGAAAAGGCACCGGAAATTTTATTAAAAATTATGACTGCCATTGAGCAGACGGAAGATTTTAACCTACTACACACTTATGATGAAGAACTTAAAGCTAAAAAATTAGAACAACAGGACCCTAATAATTAAAGTAAATTAAAGAATTATGAACAGAATAATAGGAATCTTATTCGCCATCATAGTATTAGTTTCGTGTAATAGCCAAAAAGTATATTCAGATTTTGATATAAGTTATTCCAAAAGTGGAGGATATGCACCGGTATATGAAAATCTACTTATAAAAGGTAATAATGCACACTATTCTTTCGAGGGGCAGGGTAAAAAATACAAACAGGATTTTAAAATCTCAAATGAAGATTTAAAAAAACTGGACCAAACCCTCTCTCAGAACAATTTTAGAAGAATTCAGGAAAGTCGTAAAAAACTTTATGATAACATTACGACTTCTATCAATATCAAGAAAGGGCCAAATGAAGGCAGTAAAACAGATGCAAGTCTGATTGTTCCCAACTTTCAAACCAATTGGAACAATATCCTTCAGGTTTTCCAGGAGCTCATTAATAATAATGTTAAAAAACAGTAAATACAATTGAAAACCCACTTCATTGCCATTGGCGGAAGCGCTATGCATAATCTTGCTATTGCGCTAAAAGATAAAGGATATCAGGTTACAGGTTCAGATGATGCTATTTTTGAGCCTTCAAAATCCAGATTGGAAAAAAAGGGACTCCTGCCACAGGAAATGGGCTGGTTTCCGGAAAAAATAACTTCGGATATTGATGCTGTTATCCTGGGAATGCATGCGCATCAGGATAATCCTGAATTGGCAAGAGCAAAAGAATTGGGTCTAAAGATATATTCTTATCCGGAATTTTTATACGAACAGTCAAAAAATAAAACCAGAGTGGTGATTGCCGGTTCTCATGGTAAAACAACCATTACCTCAATGATTCTCCATGTTCTGAATTTCCATCAAAAGGAGGTAGATTTCATGGTAGGAGCACAGCTGGAAGGTTTTGACTGTATGGTAAAACTGACTCAGGATAATGATTTTATGGTACTGGAAGGTGATGAATATCTATCTTCTCCTATTGATCTGCGTTCAAAATTCTTATTATACCAACCGAATATCGCTTTAATGAGCGGTATTGCCTGGGACCATATCAATGTTTTCAAAACTTTTGACGACTATATAGATCAGTTCAGAAAATTTGTGGCAAGCATTACTGCCGGAGGGGTGTTGGTTTACAACGAAGAAGACCTGGAAGTAGTAAAAGTAGTGGAAAATGCTGAAAACTATTTCAGAAAAATCCCTTATAAAACTCCGGAATATGAGATCAATAACGGAAAGGTTTATCTAAAAACTGAAATGGGAGACATTCCTCTTTCTGTGTTTGGAGCACACAACCTGCTAAACATGGAAGGAGCAAGACATATTTGCCGACAACTCGGAATTATGGATGAGGATTTCTATGATGCAATTATGAGCTTCAAAGGAGCTTCCAAACGTCTTGAAAAAGTAGAAAGAGAAGATAAAGGAACTCTTTATAAAGACTTTGCCCATGCACCAAGTAAAGTGAAAGCAGCGGTAAAAGCCTTCAGAGAGCAATTTAAAAATGAAAAGAAATACGGATTCCTTGAGCTTCACACTTATTCCAGCTTAAATCCTGCCTTTTTAGAGCAATATGACCATGCAATGGATGGATTGGAAGAAGCTATCGTATTTTATTCTGAAGATGCATTGAAAATCAAAAGAATGGAACCTATCTCTCCTGAATTCATTAAAGAAAAGTTTAAAAATGAAAATCTAAAGGTTTTCACCAATGCAGAAGACCTTCATGCCTACTGGAATACTTTAGATAAGACTAATGGTGCTTATTTGATGATGAGCTCCGGAAACTTCGGCGGCCTGGATCTGACAAAATAATTTTAATTTGAAAATAAGCTTATCTGACCACTTGAAAATAGAATGCTTATTTCAGATTTCTGTATAAAACAAAAAACCTTTCAGTTGTTCTGAAAGGTTTTTTATTTTTTATTTGATTTTTCTAAAGTATCTTATCACAAGATCCTTTACACCATCATCATCTCGGTCTTCTGTACGGTCTTCCGTCACCATTTCAGTAGGAGTCAGTTTAGACACAATTACAGCATTGCTGTTATTATCTTTATACCAGAGTTTTTTACTTATTTTATCATAAGTATACTGGGTATTATAAGCTTCTGATGGAACACATACTCCTTTACTTAATGCATACCCAACTGTATTCAAATGGGTCTGATTAAACTCAAAAGTATTTTCCGACTCACAACCTTCCGGATAATGAACTTTTACTTTATTGTTGAATGAAGTATGTTCTTCACCTTTATACTGATTCCATGTTCCAATGATAGGAGATATCTCCTGTTCGTTATTATTATCATTATCAGTACTGCATGATCCTATTACTGAAAATACAGTAAATGATAGAAATATTTTTTTCATTATTAAGCCTACAATTATATTTAAGGCCCGAAGATAAAGCTTTTATTTCTACTTCACCTCTGTTTGAATAATGAGATTCCTCAGGATTTCTTCTGTAGAAAGCTCACTGTACTTATGAATAGACTGCCCTACCCAAAGTCCCAGGAAATCTGAATTCTGTAAAGACTTTGCAACTTTACGCAGCTGATTGGTCAGCTTATTTTGATACGGATAAGGTAAAATATATTCTGAATTTTCAAGAACTTCAATGTATTTATTTTTAACCCCTCTGGCATATCTTCCTGAAAAGCTTTTCGTTAAAATAATCTCATCTTCTCTCACCTTTTTAAGCCTTTCTTTTTCAAAAGGAAGCAAAGCACTTTCTTTAGATGCCAGTAAAAGATTACCTACCTGGAAACCCTGTGCTCCCAAATCCTTTATTGCCTGTACTGTTTTAGCATTATAAATTCCCCCTGCATAAATCAATGGAACATTCACTTGATCATAAACCTGTGACAATAGAGACAAGCCTCCAATCTTGGGAATATCATCTGCATCAAAACTTCCTCTGTGCCCTCCTGCTTCTATCCCCTGCACACAGATCATATCAATTCCTGATCTCTCAAGAGCCAAAGCTTCTTCTACAGAAGTACAGGTGCCAATAAGGGTTAGCCCGTTTTCTTTTAATTTCTGAATACTTGTATCATCTAAATTTCCAAAAGTAAAGCTTAGAATCCTGCATTTTTCAGCTATTATAGCATCTATTTGTTCATGATAAGTATGTAATTGAATAGCTTCAAGATCCGGAAGACTGACTTCAATATGATTCTCTAGAGCCAACTGTTCTATAAACTGTTTGGCTTTGACAAATTTCGTTTTTAGCTCTGCTGTGATTTCTGGAATAGAGTGTACAAAAATATTTGCCGCAAAAGGCTTATCAGTAAGCTTTCGGGTTTCTCTGATCAGCTCTATAGACTGATCGGCTGAAAGATCAGCCAGCGCCAGAGAGCCCAGACAATCTGCTTTTGCTGCTGCTGCAACCATCTGTGATGTACTTACTCCAAACATTGGAGCCTGAATTACAGGATATTTTACCCCTAATTTTTTACTGATTGTATCCGGCCAAAACATAAGGATTATTTTTATTAGAAGTTACGGATAAGCAGACAATACTCATGATTAAACGAATATGACATTGCTCACAAAGATGATTTTAATAACAATCCCACAGATTTCACGGGAGATACAGACCTTTTGATCTGTAAAAATTTGTGAAATCTGCGGGATTATTTCAATTTTTTATTACTAAATATCTGCTACAGCATTCAGCATCTTCTGTTCCCATTCCGGATCTTTCGGATCAAAAAACAGTCTTTTTCCTGTATCCAAAGAACGGACAACATTCATTTCATCTTCTGTCAGTTCAAAGTCGAATACATTAAAGTTCTCTTCAATTCTTGACGGAGTTACAGATTTCGGGATGACCACAAAACCTTCCTGTAAATGCCATCTCAAAATAACCTGAGCTACAGTTTTACCATATTTTTCGGCAAGAGTCTTTAATTCAGCATTGTTCAAAAGATTAGCATTTCCGTTTCCAAGTGGGCTCCATGGCTGTGTTATGATGTTATTTTCTCTGTCGTAAACCTGTAATTCTTTCTGCTGGAAAACAGGGTGGAGTTCAATCTGATTAATCACCGGTAAAACACTTGAATGAGCTTTCAGTTCTTCCAGTTTCTCGATAGTAAAATTACAAACTCCTATTGCCTTAATTTTTCCTTCCTGATACAATTCCTCCAAAGCTTTCCAGGTTCCTAAAAAGTCCCCATAAGGCCAATGCACAAGATACATATCAAGGTAGTCCATCTGTAATCGGTTTAAGGTTCTCTGAAATGCACTCTTTGTTTTTTCATACCCATGATCCTGAACCCAAACCTTCGAAGTGATAAACAGCTCATCTCTGTTGATCCCGCTATTTTTCACAGCAGATCCCACCGCAGTTTCATTCTGATAAATAGCGGCTGTATCAATCATTCTGTACCCTGTCTGAATAGCTTTAATGACTGCATTTTCACATTCCTTCAGGTCTTCCATCTGCCATACTCCAAATCCTAAAGCAGGAATATCTATCCCATTATGTAAGGTTACTACAGGTTGCCCTGTGTAGGTTTTCTTTTGCATAAACTCTTAGTTTTAATTTTTAATATAAAGTGATTAAACAAATTTGCAATAAAAATTTGAAATTTTCACCTACCATTTTTACTGGTTTTGTTAAAAAAATGTTATTTAATAAGCTTTTTGAAGTATTATTTTTTGAGATCATAAAGGGTTGGGAAAACGCTAAAACGCAAAAGGTTTTTCATACTTTATGCTAAGACGCAAAGATTTTATCTCCGATAAAATAAAAGGCGGCTAATATAAAACCGCAATATCCTATTTGACAAGACTTATTGAAAATACTTGATTTTTCTTGCGCCTTAAAAACTGTTTACCATGAAACTTCTTTGCGTCTTTGCGTTTTTCCAACACATTATAACATAAAAAATTCATTTAATATTGGAAACACAAAGACGCAAAGGGCTTTTCATACTCTACGCCATAAGACGCAAAGATTTTATCTCCGATAAAATAGAATGCTGCAAATCTAAAACTGCAATATCCTATTTAATACGACTTACTGAAAATCTTTGATTTTCTTGCGCTTTAAAAACAGTCCTGCTTATTAAATCTTTGCCTCTTTGCGTTTTTCCAACACATTATAACATAAAAAATTCATTTAATGTTGGAAACGCAAAGACGCAAAGGTTTTTACATACCCTACGCCATGAGACGCAAAGATTTTATCTCCGATAAAATGGAATGCTGCTAATCTAAAACCACAATATCCTATTTGACAAGACTTACCGAAAATCTTTGATTTTCTTGCGCCTTAAAAACAGTCCTGCTTATTAAATCTTTGCGTCTTTGCGTTTTTCCAACACATTATAAACTCTTTTTCCTAACTTCTAATTTTCTATTTTTGCCTAAATTTTAAATCATGTCACATCAAATAAGGCTTGCCACTTCCGAAGATTATCCGAAAATCATGGAAATATGGGAATCTGCTGTAAAGGCTACCCACGATTTTCTTTCTGAAGAAGATTTTTCGTATTTCAAAGAAGCCATTCCAAGGGACTATCTACCCAACCTGGAGGTCTATTTAATTATTGAAAATGGTGAAAGTAAAGGGTTTTCATCTGTTGCTGAAGGTAATTTGGAAATGCTTTTCATCCATAATGAAGTCCGTGGGAAAGGCTATGGAAAGGTTCTTTATCAATTCATGAAAGAGAAAACAGGCCTTACCAAAGTAGATGTTAACGAACAGAATCCCCAAGCCATTGGATTTTATGAGAAGATGGGTTTCCAAACAGTAGGAAGATCAGAAAAAGATGGTTCAGGAAAGGAGTATCCAATTATTCATATGAGTTTGTAATGGAAAATTTCACTTTCACCCGCATTGAATCAGGTTCGGAAATTCCCTATAAGCTGCTTTTATTAGCAGATGAAACTGTAGAAGCTATTGACCGATATATTTTCAACTCTGACATCTATCTTTTACAGGACGGCCTGCAGGATGTTGCTGTTATGGCATTGTACAAAAACAGTGATACCGAACTGGAAATTAAAAACATTGCTGTTGTAGACCCTTATAGAAACAAAGGAATCGGAAGTATTTTGATAAATAAGGCGAAGGAAATTGCAAAAGAATATCCCTATAAAACGCTGACTGTTGGAACCTCGGATACAGGCTTCCAACAGATCAGATTTTATGAGAAAAACGGGTTCATCAAAAAGGGTATTCTCAAGGATTTCTTTATTGAAAATTATCCTGATCCTATTTATGAAAACGGATTACAAATGCGGGATATGATTTTACTTACCCATCATCTTGCGGAATAGTCCTTTAATATGTTCTATTTCCGATTGATAATTGGTCTTTTTTCTGCATCCGAAATAGAGGGTATTTTCCAGCTTTTTCTTCCCTTCCCAAATAAGTTTTACATCTCCGCTCTCAATTTCATTCTTACATAAAAAATCAGGAATAACCGCTAACCCGGCTCCTCCTTTCAAACAACGGATGATTGAATTTAAATTCGGAACAATGAAATTCGGGCGAAAATTTGGCTTATGCCCAAAGTTCAATGTCCAGAACTGGAATAGATGTTCCATATCTCCCGTGGTTCCATACCATTTTTCTTTTTTCAGCCACTCTTCTATCTGTTCCCCATCCTTTGTTTTCAAAATCTTTTTAAAACTATCTGTATCGACCTCTTTTCCCCCTACCAAAACAATTTGTTCAGAAGAAAAAGCCTCATGTTCTATATTAGGAGAAGATCCTTTTTTAGGAGTGATGATAAGATCTAATATTCCTTTATCCAGCTGGTCAAGCATTTCCGGATATTCTCCAAAGCTGATGATCAGATTAAAAGGCAAAGAAGAAACATATTGCTCCAAAGTCGTCTGAAAAGTTTCAAAACACATTCCCACACTGATGGTTGGAGTATGTTTTTCCGTAGATTTCTGAAAATTTTTCTCTACATCTTCCAGTTTGGTAATAGGCTCAGCAACTGCGTTGAATAATACTTTACCACGCTCTGTTGGAATCATCTTCCTACCCGTTCTGTCAAACAATTTATATCCCACATAAGCTTCCAGTGAACTTAAATGTAAACTCACCCCTGGCTGTGAAATGAATAAAGCATCAGCTGCCCCAGTCAATGTCCCGGTTTTATAGATCGCCTTAAAAGTACGATACCATTCTAAATTGACCATAATTTAATCTATTAATATTCTGATGCAAAAGTACAAAATAACTATAATACTAATTGCTATTTTAATAATATCAGGAAGCTTGAAATTGGAAGAGAGAAGCTAATAAGCCTTCTAAACAATAATAACTGACTTTATTGATTTTACTGATCATTTAAATTACTTAACCCGATAACAACAATACATAATCTCTTCAATAGCAACTGCAAGCTTCACTCTCCCATCTTCCACCCTTCAACTTTCCTCTAAAATTTTGATTACTTTAATACATGAATGATTGTATTCTGAAATTTTTCCGGTTCATCTTTATGTACCTGATGTCCTGAATTTTCGAATAAAAACAGATCTTTTCGGGGTGCTTTTACTTTTCTAAAATAGTCAGTTGTAATTCTCGTGGAAGTTTGAACATCGTTTTTACCCACAAAGAAATAAATAGGACAATCCACTTTTTTTAACGTCTTGGGCAGGTCAATATTCATCACTTCATTCCATGCAGGTGACCAGGTTTTTGACCATTGAAGAAATCCTTTTTTGAAATCCTCACCGGTTACATATTGTTTTCCGTCTTTGTAAAAGAGCCATTTTCTTAAATAAAACAGGTCCTCATCTACCGTGAATGGAATATGTACATTTCCTAGCTCTTTAGTGGCAACAGGATCTTCTTTAAAATGATCTTTTAAAATCTGAAGCAATTCTTTCTCACTTGCTAACTGGCTTACAACAGGATTTACCGCAAAATAAGCATGCAACAGTTCAGGATGATTTCTGACGATGTAGAAACCTAAAGCGTTCCCCCATGAACTTCCTAACAGATATATTTTCTCCTGTTTTAATTCTTTTCTCAGGAAATTGATAACCTGATAAGTATCTTTCCCCATCAATTCAACGGAAGGCTGGACTGGTGAAGGATTTAATTCCAGCGTTTTTCCGGCATCTCTCTGATCCCATTGAACAATAGTGAAACTGTTTTTTAAAAGGTCGGTAAAAGAATTTGCATTTTTCCGCATTGAGCTTCCGGGTCCTCCTGATAAAAAGAGCAGTATAGGTTTCCCGGAGTCATCTGTCTTAATATCTATAGCTTGTTTTATTCCGCCAATTTCCGGAGTAAGCAAAGTGTCTATTTTTCCTTTGTGTAATTGTGACATACAAAATACTGATAATAGTAAAAAAATAAAAAAGCTTGTTTTTTTCATGATTTCTAAATTTTAATTTGGCACAAATATCCTTCAGAGAATTTTCAGAAAAGACCGAATAAAAAAAGTCGAACTGATTTTAATAAAAAAATGAGTTCGACTCCCTACAAATCAAAGTTCGAATAATTACAAAACACTGTAAATCAAACACTAAAAAACATAATTAATCTTTACTTGACAGTTCCAAAAAAGCTCAGTATAATCCAATATTTTCAATCTATAAAATTTTATTATCCCTTTTATGAACCGGGAATGTCTCAATAGCACAAAAGAAATGTGGTTCTTCTCAGAACTATACACTGTATATTCAAAAAAAATTAAGACATTGTTATCTGTTCATTTCTTAGAAATGAGGCATAATAATCCGGAATTTCACTTTCTTCAATCCGGCGGGCTGTTTCATCAAGCGGATAGCTGAGTTGTATGATCTCCGGAATAATCTTTTCTTCATCCAAAGTTAAAATTAAATAGGAAGCTAATCTGTTCTCTTCCTTAGAGCGCCCTACAGAGCCACAATTAAGAGCCCAGCTATTATTTTCAAACTGTTTTTTAAATGATAAATGGGTATGTCCCATTACAATAACATCAGATCTGGATTCTTCCAACATTTTTATAAAAACCTCATCGCTTTCAGATTCATACAGATAAGTATCATTACTCGATAAACTTGAGTGCACAAGTTGAATATTCCAGTGCTTCTCCCCTATCTTATAATTTAACTGCAAATGAAAAGGGAGCTCAGAAAGAAACTTCTTATTTGATTCCGTAATGTATTTTTTAGAGTGATCAATTGCAACGAAACGGGCAAAAGTTTCTTCTTCGGTATGCTTAGATAAGGGAACTACAGGAATATCGAAAGCAATTCTTTCGTCATGGTTTCCCATTAGACAGGGAATATTCAGGTCTTTAATTTTTTCAGTAACTTCATTTCCCCAGGGAGCAAAATCTACAAGATCTCCCAAACAGAATTTTTGAAGGATTCCCCTTTTCTCTATATCCTCTAACACCGAATCCAACGCAGGAAGATTTCCATGCACATCACTAAAAACTGCAATCTGTATCATATTCATTCTGTTTATCATAACAAATGTACAAGAGAGAAAGGAATTTTGGCTCAGATAGAAGATGACATTTTACCATAAAACCATGAATGGTCAGTTTTGCTGCATAAATCCAATTGTGAATTTTTACACAACGAACAAAACCAATGAATCCAAAAAAACTAAAACTATCATTATTATAATACTTTGGTATAATTTATACTATTTTTATTATACAATCATCCATCCTAACTTTGCATCATAAAATTTAAACAATCATAAAAAAATGAAAAAAGTATTAATCATCAACGGAGGGCAAAATTTTGGACATTCCGGAGGAAAATATAATGACACTATCGCAGAAAATACACTAGAGGTTCTAAAATCATTTGATAACATAGAAGTACAGATCACCAACGTAAGTGAGGGTTATGATAAACATGAGGAAGTAAAGAAATTTGTTTGGGCAGATTATATCATTTACCACACTCCGATCTGGTGGTTTCAGCTTCCGAATGGTCTTAAAAAATATATTGATGAAGTTTTCACTGCAGGTCATGCAAAAGGAATTTATATGAGTGACGGGAGAAATGCAGAAAATCCGCAGATCAACTATGGTACCGGAGGAATGCTTGGCGGTAGAAAATATATGCTGACAACAAGCTGGAACGCTCCCGCAACAGCCTTTACACTTCCCGGAGAGTTTTTCAGTGAGAAAAGTGTAGACGAAGGACCATTATTTGGGTTCCATAGAATGAATGCCTTTGTTTCTTTAAAAAAAATGGAAAGCTTCCACTTTCATGATGTGGAAAAGAATGCCAATATAGAACGTGATATGAAGCTTTACAGAGCGCATGTTAAAAACGTATTTGAACAGGAACTAAAACCACAATTAGCCTAATGGAAAAAATACTCATAACAGGAATTACCGGTTATATTGGTGGTACTGTTGCAAAGAAACTATTAGAAAAAAACTACAGCGTAGCAGGGCTTGTCCGCAATGCAGCCGCTGCAGAAAAGCTACAGCAGTTAGGAATCGAACCCATTATAGGAAATATACATGACGAAGCCATTCTGAATGCTGCGATTTCTCATGTTGATGCCGTTATCCACACTGCTGATTCCGCTGATGATGCCTATGCTGCAGACAGTTTTATAAATGCTTTGGAAGGGAGTGGAAAAACTTTTATTTTCACCTCAGGCTCAGCCATTTTCGGAGGAAAAGAAAATGGAGAAAAAAATGACTTTATTTTTACAGAAGACTTCCCTCTGAATCCAAGGCTGGAAATGGCGTCAAGGGTATTAATCAATAATTATGTGCTTCAATCCGCCAAAAAAAATATAAGAAGCATAGTCATTGTACCGACCATGGTTTACGGAGAGGGATTAGGTCTGAAAAAAGACAGCATTCAGCTTCCGGCTTTAATCAATTTATCCAAAGAAAAAGGATTTGGAGTTTATTTTGGAAAAGGTGAAAATATATGGTCGAACCTTCACGTTGAGGATTTAGCCGATATGTATGTACTTGCTTTGGAAAAAGCAAAACCCGGTTCAATATACTATGCAGAAAACGGTTCTTCAACAATCAAAAATCTGGCGGAGTACATAAGCCTGCACTATAAATTACAGCCTGCACAATCTGTCAGCATACAAGATGCTGTAGATCAATTTGGTCCCGCGGGTGGATATTTTGGATTTGCATCAAACAGTTTATGTAATTCCGATAAAGCAAGAACAGAATTGGGATGGACCCCTCAATATAAATCAATCGAAAATTTTATTTAATTATGAAAATTTACCTTACAGCAATAATAAAATCCAAAGAAGAGCATCAGGCAGAAGTACTGGAAGTTCTTCAGAATATGGTAAAAGAAACGAAAAAAGAAGAGGCTTGCGAGTTGTATACCCTTCATCAGGGGATTGAAGATAAAAACCAGTTTATTTTCTATGAAATCTGGAAAAGTGAAGAAGGGCTGGCACAGCATAATCAGCAGCCTTATATTCAGGCTTTCGGAGCTTTGGTTGATATAAAGCTTCAGGAGAAACCTCAAATTTATATCACGAATATTATTTAATTATGAAAAAGCTGGCACTTTTATGTCTTAGCCTGTTCATGATAGGATTTATTCAGGCACAACACCAAAAAACGAGTCATATGAAAAAGAAAATTTTATTTGTCGTAACCAGCCATGATAAGAAAGGCAATACGGGTGAAGACACAGGATACTATTTGGGAGAAGTTTCTCATCCATGGGAAGTTCTTCACCAGGCAGGTTATGAAATCGACTTTGTAAGTCCTAAAGGCGGAACTCCTCCGGTAGATGGATTCGATTTAAAAGACCCTGTCAACAAAGAGTTTTGGGAAAATAAAGAATATAAAAACAAGATTGATCATTCCTTGACTCCATCTCAGGTTAACCCTAAAGATTATTCAACAATCTTTTATGCAGGAGGACATGGAGCAATGTGGGATTTCGCAGATAATACTGAATTGGCAAATATCGCTTCAACTATTTATGAAAATGGCGGTATTGTAGCAGGTGTATGCCATGGTCCTGCAGGCCTGGTAAATATTAAGCTTAAGAACGGGAAGTACCTCGTTGACGGTAAGAAAATCAATGCTTTTACCAACGAAGAAGAATCTGAAGTAAAATTGACAGATGTTGTTCCTTTCTTATTGGAAAATAAACTGAAAGAAAGAGGAGCTAAATTTGAAAAATCAGGTCTTTGGCAGAATCATGTAGTAGCTGATCAAAGAGTGATTACAGGACAGAATCCACAATCTGCAAAAAGCGTTGGAGAAGCAATTTTAAAAGAATTAAATAAATAACAACTCATTTTTAATCCTCAAAACCTGACGCTTAAGAAATACTTAAGTACTCTCAAAAACCTTTACTACTGTCAGAATTAAACTGTAAGAGCTCTCTCTTCCTTAGAGGTGGTAAATCAAAGATTTGAAGGAGTGGTTTTAATAGGGGATAAACAAAATTTTAAAATAAAAAAAATGGAATATAGAAAATTAGGAAATACAGATTTAGAATTATCAACCATCACACACGGGGCTTTCGCCATCGGTGGCAATATGTGGGGAGGTAATGAAAAACAGGATTCTATAAACTCTATTCATACATCGCTGGATCACGGGGTAACTTCTATCGACACTGCACCATTCTATGGTTTCGGATTGAGTGAAGAAATGATCGGGGAAGCCATCAAAGGGAAAGACCGTTCAAAAATCCAATTACTTACAAAGTTTGGTTTAGTATGGGACGGAAGCAACAATGGCAAAGGAGAATTTTTCTTTGATGCTGAAGACGAAGGGAAAACAATCCCTGTTTATAAGCTAGCTTCCAAAGAAAATATCATCAAAGAAGTTGAAGAAAGTTTAAAAAGATTAGGTACAGATTATATTGATCTTTTACAACTTCACTGGCCGGACAGTACTACTGCGATCAGTGAAACAATGGAAGCCATGGAACTATTAATCCAACAGGGAAAAATCCGTTCTGCAGGAGTAAGTAACTACAGTGTAGCTCAGATGGAGGAAGCCAACAGAACTTTGAAACTGGCAAGCAACCAGGTCTCTTACAGTATGCTGAACCGTAGTATTGAAAATGATCTTGTTCCTTATTCTTTGGAAAACAATTCAGGAATTATCGTATACAGTCCTATGGAAAGAGGTCTTTTAACAGGTAAATATTTCAAAGAAAACAAATTAAAAGACAACGACCACAGAAACGGTTATTTCTCCCAGTTTGATGTAAATAAAGTAAAAACGTTCTTAGAAAAAATAGAACCTATTGCTCAGGAAAAAGGAGCCAGCCTTTCTCAGCTGGTGTTAAGATGGACAACGCTGCAACCTGCAATCACCGTAGTATTGGCAGGAGCAAGAAATGCTCAGCAAGCCATCGAAAATGCAAAGACAATGTCTATTGATCTTTCACAGGAAGAATTTAACGTTATCAATTCTGCTTTGAGCGAAATATAATATAAAGCTGGAAGTACAATCAACATACTGATAAGAACTTCCAGCTTCATTTCTCTTACCTCATAAATCATAAAAAAAATGAAAAAGAATCTGATCAAAATGTTCGGATTAGTCACCCTATTGACTATAAACAGCGTAACATTACAGGCTCAAACCCTGGTCAATCCTGAAGATCAATCGTGGCACCCTTCTGCTTACGGGGCACAGGATGAAATAGGAGCCGCTAACCTGTTGACCCCTGAGGTAGTAAAACAAGCTTTAGGACTGGTAAAACAGGGTAAAACACTAGCTCTTGCCGTTCCTATTGATAAAAATCTTCCCGCTTTCAGACACAGAAGTTTCAATTTATACAATATCCAACCCGGAGAACAGGCCGGAAAAAGTATAGGCCCCAATAAATTCACCTTCAATGATGAACTGGTAAACGGCTGGACCGGAGTGGGAACACAGCTTAATGGTATTGGGCATATCGGTATTGACAATATCTACTACAACGGAAATAAAGCTACCGATTTTGTAAGTGTAGAAGGGGTAAAAAAACTGGGAGTCGAAAAAGTTCCTCCTTTTGTTACCCGAGGTATAGTCCTTGATATGACCGCTCATTATGGAAAATCAATCGTTCCGGGAGGAACAGAATTTACCGTAGATGATGTTCAATCAGTTTTAAAGAAACAGGGGCTGAGTTTAAGAAAAGGAGACATCATTCTTTTCAATACTGGATGGCTTGAACTGATAGGTAAAGACAATAAAAAGTTTCTGGAAACAGAGCCGGGGATCGGGATGGAAGCCGCAAAATGGCTTGCAGATCAGGGAATCGTTGCTTTTGGTGGTGATACGTGGGCTTCAGAAGTCTATCCAAATCCAAAAAGTAAGGAAGAATTTCCAATCAACCAATTTATGCTCGCCAAAAAAGGAATCTACAATCTGGAACTGATTGACAGCCGCCCATTGGTAAAACAAAAAGTATGGGAGTTTCTGTTTGTACTGGGACAACCTTTATATGTAGGATCTACTCAGGTGAATGTAAACCCTGTAGCTATCTATTAAATCCATTATGTATTTCTCAGCAATAAAGGAACTTATAATATGCTGTAATAAACAGTGAGACAAAGTGATTCGTGTTTTGAAAAAATAAGACTAACCCATAGAATTTATTTTTAGAATTAATACCTGACAAGGACTACTCCGCCTCATTGTGTTTACATAAAAAGAGCTTTTCAGTTTTGAAAAGCTCTTTTACAAAGTAAACGACAAGCAGTGACACCGACCTCATGAACTTCCTTCTCCATGTTTCCAGCTTTCTTACTTTATTTCTATTTTGCAATCGGAAGATGAGTACTTACTGCAATTCTGTTCCATGCATTAATGGTTACAATAGCCATGATGATCTGTGCGATCTGATTTTCATCAAAAATTGACTTGGCTTTTTGGAAAGTCTCTTCTGTCAAACCTGCATGGCTGATCAAAGTGATCTCTTCTGTCATTTCCAAAAGTACCTGCTCTTCTTCTGTAAATAAATCTTTGGCTTCTCTCCACCCGTCAAGGATAAAAATTCTTTGAGGGGTTTCACCATATTTAATGGCATCTTTCGTGTGCATATCAAGACAAAAAGCACATTTATTAATCTGTGAAGCCCTGATTTTAATTAATTCTTTCTGAATGTGGTTTAAAGAAATAGTCTGTAGGTACCCTTCCAATCCCATCATCGCTTTATACGCTGCTGAATCTACTGTTGCAATATTTAATCTTGCGCTCATTATTATATTATTTTTTGGTTAATTGATCTATACTAAAGGAATATTGTTGCTGAGAAGCCAATAAAAATGCACCTGCACATCCTACCCAAACAGAATAGTCAAGAGGGGCTTTGATCCCCAATGCAATAGTCATTGACACCGCAAAAATCAACAAGAGAAAACCGCTTCCATATGCCGCAATTTTTGTTTTAAAACCTAAAATCAGCATCAGTGGAAATAGGATTTCCAAACATGTTGCAGCATATGCCGACACAGTACTTAAAGCTTCGGGAAGAAAAAATGTCAGTTTTCTTGTGTATGCCTCAAAATTGGCCATATTTCCCCATGCAGCGTTGGCGCCCCAAAAACCCAATCTGTCTGCTACTGCAGAGAGCATAGTCACTGAAAGTGCTAATCTTAAAAATAACTGCGGAAATTGATTCTGTTGATCTGTCATTGTATTGGCTTTTAATAACATGACAAATTTCCAAATTATAAATGGTAAAAAACTTAAACTGGTTTAAGATCGTAATTTTGCTCTGATTTCGCTGAGATATTCCGGAGTAAGATTTAAAAAGGAAGCGATCAGATATTGTGGAATCCTTTGAATAAACCAAGGGTATAATGTACTAAAATGAACATATAATTCTTCTCTGGACATTTCATACAAATATCGTATTCTCCTCTCTGATGCAGCATAAGCTCTTTGATAAATCATTCGGAAATAGCGCTCCATAATAGGATGTTTCTGCAGTAACAGCTCCTGGTTTTCCAGATCAATGACCAAAATAGAAGAATGTTCCACTGCCTGAATAGAAAAATCAGACTGTATTTGTCTTTCATAAGCAAATGTATCTGTGATCCACCAGTTTTCTATAGCAAATTCAGTAGTTTGCTCTACCCCTTTTTCATTGATGAAGAATTTTCTTAGACAGCCTTTATTGACAAAATACATATGTTTGCAAATTTCTCCATTAAGCATTAAGTTTTGCTTTTTTCTGACTTCCAGTACCTTAAAAAAAGAAAGAATAGAAACATATTCCTCTTCGGTTACACTGATAAATTTGTCTAAATGTATCTTAAAACTATCCATCTTTAGATTTAAATACTCAAACTTAACTTTATTTTTTTAGTTTTACAATGACAAAATCGTAAATCATGGAACTCATTGCTAAAATTCTAATAGCAGTTGTTGCGTTAGAACATATCTATATTCTCTGGATGGAAATGTTTGCCTGGGAAACAAAAGGTAAAGAAGTTTTCAAAGCAGCACTGCCTGCAGAAATGTTTAAGCCGACTAAAGGGCTTGCAGCCAATCAGGGCCTGTATAACGGCTTTCTGGCTGCCGGACTCATCTGGTCATTTCTGATCAAAGACCCTCAATGGCAGGATAATGTGGCATTATTCTTTTTAGGATGTGTAGCTGTAGCTGGAATTTATGGGGCGATTTCTGCTACCAAAAAGATATTTTTTGTACAGGCACTTCCCGCAATACTGGCAATTATTGCTGTTTTACTGAAATAATTTCATCGGCCATATTCTAAAAAATTTTCTTAAAAATATTGATTCTGTAAGTGCTCTTTTATCTTGAATGATAAGGGTAAAATTGCTATGAATATCTTGTTCCATCATTAGACTTAAAACCAGCTTCTTAAGGCTCAAAAAATCCATTTAATATAAAATTTGTAAATTTGCACCGTCATAAGAAATTGATATACAGATTTTTTATGCTGATCTGCATTTTGATGGAATGTAGAAATTCAAGTTGTTCAGTACACATATCTTTAATTACTTCATCAATAATTTAATTGTAGAATCTATGTAAAAGATTAATTTCTTTTTACATGATACACTCTTTTTCTAGAGTATAATCTATTGACATATTTAAAATAAACATAAGGCCTGGGGTCTTTATGGTTTTATTTTTTTGTGAAAAGCTTCTATCACCAGAAGCTTATATAGATGTTTTTTACTATTACCATCAACAGAACAACTAAGATAAAGGCATAATAATAAATTGGTTTACAATCTCTTATATCATTTATTAATTGAAAAATTCTGAATATGGAAAAAAATGAAAACAGTAGAAAAGTAAAACTTAAAGTTGAAGATCTGACTATTATTTTTGGCAAAAACAAAGAAAAAGCACAGGAACTTTTAGACAAAGGTTTTTCCAAAAAGGAAATTCTTGAAAAAACAGGCTGCACGGTAGGAATCAACAAAGCCAGTTTTGAAATCTATGAAGGTGAATTCTTTGTGATTATGGGATTATCAGGAAGTGGAAAGTCCACTTTACTACGCTGTCTTAACAGGCTGAATGAGCCCACTTCAGGAAAAGTATTTATCAATGATGATGACATTACCGGTAAAAATAATAAAGAGCTTCTGGAAGTAAGAAGAACGGAAATGAGTATGGTATTTCAAAAATTTGGATTACTACCCCATCATACTATTTTAGACAATGCAGGTTTCGGCCTGGAAATCAGGGGAGAAAATAAAGC
>Ga0105243_10000726_pt1 | contig 31577 bp, 10 predicted proteins | sample KBSM34metaG_FD_81525 | JGI IMG/M metagenome (GOLD analysis project Ga0105243, IMG submission 81525) | Miscanthus rhizosphere microbial communities from Kellogg Biological Station, Michigan, USA - KBS M3-4 metaG | ecosystem: Host-associated > Plants > Roots > Rhizosphere > Soil | place... | reverse complement strand
TCCTTTCTGTCTGTGATGTTTGTTTCGCAACTTCATTCTACAGACTTCAGGTTCACACCCATGTCTTTTTCTTTCTATTTCAACACTGACTTTTGCAAGAGGCTCTTTAGCTTGTCGAAGCTTGGCGACAAACTGAAGAAAGCTCTGATTAAGTAGTTTCCCCTCCCTTTGGGAGGGGTTAGGGGAGGGGCGCAGCTACGAGTCCATACCCCAAAAAAATCCCGCGCGGGCTGAAAGCCCGCGCACACAAGTAATTTTGCTTTTCTCTTTGCCGTAGCTGCGCCCCTCCCCCGACCCCTCCCAAAGGGAGGGGAGCAAATGCTATTTTCATTCTGACCTTGATCAGAGCTTCCTGAAGTTTGTCGGACATTTATTCCAAACTGCTTCAGTATGGCAGACTGGGCAGTCTGCGCTACATTTCTACTTTGCCGTTGAGATCAGCTGATCAGGTTTTTCTTAATAAGGTATTCCCGACCTTTTGGTTCGAGTGAGTAACGCTCGACGCCGCCGATACTCCAGGTGCTGAGATAATCGAGATCGGTGAGTTGTTCCAAACGAAGTTCGACAACCGACAATTCGAGGTTAAGCTTCGTAACCAGATAGGTGGCCGCGGGCTCACTAGTGAGGGCAATCTCTTTCAGGATGAGGACGTCGGTTTCATCCAGCTCAGAATGATGTGCAAACTGCTCGAGCCGTTTCTCGAGTGTTAGTATTTGGGCTCTGGCTTCGCGCAGGTCATCTTTGAGAATCACATTATCCGTCTTCAGAGCATCGCTCTCCGCCTCAACCGTTTCCAGTTTCTCGCGAAGGTCAGCCGAAAGCGGAATGTCTTTGAAGATATCAGTGAGCCAACCCATGATTCAGCCTTATATGATAGCGAAACGTGAACTATTAAAATATGAAGGTTTGCCGGTAAGCCCGCCCACCGTCAACATACATATTAGCATGATCGCTCTTTGCTGAGACGAACACATCTCAACGCCGTTCGCCGAAACGTGTTAACTTCGCTCGGACGAGGAAACGCCGATCCGTTGTGATGAATGATTCGCTCGCGGAGCACTTTCCTGAATTAACAAACATGTAACAGAAACGCGCTAATGTATCGGCTTTAATTCCGGGCTAATATGTTGGCAGCCACGATCTGAGACGTGAAAAGTCAAGTTGATCAATCCCTTTAATTCGGGACTTGCTGACGGCTCTCTTCCCCATGGCTGGGAAGGAACTAATCCAGATGCGAAGAAATCGGACTCAACATTCCTTCATCATTAGCCTATTCCTGATCGTTTTGTTGCTGGTTCCGCTTTGGGGCATACGCTCATCGGCCCACAGGACTGAGGCTGCTTCTACAGAAGGGCCGATGATTAGTCCGGCCGGCGCATTGGTTCTGGATGCAACTACGAGGCAACCGGCGGTTGGCTCACTTCCGGTCGATTTCGTCCGCAGTCCCGATCGTCTGGGACCTGACGGCGGTGGACGGTACCTGATTTCCGTTAACAGTGGTTTTGGGGTTCAGTTCAACGCTGCCGGCAATCGCGCCCAGCAATCGCTGAGCTTGATCGATCTAAATGCAAAACCCGAGCCCCTGGTCATGCAAAATGTCTACTTCCCTTCGCCCCAAAGCGTAAACGTGGGTGTCGTATTTTCGAATGTGCCGGACCAGGACGGCTCACACCAGATGTATGTGTCCGGAGGATTCGAAAACAAAATTTGGATCTTCCGCTTCATGCCCGGCAGCATGACGCCAATCACACCCGCTGCGGCTGGGAATGCCGCCAGCATTGATGCTCCATTCATCGACGTTAACGGCTTTACCGACACTGCGCCTTCGCTGCGCTATAACGATAATCACGCTCCCGTCTATCCCACCGGTTTGGCGATCAGTCCTGACGGGAACAGTCTTTACGTGGCCAACAACCTCGGCGACAGTCTGGGCATTGTAAAAGATATTCGCGGATCCCGAACCCTCGAGAGAATCTCTTTGACCGGTAAGACCCCTGGCTTGGAATCGCACTTTACTTACCCGTATGCGGTGGTGGCTATTCCTCACGGTCCTTCGGCTGCTCGCGACTTCAAGCAGTTCGTTTCGCTCTCGCCAACATCACCTGGGCCACAAACAAGAGACCCGGCCGCCTCGACAGCAAAGGTCTATGTGTCATGTTGGAATGACAGTTCGGTAGCCGTAATCAACTTTGCGGGGAAAGAGAGAATTGTTAAATACGTCGCAGTTGGACAGCATCCGACAGCGATGTTGTGGGACGGCACTCAAAGTTTATTATTCGTAGCCAACTCAGGCGACGACAGCGTCTCAGTCATCGACACGCGTGACGATCGGGAGTTAGAACGCATCAATGTCCGCTTAAGGGAAGATGCTCCGCTCGGAAACACACCGGAAGGTCTCGCCCTGAACGGGAACACACTCTACGTGGCAAACGCCCACAGCAACTCGGTCGCGGTGGTGCGACTGTCGCAGCGGGCCCCGCAAACCTCCTCACGAGCGACCGATGGAAAGGAAGAGCGAGACCCGGAGAACGATCGCAGCGAAGTGCGCGGCTTCATCCCGACCGGGTCATATCCTTCGGCCGTTTCGTTTGCCGCACACAAGGTCTTCATCGGAAACGGAAAAGGCACCGGCGTTGAGAGCTCTTCGGTCGTCGTCAACGGATCCGGTCGCGCGCCCAATACTCCAAATGATCGATTTCCCGCCGGCACTGGACGTGGGAACAAACAAGGTGGACAGTACAGCGTTTCTCTGGTGACCGGGAACATCAGCATGGTTAACGAGCCGGACGACCGGCAACTGGCCACTTACACACAGCAGGTCATGCGTAACAACGGACTGATTGGCGCTGCGAAGGCAAGGCTTTTCCCGGGCCCATCGCCGATCAAACACGTCATTTATGTGATCAAAGAGAATCGCACCTACGATCAAGTCTTTGGCGACGTGCGGCAATCGGGTGATGGTACTCCGGCAGATGGAGACGCGCAGCTGGCCATCTTTGGCGCGAGCGATATCGCGAAGAGCCCAACCGGAGCGGTGCAGGACATCACGCCCAATCATCGCGCACTGGCCCTGCGATTCGGCTTGTTCGATCGCTTCTTCGTTAATTCCGAAGCAAGTCCCGATGGCCATAATTGGTCCACGGCCGCCTTCTCCAGCGACTATGTCGACAAGGCATACCGCTGGCAGTACAGTGATCGAGGCCGTGGCTATGACTACGAGGGTTTCAACCGGCTTCCCTCTTATGACCCGATGCGCAAGGCGCCTTCCCTGTTTGGCCCGGGTGTAGTGGCGGAAGATGTCGCCAACTTCCTGCGTGGTTACATACCTTATCTGCACGGGTCGCGTGACGTTTCAGAACCGAAGACGCTCTACTTGTGGGACGCGGCGGCGCGAGCAGGTTTGACCTACCGAAACTATGGCGAGTTCGTCGCCACGCTCTCAGAATCAGATGTGGCCGCCATCAAACGGAATCGCGCCAAGTCCTATCCCGACCTTTCACCGACAGTTTCGGCAATCCCAACCAAGAAGAGTTTGGAGGGGCACTATAGCGCCGCGTTTCCTAATTTTGATCTCAGTATTCCTGACGCCATGACGGTTGAATCATACGGCGCCACACGCACATCAGCCGTCAGTCCATTGGTACATACTGCACCCGGCCAAAAGTTTCCAGGAACGTCGAGAATGGGAGTCTGGCTCGATGAGTTTCGGGCATTCGTGGCCGACCGCGACGCCGGACGACCCGACCGCATGCCGAATCTCTCAATGGTCAGGTTGCCGAACGACCACACCGACGGCCTTAGGGCCGGCAAGCCGACGCCCCAGTTCTATGTGGCCGATAACGATTACGCTTTGGGCTTACTGGTGGATGTCGTTTCGCACAGTTCGTATTGGAAAGACACCGCGATCATCGCACTCGAGGATGACGCACAGGACGGTCCCGACCACGTTGATGCGCATCGATCCGTAGCCCTGGTCATTAGTGCGTACAATCGACCGGGCCTTTTGATCCATACGTATCACGATACGGTCAGTGTGATTCGCACCATGGAGATGCTTTTGGGAATCGCTCCAATGAACCAGCGTGATGCCACTGCGGTACCAATTGACATCTTCCGAGCTCAGCCTGACCTGCGTCCTTTCTCGGTGACCCTGCCCAATGTCGCACTGAACAACCTGATCACTCCGCCGCCGCGCGATGCCCAGACTGCGTATTGGATGAAACGTACGCTTGAGCAGGATTTAACTCATCAGGACATGGCAGATCCGCTGACGCTGAATCAGATCATTTGGTTTTCAGTACGCGGCAATCTGCCGGCCCCGGCAGTAAGCAGACTACCCGCATTTGATGCGATGCGTTTGGGGTTGTCGTCGCCAGAACTTGAAGAGAGACGCGAGTTGGCAACAAATCGAAAGTCCGCGCGGGACCAGCGTGATGACTAACGCCCGGGCTGGCTACGGGTCGATCATTCGAGAATCAATCTCGATTTCAAAATTGCCGTAAGACAAATCAACGACTGTCTGCTTACCTTCGTCAAACGTGATCAACCCTTAACGATCACGAGAGGTGAGGCGACGGGTCCGCGGAGGAACACTGATGTTTTCCAATCTTTCTCCATTCACCAAACTGCACGTTGTCATCAGCTTGATTGGGATCGTGTCAGGTTTGGTGGTTATGTCCGGGTTGCTCTCCAGCCGAAGACTCAACGGATGGACCGCTTTATTCCTGATCAGTACCGTGCTCACGAGCGTGACCGGACTCTTCTTTCCGTTTCACGGGGTGACGCCCGGGATCGTCCTCGCAATCATTTCCCTGGTGCTGTTGGCGGTCGCGATTTTGCCCGCTACGCCCGGCATCTCTCTGGCGCCTGGCGTTGGATATATGTGCTCCCGCGATGATCTCGCTGTATCTGAACGTCTTTGTTTTAGTCGCTCAACTTTTTCAGAAAGTGCCTGCCCTGAAAGCGCTGGCGCCACGTAGTCCGAACCACCATTTGCGGTTACCCAACTCGTCGTGTTAGCGGTGTTTGTGTTGCTAACCATTCTCGCCGCAACCAGGTTTCGCGATGAATAGCTTCGCAGGGCTTAATGCTAAGTGGCAAAACTTGGGCTGAATAATTTGTAGGGGCGTCCCTTCGTGGACGCCCGACCTTCTCACGTCGCAGGCAATAAAGCGGGCGCCCACGGAGGGACGCCCCTACAAATCAGGCCACCACCGCAAATCGCCGGCCCTAAATTGGAACTTCAACAGATTTCCAAAAGTATAATTTCTGGAAAATCTCATTAACGACAATTCGATCTCTAAGTAACACACCAATACCGTGATGCAAAGATCGACCAGATGATTTCGAACGACAAGGATGAGCGTTGCTAAAAGCGATTGGCGGCGCTGCACTTCTCTGTGCACTTAACAGATCCGGTCGCTAAGGCAGGTCAAGCCACAATCTACTACCATGCTCCTCACATTAAAGAAGAGTGTCTCAAGGTGCATCAGCAACCTCTTTCGCCTTATTTAGAACTGGATCGATGCCGTCCCGCACGTCGGCAATGCGTAGTTCCACGGAAATCGTCGGCTTAATGCCCACAGACTCGAATGGTGAGCCGTCCGGAAATGTATATCTGGCCGCCCCGACCAGCAAGGTCATACCGTTTCTGAAATTGAAGAAATATGGCTGGCCTGAACTTCCTTCCGTAGTTTCACCGATGATGATGGCGCGACCATTATCCTTGAACGGCATGACGAAATCCTCCGTAGCGGAACAGGTAAAGCGGTCGACCAAAATGATCAATCTACCAGTGAAAGCTCCTTGGCGAGGCACCTGTCTCTCGCTTTCTATCCGAAGTTGTGCAGCTGGCTCACCACGAGCGCGATGGAGGGCAATGTGAGCCGGAGTTGATATCGACCAACCCTTCCATTCTCGGTTCATTAGATTGCTGATCAGCTGATACGGAGTGCTACCACCACCGTTTCCTCTCAAATCGATAATCAGGCACTTCGCACCCTCATACTGTTTTACGTAATCAATCGCCGTTCTTTCATAGTTCGGATCGTTGAATGCTGGAATCTTGATATATCCGACCGTACCCTCTTGAAGCCAGCGTCCTTCAGATACTGGTGGCCGTGGTTCCGGTGCTGCGCTCTTTAATGGCTCGCTACGTTCGATGGTGATCTTGCGGCCATCTTCCAGTTCAAGCGTAAAATGGCTTGGGAACAGATACGCTCGATCGAACACCAGACTCCGCGCACTCCTTTCACTCGACGCATTGACGTATCTTTCTTTATCGCGGACGAACGCCTCGATATCGACTCCATCTATGGCTCGCACGACATCCCCTTTTCTTAGCCCGTTGTCGCGAGCCGAGATGACCACCCATTTTCCTTCCAGGGGAAGAACCCAGAATCCCAGCGGCTGCCCATATTTTCGACGCAGCCACTGGTCGTCGAATTGGGTATGTTTGTTCCGCAACTTGGCCACGAACTCAATAGTGGCCAGGTCAAACTCGCGTCGACCCTCAGCCCCCGTTGCTTTGTCCAAATAGGACTTGTAGGCGGCGTCGAAATCGAGGTCAGCAATCCCCGACTTGTGTGCGAAATAGACCTGGACGGAGGAATAAATCTTAGAAGCGACGTACGCCCTCTCGGGCACCGAGAGATCTTCGTCGCCTTGCTGCCCGCGAACTCCCCCACAATAAAAAAGAGGAAGCGCAATTATTAGGGTGATTAGACAAGATCGACGCAGAATCACTTCTCTCCCTGCTGGCTTCCGAAGCTTTCTTGAGGCGCCGCGATGAACCATCACGGATTTGCTCCGTGTTCAGACTATTAGTCGTTTCAGAAGATTTGTTATATGACGGGCAGACTAAACTTGCTTCAATGAAGCGTAGGGTCAAAACATAAGTGATGAGTTTGGCAATCCTGCTGCATAGTGTCAGAAAGCGTACGAAGCAAGTCTGTGCTTCTCGGTTTCTCACAAGAGGTCAGCGAAATATCTTAGGCCCGGTCCAAAGTGCAGATTAAGGCGTCGGTATTTTCGGCATGAGGCGGTCAGAAATATGCCAAAGCGCTCCTTCCCGTGCGGGGATCCTATTCGACAGGTGCCCCAGGCAGCACTCTTTGCCTAAGTCTGGCAAGTTTCGGAACCATAAGCCTCCGATTGCGGCAAATTTATGGAGAACAAAAACCTGAGATTTGCGTCTACCACTATTTCTTGAATTGGAAGCAATTACTTGCTGGAGGCTTTGGCTGTGACTTGAAGCATTTCCTTGCCGCGAGTAGAAGCAATTCCTTGCCGTAAGTTCATCAGAATCCGAGCATTTTCAGGTGTAAGCGTCTCGCCAAATTCTGAGTTTGGAAGCTTACATTGCCGGAAGTGCAAAATGGAAGTTAAGCCTTGCCGAAAGTTCAAACAGTCATCTGTTCGGGTACTACACTGCCATTCGTGTCAGCTTGTAATGGAATACCATAAAAAACTCTTCAATCTCATCGGGGTTCGTTGCAAGCGGCGTGACTACCGGAGGAGTTCCCGACGCCGAATGGCGGTTGACTCTTAGAGTCAATTCCTTCGTGATGTCCAGTTGATCAAGGTTGAGTCCAGCACCAGCTATGGTTCCCTTGTTCAGACCGCCATAAGCGTCGCTTTGGCCCATCGTGATCTCTGGGAAGCTAGCGGGATGCCCACCAAAATCGTTGTATGACAAGACTCCAAAATAATCTCCAGCGTGAGTGCACGTGGCAAACAGTTCTATCTTCATGATTGTGATTCCGCGGTCTTGCACAAAGAACGGGAAACGCTCCTTGCCAACGGTGAACTTCAGTTCCTGGGCTGCTCCTGCGATGCCTGGGTGCAGAAACTTGTACCACTCGCTTGAGAACTCATGTTTCAAACTGACCATTTGCAATAAGGGCTGGTCTGCGAGATCCGAAGGGTTCAAAAGGAAATCTCGCATATGGGTCGTCGCCTTCTCCTTGAACAATCCACTACTCTCTCTCGCTGTGTAATTCAGATGAAGAATTACGTCGGAGATCGTCGAGTAGTCGAATTGCCTTAACTCTTTTTCCTCCGAAAGCGCGATCTGCCACTCGCTGATCGCGCCGGCGCGTTCGAATGGCAAATAACGCTCATCACGGAAGTTGAATTCGAACATCCCCGCGTCGTTTTGCGCCTGGCTGGTGGCAATGGCGGTTACCGGCGCATATTGCGTGCGGAAGCGGTCATCGTCAATGAACACTCCCTGGTCGTTTTCGTGCTCGTATTTGGTTGCGGTGTTCAACACCGTGTTGATGCGAACGGAATTGTTCAGCAGCCTCAACGAGCAGCTCACGGACGTGTAGGGCCCAGCCACACAGGGAATGGACAGGCGGACTGCCTTGAGACGGCGAAAATAGTGTCCGCGGAAGTCGAGATCAAATAGTTCTTCCGGTAGGGACACGAAACACTTGCCGGTCTCGCGCAGTTGAATGAGCGCCAGCGGGTTGAGCCGCGCGACTGAAACGTGTTTCGTCAGCTCGAGTTCTCTCCGATTCTCCTCGAGATAAGATTTTTCCAGTTGCCGCAGAGCCAGTTGGAGCTTTTCTCCTGACACTAACCCTTCGGTCGAGTTGTCCCAATAACCGTACCGGATGAAGCTGGCTGTTTCCGTTCCCAGTTCATATTTGAAGGCCTTCTCAGCTTTTTTGGCCATATCGTAGGCCAGGTCATAGCTCTGTTTGTACACGGCAAAAAGCTGCTCTTTCATCCACTGGTAGAGCTCTTGATCAGTAAACTTGTCCCTGAGAAACAACTCCATCGACTTTGAATTCTCAATCTGCTGCCTGTGATTCGCGAGTTCCTTTTCGGTCACCTGGACTTTGATGTCAGCCGAGGTGATTTGTTTATCGAGTTGGACGATTTCCCGGGCGGCCAGATTTGCTTGTAAGGTCCAGTCCTGCTCACGCCGAATGTATGAAGCCATCGTCACTGCCTGTGCGGCTTCGTGTGAAAGGAAAGTGCCGACGGTAGAGGCGGCCTTGGCCAGAATTGAAGTAGCCGCGCCGAGATTTTGGCCGCCCCAAGCAGCGCCTGCACCGATGCCGATAGGTGTTATCCGGGCGTGTATTTGGGGAAACAAGTGAAAAATGCCGGCCAAAGTTTCGCCTGCGCCCGCGCCGGCAATGATCCATTTCGCCTGTTCATTTTTGTCGAGGGCCTCTTTCTCTTTGTCAATCACTTTGACCCCGCTCTCCCCGCTGGCCAGCACTGCCGTATCCACGTCGGTTGTTACCGGCGCGATGGAGGTGTCCGCCGGAAGTTGACTACCAGCACTCAGATTGGCGCTGATCGCCGGCGGGTCCGGCACGGTCACGGCTTCATTTCCGAGCAGATCGATGTAATGCCGAAGACGAAGGGACGCGGTTTCTCTCGACTTCAGCAGGCTCTCCTTACCCGCCTTCGCGTCGAGCACCTGACGTTCCCGAATCGCCGTTATCAGCTCGAGCATCTGCGTCTCGTGCGACGCGCGCAGGCGGCCTAGTTCTTCAGCGTCCTTTTTCTCGAGCACGGAAAGCAGCGCGGCTCCCAACCCTTTCACATCGGCGCAAAACTCGTTGGCCTTCTGGATCAGGAACGAAAAACGATGAATTGGCGGCGGGCTGCTGAGATCAGCAAGGATGCTGCCCAGACTCAGGCCCTGAGACGCAGCTTGAATCAGCGCGGCCGGATCGATGGGCGGCGCAAACAAAGCCATGTGACGTTCGACTCCATCGATATTTTGGCAATGGCGAATTTTGAACAAGCGGTCCGCGACCAGGTCCCAATACTCAAGGAGTTTCTTGTTGGGCGGAATGCAGAAATACAATGCTGGGCCAAGTCCAAGCAGACTCGTCCCCGTCGATGAAGCGCCGACGCTCGCAGTGCTGCTGTAAGGAAAAATGTTTTCAAGTTCGACGAGCGCGTTGGAAAAGTCGTCCCACTTATCTTTGAGACTGTCGTACGTTTCAGCCTTCATCTCGCCGCGCTTCGGAACAAATTGCGGACGCGGACCCAGAATGTGATTGGCGATCACGTAAAGCTGTAGCGCCTCGTTGACGCTCTCCATCGTGTCTTGCCGGAACAGCGAATCGCCCCAGGCGACCAGGTTCTCGACATACTTGATCACCACATTTTTCATGTAAGCCAACGGCCGGCGCGTGGCTACGAGATGTGGGTCAAACGGATGGTCCCGCCACTCTTTTATGATCGGGTTTTCCTCCGCCGGATTAGGCGCCAGAGTTCGGAACCACTCTTCGAGGGTGGTGGCGGCCGTTGTCTTGAAGGGAAGCACTTTCCAGTAGCGAGAGATCTCGGACTCACCCGCGCCGGCCGGTTCATCCGTCGTCGGATCGAAGATATAGTGGAACCATTCCATCGCCTCCCGGTACTTTCCGTTCTTGCTCAGGCGGTTGGCGATATAGAGCGGCGCATGGAAGAACAACTCCCAGTTGTACAGACTGTTGGCTCCGCGATCGTCGAAGCAGACGTTTTCCTTGTAATAGGTGCGTCTCGCAAAATCAGCCGCTGGCTTCTGGACGAGACCATTTGTGAAGTCGGGGTCGTAGTTGGTCTCAAATGTAGTGCCGTTGTCTGACCGAATAGTGGTATCGCTCTTCATCAAGCCAGCCAGCCCTTTTTCATTCAGCCGGGTGACGAACTCGGCGGAGTATGGGTGGTAGAAGGTATGAAACTCGAGACCGCTATCGGTTCTGACGCCCCAGTCGACGTAATGCTGAAGTCCCGCAAACGGCTGACTGATGTAGGTGATTTGGTCGGTGGACGACAGCCCCTGTGGTTCTCCGCTAACAGCGCGCGCTTTAGAAAAAGCCGCCGACGGTGCGTTGAAGCTGAACATGCTGTTGCCGCCGGCTGCCGGCAAAGAGACGCTCGAGCCTGCGGACCGCGTCTCTTTGGTAAGCGCAATCGCCACTTCCGTGCCGCTTGCCAGGATCGATTTTTCCGAGATGCCAAACGCCGCCAAGTCGTCAGCGTTGCGGTTGGTCCCGAAGTATTGACGTGGCAGCGCAACAGCAAAATCCGGCTCGCTGCCTGGCGGCAAATAATCATCAGGACCGGGCTGGGGAATGGGCACGACAAAAGGCGACTGGTATTTTCTGTTGTCGGACAGTCCCGGCAGGTAGGGCGGGTACTGACGGATAGTTTTCAGGGCGTCAGTAACGGAAGGGCCCACCGGCCGCACAAAATAGGTGCGTAAGGCGTCGCTGAAGAAAAAGGGATCCTTAAGTCTAGGACCAAAATTCTTTCTGAGTGGTGAAACGAGCAGTTGGTGATCTACCCCCGTCCTTAGGTAGTCGTCGTCAAGCAGGTGGAGCGGCCCAGACTTTACTAAACGCAGAAAAGATGTGCGGTAGCCGGTCCACCTGTTCGGCGCGATCAGGCCGGTGGTCCCGGTTGCAATCTTCGAGGCGATGTCCGAGAAAATGAAGGTGCCGAGTTCTATCCAACGGTCCTGAGTTTGATAAGACATCGTCACTCGCAGTCTGTTTCTGGAATCTATTTGCTTGATCAGTCTGATGGCCGCCTCGTTCGGCCAGCTGGGTATCACGTTGAGGTGGATGAATTCCTTACTGACTTGTTTGGGGCTCCACTTTCCTTCGACTAGCTCACTCCATGCCACGCGGATTTCCCAGTGCTGAACGGGAACGAGTTGCGACATGGGTTGAGCGGCTGCGTCCGTGGCTGACCGGTCAGGAGGCATCGTTGGCGGGCGCTGGATCAGCATGAATTCCAGCCAAAACAGAAACAGCCGTTTTTTCCAAACAACCGGCAGTAGGTGCACACCGCTGGCGTCGCCGTCGTCAACGCAACGAATGTCCACCGGAACTTTTTGCCAGGCGCTGAACTTCGGCGAGTTGTTCCAGGTGCGATAGAAGAATTTGTAAGGCGCGTTGTGCGTGCGCGCGAAGATGTGCAAAAGCTCGACTTGCCCTTCCGCGTTTGTTTCTTCCTCGATCCCGCAAACTTCAAGGTTGGCGACTTCGCTCAGGCTCGTGAGATAGTTGCGGAAAGCTTGCTCCACGCTGCGATCGGTGATGTCGTTCTGCACCAGGTAGGATTCCAGGTCCTTGAAAAAATCGCTGCGATCGTTGCGCCACTCCGGCTCCAACCAACTTTCCGGATAAAGAAAAACTTTGCGGTTCGCTTCCCAAACGCGGTAGTTCTTCATCCACTCCCAGCGTTGTGTGTCGACCGCTCCGGGTGAGACGCCTCTCTCCGAACCGCTCGATGTTTCACTTTCAAGATTGAGCAGACAGCGGTTGACGAACATCTGTACTGACGAATTTGCCTGGACGATTCGCGACGTGTCCATGCAAGCGCCCATCTGTACATCAATCAGCAGATACTCGAACAAGCCATCGGCATCTTTGGCGCCCGCCGCTTGAACGGCAGACAGCGTCAACAAATAAGCCACCAGCGCTTGCTGTTGATGCTTACGGATTTTATTGCTGAGATTGCCGGCGATTTCCAGCCAGTCCTCGGCTTCATACTTCGACTTCACCCCGTTCTTAATCAACTGGGCAGTGTCATGGAGAAACCCAAAATTCGTTTCCGCGGCGCCCCACGCGAGCACCGTCGCGGCCGCAAGCCCGGTCTTCGCGACGGTGCGCACCACCTCGCGCAGTTTGTTCAACGCGATCTCGTTTTTGAAGTCAGCAGGCGTCATTGTGAAATGAGTGATGAGGAATTCGAGACTGGGGAGATCCCAGGCCGTGGCGCGGTTGATGAGGACCAGCAGCTCCGCCAAAGCAGGAGCGGGGCGGCTCCGGCTCGCCAGGGCAAAAACATCCGTGAGCAACGCGAGCGCCTGCGGCACCGCATTTCGCAACGCCGTGTAATCAGAGATGCGTCGCCAGTGGGCCGCCGTCAACGCTTTGAAATCAATGTCACCGAAGTCAGCCGCATGAAAAATGAAATGGTTAACCTCAGTTTCGGTCAGCTTGAACCCGAGGATGAAGCTTGCAGCGCGGTGGTAGCGCCTGGCCCGAGCGACAAATGAATCGAGAACGGCAGCAGGATAAGCCGCGGCCGGCGGAATAACTTCGAAGGCTTTCGTGGTGGTCTTCCATTGCAACCGCACGCTCGCGTTGTTGGAAATCTCAGCGTACTCGAGTTTCAGCGAGTGCAGGCGTGAAGCGTTGAGCGAGACCAAAACTTCCTTCGAGGTTTCTATCTCCGCGGCAGTTTTATCCAAAACAAGCGTGTCGTCCAGGTAAAGCCTGAAGACTTCATCCGCCTCCGCAACCTCAACAACCAACGTGTATTCCCCAGTCGCAGGCGGAACAACAAAAGCCTCCCAACGCACACTGAAATTATCCGCGGGCAATGCCGGCGCTGGAGCCCCAGCGGGCACTGCCGGCGCCGGGCCCCGATTGCCCCAGGCGAAATCGACAGCCTCGTCGGTTCTTGAATGGACGAGATGGGTATGCGTCGCGTCATCAAAATAGTTGGCAGAGAAGCCTGAGGTAGAAAGATCGGTGAGGAGGGTGTCGACATCTGCCGCGATCAGCAGGGCGGTCGCTTCATTACTCAAACCGATCAGCGCAGCCACGTGCTGCGTTACCGCGTCACGGCGCAGCTTGCTTTTCAGCAGCGGAATAAATCTTTGATAGACATAGTTCAGCTTTTCATCAAGAGTCGCCTCGACGGTCGCGGCAGGGTGGTCCAGCAGGATCGTGAAAGTTTCAGGAGGAACGATTCCGGCAGGATTTGCGAAGATGCCTTTGAAGTTCTTGCTGATAAATCTTTCGGGCGCTTCATAAAGTTCGTCAACGGCACGGGCGAAACGAGGATTGCCGGGGGCGAGTCCTTTCAGCGTCCGCCGCTCCAAGTCTGTCATCGTGCCGGCGCACGTGAGCCGTCCCTGTCCCCTCAGCGGTGCGCTGTGTCTCACATAGGTGTATTTCCTGGACAGCGTTCTCAGAAAAGCCGCGGCGTCCTTCGCATTGCGAAAGGCGCGGGCGGCGATCAAGCCGGCGATCGCGGCCGGGTCTTCATCGTTGGGAATGACGACGTCTAGATCGGGCTCAGTGTTGGTTTCGAATGAAGTTTTGTTCTCCAGTATTCCCATGAAACGACTGACAATCTCGGGCTGGAAAGTCAGCGCCAATTTCGCGGTGATGATTTCCGGCGTCAGCGGAGTGGGCGCGATTGCCGGGTGGTCCTGCTCGATGGCGAAGAAACTCTCTCGAATCGCCCGGGCTGTTTGCCGCGACTTATCCTCGCTGAGACCAATCCTGGAATGAAGCGGCTGCGTGCCTCGCAGGATGTATTCGAGCACCGGCGCCTCGAAGCCGGCTTCCTTCACCGAGGTTGCCAGGTTGTAGAACTCGTAGGTTGCCCACGGTGCGACATTGGTAAACCTCCCTGGAAGCGCAGGCGGAAGCGGAAGCGGAGGAAGCGGGACGATAAACGGTGAAACATTGAAGACGTCGATCAGCTTGCACAGATCGGCGATTCGCATGTTCAAGGCTTTTGCCAAAAGCACGTGACGGTAAATAGCGCTGAGGTTCGCAAGGCTCAACGCGTCTGTCGTGAGGCTGATTTGACGCTGAGCACCGCTGCTGTCGATCACCCGGGCGACTCGGAGAATCGCGTTAAATTCGTCCTCTGTTATGCGAAACGCAGCAAGGATCGCGGATTGATGAGCGGAAATGAGCGCGCCGCGCTGCAAGTAGTCGCCCGCCGCATTCGCGCGAAAGACTTCATCAATTTGTTGCACGGCCTTGTTGAGGAAGAGTGTTTTGTAGAGCGACTTATTTCCATAGGTATCGATGTCGCCCCACAGCACCGCCAATTTGTTAAAGGGGAGCCGCGTGGCCTGGGCCAACAGAAAAACCGCGCTCAGGTTATGGATTGCCGCGGCGGTGAGGTCGCCCCCGACTGCGGCAAGCAGCAAATCAGTCTCGTGAATGCTGCAGCCGAGTTTCCGCCAGAGCCGGATGAAGCGATGTATCCTGGACCAGCTACCCGCTAATCCGGAGGTCGAGGAAGGTGCGTAAATGCTTTGAATTGTTCGCAGCGAGGTGGTGTCTAAACTACATCCGGAATGCGGTTCAAACAGCGTGATGACCTGACGCACTTCGCGCAAATGTAGCCTGATCCACTGAGCGAAGTCGGCGCTGGAGAGAGTTGTCCCGTGCCTGGCATTGTAAGCGTTGAGCGCTGCCGTTAAGCGTGGATCTGTCGCCGGGTCGAGCGTTCCCGCTTCCACCTGGACCAGTTGCGCATAAATCGTTTCGACTGTTGTTCCGGGGGCGAGCGAAACTTGAGCAAGGAACCTCTCCAGGAAGTCGAGCTTGTTTTGATGAGGGTTGATAAATCTTGTCTTGAGCAGTTCGACCAGATCGACGTAAGCGATGCCTGATCGTTGCAGAAATTCAGGCGCACGGCTCAGATTCTCCAACGGATCGCCGGGCAGGTAACCGAAATAATTCGGCAATGGCGTCGGGTCAGCGCCGCCGTCAAACGCTTCGCCGGTTAGAATTTTGAACTCTTCTTCAGACAGCAGCAGCGACTCTGCGTCAATCGCCCGCGCAACACGCGAAGCCGGGTGGGGATTCGCAGCTTTCATCATGCCGTAGCGGCTTACGCCAAGCTGATCGCTGTAGATGCGAATCACGTCGAGCGGTTGGTGATAGGGAAGCGTGAAGGGATACTTCGCATCATTCAAATGACGATAGGCGTCAAGATTAAAATTCTGCGCATTAGCTCGTAATTCCTCGGCGGTAACTTCGCCGGTGTCAAAGCCTCTGAAGCTGGTCAGCGACGCGTTGGCGGCGTAATGCTCCATCACTTCCGTCGCCAGATCGATGTAAGGAATGATGGTGTTGGTGTTTTCGCACGTCAGCGGCAGATGCAACAGGTCGGGGCGGCGGGCAGCCAGCACTTGCAGGGGCGTTCTGCTTTCGGCGTTGCGCGTGCTACGCGAAAGGAAACGAAGCAGATCGACAAAGTAAGCAGCGGCGCTGTGAACCGAACGACACTCTTCGCATTCGCAAATGTCAGGGCTGCGGAAAAGTTCTGAGTAATTAGGTGCCAGGTTTGCACTTAGTTTCGTGGCCTCATTGCGATCAGATGCAGCGAGATTGCGATCAGATGCAGCGAGCGCGAGGCGGGGAGCGTCCCCTCGTGAATACTCCATCATCTCCATGGCTGAAAATTCTGTCTGGGTGGAAATGTGGGAAGCCCGCTCATGAATGGCAAAGGCCGCTGGCTCGCCGCCCAACGCATCAGCATAAGTCTTGATAAAGCTCGCCCGCGGAATGTTGGCAATGGTATAGGCCGAGAACAGTTGGTTCTCCATGAGCTTGCCCATAGATTCTGGATTGGTGCTGACCTGGTAAACGCGCTGGAGCTTCATTAGCTCGCTTCGGACTTCCGGGAAAGAGTTTTGGGCCGCTGCTCTGATCTCCGCATCGAAGTCATGGATGCGCGAGGTGCTGAAGTCGAAATCTGGCGTGGCCACAAGAAAGCTGGTCACGCCTTTTGAAACCAGGTCCTGTTCGATGGGGATCTGTTTCTTTTCCACCATTATGGCAATGCGTTGCGTGGGATAAGCAGCATTGAGCACACTCTGCACCCGCTCCGCATAGGCGCTAATCTTCTCTCCGTCGCTACTCCCGGCAACGAAATCGGGGACGCCGCTTTTTGTGATGATCTCAACCCAGTCGCGAGGCTCGAGCTTGAGCATTTCGCGGGCCGACGAGATTCTTCTTTTGACCTGCAGCTCTTTTACCAGCGGCGGATGATCGCCGGTGAGCACGGTGAGTTGTTGAGTGAGCAGGAGTTTCGAGACGAGCTCCGGCTTGTCTTTGAATTCCGGCTGAGCGAGGAGATGCTCACTCCAGAATTCGCGGAAGTCAGTGCCTTTGAAACTCCGCACCGCCTTCAAGAACGAGAGACGCTGCCACTCCGTGGGCAAAGCATACGAGAGCATTTCATTCAGGGCGCTACCGCTGCCCGATTGCTTGCCGGTCAGAGTTTCCCGGGTGGCAATTTCGTGAAGACGAAGAAGGAATGCTGCTACCTCCGGCTCGGGCAAGGCGCGAATGATCTTTTCGCCGGCCGACTTCGTTATCGCAGCGCGCAGTTCGTCTTCATGCTTTCTCACCAGAACCGCCCAATCCAGCCGCAGGTCCTGGCGCCCGATGCCGTAGAGCAATTCGCGCGAAAGAGGTGGTTGTCCGGCCGGCTGCAGCAATTCCGCGCGGGCCGCTATTTGGATTTGCGCCAGATCGAAATCCAGCTCCGACGCGGTGAAGGTAAGCTGATCTCGCGAAGCCGCTATTTCCCCCAGGGTCGCTTCGCTTTCTTTCAGAAAAGCGTTGAGGGCGCTCATTAATACTTCATACTCTGTGCGCTTCTCCGTTTCGGTAATAATTACGTTCAGGTTTCGCACCAGGCCCTGCTCGGAATAGTCCTCGGAACTGACCATCCGAGAACGGCCGATGATCGCCCGGTCCTTGTCGTAATCCACGGCATAGACGACGACCTCGGCTCGCTGGCGTTCGGCGCCACGGTATTGCCAATCGTAGAAAGTGACGCTGTAGTTGCCGCGGTTGTCTGAGGTGGTTACCCCGAGAAACTCAAAGCCGCCGTGTGTTTCAATTTCTCCGAGTGTCTTCACGGTGCGATAAACGGCCACGCCACGCAGATCGAGATCAAAGGCCACTAAGCGCTCCTGTTTTCTTACTGGCCCGTCTGGTCGTCTAACGGCGCCAGTGACGGTGAAGCCTTGAACGCGCGTGGACAAGGTGAGATCAACGACTTCCTCTCGCTTTGCCGGGTTACGCGGTTCTGATTGAGCCAGCACCGTCTCACTTCCATCAAGCACTTGCACGCGCAGATTGATGGCGCCTTTGACCTGCTCCGACGAATACTTGATCAGGTAGTTTCCCTGCGTGTCCGTCACGCCTTTACCCAATGCGACCATATCCCCGGCGGCTTGCTGGTGAACGGCTCGCACCTGCCCGTTGGTGAAAGGCGCGCCCGCCACGTCGCGCACAGTTCCCTTTACAACAAAGTTAGGATCGGGTTGAGGCTGGGGATCAGGAGTACGCGTGCGCTCGATGGTGACCGTCATAGTCGCGAAACCGCTGGCTGGAATGTTTACGAATTGCGACTGCGGCTTGAACACGTCAGTCGGTGTTACAGTGATCTGATAATCACCCGTGGGCGCGCGTCGCAGTCCGGGGAGGGTGATCTCGCGCGACGCGTCCAAACCATTCTGCCTACCGTGGTCACTCAGCGTGCGGTGCTTGAATTCAACGTCAACGGTGCCGCCGCGAAAGTGTCCCGGCGCGTCAAGCACGAGAATCTTGAGCGTGATGTCTTGATTGTCTGGCATGAGGTTTTATCCTTTCTTGTTAAAAGCCGCTACTGCGCGCGGTCCACAGGCGATTCTTTGAACTACGAGTGCTTATGGGAACACGTCGAGCGATCTATGAAGTCACGCCGACAGGTCATCGAAACTCAATTGTCTCAACGCTTCAACCCGGAGCACGACAACTAAGCGACAAGACGCCAGCTTGATCGAACTGCCGGGCGCTAGCTCGTCATCTCACGTCTCTTGGCCGCGGTCTAACATATATTTGCTGGTTCGGCGGGGCCTGCGCGTTCCATCGTCTCCGGACCTCTGCGGCACTCCGAACTGCGCTGGCCTCACCCTGATTTAGGTAGCGAGGCTGCGCGCGAACCAGGACTGGTTGGCCAGGTGGAACGAATGCGATATCCACCACGTGGGCCACGTCTAGCTCACCCGTCATCCCGCGTCTTCTGGCTCTTGCTGTCACGGCAGTCCTGGTCGCGTCGGTGATGCCCCTGTTGCCAGTGGGGTCCAACCGGCCTCGGATAGGCGGAGCGACGACGCGCGTGACCAGCAACTCAGCGGGGTGAATTAGTCGACCTGTATGAGGCGTACCAGGGGGTGGGCCTCCCGGGGGTCCTGCTGGTGGAGGCGGTCCTGATGGAGGCGCTCCGGAAGGAGGCGTTCCGGAAGGAGGTCGGCCACCGCCACCCCCAGGACGGTTCGCTGTCGGCCCGCTCCCGGGCCTTGGTGTCGCTCCATGGGCAGGCGGTGCTGCTCCGCGCGTCGGGCGCTCGGCCATGGCCCGGGCCGGACCAGGCGCTTCTTCAGTTGAGCCTCGGCGTCGACCCGCCATTGCCCCTACGGCCTCCAGTACTCCCTGTACCGACCTTAAACGCGAAACTGGATTACCCTGGAAATCCACACCGGTAATCGCTTGGGTGGTTCGGACAGCTACAACCCATGTTGCTGCCGCAACCGCAATATATCTTCCGGCGCCAGGCAGCCTTACAGTCAACGGTAACGTTGCAGTGGCTACAAAGGTGATATTCTCAGCACCACGTCCAATAGTTCTGATGGTCCTTTCTGCAGCCTCCATATTGCCCGGGCGCATCAGCCAACGGGTTAAAGCAGCGTCTGCGGCCTCGAATGGATTCCACCAGGTGCCGTCGCTATCAGTTCGGTTGATTGGATTATCGCTACAGTAGAGATATGGCGAGATGTCTTGGTGCGCTGGGTCTATACTCGTCCACCGGCCCAGCCAGGATGCGTAGTATCGCGCGCCGTGGTAATAGAGCCCGCTCTCGTCATCTTTCTCTTTACCTGTGTAGCGATACCGCTTCGGTGTTTCGGTCCGACTGCGCACGGCTTGATACGACGTGTTGCCGTACGGGTAATACTCTTCGTAAGAAATGATCTGCGCCTGATGATCCAGTTCCAGGCTGGCAGAGCCGAGATGGTTGCTGAACTGATAACGAATTAGCTGCGCAGGTACTCCGGTTTCGGCGCCGTCGGTGCGTGTCTCGACCAACGCGATGCGCTGCTTGTCGTCCATGACGTGCAATGTCTCACGCACGAGGGGATTGAGGCCTCGCCGGCGATAGATTTCGAAGCCGCCAAGATAGATGCGCTCTTCCTTGATCTGGTCCGTAATTCGTTCGGTAACCTTGCGCACGCGCTCGCCGCCGGAGTCATAGACGTACCATGTTCGTTCGCCAAGATGCTCAGTACCATCCGCGTCGTCTGAATTCACCGCCTGCCGCTGGGTCATTTGGAGTTCGTCTTTGAAGTCCCAAAGCATGTTTGCCAACTGCGGCATGCCCAGCATATTTCCGTGCGCGTCGTAGCTGTTCCCACCGGAGTTATAGGTCTCAGTGGTGGCGCCGATGGTCGTGCTGGTCAAACGGTTGCTCTTTTTCGCAGGCTCGATCTGGCTGTTTTCGTCGTAGGTGTAAGTCCGGGTCCAGCCGGGGCTGATCGGATCGGCGCCGCGATGGACCATCTGAGAAAAGTTGCCGACCGCGTCATACACGTATCTTTGGACATAGCGCGCCATGGCGTTGCCGTCGCTGGCCGACTGCACGATCCCAACGCGCGGCTGGTCGTTGTAAGAACCGGGTCGCGGCGCGGCGCCTGCCTGGCCCAGGTGTTCAGGGCCAGTAGCCTCGATCAAACGGTAGACTGAGTCGTAGGTGTATTCGGCACTGGGCTCGACTCTCCGGTTGCGGAAATAGAGGGTCTGCTGCGCATCGTCGCGGATGTGCGTGATGTTGCCCGCCGGATCGTACGTGTAGTGAATGTTCTGCAGACCGCACGGCGTGCTGGGCGGCGGCGGATCAGGCGCGGCGAAAAGCGCTTCAGGGTCCCCGCAGTCGTTAGTAAACGTTGCGCCTCTCCGCGTGTAGAGATGGATCAATCGAAACGTCTGCGGGTCATATTCGTATCGCGTGCTGGCCCCGTTTTTGTAGTCGATGCTCCGGCGTTGGCCCCTGGCGTCGTAGTTGATGTTGTTCACGCCAACCGCTGAAGGCGTCACCAGCGTTGCATCCAGTAGTCCGGTGGGTTCGGTCGGATGGTCCAACCACACGTCGAGACGCTCGAGCAAGTTGGCTTCGTTGTAACTCGGCTGGCTGATGTTGCGCTTTGAACCAAGTCGATCGCTGCGAGGCGCGATAACTTGCACTGGCCGGTTGAGCGCATCGTAGGTGATGCGGTTGGTATAAGTTTCAACGTCGAGCAAGGGCGCGAGCGCCGTTTCCACAGCCGCTACGTTTATCTTCGCGTTCCCTTCGACCGGCAGCACCGCATCGACGGCATTCCAACTGACGGCCTGTTTGTACTCACGCGCCAGCCGGCGCGATGCCCGCAACAAGTTGCCTTTGAAGTCATGACCTTCACGGGTCGCCGCTCCTGCCTGATCGAGGTGCAGAAACACCACGCCTCGCAGGTTGTGCAATTCGTCTTCCGGGTGTTGCTCGCCGTAGACGAGCCGTTCAGTTAAAAGCTCCCCACCTGGGTTGGCTGGATCTGCTCCGGTAACGAACGCACGAACAGGGCGCCGTAGTTGATCGTACTCGGTACGCAGCCGGTGAGCGCGGCTGTCCCACGAACGGATGGGTTTACCGCTTGCGTCGTTGAGCATCCAGCGCTCGCCTGCTTCCATGCTGGCCTGATGGATGCGGTTGCCGAGCATATCGTACTCATAGCGCATGACGACGCGATCCCTGGCGTCTACGACTTCACGCTGGTTTCCCTCGATGTCGAAAAGGATGCGCGTGCGGTGGAACTCTTCAGCGGGTCGAGCCGCGGGGGGACTATCACCGTGCTTGAACTTGTTGTGGGCGACGGTGAGAAAAGTGCGCCCCAGCGAATCGAAATGAGCCCGGGTCGGCGTTTCCGCGTGGACGGATGCCTTCTCAGCAGCCGCGCGCTCGGCGTTTCGGATCGGCGGGTCCGGCCAACGCCGGTTCGCCTCGGTCGCATGGGCCGGATCTGTTCGCAGTGCGGCCCAGGTCGGAAGATACTCGGCGGCGGCTACGCTTGGCGTGCCGTCAGCACTTACCAGGAAGCCATTTACATCCGCATCATTCTGCGGAGCGCGCGCGACCGTGTCGCTGACATCCCAGGTTTCCTGTAACCACGGGTCAAACACGACTTTTTCCCAGGTGTGATTGGGGTGCAGTTTAGCCACGACTCGCCCAACCGGGTCATAGCAGAGCAGCGAACTAACGCCGATGCGCACCTCAAACTCAAAACGAGGTGTGTCGGTAAAGAACGGTTCGTATTGGCGAGCTGGCTTGCCCTTGTTATTGAAAATCGTCCATCCAGAGCCCACCCAACGCGGACTGAAATCGGCTCGGCTCATCTCTGGCTGGCCATCAGCGCCAACAATGATCTCTCCGTCTGCCTCGCGCTGCGGAACCGGGCCCGACTCGGCTTGAATCTTCTTTTGGATCTCCCGACCAAAGCCATCGGAGTAAGAGAAGCTATGTTGAATCTTTAGTCCGCCTGCCCGGGCCGGATCCCAGTGGTGTGTCTCTCGGGCCAGCGTGTAAACGACAGCGGGCTGGGGCTTGAGGTGGTCCTTTGTACGTTGATAGGCGAAAAGATCATATATCAACCGGGTGGTTGCACTCCCAAGTATGCCGCGTGGATCAGCCAGTGGATTGGCGAGGCAATCCTGGACGACTGCTTCGGTTAGGTCAGCTGCGAAGGTATCAAGCAAATCGCCTTCGACGGGCGCCGGAGGCGGCTTACCCATGACCGCCGTACCGACGACCATTCCCAGCGCGTCAAATACCACCGCGCTACGGTTACGGTTTGGATCCATTACCAATCGAGGCTGAAGGACTCGGTAGTCATTAGCCGGCGTCGTGAGGTTGCCCGCCGCATCGCGTTCGCCTGAGGTGATGCGATTGCCCAGCGCATCGCGGGTCTCGACTGTCAGCAAATCGTAAGGATCGTAGCTTACGAAGCTTTCCGTCCTGAATGCATCCGTGTAGAAGGGATCGCGTTGGCGATACGGCAGAAAGAAATGTTGACCGGCGTGGGCCCGCTCCTGGGCCGCGGTGTCAGTGACGCTCGGCGAAAAGAATATTCGTCCGGACGGGATCCACCAATTGCCGTTATTATCTGGATCGACATATCCGCCTCGATCGCCGCCTCGACCATTTAGTACAGCGACCGCGTTGGGAACCAGTTCCTCGGCCGGCGGTGAACCTGGCGGTTGGACCATGTCGCGAGGGCGTCTGTAGACGGCAGCCAACAAGCCCGTCGTAAAGGCAAGTTTATAATTCTCACCCGGCAACGCTAACGACTCCACCGCACCCAGCGGTAACAATGCGAGAGCATTATTCTGAGCAACTCCCAAGTCGTTCGGTCGGTACAGGCTGCGAATGTGTTCAATCAATCGAAGCCGAGTGTTTACGAGCCCGCCGGGCTCAATTAGCGGATCCCAACGCTTTCTCCAATCCCAGTGCTCATAAGGAATTGTCTTCGCCTCGGCAGGTTCAACCTGATCAAGTGGAACCAGAGTCTCAATGAGATCGCGCAGTTCTTCCCAGCCAAAACGGAGCGCCGCAGCAGGCGGTTTCACCACTTCGTAGGTTCGTGTTTCTACAGGTACGGAGGTGCGGCGCCAATCTATTTGATCATCGCGATTAGTAACCCGATTGAGCGTCAGCGTAAGGTGTGTCTCCGTCTGCTCAGGCTGGCGTTCGGGAACACTTGAACGTCCATAACTAACCGAAACAGAGCGGAGGACATTACCGAAATCATCCACCTGGAGCGTTAGCGTGTGCGCGATTCGAGGATCAGTTGGGTTCCGCTCGTAATGGTAAACGAGTGCTTCACGTGGCTGTGTGAAAAACACGCCGTGACGATTTTCATTCTGAGGTTGCAGGCGCACAACACTGAAGTTCTGCTCAGTAACCGTGTATGGATGTTCGGCCTTGACGGTGCCATCAACGGCGTAGATCTCTTGACGGAGCATCATGCCTTTCAAAGCGCGGCAAGCTTCACGCTCTTCTGCAACAGTTAATCCGGCAGGCAGGACCGTATCGAGCAGCAGGCGTTTTCCGGCTTCAACATCGTCGTCGCGCCAGAGGGGTTCGCGGTAGTATTCGCCCCGGTCACTGATCTCCCGCAAACCGGCAAAGAATTTGGAAAGCCGGTTACCCTCTAAATACACACCGGTGTGAAACCAGGTTTTCGTCTGTACCGGCGGCACGTGCGAGGCGTCGTTTGTGTTGTGGCCCACCGGCAATGTGCGTGCGGGAGAAATTGCCGCCATCACCGCCGTGTCCCACTGCTCAACCATGGCAAATCCGCGGAATTCCCGCTCGAGGCCATCAAAGTAGCCGTGGTGGTAGGCATAACGCGATGAAAAATGATTGCGGCTGATGTAGTCATAACTCTCGACTTCTTCGACTACGTGAACCGGAAAGGGGATCTTTGTAAGCCACGGTTTTCCTGCCGCCTTGTCCTGGAGGTAAAACTTGGTTGAGGGCGCATAGTGAATGCGCGTTTCCGCACCCAGGTTGTTGGTTACCTTCGTCAGTAAGAATGGCTTTTCCGCCATGAGCCGGATATAGCGCATCGGCTTGCGCGCAGCGGCCGGCAAAGGCGATGACCACACCAGACAGGCCGTACCATTACCAAGTAAATCTGCGACGCTGACCGCGGAGATGTCATCGACATCCGGGAAAGCCTTCAAAGTAAAGCTGCTGCTCCAACGATTGCCGGATTGATTGAAGTAAAGATGAACACCCGTGCGGCCAAGGTAAATTATGTCGATAACGCCGGAACCGTCTATGTCCGCGAGACGAATTCGACTCTGCGCGAATTGATCCGGCGTATCAAACCAGGGAGCATTGTCCATGGTCACTTTGGCGCCAAATCTCCCGTAGCCAACATTGGCCCAGTAACATACTTCACCGTTACGAATGCGAACGATGTCGGTGAGGCCGTCGCCGGACATGTCTGCCAGATAGATCGATTGAGTGCCGTCGGCAAAGAGAACCCGCGGCCCAGTCTCCTCGTCCAGTCCCAGGTGCACCTTCTCTGATGGGGCAAAACCCTGCTCTGCCAATGAGGAATACCAGGTGAAAACTTCATCCTCAGTGATCAGTACGTCTGAAAGTCCGTCGCCCGTAAGATCGACAAACCTTAAATTGGGGTCTTTCAAGTCAATATTTGGAAGCGCTTCAAATGAACGAAAACTCTCCCAATCTTCGTCTGTCGTTCTCTCGAAGAAGCCGGGTGTAGGCTGATCAAACTCCGCGACGTCGATTTGTCCATCTCCCGCAAGGTCAAGTAATACTTGTCCGTCGGAGAGCTTCGCCGGCATCGGTATCTTCGACACCGACTCCAATGCTCCGAAACGCGCCGCTAACTGTGATTCGCCGTTCCTGACAACCGGAAGCGGACTCCAGTTCCGTTTATAAAACCAGCCACCCGCTTGCTCTGCCAGGATGCCGGCGGCGCCTTCTCCATCAAGGTCCACCCAGTGATTGCTACTGGCGTTAAGTCCGATCGGAAGGTTGTCCAGACTCTCATCCGCAATGTTTTCAACTTTGCTTTCAACAGTCGCCCTCGTGTACTCAAACTCAATCGGTGGCAATGACTTCTTTAGATAGGTTAGGTAGTGGACTCTATTTCGCACTATTACGTCGGTGCCCTCACGGACGAATCCAGACTGGGTGACTCCACGGATAAACGAAGCAACGCGGGTGCTGCCCTGATGGGCAAGCTCGTCTTCGATGGTAATGGGCCGGGAATAGTCGAGATCCGCGTAGTCGAATTCGGTAGAGCGCACCAGATACGGCTCGTCGCCGAGTTCGTTAAAGCGATGGAACATCAGAACGCGGTGGCAGCGGCGATAGGTTCGAATTTCGAAGCCTGGTCGGTTGGCGGAAAACGGATCTGGACGAACAGCCCAGTCCTTCCCCGGGCGTGAAGCTGCACGGACTTTCCGATGTTGTTCAGCTTGAGGCAGCGCGGGGTCGAATGGAAGTGCCTCATAGTGGTCTTCGTCGTAATCGAAGACTACTTCGAAGAGCCAGTTCATTCGACTTGGATCCGGCTGAATGAGGCGAGACGTGCGGTTGCCGTACTTAACGCGTTTTGGGTACCTGTTTATCGTACGCACGCGATTGCGTTCATTTACTTGCGTACGATCTACGTTTCGATCATTTTCTCCGGCGTACTCATAGGCAATGACATTCCCTTTATCATCGTAGCTTTGACTAATAAGCCAAGTGAATATTCGTTTCGAGTGATTACCGGCAGACTCATCGATTGGGCCGAAGACTCGCGAATTATCGTCCTGGCCGTAGATGGTGGTGATGTTATTTGACGTGATTGAGCGCCAGTGCGAATCACCCGTCAGCAGACTTGTCCAACGCTCGATGCGCACAAACAGGCTTTCAATTCGTGGACGATAGCGTTTGATCCGATAGGTTTGCCCATTGACTGTCTGGAGTGGCACTGGCTCAGGCTCCCACTGGTCCCCTGCCTTAACCAGTACCGGAACCAGGTCTTCCGCACCCGACAATATGAAAACATCCGACTCCTCGGCGTCACGGTATTTGGGTAATCCTTTAGCTGTCTTGCGAGTGATGTTTGGGAGCGAAAGGGTCCAGCCAAAGCCGAAAGGGCCATTGCCTGCACCAGAGTCGTAAGAGAGCGAGAGTTGGGGTCCAAAGCCTGACCGTCCGGGGCTTGTAGCCAGAGGCACGGTAAACGCACCTGTCCCGGTGACCGGATTGGCCGTGAATTTCTCGCCGATTCCCTGGATTGCTCCACCACCCTTTGGAAGTGCAATAGAGGGAATCCGCGGCGTCTTGTCATTGCCTGGGCTGCTGCCGGCTGGTGCTTCTCGACGACTTGGATCGTCACTTGCCGACGACGCGTTGGAATGCTTGAGATCTTTGGACACCAGCCCTCCGTCTTGACGGTAGGAAGTGTGTGAAAGAGCAGGCTTGAGCCCGCAATTAATTCAGGTTGGAAATGCTGATAAGAGTGTAAGGAAAAGAGAAACGGGGGAATCTCTTTACCGTTTGGCTTTGCATAAACCTCAAATTGAAAGCTTGCGTGAGAGGAGCATCCGCATAGAAGCTCCGAGCACGGGCTTCATTAACCGGGGTAACGGCCAAAGTCTAAACCTGCTCCTAATTAGTAGTCAACACAAAATCTCTTGACAGATTTTTCGAGCAGGAGCCCTTCGAGGTCTGACGAACCACGCGGTAGTACGTTTGAAACGATTCGTGATGCTCAACCGAGCTAAGACGCGCGTTCGGCTGCGGCAGCACGGTGACCGGCACGCGGGTATCCGAGAGCCGCTTTCCGAGAGCTCGCGCAAGTCCCTTTCCGACGCAAACAATGTGAGCGGGATTCGCGGCTTCCACGACGCGGCTAACGTGATGATCCCAGCCAACCTGAGACAAGCCTCCAAGGTTGTAGGATCTGTCTTTGGCCGGCCTGGCAAATAGAGCGCCGCTAAGCTGGCATCGAGCAACCAGACGCCCAGATCTTGGAGGGTGTTTAGCAACCTGATCTTGTTTGCGATCCGCTGCGCCGGGGACGTCGATGCCTGAATCGGGGCGAAATCGCTGTTGGCTGTGATGGGATTGGCGCAGCTGTAGAAGATCTTCCAGAACTGCGGCGTGCCGGTGTTCGCCGGAGATTCGATCGATTGATTCAGAAGGCGGTTCTCGCCATAGCCAAGACAATACACAAGCCGAACAAACCCACGGGGCAGGCCAGCCGGCGCTGAAGGGCGGAAAGTGAAATAGTCCGAGTCAGTTCATCTGGCGTGGTGTACACATGCGATTCCGCCAAGAGCACGACCTTGACACGTTCTGGACGCCAGTATTGTCGGTGTTCCTCAGCCCTTCGCAAGACATCGACGGATTCAGCGCCGACACCAAGCAGCGCACCCAGACGACTGTGACACTCCAAGACGGTATCCATCACGCTCGCATGTTCGATCTGCTGTCGAACCGTTGAGTTGACGCGGCCGCGCGGTAGCGCCAACTGTGAATTAAAAAAGCATCTTAAGAAACACGCTCCCGCGGCTCGCGTCCAACGAAGTTGGGCGGCGGATTTCGTTGAGACGACCGGCTACGGCTGCTTCTCTACTTCTTCGATTACGCTTCTTAGCTGTTCCTTTTTTCTCTCACTGGTGGAGGTTTCCACCAATTTACGCAATGCGGTAAGATGAGCCGTTTTCAATGCCTGTGCGAAGGTTGTTTCAATATCAGGCTTAACTCCCGTTCCTTCCCAATTCGTACCGGTTACGGGATTAATGGCACGACCCGTCGGAACGAAAACCTGAAAATGTTCATTAACGCGAAACTCCTTTCCAGGATTCGCTCCACCCGCACTTACCTCGCCGACAACAGTGACTCGTTTTTGGGCCTGAAGACTGTAGGCGAAACTTTCCGGAGCGGAGAGGGTGCGTTTGCCAATCAGAACATACACAGGTTTCCCAACATAACGTCTGCCGGGTACATAGGGCAAAGTCCAAAACTGTTCGGTGCGATTGCCTTGTCTCCAGTAAATAGAATGATAATGAACAGGGGTTTCGCTGAAGAAGTAGCTAATGATCAGCTGGGCAGTGCCCGGCACGCCGCCACCGTTGTAGCGTAGATCAATGATGAGGGCATCGGTGTTAGCAAGAAAGTGCATCGCGGCAATTGCAGTCTCAGCACCGAGTTCGGCAGTGACGAACCCGTCCAGTTCCATGTAACCGATGTTTCCGTTCAGACGCTCGACCTTTTCAAATCCGAAATTTACCGAACTTGCCATACGCCGGAATCTCTCGCGGTCCTCGGGCGAAGGCTCGTTTTGATCTGAACCTATCGGTATCGGGTCATAACTAAAACCCACTCCCAAATGCTTATCTTTTGCGATCTCAGCCAAATGCGCCGTCAGTGTTTGAGCCAGGAGCACACTGCTATTGATTTTGTCATACTCTCCTTTCTGCATTCGCGCGCGAATTGATTGTTCCATTCGCGCCGCAATCTCCGGCAAAACATATGATTCGTTAAGCCTGCTGAGAACCGCTTCGATTACCTGTGTGCGCGTTGCAGCATTGATAGGAAGGTCAGTTTGCCCGGCTTGTGGTTGCGCAATGGAAATTTCTGAAAGCGACAAAACAATCCACAGCACAGTTACAAGCATAGTGATCTTAGACTTAACGTTCATTCTATGCGATCCGTTTTGAAACTGTTCAGAGTTAATGCGGCTTCATGTGCACGTCTCAACCGGTCCAAACACTATGTCGTACGGTAGCCGCCCAACATGGAGTTGACGCGGGCGAGCGCGCCCACGAACGTTTACAATCAACAATGCTAGTTGCGAAGGAAGCTATCGAGCCTCGCGTTCAACGATTTTGTTCGGAGGCCCGAGGACGAGGCCTCATCTTAGTTTGCTCGCCTGGCCTCGCGCTGGAAGACGCGGAGAACCTGCCCCGGCCGCGTCCTAAACTCGGTCGGCCTCTCCAATCCGGGGTACGCGGCGCAAAAGATCAGTCGGTCCTCCTCAATGGCTGCACTCCGACTTTATTTGGTTTCCTAATAACAGAGAAGTTTCAAGTTTCCACGACCGCGCCCTGGGCTGCTGGCATTACTGGCATGATGTTGAAGTAGGACCGGCCCCATGCACCGCCGCCAGCGTCAGACACGCCGCGGCAGTCATTGAATAGGCAACGGTCAGCCAACGCATTGGCTACTCCAGAGTCTTAGTTTGGGACCCCGGTACGAGTCTTCATGAGGCCTGGCAGAGATAAAGCCGCACGACATGTTGTCGTGGTTGTATCGCGGCAACCACTTTCTGGTAACTGGCGTTTTGGACCACGACTTGTATTTTCCTTGCCGGGGCGTTAAGTACCGAATTGGCCGCATAGCTAGTGCCGTCGTTGAGCGTGGCAAAGGTGACGGTCAGGGTTACCACGTCACTCGGTGAATCGAGGTAAGAATTCACATCGATTTTTTGAATTGAGAGATCTCCCGTATTGAGGGTGATACTCAACGTGTCGCCCGGTTTCACAAAGTCGCGAAAATCCATCCGGAGTGATCCTTGCCCTGGAGTTGACTTGATTTTGCCGGAATCTTTGGCAGCCTGGATTCGCTCAGAGTCAGGTGGCACATACTCATGAATCAGGGCCGCGGCCTGTTTCATGTAATCGGTCATCTCCTCTTTTTTCTTCGCAATCATTCTGCCCCGTATGCCGCGTTTCGATTCTTGTTCAGCCGGCGCGCTGATTTGTTGCTTTTGGACCTTGCCATCGGGTCCATAGAAGCACTGCTTCAGCACTTGGGATTTCTCGTCGCCCTTTACGCTGACGGTGGTTGTCTCTACCCATCGGTACTGCGCCAGTCTTTTTTGGTTTTGCGCTAACGACTGCTTAAAAGCAGCTACCTGGTCCTGCTGGGCTGAAAACCCATTACTCAACGGAAGCACCAGGACTGCGGTCAGAAAGAATGCGGACCAAAGGCGAATGGTTAACTTGCCTTTCATAATTGATCCTTTCCTCGAGGATTTCACCTTTTCTGTCGGTGGCGCCTCCTAGGTTACCACCCAACGCTGTCGAACGTTGCCTTTCGGCTGCCAACCCTCTGCAACCATTAGTATTTGAACTAGAGCTAGGCCAATCCCGCAGCCGCTCCGAGCGATACATCACGGCATTGCCTCGGTCGGAGTTCACACTGGACCACCAACAATAATTCACGACCGACGTTTATTGAACGACCGGCAACACTACAGAGCTGGCGTTCGCACCGCCGAACCAGATACTCTGCGTCGCCTTTTTATAGTCATTCTTCTTCGCGTACATAATATTCTCGACGTACGTTTGCGGGTTGCGGTCGTACAACGGGAAGAGCGTCGATTGTACCTGGACCATGATTCGATGGCCCGGCCGAAATACGTGGTCCACGTCGGGCAGTTTCCATGTGTAGCGCTCCACTTTGCCTGGTTCGAGTGGCGAGGGCTTCGCAAAGCTTTTCAGGTAGCGGCCACGGAAGATCTCAATACCGATCGCCAATTCATACCCGGCCATCGACGGCTTCGCCCCTTGCGAGGCGGCTTCTGGAACGTCGTTCGGATAGACGTCGATGAGTTTAACCACCCAGTCGCTATCAGTACCCGTCGTGGATGCAAACAACTCCACTTCGGGTGCACCCATGATGTGAACTCCCTTTTCGAGCGGCCCACTGGTCCAGACGGCGACATCGGGTCGCCCCGTTACGAAACGCTGGTCCTTTACGAGCCAGGGCTTCCACTGCATCGGATCGCCCATATCGATCGGGCGCGGGATGAAGGGAACCGGCTTGGCTGGATCGCTGATGTATTCTTCATGCCCCGAGGTGGGTTTGTTAAACGTGGCCACGCCGTCTGCCGCCAAATAGATCGACTTCGCAGTACCCATAGGCCAGCGTTGCGACACGTTCCACTGATTCACCCCGGTCGCATAGGTTAGCACCGGGGGCGTCCTGGGGTCAGGGCCGCCCTTCAGCCAATGATCGAAGAACGGCTTCGCGTACTTCACGCGCCATTCGAGCGCCGTGTCTCCCGTGAAGGTGATCGCGCCGAGGTCGTAGCCATAGTGGTTAAAGCCCGAGTGTCGGCACGGGCCAATCACGAGCGACACCCGGTCGTTGTTCTTGTCCTTTGGTTCGATCGCACGATAGACGGCGGGGGCACCGTAGCTGTCTTCCTGGTCCCATTGCCCGACCACGAGCAT
>Ga0105243_10000724_pt1 | contig 31687 bp, 32 predicted proteins | sample KBSM34metaG_FD_81525 | JGI IMG/M metagenome (GOLD analysis project Ga0105243, IMG submission 81525) | Miscanthus rhizosphere microbial communities from Kellogg Biological Station, Michigan, USA - KBS M3-4 metaG | ecosystem: Host-associated > Plants > Roots > Rhizosphere > Soil | place... | reverse complement strand
CTGATGGCGGGCCAGATCCTGGTCCCCGTCGACGGCGCCATCGCCGTGCACGACCTGTCGACAGGAGCCGAGGTGCGCCGGATCGCCGTGGACCGCGCGGGCGAGCAGTCACCGATCACCAGCGCGGTGGTCGGCACGGTGCTGCTCGAGCAGCGCGGGGACGACCTCGTCGCCCTGCGCTGAGGAGTCAGGCCGTGGGGCTGAAGGTCACCAGGTCCGCGCCGGTGTCCCAGTGCGCAACCAGTTGCTCGGCCAGCTCCCGGTAGGCGAGGGCGCCCTTGTTGCGCCTGCCCGCGAGGACCGTCGCCCCCGAGGCCGAGGCCTCCGCGAACCGCACCGTGCGCGGGATCGGCGGCGCCAGCACGGGCATCTCGTAGCGATCGGCCACGTCGGAGATCACGTCACGACTGTGCGTCGTGCGGGCGTCGTAGAGCGTCGGCAGCGCGCCGAGCAGGCGCAGGTCGGGGTTGGTGATCTGCTGCACCTCGCCGACGGTGCGGAGCAACTGTCCGACGCCGCGGTGCGCCAGCGTCTCGCACTGCAACGGCACGAGCACCGAGTCGGCCGCGGTCAGCCCGTTGAGGGTCAGGACGCCCAGCGACGGCGGGCAGTCGATCAGCACGATGTCGTAGTCGTTGTCCAACGTCGCCAGCGCGCGCTTGAGCGCGAACTCCCGGCCAGGCCGCATCAGCAGCATCGCCTCAGCGCCCGCGAGGTCGATGGTCGCCGGCACCAGCGAGATGCCCTCCTCGGTGTCGAGGATCACCTCGCGCAGCGTCGCCTCGCCGGTGAGCACCTCGTGCACCGACGATTCGACCCGATCCGGGTTGTGTCCCAACGAGAACGTCAGGCAGCCCTGAGGGTCCAGATCCACCACGAGCACCTTGCGCCCGAGACCCGCGAGCGCGGCCCCAAGCGAGGCAACCGTCGTGGTCTTGGCGACCCCACCCTTTTGATTCGCCACAGCGAGCACAGTTGTCACGGGGTGATCTTTGCGCACTTCGTCGGATGTGGCGAGCGGTCGGGCTCAGATCGTCCTGGCATCATGGCGGCATGAGCACCGCACGCCCCCGCATCGCCCTGGTCAGACACGGCGCAACGGAGTGGGCACTGAACGGCAGGCACACCGGCAGCACCGACATCCCGCTCACCGCGGCGGGAGAGGAGCAGGCACGGGAGGCCGGGCACCGGATCGCCCGGCTGGGGCTGCGGGACCCGCTGGTCCTGACCAGCCCGCGCAGCCGGGCCACCAGGACCGCGGATCTGGCCGGACTCGAAAGGGCCACCGCCTGGGACGCGCTGGCGGAGTGGGACTACGGCCGGTACGAGGGCCTGACCACCCCCGAGATCCGCGAGAGCGTGCCGGGCTGGACCGTCTGGTCGCACCCGTGCCCGGGCGGGGAGAGCGCCGAGTCCGTGGCGGCCCGCGCCGATATGGTGCTGTCCACGGCGCTGTCCCAGCTCGAGGAACGCGACGTGATCCTCGTCGGGCATGCACACTTCTCCCGCGCCCTGTTGGCCCGGTGGGCCGAGCTCCCGGTCACCGAGGGCAGGCGGTTCGCGATGGACCCGGCGGCGATCTCCGTGCTCGGCTTCGATCACGGTGTTCAGCAGATCAATTCACACAACGTCACCTGTTGACGCGATTCGAGAGAGAGCAATCATGATCCGGCGGGCCACCCCCGACGACGCCGCTGCCATCACCGGCCTGATCTACGACCTGGCCGACTACGAGAAGGCCAGGCACGAGTGCACCGTGACCGTCGAGCAGATCACCACCGCCCTGTTCGGCGAGAACCCGTCCGCCTTCTGCCACGTGGCCGAGGAGGCGGGAGACGTCATCGGATTGGCGCTGTGGTTCCGCAACTTCTCCACCTGGGACGGCGTCCACGGGATCTACCTGGAGGACCTCTTCGTCCTGCCCGAGCGGCGCGGCGCCGGCCACGGGAAAGCCCTGCTGGCCGCACTGGCCAAGGAATGCGCCGACAACGACTACAGCAGGCTCAGCTGGTCGGTACTGAATTGGAACGCCCCGTCGATCGCGTTCTACGAGTCGCTCGGTGCGACCGCCCAGGACGAGTGGACCACCTACCGCCTGTCCGGCGACGCCCTCGGCAGCCTCGCCGAGCAGGCGTAGCGGCTAGGAGGCCTCGTCGCCGTACTCGTCGGCCATCCACCGCGACGAGGGACTGCTGAAGAGCAACACCAGCGCGGCGACCGCGACCACCGCGAGCAACACCCCGTACGCCGGCTGGTGCGAGTCGGTCAGCAGCGACCAGGACACCGGGAGCAGCAACAGCTGGGCGACGACGGCGATCGTGCGACCCCATCGCCTGCCCGTGATCAGCGCGATGCCCGCGGCCAGGACCGCGCCACCGAGGATCGCAAACCACGCCGCGGTGCCGTATCCGCTGGTCGCGGTCTGATCGTGGCCGAGGAGGCCGCGGATCACGAGCACGATCGCGATGCCGACCGCGACGGTGCCCTGCAGGGTCACCAGCATTCCGGCCCAACGGACCGTGGCGGGCGGGCTGGGGCGTGTGGGCTGTTCTGGCACCGCGCCAGCCTATAGAACGCGAAGCTCCCCGCTAGGGTGGTGTCCTGTGCGCGCGCTGCTGATCGTCAACCCGAATGCCACCTCGACGACCCCCGCGGCGCGTGATCTGCTCGCGCACGCCGTGTCGAGCCGAGTCCAGGTGCGGGTCGCGCACACCACCCACCGCGGTCACGCGGGCGAGCTCGCCCGGCGCGCTGCCCTCGAGGGCATCGGCCTGATCGTCGTGCACGGCGGCGACGGAACCGTGAACGAGGTCATCAACGGGCTGCTCGGCGCGCCCCGGCCGGATTCCATGAGCGAGGTCCCGATCGGACCCATCCCGCTCATCGCGGTGGTCCCCGGCGGCTCGGCCAACGTGTTCGCCCGCTCGCTCGGTATCAGCGCGGATCCCGTGGCGGCGACCAATCAGCTCATCGAGCTACTCGCCCTGCGTCAGAACAGGCGGATCGGACTCGCCCATTGCGACAACCGCTGGTTCACCTTCAATGCCGGCATGGGCCTCGACGCCCAGGTGTGCGAGGCGATCGATGCGAGCCGCGGCAACGGCCACCCGGCGACGCCGTCGCGCTACGTCCGGAGCGCGGTCCGCGCCTTCTTCCGCAATCGGGGCACCGAACCGACACTGACCGTCCAGGTACCCGGCCACGACCCCGTCGAGGGCGTGCACTACGCCTTCGTGTCGAACTCCAGCCCGTGGACGTACCTGAACGACCGTCCCGTCCGGATCAACCCCGAGACCACGTTCAGCACCGGCCTCGGCGTCTTCGCGATGCGGACGATGAGCGTCCCCAAGACACTGAAGTTGGTCCGGCAACTCCTCACGCCCGGCGCACAACCCAAGGCGCGCAACCTCTTTCGGGTCGACGACGTACCGACGATCCTGATCCGCTCGAGCACACCGATCGCCCTGCAAATGGACGGCGACTACATCGGCATGCGCACCGAGGTCGAGTTCGTCTCGGTCCCCGACGCGATCTCGGTCGTGGCGCCCAGCGGCGTCTGACGACTCGGCCCATCCCTCTGTCGCCACACTGCGCGATCGTCCCCAACATGAGAAAATGCCAAGAAATCTTACGGGACTAGTGCAATCTCGCCGCAACCGGGGTAGAAAGTAGCCCAGACCACATAGGGCAACCTAACAGAGTGAGTTACCCCACGAAGCGGTCTGATTCCATTGACATCCCGCTAGTTCGTGAAAGCATTCACAAGCAACAGCGCGGAAACATTTCACACAATGCGCATGAACTCAGCGATACGAAATGGTGCAGAACGCACCCGGTTAAGGAGCAGAAGGATGGACTGGCGCCACAACGCAATTTGTCGGGATGAAGACCCGGAATTGTTCTTTCCCGTGGGCAACAGCGGTCCGGCCATCGCCCAGATCGCAGACGCCAAGCTGGTGTGCAACCGGTGCCCCGTCACCGCCGATTGCCTGTCCTGGGCACTCGAGTCCGGCCAGGATGCAGGCGTCTGGGGCGGCATGAGCGAGGACGAGCGCCGCGCCCTCAAGCGTCGCAACGCGCGCACCCGCGCCCGCACCACGGTCTAGCAACACAGCACCGTACGAACGGGCCCGGCACCATGATGGTGCCGGGCCTCAGTCGTTTCTGGGGGTCGACCGTTTCTGGGGGCGGATCCGCGACTACACGCGGTTCGCGCGGCGCCCGAGCGGCACCCGCAGAGCGGCGTCGGTTCCGCCGCCTTCCGCGGGATGCAGCCCGAGCGAACCGCCCAACTCGGCGGATACCAGGGTCCGGACGATCTGCAGGCCGAGTCGATCGGACCGCTCCAGGCTGAAGCCGGGCGGCAGGCCGTTGCCGTCGTCGTGGATCACCACGTCCAGCCAGCGCGCGGACCGCTCCGCGCGCAGCGTCACGGTGCCGGGCTCTCCCGGCTCGAAGGCGTGCTCGATCGCGTTCTGCACCAGCTCGGTCAGCACCATGACCAGCGGGGTGGCCCGTTCGGCCGGGAAGACACCCAGGCTCCCCTCGCGACGGATCTGGACCGCGCTGCCCACCATGGCGACGTCGGCCATGATCGGCACAAGGCGATCGACCACCTCGTCGAGGTTGACCTCCTCGTCCACCGACATGGACAGGGTGTCGTGGACGAGCGCGATCGAGGTCACCCGGCGCACCGATTCGCTCAGCGCCTGACGCGCCTCGTCGTTGTTGGTGCGCCTGGCCTGCAGCCGCAGCAGCGCGGCGACGGTCTGCAGGTTGTTTTTCACCCGGTGGTGGATCTCCCGGATGGTCGCGTCCTTGCTCAGCAGCGCGCGGTCGCGGCGCTTGACCTCCGTGACATCGCGGATCAGCACCGCCGCGCCCGCGGGCTGGCCGCCCGGCCGCAGCACCAGGGTGCGCAACAGCACCGTGGCCCCGCGCGCCTCAACCTCCATCCGCTTGCCCGCCTTGCCCGCGAGCGCGGCCCTGATGTCGTTCGCCACGTCCTGGGAGTCGAACGGGTCGGTGACCAGCGTCCTGGTCACCGAGGCCAGGTCGCTGCCCGTCAGGGTCGTGGTCGTCAGACCCATCCGGTGGTAAGCCGAGAGCGCGTTCGGGCTGGCGTAGACGACGGTCCCGTCGGAGTCGAGCCGGATGAAGCCGTCGCCCGCGCGCGGGCTGGAGAGGATCTCGCTGTGTTCTTCCGGCGTCGGGAAGGTGCCCTCGCTGATCATCTGACACAGATCCGCGGCGCAGTCGAGGTACGCGACCTCGAGCGGGCTGGACTGCCGATGCTGGGTGGGGTTGGTGTCGCGGCTGAGGACGGCGATCACGTCCCCCGCGCAGCGGACGGGGATCGCCTCGCGGCGTACCGGCGTCCCCTCGCCGGGCGGGCCGTCCTTAACCCGCACGATCCGCCACTCCGTCAGCGCCTGGCGTACGTGCGGGTGCTCGGCGTCCGAGACCACGGTGCCGACGGCGTCCTCGGCGAACGCGGTGGGGGCGGTGGTCGGACGGCACTGCGCGACGCAGACCACTTCACCGTGGCCGGCGACCTCCGGGTTGCCGCTGTCCGCGCCCACCCACAGCAATACGTCGGCGAACGACAGGTCGGCGAGCAGCTGCCACTCCCCGACCACCCGCTGCAGGTGGTCGACCGCGCTGCCCGGCAGGTCGGTGTGTTCGGCGAGCAGGTCGCTGAGGGTGGACATCGATCAGGGTGTGGCGGTCAGGAGATGACGGCGATGAGGTCGCCCTGCTGGATGACGTCGCCGACCGTGACATCCACCGAGGTCACGCGGCCGTTCACCTCGGCGATCACCGGGATCTCCATCTTCATCGACTCCAGGATCACGAGGGTGTCACCCTCCTTCACCTCGTCACCTTCGGCGACAACCACCTGGAAGACGGTGGAAACCATCTCGGCACGCACGTCTTCTGCCATCGAGCACCTCGCTTCTCTAGACCTGCCAATGGAAGTACAGCCAACCACACGTGGAAGAATGTCCCGGAGCGAGATCAGAGGGAAGGAGACAACCATGGGTAAGCGTGGTCGCAAGAAGCGCAGCCGCAAGGGCAACAAGGCCTACCACGGCAAGCGTCCAAACAGCTGACGCGCCGTAGGCGAAGCCTCACGAGGGCCGGGACACACTGTGTCCCGGCCCTCGTTGCGTCCAGCGGCACCGAGGCCAAACCTCCGAAATATCGTTATACACAACAGTTTTCGCATTCTCCGACGGAGCTGAGTGGCTGTCCATACGATGACCGCACGCGGCCGGGGCACGCTCTGCGTACTCCCCCCAACGCGACCTGACATCGCCTGAGATCGGAGATCCGTGTCCCGCCCCACCACCATCACCCGGCGCGTCGCGACCATCGTCGCCACCACAGCCCTGGTCGTATCCGGTCTGGTCGCCGGCGTCGGCACCGCAGGCGCCATCGGCTCCTCGGACCTCGGCATCGGCTTGCCCAACCACCCCGAGCTGATCCCCACCGCAATACGCACCGCGGAGAACGTATCGGTCACCCGGGAGGTCATCGGCCCCAACGCCGGCTATGCGGGCGACAAGATCACCTTCAGGACCACGATCTCCGCTACGGCGGGGCCGGCACGGCAGGTCACCAGAATCATCGACCGCGCACAGCTCATGTTCTACGTCCCGAACACGGCGAAACTCACTTACACCAGCGCGAACGGCACCCGCACCACCGAGGCGGTCACACCGACCTACGTCAAGGCGACACATGACGGCCTCAACCTGACCGATCAGGGGGGAATGGAAGTATCGAGCGCTGGGTGGCCGATCTCCGTCGAATCCGGCGCCACCGTGGTCTTCGAGATCACCTACCAGTGGATCGATTTCCGAGGCAGGCCCTCCATGGAGGATGGCGTGGCCTACACCGGTGTGGGAATCGACGTCACCGGGCTGGACACGCTGGACTGGCCCAAGATGACCACGTCCTTCGGCAGTCTCCACAAGGGCGGCCCCTTCGGGAGCTGACCTCACCGAATCGATCGACGACGAGGGCCGCCCGGGAACTCCCGGGCGGCCCTCGTCGCGCGTATGCCTACTGTCCGGGGTCGACCCGCGTGATGATCGTCGTGCTGCGCAGCTGGATCTTGAGCCGCTCCCGCAGCCCGTCCGGCGCGTGCTCGCCGCCGCACTTGCGGTTCACCAGGGACTTGACCTTCTCCTCGATGCCATAGGCCTCGAAGCAGGATCCGCAGTCCTCCATGTGCCGCTTCAGCCGGGCGCGCGTCGTCTCGTCGCACTCGTTGTCGAGCATCAGCCACACGTCCGCGATCACCGCGGAGCAGTCCAACCGCTCGAACTCGTCCTGCTCGCTCACCGGGTCGCCTCCTGCTCCTGCGCCGCCGCCGACGCCGCGGCGCCGCTCCGGTTGAATCCACGTTCTCGTGCCACGTCGGCCAGCAGCCCACGCAGCTGCTTGCGCCCGCGATGCAGGCGGGACATCACGGTACCGATGGGCGTGCCCATGATCTCCGCGATCTCCTTGTAGGGGAAGCCCTCGACGTCGGCGTAGTACACCGCCATCCGGAACTCCTCGGGCAGCTCCTGCAGGGCCGCCTTGATGTCGTCGTCGGGCAGGGCGTCGAGCGCCTCCACCTCCGCGGACCGCAGGCCCTGCGAGGTGTGCTCGGCGGTGGCCGCGAGCTGCCAGTCGGTGATCTCGTCCGTCGGGTACTGCGCAGGCTGACGCTGCTTCTTGCGGTACGAGTTGATGTAGGTGTTGGTCAGGATCCGGTACATCCAGGCCTTGAGGTTCGTGCCCTCCTTGAAGGAGCGGAACGCCGAATAGGCCTTGATGTAGGTCTCCTGGACCAGGTCCTCCGCGTCGGCCGGGTTGCGGGTCATCCGCAGCGCCGCGCCGTAGAGCTGATCCAGCAGCGGCAGCGCATCGCGCTCGAACCGCGCGGTCAGATCGCCGCCCGACTCGTCCTGCGGTGGCTGATCGTTCTCGGGCCGGTCGTCAGGCACGCTGATCCCTTCGCTCGCCATAGGGATCAAGGCTACCGCTACCCGGTCGAGGGGACTGCGGTCAGCGGGGCGCTCGAGGCACTGCACCGACACCTACGACTCCTTTCGAGAGGGACCAACGTGCTGGGTGTAACGCCGGTCCACAGCGTTGTGTTCCCGGCTCACTAGAGTCGGCGCCATGGCCGGTACCTCGACCCCCGCGACCCAGGCGCTCTCCAAGGGCAAGATCGCGCACCGCGTGCACAGCTACGAGCACGACTCCGCCAACGCCTCCTACGGGGCAGAGGCGGTGGACGCACTGGCCGGGCAGCTCGGACTCGAGCCGGCGCAGATCCTCAAGACCCTGGTGATCAAGACCTCGGACGGCAAGCTGGCGGTCGCCGTGCTCCCGGTCCCCGAGAAGCTCTCCCTCAAGGCCGCGGCTGCCGCACTGGGGTCGAGCAAGGCGGTCATGGCCGAGCAGGCCGAGGCGCAGCGGTCCACCGGCTACGTGCTCGGCGGCATCTCCCCGCTCGGTCAGCGCAAGCGGCTGCCGACCGTGATCGACGCCTCCGCCGCGAACTGGGACCGGGTGCTGTGCAGCGCGGGCAGGCGCGGGCTGGAGATAGACCTGGACCCGGCCGACCTGGTCCGGCTGACCGGTGCGGTGCTCGCCCCGATCACCGCGGGCTGACCAGAAATACTCGGGCCCCGGCGACGGTTGCACCACGAGGCGCTCATCCCGCCGACGACAGTCATCTCCCGAACAAAGGCGGCACCACCGTGACGGTTCCACTCTCCATCCTCGATCTGGCGCACATCGGCGAGGGCGAGAGCGCAGGCGACAGTTTCCGGTCGAGCGTGGAGATGGCGCAGCGCGCCGAGCAGTGGGGCTACCGGCGGATCTGGTACGCCGAGCACCACAACATGCCGTCCATCGCCTCCTCGGCCACCAGCGTGCTGATCGCTCACATCGCGGCGCACACGCAGCGGATCCGCCTCGGCGCAGGCGGCATCATGCTGCCCAACCACGCGCCGCTGACCATCGCCGAACAGTTCGGCACCCTCGCCGAACTGCACCCCGGCCGGATCGACCTCGGGCTCGGCCGCGCACCGGGCAGCGACCAGAAGACCATGCGGGCGCTGCGCCGCGACCCCGCGTCCGCGGAGTCGTTCCCGCAGGACGTGCTGGAGCTGCAGGGCTACCTGACCGGTCCGTCGCGGATCCCGGGGATCGAGGCGACGCCGGGCAAGGGCACGAACGTGCCGCTGTACGTCCTCGGGTCGTCCCTGTTCGGCGCCAAACTCGCCGCCGCGCTTGGACTTCCGTATGCATTCGCATCGCATTTCGCCCCCAACGCGCTGCTCGACGCCCTCGCGATCTACCGCCGCGAGTTCCGCCCCTCGGCCCAGCTCTCCGAGCCCTACGCGATCGCCGCCGTCAACGTCATCGCGGCGGACACCCAGGACGAGGCGGACCGGCTGTTCCTCGAGACCAAGCGCAAGCGGGTCGGGCTGTTCGTCGGTCGGGGACGGACCTTCACCCCCGACGAGGCGGACATGATCCTCGAATCCCCCGCCGGCCAACAGGTGCTGCAGATGGTGCGGTACTCGGCCGTCGGGACGCCCACCGTGGTGCGTGAATACCTGGACCGATTCGGTGAGGAGACCGCCGCCGACGAACTGATGGTCGTCTCCTCGGCGACCGACCGCGCGGCCTGGCTGCGCTCGCTCGAGCTGGTGGCCGAGGTCAGCGACCTGTCCTCACAGCAGGGTGATCTGCTCGCCGACCGCTGACCCCGGCGCCCCGACCGGCGCGATCAGCTCCGGACCGTCGTTCCTGACGCTGTTCACCCGATCCGACACCCGCCGGATCTCGATGCCCGCCGCGACCGCCTCGTCGATCGGGTCCAACAGGTCGTCGGGTGCGTCCGCGTCCGGGTCGAGCCAGCTCTGCCACCGATCGGGCGTGAGGATCAGCGGCATCCGGTCGTGGATCGACTGCAGCGAGCCGACGGAGTCCGTGGTCAGGATCGTGACGCTGAGCAGTGGTGGGCCGTCGGCGTCCCGGTCCCGCCACACCGACCAGAGGCCGGCCGCGTACATCCGGGAGCCGTCGGTCGGGGTCATGAAGTACGGCACCTTCACGGCCTTGCCCTTCGCCGCCGGTTCCGTCAGCCACTCGTACCAGCCGTCCATCGGCACCAGGGCGCGCTTGGTCTTCAGCGCCGTGCGGAAGGAGGGCTTGGTTGCGGCGGTGTCCGCGCGGGCGTTGAACAGCGGCGCGCCCTTCGCAGGACGGCTGACATTGCCCGAGGCTTCGCCCGAGGAGCTCGGTGCCGCCGCCTTGGTCCATGGCGGGATGAGACCCCACCGCATCCGCCGGATACGACGGGTCGGAGTGTCGTCCGGGTGCTCGTGCGAGTGCCTGCTCACCACGGCGAGCACCGGGTCGGTCGGTGCCACGTTGTAGCTCTCGGCCGGCTCGCGCGCACCCCCGGGACCGGACGTCTCGTCGATCGCATCCAACTCGACCGCGAGCAGCGCCGGGTCGACCGTCGTCGCATATCTGCCGCACATACGACCATTGTGTCTCGCACCGCCGACACTCTGGGAAGATGGTGCACGTGAGTCTGTGGAGAGCACCCGTCGCCGCATCGCCCGTGCATGCGTCCGTGACCCTGCCCGGGTCCAAGTCGATCACCAACAGGGCGCTGATCCTGGCCGCGCTCGCCTCCGGTCCGTCGACGATCACCGGCGCGCTGCGCAGCCGCGACACCGACCTGATGATCGACGCCCTGCGCGCCCTCGGCGTGCGGATCGACGACGGCGACGAGCCCACCACCCTGCGCGTGACCCCCGGGCCCCTTGGCTCCGCCGCCGTCGACTGCGGCCTGGCGGGCACCGTGATGCGGTTCCTGCCGCCGCTCGCAGCGCTGTCCGACGGCACCGTCGAGTTCGACGGCGACGAGCAGGCCCGCACCCGGCCCCTGAACACCATCCTCGACGCGCTGCGCGGTCTCGGCGTCGACATCGACGGCGACGGCCTGCCCTTCACCGTGAACGGGCACGGCAAGGTCTCGGGGGGCGTCGTGACCATCGATGCCTCGGGTTCGTCCCAGTTCGTCTCCGGGCTCCTGCTCTCCGCCGCGCGCTTCGACGACGGCATCACCGTGCGCCACGAGGGCCGTTCGGTGCCCTCGATGCCGCACATCGACATGACCGTGGAGATGCTCCGGGAGGCGGGGGTTCTGGTCCAGACCCCCCGCGACGGCGGCGACGCCGACACCTGGCGCGTGTCCCCCGGGCCCGTCGACGCGGTCGACTGGGTGATCGAGCCCGACCTGTCCAATGCCACCGCGTTTCTCGCCGCGGCCGCGGTGACCGGCGGCTCGGTCAGCGTGCCGCTGTGGCCGGACCGCACCACGCAGCCGGGCGACGCCATCCGCGGCATCCTCACCGAGATGGGCGCCGAAGTGTCGCTGGCGAATTCGACGCTGACCGTGCGCGGGCCGCGTAGCCTTCGTGGCATCGACGTTGACCTGCACGACATCGGCGAACTCACCCCCACCGTCGCGGCCCTGGCCGCCCTGGCGGACGGGCCGTCAACGCTGCGCGGGATCGCCCACCTGCGCGGTCACGAGACCGACCGCCTCGCCGCCCTGCGGACCGAGATCAACAGTCTCGGCGGTGCCGTCACCGAGACCGAGGACGGGCTGCACATCGAGCCGCGCCCGCTGCACGGGGGCGCGTGGCACTCCTACGCCGACCACCGGATGGCTACCGCGGGAGCGATCCTGGGCCTGGTGGCGCCGGGCGTGGAGATCGAGGACATCGGCACCACGGCCAAGACCCTGCCCGGATTCGAGAACCTGTGGGCGACGATGTTGAACCAAAGCAGCGCCGACCAGACCGGAGCGCCCTCCTGACTGCGCGCCGGTACGACGAGTCCGATGTCCGGGTCCGCCCGGGCAAGGGTTCGCGTCCGCGCACCAAGACCAGGCCGGAACACAAGGGCGCCGAGACGGCGATGGTCGTCTCCGTCGATCGCGGGCGATGGGGTTGCGTCCTCGGCGACGATCCGGACCGCCTGGTGGTCGCCATGCGCGCTCGCGAGCTCGGCCGGACGCCCATCGTGGTTGGCGACCAGGTGGGCGTGGTCGGCGACGTCTCCGGCCGCACCGACACGCTGGCCCGCATCGTGCGCGTCGAGGAGCGCTCGACGGTGTTGCGGCGGACGGCCGACGACACCGATCCGTTCGAGCGGATCGTGGTGGCCAACGCCTCCCAGCTGCTGATCGTGGTCGCCCTGGCTGACCCGCCGCCCCGCACCGGATTCGTCGAGCGGGCTCTCGTCGCCGCCTACGTCGGTGGGCTGGCGCCGATCCTCTGCCTGACCAAGGGCGATCTGGCCGACCACGCGGAGTTCGCCGCCGCCTTCGCCGATCTGGACGTGCCGGTGATCCTCGCCGGCCAGGACGATCCGCTCGGACCGGTCAAGGACGCGCTCGCCGGAAAGGTCACCGCACTGATCGGCCACTCGGGCGTCGGGAAGTCGACCCTCGTCAATCGCCTTGTGCCCGATGCCGATCGGGCCACCGGCGTGGTCTCCGGCGTCGGCAAGGGTCGGCACACCTCGACCCAGTCGGTGGCCCTGCCGCTGCCCGATGCCACGGGGAGCGGACGCTCCGGTGGCTGGGTGGTCGACACGCCAGGAATCCGCTCGTTCGGCCTGGCACACATCTCGCCCGACGACGTGCTCGGCGCGTTCACCGACCTGGCGGCAGCCATCGAGGACTGCCCGCGCGGCTGCAGCCACCTGGGCCCGCCCGCCGACCCCGAGTGCGCGCTGGACCGCCTCGAGGGCGAGGCCGCCCGCCGGGTCGCCGCCGTGCGATTGCTGCTGGTTGCGCTCAATTCCAACGAGGCCTGGTAACGGTTTCGTCACCGGACAAGGTCACGGTCGGGTCAACTCCCCCGTGAAATCCCATGTTTGTAGTAATCGTGTTTTTACACTGTTTGGGCTCGACCTGATTCGAATCACTTCAAGGTCAAGACACACCGGGATCACCCGATCTCACCGTCACGACACAAGGAGTTTCAGATGGGTAGTGCAGAAGTCATCCTCGCCGCCGGATCGTCCATCATCGGCGACATCCAGAGCATTTTCGGAACGTTGCTCGACACCGGCTCGGCATTGGTCGGGTCCTAGCAAAGCAAAGTGACGTGAGTGCCCCGTCACCGCGGGGCACTCACGTCACCTTCCACAGATCAGTTCAGCGGGAGAACAGTCCCCGCACGGTCCTGCGCTTCTTCGCCTCACGGATGGCGGTGCGCAGACCGCGACTACGGCCGGTGACCGGATCCACCGTCAGCACCGCCTTGGTCCCCTCCCACTTGCGCTCCGAGGCGGTCTCCGGCGCATCGTCGGTGGTGTCGCGCAGGTACTGGTTGGGCAGTGACAGCTTGGCGATCGTCCGCCAGGCCTTCGCGTACTGAACCAGCAGGGGGCCAGTGGTGTAGGGCAGGTCGTACTTGTCGCAGAGCGCCCGCACCCGCACCGCGATCTCGGCGTACCGGTTCGACGGCAGGTCGGGGAAGATGTGGTGCTCGATCTGGTAGCTGAGGTTGCCGGTCATGAAGTCCATCACCGGGCCGCCGCTGATGTTGGCGCTGCCGAGCATCTGCCGCAGGTACCACTGGGCCTGGGTCTCGTTGTCGACATCGTCCTTGGTGAACTTCTCGGCGCCGTCCGGGAAGTGTCCACAGAAGATCACCGCGTTGGTCCACACGTTCCTGATCATGTTCGCGGTCAGGTTCGCGGTCATCGTCGACTTCCACGCCTTGCCGGTCAGGGCAGGGAACAGGACGTAGTCCTTGGCGAGCTGCTTGCCGACCTTCTCACCGACCTCGCGCAGCTTGCGCTTGGTCTCGGCGCGGTCGTCGCGTCCCATGGCGACCTTGCCCAGCTCGACGTGTTGCGCGGCGATGCCGAACTCGAAGAACAAGGCCAGCACGGTGTTGTACGCGATGTTGCCTGCGTTGAACGGCTTCCATCGCTGGTCCCGCGTGACACGGAGCAGGCCGTATCCCACGTCGTCGTCCATGCCGAGGATGTTGGTGTACTTGTGGTGCAGGTAGTTGTGCGTCTGCTTCCAGTGCGCCGACGGCCCGACGACGTCCCACTCCCAGGTGCTCGAGTGCACCTCGGGATCGTTCATCCAGTCCCACTGGCCGTGCATGACGTTGTGGCCGAGCTCCATGTTCTCGATGATCTTCGCCGTGCCGAGCAGTCCGGCGCCCAGCAGCCACAACGGGCGCTTTCGGCTGCCGAACAGGACGGCCCGGCCCGCGACCTCGAGGCCGCGCTGCAGGCGGATGGTGTTGCGCAGGTAGCGGGCATCCCGCTCGCCGCGCGACTCCTCGATGTCGCGGCGGATCGCGTCCAGCTCGATACCGAGCGCTTCCACATCCGCCTCGGTAAGGTGCGCGTATTCCTTGACGTCCGCAATCGCCATTCCGGCTCTCCCCGCAGTCGATCAGTTCCCTTGGTTCCGACCTACCGTACCGTAAGTTACGGCTGCGTAGGTTACCTGGACCGAGGTGTGATCCAACTCACGGGGAGAGCTCAGCGGCGACGCTGGAACAGGGGCGCCGCTCGCTAGCGACGACGCTGGCGGAGCTCGCGCAGCGCCGACCTCAGGCCGCTGCGCCTGCCGGTGACCGGGTCGACCCGAAGCGGATTCAGCGATCCCTCCGAGCGGAACTTGCGCTCCGAACTGGTCTCCGGCGCGTCGTCGGAAGTGGCCGTCAGGAACCGGTCCGGCAGGGCCAGCTTGTGAATCGTCCTGAGCGCCAACAGGTACTGGCGCGCCAACGAGCCCGTCGTGTACGGCAGGTCGTACTTGTCGCACAACGCCTGCACCCGGACCGACACCTCACGGAGCCGATTGCTCGGCAGATCCGGGAACAGGTGGTGCTCGATCTGGAAGCTGAGGTTGCCGCTCATGAACGCCATCACCCGGCCCGCCTTGAAGTTGGCGCTGCCGAGCATCTGCCGCAGGTACCACTCGGGCTTCGTCTCGTTGCGGTACTGCTCGACGGTGAACTTCTCCGCCCCGTCCGGGAAATGCCCGCAGAAGATCACCGCGTACGCCCACAGATTCCTGGCGAGGTTGGCGGTCGCGTTCGCGGTCAGCGTGTGCTTCCACGCCGGACCGGTCAGCGCCGGGAACAGCACGAAGTCCTTCGCGACCTGCTTGGCGGCCTTCGCGTAGAACTCCCGATTCAGCTGGGCGACGTTGGCGCCGCCGCGCTTGAGGTCCTCGGCCTTGGCGCTCCCCAAGTCGTGCATCGCGATGCCCCACTCGAAGGTGGTCGCGAGCAGCACGTTCGCCGCGGGCTGCATCAGGTTGATCGGCCGCCACGGCTCATCGCGGGTCATCCGGAGGATCCCGAATCCCACGTCATGGTCCATCCCGACGATATTGGTGTACGTGTGGTGCGAGTAGTTGTGCGCGCGCTTCCACTGCGACGTCGGACCGGTCATGTCCCACTCCCACGTGGTGGAGTGGATCTCCGGATCGTTCATCCAGTCCCACTGGCCGTGCACCACGTTGTGGCCGAGCTCCATGTTCTCGATGCACTTGGCAAGGGCCAGCATGGTGGTGCCCGCAAACCAAGCCGGCCGGTACTTGCTGCCGAACAGGGTCAGCCGGCCGCCGACCTCGAGGACGCGCTGGAGCCGGATGACATTGCGGATGTACCGCGCATCGCGCTCACCGCGCGAATCCTCGATGTCGCGGCGGATCTCGTCGAGCTCGCGCCCGAGCGCCTCGATGTCGGCTTCGGTGAGGTGTGAGAATTCTTTGATGTCCGTGATGGCCATCAGGGCCCTCCGATGGGGATAGATAGATTGCCTGCGGAGGCCCCCGCGGCGTATCCGATACCGACAACGATAGCCGACATCCGTGAACTCGAGATGACGAAGAACCTAGAGGTCAAAGGTGCAGTCACCAGCAGCCGAGGCGATGCATGTCTGCACCCGCTCGCCCTCGCCGTGTTCGCGCCCGGACCGCAGATCCCGGGTGTGACCGGCGACGAGGGGAACCACACAGGTCTGGCAGATTCCCATCCGGCACCCGAACGGCATCTGGACCCCGACCTTCTCTCCGGCCTCGAGCAGGGTGGTCGCGCCGTCGATCTCGATGCTGCGGCCCGTCTTGGTGAAGGTCACCGTGCCGCCCTGCCCAGCGTCGTCCGCGCGCGAGATCGCGAACCGCTCGGTATGAAGCCGGTCGGCGAGACCCTCCTCCTGCCAGACGCGTTCGATCTCGTCGAGCATCGGCGTCGGCCCGCACGCCCAGGTCTGCCGCTCGCGCCAATCCGGGTACAGCGCGTCGAGGTCCGCCAGCCGGAACCGGCCACCGGTCCTGGTGTGCTGGACCTGGGAGACGAAATTGGGATGCGACTCGTGCAGCGCCGACAACTCCTCGCCGAACATCACGTCCTCGGCGGTCGGCGCGGAATGCACGTGCACCACGTCCGGCAGCTCGTCTCGGCGGACCATCGCGCGCAGCATCGCCATCACGGGGGTGATGCCGCTGCCCGCGGTGAGGAAGAGGATCTTCTCCGGCGGCGGCTCCGGGAGCGCGAAGTTGCCCTGCGGCGCGGCCAGCCGGATCACGGTCCCCGAGGGCACGCCGTTGATCAGGTGGCTCGACAGCTTGCCCTCCGGCATCGCCTTGACCGCGATCGAGATCCGCTTCTTCTCCCAGTTCGGCGGGGAGGTCAGCGAGTACGACCGCCAGTGGAATCGTCCGTCCACGAGCAGTCCGATGCCGATGTACTGGCCCGGCTGGTAGTCGAAGTCGAAGCCCCACCCGGGCTTGATCACGAGGGTTGCCGAGTCCGCGGTCTCCTTGCGGACCTCGATGACCTTGCCGCGCAGCTCGCGCGCCGACCACAGCGGGTTCGCCAGGTGCAGGAAGTCGTCCGGCAGCAGGGGCGTCGTCACCCGCGTCACCGCTCCGCGCAGCATGTTCAGCTTCGGCCGGCGGGGCGCCGAGATATCGGCAGCAGGCGCCTCGAGCCAGTTCCTCAAACCCATCAACAATCCATCCACTCGCGTAGGTTACGGAACCGTAGGTTACCTACACGCGTGCCCTGCTGTCACGCGGACCGTCACAACAGATCGAGTAAGAATGCGAGCTCCTGGGTGGCATACCAGGCCAACTCGTGATCCTCGGCGTCACCGAGCACGAACTCGGCGTCCGCATCACCCAGATCGGCCGCGTCGATCGCCTCGACCGCCTTGGCGATCGCCGGCTCCGCCTCCGCGAGATCGACATGGACCGACGCGACCTCGGCGAGGGTCACCGGCGCCGCCAACCGGACCACGGCGTCGTCGAGATCGGGCCGCAGCTTCACCTCGTCCACGTCGGCGGCGATGACCGCGCGGCGCTGGTTGCTCGCGACGCCCTCGTCATCGTCCTCGGCGGCCAGCAGTCGCAGCGAGGCACGTGCCGCCTCCGTCATCGCGACCTCGGCCAGCTCATCGTCGTCGCCGGAGGCGTACGCCTCGCGCAGCGCCGGGGTGACCGCGAACGCGGTGCGGCTCACCGGATCGAACTCCTGGTCCGCGACCAACCTCTGCAACATCGCGATGGTCGCCGGGATGTAGACCCTCATGCGTAATCCTTATGTAGTGGCATCCAACAGCTCCTCGAGCGACTCGTACAGAAGCGCCGTCACCACATCCACGTCGGACATCGCATCGCGGTCGGCATTCAAACCGTAGTAGACGTGGCCGTTATATGACGTCAGGCCGACACTGAGCGTCTGATTCTTCAGCAACGGCGACACCGGATACATCTCGAGAACCTTCGCCCCGCCCAGGTACAGCGGGGACTGCGGGCCGGGCGCATTGGTGATCATCAGGTTGAACACCCGTTGCGAGAGCCCACTGGCCACCCGCAGGCCCATCGCGTGCAGGGTCGCAGGCGCGAGACCGGACATCCGGGCCAGCGGCAGCGCGGCCGACCTGTTCTGCTTCGTGTGTGCCTCGGTGGCGTGCGCGATGTGCGAGAGCCGCACCACGGGGTTCAGCTCCCCCACCGGCAGGTCGACAAGGAACGAGGACACCCCGCGCTCGGCGACCCCGGAATCGACCGCCATCGGCACCAGCGCACGCACCGTGGTGAACGCGGTGACCGGCTCGCCACGGGACAGCAACCAGTTCCGCAGCGCCCCGGTCAGCACCGCCAGGATCGCGTCGTTGACCGTGCACGAGTACTTGTCACGGACGGCCCGGTAGTCCGCAAGGGACGTCTTCGCGACCGCGAATCGCCGGTTCCGGGAGATCGGCGCGTTCAGCGGGCTGGTGGGCGCCGTGTGCGCGGCGGTCCGGACCACCGCGGCGATGTTGCCTGCCACCTCGGCCGCCGTCCCGATCAGGTCGCCGACCGCCATCCGGAGGGTGGCCGCACCCTCGCTCGGGCGCGCGACCATCTCCGCGACGGCGTCGAGCACCAGCTCCGCCTCGCGCGGTTCGCGACGCGGCATCCACAGTTCCTCGATCGGCGGCGGCGGCGTCTTCGTCGGGTCGAGCAGCACCTGGCCGATCTCGAGCGCGTGCTCGCCGTCCACCAGCGAGGAGTGCGATTTGGTGAAGATCGCCACCCGGTTCTTGGACAGCCCCTCCACGAGGTACATCTCCCACAGCGGCCGGGACCGGTCCAGCGGTCGCGAGGTCAGTCGCGCCACCAGGTCGTGCAACTGCTCGTCGGACCCCGGCTTCGGCAGGGCCGAACGCCGAACGTGATAGGTGATGTCGAAGTCCCTGTCGTCCACCCACACCGGACGGGCGAGGCCGAACGCCACCTCCCGCACCCGCTGCCGATATCGCGGCACCAGCGCGAGCCGGTTCTCGACGCGGGTCAGCAGGTCCTCGTAGTCGAGACCCGACCGCGGCGGCTGCAGGATCGACAGCGAACCGAGATGCATCGGGGTGTTGCTCGCCTCGAGGAAATAGAACGACGCGTCGAGAGTGGTCAACCTGTTCACCATTGCACCGGCACCCCCTGCCCGAGATCGAAGAGTATCCGCAGTTCCTTTGCCGTGGTCTCCGCGTCCACGTGGTGTACCCCGACCATCCCAGACTCGGCGGCGCCGCGGACGTTGACCGCGAGGTCGTCCACGAACACGCAGTCCACCGGTGCCAGTCCGAGACGATCCGCGGTCAACCGGTAGATCCGAGGGTCGGGCTTGGCCATTCCGACGTCGCCGGAGAGCACCACCTCGTCGACCAGAACCCCGTTGCCGAGCCCGCGCAGGTCCGCGCCCGCAGGCCCGCCGGGATCGTTGCTGAGGATGGCCGAGCGGACCCCGACCGCGCGCAGTGCCCCGATGATCGCGGTCAGTCCCGCGCGGTCCGAGCCCGGCCCGGCCAGCACGCCGCCGAAGTCCACCACCAACCCTTGCATCCGCCCACCCTATGGCTCCGGGAACATCCGCGCGCGACGAGGTTCGCGAGAACCCGCGCGCCGCTTCCTGATCCGTGCGATCCTTCAGTCCGTCCGGCCTCTCCTCGGACTCGGCACCGCTGCCCGGCGACTCGTCACGAGCCGCCCGTCGAGACAGGAGACGTCCCTCATGCGTGACACCCACAGGTTCTTGACCCAGGCCCCTCGATGCGAACCGCCCATTGCGGGCCGGACGGAGCCTCGAGCGGCCGCACACCGCGCTCCGACCCGCTCGCCGCACAGCGGTCGATCCCCCGTCAGCGGCCGCGGTCACGGGAGGCCACCGGCCGAGGCCGTCGCCATCGACCCCGACGCGCAACGGTTCGCCGAGCACGCCCTCCGGCTGACGCTCGAGGTACTCGACCGTCGGCGTCCCCCCGCGCAACTGCGGCCGCTGCTGGCGCCGGCGCTGGTCGGGCTCGTCGGCACGCTGGCCCAGCGACCCCTGCCCGCCCGAGGGCTCGGCGTCGCCTGCCTGGGCCGCGTACATCTGCGACCGAGCGGTGCCGACTCCGCCGAGGTGTTCGGCAGCTACTCGCGCGGGCCGCGGATGTTCGCCGTCGCGGCCCGCCTCGAACGCACGCCAGCCGCCCTCGGATGGGGCGGCTGGCGTGTCACATCACTTCAGGTCGGCTGAGGCCGTCACTTCTTGCGCTTGGACCGTCCGGCCTGTCGGCGCTCGCGTCGGGAACCCTCGCCGGCACCCGCGGCGGTCCGGCGGACCTGAGCGTTGCCGTCCTCGGCGGGACCCGAGTAGGTCAGCCTGGTCTCCTCCGACGCATCGAGCCCCTTTGCACGCAGCGCGGCAGGCGCGGCAGGGGCCGCGGGAGCGGGCTCCTCGGTCGGCAGCACGGCGGGCGCCTGACGCGCCGCGGTGGCGGCGGCCGTCCAACCCGAGTGCTCCGGTTCGGCCGCGGGCGCGGCCTCGACCTGAAGGTTGAACAGGAATCCGACCGACTCCTCCTTCAGCCCCTCCAGCATTGCGGTGAACATGTCGAAGCCCTCGCGCTGGTATTCGACCAGCGGGTCACGCTGGGCCATCGCCCGCAGGCCGATGCCCTCCTTGAGGTAGTCCATCTCGTAGAGGTGCTCACGCCACTTGCGGTCGAGAACCGACAGCAGCACGCGACGCTCGAGTTCACGCATCCCGTTCTCGCCTGCGATCTCGTCGATCTGTCGCTCGCGCGCGTCGTAGGCCGCCCGCACGTCCGCCAGCAGCGCCTCGCGCAGTTCCTCGCGGGTGAGATCGCCGCGCTCGCCGATCTCGGTCTCGCCGGTCAGCTCCTTGTGGTCGATGCCGACCGGGTACAGCGTCTTGAGCGCCGTCCACAGCTGCTCGAGGTCCCAATCCTCCACATAGCCCTCAGCGGTGGCGCCGTCGACGTAGGCGGTGACCACGTCGGTGATCATGCCCTCGACCTGGCCCTCCATGTCCTCGCCCTCGAGGATCTGGCGACGCTCGGCGTAGATGACCGTGCGCTGCTGGTTCATCACCTCGTCGTACTTCAGGACGTTCTTGCGGATCTCGAAGTTCTGCTGCTCTACCTGCGTCTGCGCGCTCTTGATGGCCTTGGAGACCATCTTCGCCTCGATCGGCACGTCGTCGGGAAGGTTGAGGCGCGTCATGATCGACTCCAGCGCGGCACCGTTGAACCGTCGCATCAGCTCGTCGCCGAGCGACAGGTAGAAGCGGGACTCGCCCGGGTCGCCCTGGCGGCCGGAACGGCCTCGGAGCTGGTTGTCGATGCGGCGCGACTCGTGCCGCTCGGTGCCGAGCACGTACAGTCCGCCGGCCTCGCGCACATCCTCCGCGTCGGCCTTGACCTGGGCCTTGACCTCCTCGAGGGCGGGCTCCCACGCGGCCTCGTACTCGTCGGGGGTCTCGACCGGGTCCAGCCCCTGCTTGCGCAGATGCAGGTCGGCGAGGATGTCGGGGTTTCCGCCCAGCACGACGTCGGTGCCACGGCCGGCCATGTTGGTGGCCACGGTGACCGCACCGGTGCGGCCGGCCTCGGCGACGATGGTCGCCTCCTGCTCATGGAACTTCGCGTTGAGGACGCTGTGCGCGACGCCGCGCTTGGTGAACTGCTTCGACAGGTACTCGGAGCGCTCGACGCTGGTGGTACCGATGAGGACCGGCTGGCCCTTCGCGTGGCGCTCGGCGACATCGTCTACGACGGCGGCGAACTTCGCCTCCTCGGTCTTGTAGATCAGGTCGCCCTGGTCGACTCGGACCATCGGACGGTTCGTCGGGATCGGGATCACGCCGAGGCCGTAGGTCTGGTGCAACTCGGCGGCTTCCGTCTCGGCCGTACCGGTCATGCCCGAGAGCTTGTCGTAGAGGCGGAAGTAGTTCTGCAGGGTGATCGTGGCGAGCGTCTGGTTCTCGGCCTTGATCTCGACCTTTTCCTTGGCCTCGATGGCCTGGTGCATGCCCTCGTTGTAGCGGCGTCCGACCAGGATGCGTCCGGTGAACTCGTCGACGATGATGACCTCGCCGTCGCGGACGATGTAGTCCTTGTCCTTCTGGTAGAGCTCCTTGGCCTTGACGGCGTTGTTCAGGTAGCTGACCAGCGGCGAGTTCGCGGCCTCGTAGAGGTTGTCGATGCCGAGCTGATCCTCGACGAGTTCGACGCCCGCCTCGTGCACGCCGACAGTGCGCTTCTTGATGTCGACCTCGTAGTGCACATCGCGCTTGAGCAGCGGCGCGATGCGGGCGAACTCGCCGTACCACTTGCTGGAGGCGTCGGCCGGGCCGGAGATGATCAGCGGCGTGCGGGCCTCGTCGATGAGGATCGAGTCGACCTCGTCGACGATGGCGAAGTTGTGGCCGCGCTGCACCAGGTCGTCGAGGCTGTGCGTCATGTTGTCGCGCAGGTAGTCGAAGCCGAACTCGTTGTTGGTGCCGTAGGTGATGTCGGCCGCGTACGCCGAGCGCCGCTCGGCCGGGGTCATCCCCGACAGGATCACGCTGGTGTCGAGTCCGAGGAAGCGGTGCACACGGCCCATCCACTCGGAGTCGCGCTTGGCCAGGTAGTCGTTGACCGTGACCACGTGCACGCCGTCGCCCGCGATCGCGTTGAGGTAGGCCGGGAGCACACAGGTGAGGGTCTTGCCCTCACCGGTCTTCATCTCGGCGACGTTCCCGAAGTGCAGCGCCGCGCCGCCCATGACCTGGACGGTGTAGTGCTTCTGGCCGAGCACCCGCCAGGAAGCCTCCCGTGCCGCGGCGAACGCCTCGGGCAGCAGCTCGTCGAGGGTCTCCCCGCGGGCGTACCGCTCCCGGAACTCCGCAGTCTTCGCGTGGAGTTCGGCGTCGGACAGGGCCTCCACGTCGGGCGAGAGGGTGGATACGTGCTCGGCGATGTGCTTGAGCCGCTTGACCATGCGACCTTCACCAACACGGAGCAGCTTCGAAAGCGACAACGACGGCACGGGCTTAAACGTCCTCAATCCTCGGCGGGCAGGTGGTGTACACGGTGGAGCCGGTCGGGAGAGTTCTCTCCCAACCGGCTCCATGGTAGGCGTTAACTCAATTGACCGGGGTCAGGCCAGTCGGATCAGGCCATAGTCGAACGCGTGTCGCCGGTAGACGACAGAAGGCCGATCCGATTCCTTGTCGTGGAACAGGAAGAAGTCGTGGCCGACCAGTTCCATCTCGTACAGGGCGTCATCGACGCTCATCGGTGCTGCGGTGTGCACCTTGGTCCGCACGACCTGACCTGGGCCGTCGGGCGGCGCGGTCTCGGATTCGAGTGACAGGTCGGGCGAAATCGCCAGGGAATCGTCCTCGGCGAGCGCCGCGGTCGCCTCGGCCACCGAGACCGGTGTCTTGTCGCCGTAGTGGACGCGGCGCCGATCCTTGGTGCGGCGCAGTCTGCTCTCCAGCTTGGTGGTCACGCCCTCGAATGCCGCGTAGAAACTGTCGGCGGTGGCCTCAGCCCTGGCGACGGGGCCCTTGCCCCTGGCGGTGATCTCGACGCGCTGGCAGCTCTTGGCCTGCCGTCGATTGCGCTCGTGATAGAGCTCCACATCGAAGAGGTAGATCGTGGGATCGAAGCGCTCGAGCCGAGCCAGCTTCTCTGAGACATACACACGGAAGTGGTCGGGGACCTCGACATTGCGGCCCTTCACCACAATGTCGGCGCGCGGGCCGTCAGGCTGCCCGGCCGAGTCCGTCTCTTCTTCGAAAAAAACCGAGGCTTTTGAAGGGTTCGTCACGGTACCTCCAGGTTACGGCCGTGTCACCGCGGTGACAGTCGGCGGGTGATCTGCGCCGGGAGGGGACCGCCCGGCGCCAGGTTTGGGGTATCACCTCCCGCCCGTGTCGTCGGTTGTGTTGGCGACGCTAGTCCGAGTTGGACGCGAGTGCCAGCGTTCTCCCCGATTGATTCATGCGGCGCCGATCACAAGCACGGCATCGACCCTGACACCGCTCCCGGCGAGCACCCGCACGGACTCCGCAGCCGTCGCCCCGGTCGTCAGAACGTCGTCGACGAGCACCACGCAAGCAGACCGGCCGGTTCGCGCACCGGGGGCCACCACGATCCGACCCGACAGGTTCTCGACGCGCGCCCGCGCCGAGAGTCCGACCGAATCCCGAACTCCCCGAGCAAGTTTCAGAATCGGCAACACCGCAACCGGTTCGGGCGACAGCGCCGACACCGCCGCGAGCGCCGCCCGGGTCACCGGGTCTCCCCCACGCACCCGCGCCGCCCTCGCCCGGGTCGGCGCCGGCACCAAGGCCAATCCGGCGAGTTCCGGCGGGTCGATCTCGCCGAGTTCTCGAAGCCGCCCAAGAGCACCGGCCAGCGCCTGCCCCAGCGGCCTCGCCAGGTCCCGGCGTCCGCGCTCCTTGGCGGCGATCACCGCGCTCCGTCGCGGACCCGTGTACCGCCCCAGCGCCCAGGCCGGAACCCCCGGATCGAGCCGGGGAGCGAGCCGCACCGGATCGCCCGACAGCTCCGCCCGGCAGCGGTCACACCAATCGGTGCCGACCGCCCCGCAGCCGCCGCACTCGCGGGGCAGGATCAGGTCGACGAGCGCGCGCATGCACCGCAGTGTGCACCCGCGCTACGACAGTCAGCCGGGCAGCACGGGGGTGGCCTTGACACCGGTCAGTCCGGGCACCTCACGCCAGTACCGATCGGACGCCGGGTCGTTGTTGTTGAGCTGGAACACCCCGCGCGCGTCTCCGACGAACACCGTCGTCGGGGAGGCGTCGACGGAGTCCACCGGCGACGTCAGGTTCCGGCTCGGCAGCGCGTCCATCCGGGAGCCGTCCTGCGACACCATGACCACCGGGATCTCGGACGCCGCCCGGACCACCACCACGGAGTCGGCACCACTCCAGTCCAGAGCCACCGCCGGGCTGCCGAGACCGACCGCGGCCGGCCGTGGATTCGTGAGCTGATACTGGCCGTCCGGACGACGCTCTGCGGTCGCCACGTACACCTTGCCGTCGACGATGATCGCCGCCCGCACCCCGTCTCGGGACAGCCGCAGTTCGGTGATGGACCCGCCCAGCCCGGCGATCGCGGCCGAGTCGACGGGCTGAACGGACATCTGGCCTGCCGGGTCCCGCTCGGCGCGCACCACCCGGGAACCGTCCACCACCGCCCAGATGGACCCGTTGTCGGGCGACCAGGTGGGCCTGGTGATGGACCCGCCCTGGAGCAGCGGCACCGCGTCACCGTCGATCGGTCCCGCCATCAGCGTCCGGACCGTCCCGGACGCCCGTCCCGCCGCCGACACGCCCGCAGCCCATCTGCCGTCCCGGGACAACGCGATCGACTCGAGGCTCGTCGCCGAGCCGAAGTAGCCGGGCCTCGGCGACACGCCGGTATCGGTCACGCTGACCAACGCCCCGTCCCGCAGCGCGTTCAGCCCGACGACCCCGCTCACCGAGGCGGTCGGGTTGGTCGAGGCGACGTCGGCGGTGCTCCATCCCTGCGGGAACCGCTCGTCGAGCGGCTTGCCGTCCGCGAGCAGCACATACGGCCCGGAGATCTCGGCCGTGGCGAGGGTCCACACGACCTGCGCCGCCAGCAGCTCGCGCTGGTGCTGGTCGAGTCCCTGCGCGCCCTGGAAGTCGATGCGGACGCCGCCGAACCCGATGCCGACGCCCTCGGTGCGGCCGTCGGCCTTGGTGACCGGCCCGCGCCGCGACAGGCCTGCCAGCTCGTTCTCGACCGCGTTCGCCAGCACCGCCTTGGGGCCCGCGATCAGCAGGTCCACCAGCCGCTCCGGGAGGTTCTCCTGGCGCGCCGAGATCCAGCGCAGGTCGGGAACCACCATGTTCTCGCCGGGAGCGACGAAGTACAGGGCGTTGCGCTGATAGGTCTTGAGAAACTGCGGCCGGTCCATGATCACGCCGGGCGGGAGTTCGTCGATCCGCCACTGACCGTCGGTTCGGTGCAGGTGGACCTTGGCCTCGAAACTCCCCTCGGTCGCCTGATAGGAGCCGCCGGGTTCGAGCTGACCGACCTTGTTCGCGCGGATGGTGAAGGTGGCCGTGTCGCCATTGCGCTGTTCCTCGAGCACGTCCACCTTGTCGACGATGGTCGTGCTCGCGGCGTCGTCCCAGCGCTCCGCCGCGGCCGGGGTCAGGAACTGGCGTGCCGCGGCATGCCGGTTCAGCGGGTCCGTGCTGGCCGCGAAGAAGTCCCGCAGCAGCAGGTTCGGCTCGCGGCCGGGCAGCGGCACCGGCACCTCCCCGGTGACAGGGCTGGGCGCGATGGTGCCGATCGCCTGCGGGGTGGACGAGTCGGGGAGGCTGGCGCAGCCGGCAAGCAGGAAAACCGACGCCAGCGCCGCGGCGATTCGTACCCTCATGGCCGCTCCCTGAGCATCGGCACGCTGCTCGCCTCATCCGGGTCGAGCGACTCGCTCCGCGTCTCGAGCCCGTCGTCGGATCGGGCGGTCCCCGGAATCGGCTGACCCTGAGCGTGTTTGCGGGTCGACGGCTTCAGCGGCAGCGGACTGCTGGTGATCTTGTGGCCGCGCACCAGGGGCAGCGTCAACCGGAAGCATGCGCCCTCCCCCGGCTCGCCCCACGCCTCGAGTCGGCCGTCGTGCAGCCGCGCGTCCTCGAGGCTGATGGCCAGGCCGAGCCCGGTTCCCCCGGAGCGGCGCACCCGGGATGGGTCCGACCGCCAGAACCTGTTGAACACCAGCTTCTCCTCGCCTGGGCGAAGTCCGATCCCCTGATCCCGCACGATGAACGCCGCCGCGTCGGCATCCGCGCGCAGCCGCAGCAACACCGGCTTGCCCTCCCCGTGGTCGATCGCGTTGGCGAGCAGGTTCCGCAGGATGCGCTCGACCCGGCGCGGATCTACGGACGCGATCACCGGCTCGTCCGGCAGATCGAGGATCAGCTCGGTCGAGGACTCACGGGCGAGATGACGGATCGTCGACACCGCGGCCCGCGCGCTCATCCGCAGGTCGAGTTGTTCGTTGGACAGCTCGGCGACGCCCGCGTCGTGGCGGCTGATCTCCAGCAGGTCGTTCAGCAGCGACTCGAACCGGTCCAGCTCGGCGACGAGCAGCTGGGAGGAACGCCGCATCGCCGGATCCAGGTCCGCACTGCCGTCGTGGATCAACTCGGCGGCCATCCGCACGGTGGTCAGCGGGGTCCGCAGCTCGTGGCTCACATCCGAGGTGAACCGCTTCTGCAGGTTGCCGAACTCCTCGAGCTGAGTGATCTGTTTGGACAGGCTCTCCGCCATGTCGTTGAAGGAGACGGCCAACCTGGCCATGTCGTCCTCGCCGCGGACCGGCATCCGTTCCTTGAGCCTGCCGTCCGCGAAGCGCTCCGCGATCCGCGAAGCCGACCGGATCGGGAGCACCACCTGACGCGCGACCAACATCGAGATCGCGGCCAGCAACACCAACAGCACCGCGCCGCCGATGAGCATCGTGCCGCGCATCAGCGACAGGCTCTTCTCCTCGGCCGCCAGCGGGAACACCAGGTACAGCTGCAGGCCGGCAACGTCGGACGCCACCGGGCTGCCGACGATCAGCGCCGGACCGGAGTAGCCCTCCGGATCCGAGACCGTCGCGAACTGGTAGCTGACCTGATCCTTCCTGACGAACTCTCGGAGGTTGTCCGGGATCTGCCCGATCGGGCCGCTCGACTCGGTTTGATGTGGCGGCACAGCCGGTGCCACCAGGACGGGAGTGAAGGTGCCCGCGGCGCCCGAGGCCGCGCCCGCATCACTCTCCCGATTCGTCAGCGCCGCGCGCGCCCCGTCGAGCTGGGTCTCGAGCGAGGTGCCGTCGTCGGCTCCCGCCAACTCGTTCTGCACGGTGCTTCGCGCACGGTCCATCTCCTCGGTGGCGGCGGTGATCTTCGCCTCGAGCAGCCGATCGGTGATCTGGCTGGTCAGCACCACGCCGAGAATGGTGATGACCACCAGCGACAGCGTCAGGGTCGAGACCACGACCCGGAGCTGCAGGGAACGCCGCCACAGATGCCCGAGCAAATGACTCAGGTCCTTGCAACGACGCAGCAGCGGCGTGAACGTTCCGTTGATACGCCGCCGCGTACGAGAGAATCGGATCACGGCGGTCCGGCCTTGTAGCCGACCCCCCTGACCGTGAGCACCACTTCGGGATTCTCAGGATCGGTTTCGACCTTGGCGCGCAGCCGCTGGACGTGGACGTTGACCAGGCGGGTGTCGGCGGCGTGGCGATATCCCCACACCTGCTCGAGCAGGACCTCGCGGGTGAAGACCTGGCGGGGCTTGCGGGCCAGGGCGACGAGGAGGTCGAACTCGAGGGGCGTGAGGGCGATGAGCTGGCCCTCACGGGTGACCTTGTGGGCGGGCACGTCGATGACGATGTCCGCGATGCTGAGCAGCTCGGCCGGCTCGTCCTCGGTGCGCCGTAGCCGGGCCCGCACGCGGGCGACGAGCTCCTTCGGCTTGAAGGGCTTCATGATGTAGTCGTCGGCACCCGACTCGAGCCCGAGCACCACATCGACGGTGTCCGTCTTGGCGGTCAGCATCACGATCGGGACCCCGGAATCGGCACGCAGCACCCGGCACACGTCGATGCCGTTCATCCCCGGCAGCATCAGGTCCAGGAGCACCAGGTCGGGTCGGATCTCTCGGACCGCGGTCAGCGCCTGCGTGCCGTCCCCGACGACGAAGGGCTCGAAGCCCTCCCCACGGAGCACGATGGTGAGCATCTCGGCCAGAGCCGTGTCGTCATCGACAACCAGAATGCGTGGCTTCATATCCCTATCGTGTCATCTCGGGACGCCGGAACCCGTCGTTGCGTGGGGTCCGGCGCAGTGTGTCGTCATATCCACTGTGCCAGATCCGCGGCGAGTGCCGCCGGATCGACGTTCGGGTCGATCAGCTTCCAGCTCGAGACCCACTCCCGCTTCGCCAGTCCCCGGTACACCGCACCGGTCCTGGTCTGCAGGTCCGAGTCCCGCTCATAGGCGTCGAGTTCGCGGGTCGAGTCGGAGGCCTCCCTGGCCAGCGCCCGCGCCCGCGCCAGTTCGACCGGCACGTCGAGCAGCATCTGCAGCGCCGGCCGCGGCAGGCCGAGGCGATCGAACTCCAGCTCGCGCACCCAACGGACGAACTCGCCGTCCGGCCCCTGCCGCAGGCGGGCCGCACCGTAGGCCGCGTTGGAGGCCACGTACCTGTCGAGCAGCACGATGTCGTGTCGCTCGAGCAGGTCCGTCAGTTCCGCCACCGCGCCGCCTCGGTCGAGTGCGAAGAGCACGGCCATCGCGTTGACCGACTCGGCCAGGTCACCGTGGGCGCCCTTGAGCGCCTCGGCGGCGAGATCCGCGTGGATCGAGACGCCGTAGCGGGGAAAGGTGTCCACAGCGACGCGGACGCCGGCCGACGTGAGCTCGGAGACGAGCTTGTCGACCAGCGTCCGCTTGCCCGCGCCATCGAGACCCTCCAGCGCGATCAGTGTTCCCACTGCGGTGTTGCTCAGTACCGGTAGTGCTCGGGCTTGTACGGGCCCTCGACGTCCACGCCGATGTACTCGGCCTGGTCCTTGGAGAGCTTGGTCAGGGAGCCGCCGAGCGCCTCGACGTGGATCTTCGCGACCTTCTCGTCCAGGTGCTTGGGCAGGCGGTAGACCTCGTTGTCGTACTCGTCCGGCTTCGTCCACAGCTCGATCTGGGCGATGACCTGGTTGGAGAAGCTGTTGCTCATCACGAACGAGGGGTGGCCGGTGGCGTTGCCCAGGTTCAGCAGGCGTCCCTCGGACAGCACGATGATCGAGTGGCCGTCCGCGAACGTGAACTCGTCGACCTGCGGCTTGATGTTGATGCGGGTGACGTCGGCCGCCCGCTCCAGACCTGCCATGTCGATCTCGTTGTCGAAGTGACCGATGTTGCCCAGGATCGCCTGGTGCTTCATCTGCTTCATGTGCTCGAAGGTGATGATGTCCTTGTTACCGGTCGAGGTGATGACGATGTCGGCCCAGCCGATCGCCTCCTCCACCGTCTTGACCTCGAAGCCGTCCATCAGCGCCTGCAGGGCGTTGATGGGGTCGATCTCGGTGACCGCGACCCGCGCGCCCTGGCCGCGCAGCGCCTCGGCGCAGCCCTTGCCGACGTCGCCGTAGCCACAGACCAGCGCCGCCTTGCCGCCGATCAGCACGTCGGTGCCGCGGTTGATGCCGTCGAGCAGCGAGTGCCGGGTGCCGTACTTGTTGTCGAACTTGCTCTTGGTGACCGAGTCGTTGACGTTGATGGCCGGGAACGTGAGCTCACCGGCCGCGGCCACCTGGTACAGGCGCAGCACGCCGGTGGTGGTCTCCTCGGTGACGCCCTTGACGGACTCCGCGATGGTCGTCCACTTGGACTTGTCCGCCTCGAGCGACTGACGCAGCAGCGCGAGGAACACCTTGTACTCGTCCGAGTCGTGCTCGTCGTCGGTGGGCGGCACGACGCCCGCCTTCTCGAACTGCGCGCCCTTGAGCACCAGCATGGTGGCGTCGCCGCCGTCGTCGAGGATCATGTTCGCGGGCTCGCCCGGCCAGGTGAGCATCTGCTCGGCGGCCCACCAGTACTCATCCAGCGTCTCGCCCTTCCAGGCGAACACGGGGATGCCCTTGGGCTCCTCCGGGGTGCCGTGCGGGCCGACGACGATCGCGGCCGCGGCGTGATCCTGGGTGGAGAAGATGTTGCACGAGGCCCAGCGGACCTCGGCGCCGAGCGCGGCCAGCGTCTCGATCAGCACGGCGGTCTGGATCGTCATGTGCAATGACCCGGAGATGCGGGCACCCTTGAGCGGCAGGACCTCGGCGTACTCACGACGAAGGGCCATCAGGCCCGGCATCTCGTGCTCGGCGAGACGGATCTCCTTGCGGCCGAACTCGGCGAGCGAAAGGTCCGCCACCTTGTAGTCGATTCCGTTGCGGGTATCCGCCTCGAGCTTGTTCTCAGACACTGAGGTCGTCATCTGCCTCTCCTGGTTGCCGATATCTCGGGTAAGGCTATCGGGTTTCCTCCTGGGGCGGGCGCGCGAGTTACGCCTCGGCGGCGCCGACGATCGCCTCGATGAAGGGCACGAAGATCCGGGCCAGGTCCTCGGCGACGTTGCGATCGGAATCCGGCGGCATCGAGATGTAGCTGATCGCCAACCTGACGATCCCCCGACTGAGGACTCCGGCATCGGCAGGCGAAGCCTGAATCCAGCTGCGCTCCAATGTTTCCGCGAGCCTTGCCGAGGCGTGGTCGAGCAGCGGGGCACTGTCGGTGGTGATCAGCCGCAGCAGGTCCGGCTTGGCTTCCCCGGTGAGCAGCGACTGGACCAGCGGATCGGAGGCACTCTGCTGGAAGAACGTGGTGAACGCCTCGACCAGCCCCACGTGCGGCAGACCCACGTTGCCGTAGATGGAGTCCTCGATGGCCCCGACGAAGCGGTCCGCCAACTGCAATGCGTACGCCTGCGCGAGACCCTGCCTGGACTTGAACTCGTTGTAGACGGTCTGCCTGCTGACCCCGGCTTCGGCCGCGATGTCGGTCATGGTCACCTCGGACCAGTCCTTGACCGACAGCAGATCCCGCATCGCGCCGAGAACCGAATCCCGCAGCAGTGTGCGGGTCGCCTGTTGGAACGGGATTCGGTTCGTCGGTGCCATGGTGGCGAGAGTGGCAGCATGCATCCGGGCCGTCAAACAGGAACCCGCTGACTCAACGCCGTGAGG
>Ga0105243_10000723_pt1 | contig 31690 bp, 13 predicted proteins | sample KBSM34metaG_FD_81525 | JGI IMG/M metagenome (GOLD analysis project Ga0105243, IMG submission 81525) | Miscanthus rhizosphere microbial communities from Kellogg Biological Station, Michigan, USA - KBS M3-4 metaG | ecosystem: Host-associated > Plants > Roots > Rhizosphere > Soil | place... | reverse complement strand
ATATTACGTCGAGGTGCGGATCAGAAGATCGCGATACCTCGCGAAAAAGATTGACAGGGGAAGCGATTGGTCGTCATTGGAAATGCGGGCCACGCACGCGAAAAAATGTCACCGATTCGTCACTCGACTCTCTGCAAATCGATGAAAATCGATGTCAAAGACTGCGGGAGAAATTGGTCCTGTAACGGCTGCAACCTGTTGAAGAATTGTAAGTTAATGCTGCTCCATGTCACTGCATGACAAACCATGCAATGATGGTCCAAGCCCATTCGCAATGCGGAGGTCAGGGGTTCGACCCCCCTCTGCTCCACCATTTAGTTTCAACGATTTACGGCTGCCGGCACTGGCGGCCGTATTTCATTTGTGGCCAATTTGTGGACACTCTTCCGGGAACTCAGTTTGATCGCTTCAACAGCCGCGCGTTTTGTTTCTTCAACCGATCTCACATAACGCATAGTCACGCGAACATCGGAGTGGCCCAACAGTTGAGCAATCGTAAAAGCATCGCATCCGGCTTCGGCTAAGCGAGTGCCGAAAGTCGCTCTGAGATCCTTCCAGATTAGTCCTTCGATACCAGCGAGCCGGCAGGCAGTGTGAAATCCCTTCTTCACTTCCCGCAGACGTTCGTCGGAGTCTTTCGGACTAACGAAAACGTAATCGTCAGGTCGCTTGTCCTTGCACAACTCAGCCTGTGTTCGGGGTCTTCTGAGCGTCATATTTCCAATCCATGAGGGACTCGGGAGGCGAGGACACCATGGATGAAGTATTTTATCATTTCATCTGTTCGGTTGGAGCAGTCCTGCGCTCGCTTGGTCTAGTGCGTGATTTGTGCGCGAACCATCGGCAATCTTCCGCGCCGTGCTCGATCAGGGCGACAAATGCTCGGAACGGCCTTGTCGCGGAAAAAATACCCGAAAGATAGTCTTAGGTCGGAAAGTGGCTCAACCCTTCCCGCTGAACTTCATCATTACTTTATGTGAAATACTTATAGTGTCTCCTGCATATATAGTATGGAGCCAGAATTGGAGCTTCAGAAGAGAAAGAGAGGTGTAACATGGCGAGACTGATAGTGACGGCATTTTCAGAAGATACAATCGCAGCCCCAGGTAACCGACAGCCCAACTATATCGAAGTATCTGTTACTGACGGTAATGGGGAACCAGTAATTGGACTTGCCGCAACAAACTTTAAAGTAGACCCGATGATTGTTGGGCCAGGTGGGGCGCTGGTGAATATTACAAGGGCAGTCGCAGGAAGATTACCGGGCTTCTACCACATAGAGGTTGTTCCAATCAATACTCAGACTTGGAAAGCCGGTGTTTACATTTTTGCTGTAGCTGTTCAGAGAGGAACTGACAAAGGACAAACATTGGGCACGGTACTAATGGATTAGGAGCGATCGGGCAACAATCAAAAGTAAGTCTTAATCGCCTGACTCGTCACTAACGCAGCGGTTCCGGCTAAGAATCAAGAGGCTGTTTGGCTGAAGTGTAATGGGGAAGACTCGTGAGGGAGGATGATCGAGTTATTCACAGACCTGACGAGAAAAAGGTTCTATCTGCGCGTAGCGCTTAGTTAAACACGCGCTTGGAGCGGACTCGCCGCTGAGTAGCCTTTATTGGTAGTTGCGTGGGCGAGCCGCTCAAAGCGCAACTGGCTAGGCGTATGGGGCACCTGGATCGCAACCTGTTCGCAAGACGATGCTCGAGGAGTTCCTGAGCGTGGCATGCGCTACGACAGGCTCCATTAAGGGTCCACTAATGACTATAAAAAGACCTTCGACTTCCCTACGGTGCCGCAAGTTTCCTTTTGAATTCCTCCAAATCGCTTCTCTTTTACGGAGCGACACGGGTTCAATTCCCGTCCGTGACGCCACTCATCCTACTTGTATCTATCGACCCCTCTAACACAACGGCATGAACTGGGTATTCGAACACATGAGGCATTACGGAAAAGTGAAGAGGCTGAAGCCACTTTAATAAGAGGCCAAGCTGCTCTACAACGCATCGCACTTGGCACAAGAGACCCGAAGAGAGTAGGCCCAACTCCCTTAAGGCAGTCTGCTCATCGCCGAACGTTAACAAAAGCTCGTCGCCGCGCGTAGTCTCTTTCCCTAGCTTCGTCGCAAGCCATTCGAAAGAGCCACCTATCCCCGAGTGAGACCCGTGCTGCAAGCCTATTCCCTGGGCAAAACCGTCCAGGTTTGCGATGACTTCCGGGAGAGTGCCGTGTAGAGTGTACGCAGCGGGCCTCTTGCACGTAGCTGCTTCACTTTCAGCGAATTGGAGCTTCGTCATTGGAGTAGCTCCTTAGATCCTATACCGAGGGGTACATCATCACCTTCGTAATGCCGAAATCTAAGGGCTCAATCAGGTACAGGACAAACCTTTAGTTCTGATTTTCATGTTAGCTCTCGCTTCCACAAGCGCGGACTGTCTGGTTCCAGCATCTCTGTTCGCCAAACGTCGTCAAGCGTGACGTTCCAGCACGACGGTTCGCCATTCACTTCAGAGGAACTTGCTGCTTTATTGTCAGGGGTCAGGATCGACGGGGTGAACACCTCGAACGTGAGAAAACGAACAGCAGGATTCAGACGGCACTCGCTTGTGGCCGTCGTATTTGGAGTTTTGTCATTTTCGCTCGGAGCGTACTGGCGTTGATGTCGAGGAGCTTTGCGGCGCCATTTGGGCCTTCGATTCTCCAACCAGTTCTTTCGAGCGTACGCACTATGTGCTCCCGCTCTATTTCTTCCAGTGTCGTGGGTGAGGATGTTGTTTGCTCCCCCTCTTGTTGCTCAAAGAGTCCCACACCTTTCAGAATACTACCTGACGAATTGATAACAGCGCGTTCGATGACATTCGCGAGTTCTCTTATGTTTCCAGGCCAGGAGTGAAGTTGCAGGTTTCTCATGGTGGTCGCCGAGACTGAGGTGATTGTCTTGCCGAACTTTTTAGCCGAAGTGTTAACGAAGTAATCAACCAGCAAAGGTATATCGTCCTTTCGCTGATTCAGTGGTGGTACCGTGATCGGGAAGACATTCAATCGATACCAAAGATCCTGTCGGAAGTTGCCCTTGTCTACTTCGAGTTTAAGATTTCTATTCGTAGCCGCAATAATGCGAACGTCCACTTTAATGGTCTTGACAGCGCCGACTCGTTCCAGCTCGCCTTCCTGAATCACCCGCAGGAGTTTAGCCTGCAACTCCATCGGAAGTTCACCAATCTCGTCTAGAAAGAGTGTGCTGCCATTTGCAAGCTCAAATCGACCAAGTCTGCGGGCGCCGGCCCCGGTAAATGCACCCTTCTCGTGGCCAAACAACTCGCTCTCGATTAAAGTCGGGGACAACGCAGCACAATTCACTTTTATCAGAGAGCGATCGCTTCGACTGCTGCCGCTGTGGATTGCGCGAGCGACAAGTTCTTTGCCCGTTCCAGTCTCACCCATAATCAAAACTGTCGAATCGGTAGAAGCAACTTGATTGATTTTGAATATTACGTTCTTGATCGCTTCGCTCTCGCCAACTATGTCGGTGGACCGCTGCTGTTGCAGTTCTGACTGCAGATAGATGTTCTCTGCATCGAGTTGGTTTTTTAGCTCGTTAACACTATCGAGGGCTTGTCGTAGTGCGACTTCGGATTCCTTACGTTTCGTGATGTCACGCGCGATGGTTGACGCGCCGGTGATCTTCCCGTGCTCGTCTTGGAGTGCGGAAATTGAGAGACACGTAAATTTGCCGCCCATCCTTGGCAACGCGTTCCGTCTCAAAATGGTCAACGTGCTCACCGCCTATGATCCTTTCGATGATATCGGATACTTCCCCTTTTTTGTCAGCAGGCGCAAGCTTCGAAACGGGCTGCCCTATCATTTCGTTGGCAGAGTAGCCGTACATGAGTTCGGCGCCGGCATTCCAGCTAAGGATTCGACCGTCCAGAGTCTTGCTGAGAATGGCATCGTCTGAGGATTCGACGATGGTGGCCAAGTGACGACGAGCCTCGGCTGCAATTTGTCGCCGGCGCCTCTCAATAAGGAGGAATGCAATTAGTAACGATTGCAATGCAATCAGCGCGAGGACACCGAGGATCCGCCACTTGTATAACTGCCAGAGGGTCAACTCGCGGAAATTTACGACACTTCCGGGCGGGAGACTTTGTTCGCTTATTTTCCAGCGTCGCAGTTGACGAGCGTCGAACATGTCGACGCTTGCGGCAGCTTCTACAATAGGAATGTCCGCTGCCCTTTCGCCGCGCAGAATTCGCAGCGCCAATTCCGCGGCTTTACTTCCATGCGCCTCAAAGCTGTAGAGATGGCCACCGACGATGCCTCGGCCCAAATACTGGTCGACAAATCCATAAACCGGGACGTTCGCGGTCTGGGAAACCCGAGAGATAACCTCGTGAGGAACATAGGTCGAGCCAGCACCGTCTCTGAACACGGTTGAGTAAAGAATGATTGTATCGGACGGTAGTTGCGAGATTTCATTGAGAGTACTGCTCAGTGGAAGGTCGGTTAAGTAAGTAAATTTGAGACGATCCTCATACGGCTTTAGATCTTGCGAGGCTTGCTCGAGCAGGTACTTGTCGAAAGTCGACGTGCCCGCGATGAAAACCACCTGACGCGTGTCCGGCTGAAGTTTTAGCGCGACATCCAGTGTGCCTTTGAAGTCACGCTTCACCAAGACGCCGGTTACATTCGAACGGAGGCTGAGTTGCTGCGTCTCACTCCGGTCAACTCCGCAGAAGACAATCGGCGTTCCGGGAGCGATTTCTTCCATATGGGCCAATGCAAAATCGAGTGATGGTCCAAGAGCGGCAATTACTACGTCAAGCTTTTTCCTGCTGTACTTCTGTTTGTAATAGTCACGCAGGAATAAACGGTATCCGCTTTCATCAAAGCGCGAGAGGTCCATCCATTCGTTGTAAATGTTCACCTTGACGGAGGTGTGGGAGCTGAGTGTTGCCCGGATGCTTTGGTCCAATGTCTCAAGACCGGGCATCACGATTTGCTCGTCGTAAAGCACGAGAACGTTTTTCTCCGTGCTGTCGCTCTGTGGCGGACCGTTGGCGGTCATCACGGTGACCAGAACGAGAAGCATGCAGACTAACGACCGGGCTATTTGATTGTAGTTGCGCGCTGGTTGGTAGCAGTCAAATCTCCGGAATTGAGCCCGCGGCTGGTGGGAACTTTCCGAGTTCGAACTGTGAACGGCTTCCTTCATGCGCACCGTTAAGGCCGTGGAGTGCGGGTCTTCCGATCGGTCGTTAGTCTAGCATCGCGGATATTCGCTGACCAATGCTTGGTGAGTGCAGTAACGATAGTTTTAACTTTTGAAACAGCAAGCACTTACGTATTTGCCGAGCGTCTAATTCGCACCGCGGAGGTCAGGGGTTCGATCCCCCTCTGCTCCACCAATAGAATCAATGACTTAGGGCAGGGCGGCGACCCTGCCTTTTTCATTTGTCACCGATTCGTCACTTGGTCCAATCGGTTTAGCGAGATTTTCAACGGCTCGACGCTTTGACTCGTCTGTGGCGTGCGTGTAGCGCAGAGCCATTCGAACATCTGACCATCCGAAGATCTCAGCTAACGCGAACGCGTCCGCTCCGCCATCAGCCATCCTAGTTGCAGCAGTGTGTCGTGAAAGCGGAAATCTCTAAGTCCTGCCACAAAAAGTTGCAAAAATTTTTGTGCAAAAATTTTTGTTGACATTTCCAATCGCAGCACGCTATCTTGCGCGCCGTTCATAACTTTCATTTTGGTCAGTTCATCCTTAGCGATTTTTGCGTTCCTCTCAACGAGCCACAGGTAGACATCCGTCATTCCGCTTATAATGTCTTGATCTCGATTTGGCCCATGTAGCGGTAGAGTTAAATAGAACGAGTTTTTAACATCCGGGGCGTCTGTCCGGCCCAACCCAACCCCGGATAACAGACGGGACTATGGACCTCCTGAACCTTTCGGTTGGTCCATTCTTCTTCTTTCCCTCGTTCTGTTTCGTTTCAGTAATACCACACTAAATTTTCTCCCCAAAATATCAGCGGATTGCTCCAATCCGGCAAACGAGGACCTATGACTATACCCAATTTCAGACTCACCCTTAGTGCATTCTTTCACCACTCAAATAAGTCGCGAGCTCGCATCGCTGCCCTTCTCATAGTTTCAATAATGATGACACAGTTAGCGATAGTTCCTCCAGCTCTCGCCTACAATGTCAGAAAGAAAACCACGGCTCCAGCTCCCGCCCCTGCGAGTTCCACCCCGGTGAGGGCCAGGCAGGAACGTCAGGCTGAACGTGACAGCCGCATTGCGACGCTGGAGATCATGCCAGCCGACGCCACCTCGTCGGTTAAAGAAGATTTGATGCTGATGGCGATCCCGTTTGACGGCAAGCGAGTGCCCGTCGGTGGCGTCGCGCTTAAGTGGAGCATCGTGGGGGAGAACGCCGCTGATGCCAGCGTTTCGGAGCAGGGAGTGTTCAGGGCAAACCAACCCGGTAAATATACCGTCGTGGTCGAGGGAGCAGGACACAAAGCAAGCGCCGTGGTTACAGTCTTGTCCTCCCGGGAAAAGAATTCGCGATCCGGCTATTCGATTTCGTCGCTTGAGGATGATAGGCGCTATCTCTGGAATGAAGACAACTTTTTGTCTGCCCGCCGGCCTGAAAACGAGCGCGGAGAACGTCCCGAGCATCCGCTCAGCATCAACGGCAATTTTCAACTGAACCTGAACGTACTGAAGATGGCCGGCCGCGGAGTTGGTCTTGATCTGAACCTAACCTACAACTCCCGCCTTTGGAATATCGCAGGAACGGAAATCACATACGACATTGATAAAGGCTGGCCGGCGCCCGGTTGGTCTTTTTCTTTTCCCAGGATCATGCTGATGGGCGACAAGGGCTCGATGCTGATCGAAGGTGACGGCACACGCCACCCATTTCAGGGAAATCTCGGCCAGCCCATTCCCGGCCATTATACGTTTAGCGGTAACACTACTGACGGCACTTTCATCAGGTATTCATCAGGCTTCAACGGAAACACTGGGACGGTCCTCTACCCAAATGGAACGAGAGTTGATTTTATGGGGACGTCGAATGCCACGGGACATGGTGTTTTGGAAGCGGTCTCGGTGACCGACGCGCAGGGAAACTTTATCAGCATAACCCGAGACTTCAGCCCTGGTTATAACGGCGCCATCAGATACATCAGGGACACGATGGGCCGCGTGGTTTTTTTCTATTACGACGACCGCAAGCTGCTTACCGCAATCACGGCCGCTGGCCCACAGGACGAGTTTGGAAACGTCGAGATGCGCACTCTCTTGCGCCTGCACTATCGAAAGCTGCGCCTGAGTTACAGTTTCACAGGTCTTACGCCGCTGATTCGAAATCAGGAACCATACCTCATCGACGCTGTTTACTACCCTGCCACTCGCACCGGCTACTGGTTTGGCGATTTCGACTCCTACTCCTTCTTCGGAATGATTAGGAAGGTCGTGCAACAACGAGACATGAACTTTATTCAGGCCACTAGTGATCCCGACGAGTCGCTCTCGTTCGAAGGGGAGATAGTGCCGGGTAAGATGACGTCGCAAACTGATTACAATTATCCGCTTACGGCGAGCGAGAGCCTTACCGAAGGACCAACTTACAGTGAATCAAAGGCGACCTGGGAAGGTATGGAAGGTGATCCGCGAATCACCAAATACGATGTAAATCTGCTTGCAACGCCACGCTCCACGAAGATAACCCAGCCAGACTCTACTTACACGATTCAATTCACTGAGAACAAAAGCGCGCTTGCTCAGGGTCATCCCGACAAATTCAAAGACGGTCTCTTAATAAAAGAGCAGTCATTTAGCGCTGCCGGAGTTCTTTTGCGCGAAGATCGGATCAGCGGATGGGAGCTGGGAGACTTTTCTTCAGCCCGGTCCACTCGCGTTGAGCGTTCGGTCTTCAACGCGGATGGCGTCGAGCTGAAGACCGCCACGGAAGTCAGCTATGGACCGAAGTACAACGAGCCCAATGAAGTTCGCGAGTACGGTTTCAATAATGAGCTGCTTAGGCGCACCAAAACTGTCTTCAAGCACCTCGATCCCAGCAACACCAACGCATATGTCATCAAGCTGCCACAATCGATCGAAGTTTTTTCGGATCTAACCGATCAATCACGGCTGTCGTATGAGACGAACCTGTATGACGAAGACACGGTCCTGGCGCCCACACCCGGAGTGATACAAAATATCGGTATTGGTACCCCAATAAACCGGGGTAACGTCACCACTTCCACCTTCTTCCTTGATCCTTCAAATCCGACTCCGACGAGGTCTGTGACCGAGCGGATGAAGTATGACGTGACCGGCAATCTCATAAGCATCAAATACAACGACCAGCAACAGGCAACCTTCACCTATGGTGTAGACACGCAATATGCTTATCAAGTCGCTTCGGTTCGAGGCTCGACCGATCCAGCCTCGCCTGTAAAAATCACAAAATCCGCAGGCTACGATTACAACACCGGTCTGCCCCGATCGCAGATTGATGAGCAAGGTCGCGAAACGAAGTACCGGGGTGATCCCTCCACGCTTCGTCCATTTCGCACGACCCTTCCGACTGGCGCGGTTGTCGAATATGCCTACGACGATGCCAAGCTCAGCGCCAGCACAACTACTTACCTAAGCCTGGGCGGCGCTATTGCGCAAAAAGAGGTGGTCTTCCTGGAAGGTTCCGGCGCCACCAGCCGCGTGGAAACGCTCGCGGAAAACGGCGCCTGGACCGTCGTCCGCATGAAGTATGACAACATGAATCGTCTTCACCAGAAGTCGCTTCCTTATTTTAGAGGCGGCACTCCAAGGTGGATCACAATCGACTACGACGATCTCGGACGGATAACGGTCAACACCCAGTCAGACGGTTCGCGCATGCAATACTTTTATGACGAGCCTGTGGCAAACCGTGCGCTTCCTGCCGGTGCGCGGAACCAGCTGGGCCATACCCTCCGCATTGTTGACCCGTGGGGAAGAGAGCGCTGGGGGCTGACGAACTCTCGCGGTCAGCTGATCCAGATCGTCGAGCCGAATCCCGACGGTAATGGACAGGTAGGATCTGACGGCTACCTGACAACATATACCTACAATTCCCTTGACCTTTTGAGCGAAGTAAATCAGGGATCTCAGCAACGCAAATTCAAGTACGACGAGATGGGACGCCTCACGCACGAGAAAATTCCTGAAAAGGACGCCACCCTGAACGATGCCGGCGTTTATGTCGGCTCTGGCCAGTGGAGCGCGTTCTTTGAATATGACGATCGCTCGAACCTCATTGCCAACACGGACGCGCGCGGCGTACGAACGTTTTATTCCTATAACAACGACGCCCTGAACCGTGTGCAATTTGTCAGATATGACATTCCAACTGATTCGACACACAGAGACAATTCATCTCCCATCCACCCCGCGGGACAGGTCAACTATTCGTACATGCCGGATGGTGATGTCACTCGCATCAAACAAGTCGCGACCGACGCGGTTAACACCCCTTCGTACCAGGCGCCCGGAGTCACTGAGACTTATGGCTACGACATAGAAGGCCGGATTAACCGAAAGACCACTATCACCTCAAACATGCCGTCACAGCCGATGGTGGTGAAATACGAATACGACACGTTAGGGCGGTCCGCCGACCTGCATTATCCCGATCAATACGGTACTAACCAGGCGCGGAAGGTAGTGCACTCTGACTACCGTGTCGGTGGCGACTTGAAAGGATTGAGCGTCAATGGCATCTCCTACGCTTCGGGTCTTGAATATAACGCTGCCGGAAAAATCACACTAGTTAAGATTGGACCGAGTGGTCTATATCAGGATGTAGAAACCTACGAATATGACGACGACACCGGATTACTCACGGGCCAAAAAGTGACTCGCGGCAGCACTACTCTGCTCAATCTCAGCTACGATTACTTAAGAACCGGAACTACCGCTGGCCGCAGTGGTCAGATCACAAAGATTCTGAATAACCTCAATCATGAAAGAGATCGAGCCTACGAGTACGATGCGCTGAGCAGGTTGAAAAAAGTCACCGGCGGATCTACAGCCACGTGGAATCAGACGTATAGCTACGATCGATACGGTAACCGAAAGACCATCGTGAAGACCGGTGCGGTGGCCCAGGCAGATTTGCCAAAGGCGCCGGCGACGCTCGTACTCGCGGAGATCGCTGCGCTCACTAAGCCGCCGACGCTCGATTCTTTGTTTAACTACAATTCCGAACGCGATGAAAGGCCGCCGTTCTTACTTCCGCCGGCGAAAAACACAAAGGGAGCGAGTGTCACAGCCGCCCCGGCAGCAGCACCCTTTGTCGATTACAACGGCTTTCACGTCTCCAATACGGTGCCGACGACGCTGACTGCGAACGGTGTTATGTCTTACACCATTACGATGCGGAACTCCGGTGACAAAGCGTGGTTGCAGGCTATCTTTAACGGCGACGGAAACGTCCAGCTTTGCTCAGAATCATTCTCCAGCAACATGGGCGGCTGGAAACCATTCGGAGCTCTCCTGCCGGATTTTGTTTTTCACCAGCCGGGAACGAATGTCACGTTCAAAAACTCTAACCTCGCGCCCGTGCGCGCCGGCACGTACTTCGCACGCTGGCAATTGTGCCGGCAGCCGCCTGGCAGTCAGATGTTATTTTTCGGCACTCCCACGCCATTGATCACGATCAATGTGCTCCCATCGCTCCAGTTCGATGCGCTTTACGTGTCGCAGTCCGTCCCGACGACGATGAACCTCGGAGAGACGCAGACACTGTCCTTCACCTTCAAGAACCTGGGGACCCAAACATGGACCGCGGGCTCCGTGTGGCTGCAAGACATCAGCACCGGCTCTTCACTGGTCCAGGAGGGCACGCGCATACAATTGCCAAGAAATGTTAGTCCGAATGAGCAGATAACCCTTGAGCTCCCTGTCAGTGCGCCATTCCAAACCGGCGCCTACAAAACAAAGTGGATGATGTTTCAGGGTCCAGCCAACACAGCCGGCACTCCTTTTGGTGACATCACTCCGGAGGTAACAGTGCAGGTCGTTGCTCCGCCCAATGGAGCACTCTTCACCATGCAATCAGTGCCGGCGCAGATGATTGCCGGGCAAACCTATCCAGTCTCTGTGACGATGAAGAATTCGGGCACAAATGTGTGGAGCTCGGCGCAATCGTATCGACTCGGATCGTTAGACCCGGCCAACAACACGACCTGGGGACTGAGCCGCGTCAACCTGCCTCAGGCAACTATATCGTCGACACTTGATGCCACGTTCAACTTCACCGTGACCGCTCCGACTCAGCTTGGCCGTTACAGTTTTCAATGGGGCATGCTGCGCGATATCAACGGCGGGGAGTTCTTCGGCGAACCAAGCCAGAAGGTCCTGGTGAACGTCGTTAGTTCGTTACCAACACCGACGCCCACACCGACGCCAACCCCAACTCCCACACCGAAAATTAATGTCGCGCTGCAATTCAACGGCGGCAGTGCCATCGCCTCTTCGAGTTCATCGCCCGAGAGCGCCATCATTGACGGCGATCGGATCGGATGGTTCACGCAGCGCTGGTGGACTGACGGCACATTTGGTCAATTTCCTGACTGGGCCCAGGTAACTTTCGGCGGCGTCAAGTCGATCAACGAGATCAACGTTCTGTCCCTACAGGACTTTGGCCCTGCGATCTATCCGCCAACACTTTCAACCGTTTTCACGAGTCGGGGCAACACCGCGTTTCAAGTTGAATACTGGGATCTAAATGCACAGAACTGGGTATTAGTTCCTAACGGCCAGATCACTGCGAACAATCGCGTGTGGAAGAGATTTACGTTCGCGACAATCTCCACTAATAAAATTCGCGTTTGGATTACCGGCACACTGAACGGGAGTAGCAGCAATTTGGTGGAGGTTGAAGCGCTGCAGTTTTTGACGCCGACACCGACGCCGACGCCAACTCCAACGCCAACACCACAACCGAATCAGCGACCATTCAGCGGCGCCGCGCAAGTTTTGCCAGGAGTTGTAGAAGCGGAAAACTTTGACCTCGGCGGTGAAGGCGTCGCCTATCACGACAATGATACAAGTAATAACGGCGGTGCTTATCGAAGTGAAAACGTAGACATTGAAGCGACGAGTGATACCGGCGGTGGTTTCAACGTCGGTTGGCTGGATACTGATGAATGGTTGGAATATAGCGTTAGAGTCGCTACCACCGGTCTCTACAAACTCGAAGCTCGGGTCGCGAGTAACACCAGTGGCCGCAAGCTTCGCTTCGAGTTTGACGGCATCGACAAAACCGGCGACATGATTGTGCCCAACACGGGCGGTGCACAGACGTGGCAAACAATCAACACTTACGTGCGGCTAATGGCGGGCGAGCAGTTGCTGCGCGCCTATGTCACGGAGGGTGGTGGAGGTTTCAATTTTAATTACGTTCGCCTGACTGCGGTGCCGGCCAGTGAAGCGCCGGTGAACCTGGCGGCAGGCAAAACTGCCATTCAGTCGAGCGATTACAGTGCCGAATTTCTGGCTCCGAAAGCTACCGACGGCAACACTGAAGGCAACTCCGCCGTGAGATCGCTCTCTTCGACTGATATGACTTCACAGTCGTGGTGGCAGGTTGATCTTGGCGGCACAGAGTTTATCGACAACATCAAGGTCTGGAACCGCACCGATTGCTGCGGCGATCGCCTGCAGAATTTTTACGTCTTCGTTTCCGACACTCCATTCACGACGACTGACCCCAATCAGACGATGGTCTCGCCCGGAGTGTCTTACATCTACATCCCAGGGCAGAGCGGCTATCTCTCAACTCTCACTGTCAACCGTTCCGGACGCTACGTGCGCGTTCAACTTGCCGGCAATAACTATCTGTCTTTGGCGGAATGCGAAGTGTGGGGTAAAGGCAAGACGCTCGCTTCTTCTCTTCTCTTTGACAACTTCAACGACAACTTCCGCGATCCTTTGAAGTGGATTCAGATGCTTGGCACGTCGGGCATTCTCGTCTCGGAAGTCAACGAGCGACTGGAAATATCTTCCAACTCACAGAGCGTTGCTTTCGATGGGTACAGCTCGCTCAACAATATCGATCTCACAAACGCGAATGCTTCAGTAGAAGTTATCGCGGCGTCGAGCGCCACCTACCAGGAGACGCGATTAGAAATCCGGCGTGACGCGAACAACTGGGCCAACATCACGGCAACGAACGGCCTGTTACAAATGCGATTGTACGCGCCGCCTTTGCCGGTCTGTGACAATTGTGGCGGTACCCCGCAGTTGTCCACTGCAACCATCGCTTACGATCCGGTACAACATCGCTTTTGGCGTCTGCGACACTATGTGCCGCTCACCGGTCAGGACACACTCAACTGGGAGACGAGTCCCGATGGAATTACCTGGACCAATCGATTAGGCTGGCCACGTCCCTTCAATCTCACTGCGCTGAAGGTAATGTTGTATGGCGGAACTTCGTTAGCGGCTGGCTCACCAACCCCCAGTCTGTCCGTCTTCGACAACTTCAGAGTCTCACTTAATCAACCAAATAATCCACCAACCATCGGCATCACCGCGCCCGCCGACGGCGCGGCATTCACCCCGCCCGCTAGTATCACGATCAACGCTTCCGCGAATGACAATGACGGTTCGGTCGCGAAGGTAGAGTTCTATGAGGGCGAAACCAAACTTGGTGAAGATACTACGGCGCCGTATAGCTTTAACTGGGCGAATGTAACGCCGGGTTCATATTCGATAACTGCCAGGGCCACAGATAATGCCGGCGCGCAAACAACTACGAGCCCGATCGCGGTTACGGTAACGCTCCCTGTCGTCAACGTCGTTGCTTCTACGCCACTCGGCTCAGAGCCCGGCACGACCTCAGCCCAATACGGTGAATTTACGATTACGCGCAGTGGCGGCACTGAGCAGTCGTTAGCAGTCACGATCTCAAAGAGCGGAACTGCTCAAGCCGGAGTCGATTATCTCGACTTCAGTAACACGGTAACAATTCCGGCCGGTCAAACTTCACAGACAGTACTCGTGCGTCCCATCGATGATGTGCTTGCGGAGGGTAACGAAACAGTTCTCCTTACGGTAAGCAATACACAGCCGGGCTATCGCGCCGGATCTAATGCTGTCGCTGCGGTTCAGATTGTCGATAACGAAATCGTACCGCCGCAAGTGAGTATCACCAGCCCAGCCAACGGCACGACACTCGCGGCCCCAGTCGCGAACCTTGACATCACGGCCAACGCCACAGACTCCGATGGCAACATCACGAAAGTCGAGTTCTTCTCCGGAGCCACGAAGCTCGGTGAGGATACAACCAGTCCGTACTCGTATACCTGGGCCAATCCGATCTCCGGTTCTTATTCGCTGATCGCGAAGGCTACCGACAGCCAGGGTGGCACTACCACATCGAGCCCGGTCGCGATCACCATAACAGCCGCTTCGTCTTTCGAGGACAATTTCGATGACAACTCGCTGGATACGGTCAAATGGCAGGCGAACAATCTGTTTAGTGGTTTTACAGATACGAGTCTGCCGGTAGTAGAAACCAGCCAGCGGCTGGAGATTGGTCCACTCCTGCTAAACGCAAGCGGGTCTCATTACCAGGGAATTCGCAGCGTCGATGTTTACAATTTCACCGGCGCCTATAGCTACGTTGAATTGGTTCAGGCTCCTTCAGCGACCACGGTGGCCGATGCGATGTTCACCATCGGCAACGACGTCAATGCTTACTATCGCATCTACGTCAGTGGCGGCGTGTTACGCGGACAGCGCAAAATAGGCGCTACCAAAACAACGCTCTTCACGGTTCCCTACGATGCGGTGAATCACCGGTTCCTGCGGATCCGTCACGACTCTCAGACAGGTAATCTGATCATGGACACGGCGACCGGCAATGGCGGATTGCCCGGCCCATGGATACAACAGTACAGCGAAACGTGGAACTCATCGATCTCGCTGACCTGGATGACCTTCGAAGTCAAGGGTGGCACTTCGCAAGCGGAAGCAAATGCGCCCGGCAAAGTAATCTTCGATAACTTCCGTGCCGCCCGTTTCAACACTCTGTTTGAAAACTTCGACGACAACTCGCTGGACAACGCGGTCTGGACGCTTCTCAATCCCGGCTCAGCCACGGCGGTGCGCGAGATCAACCAACAGCTTCAAATAACCTTGCAGCCAAATACCGCCGGCTACTTCGGCGTGCGCTCGACCCCGACGTTTGATTTGAGAGATCGTACGCTTCAGGCTGAGATCGTGCAGCCGATTAGCCAGGCCGGTTGGGTTGAACAATACTTCCAGGTAGTTCGAGACGGCCAGAATTACTTTCACATGAGCGCGGGCGCCGGCTCGTTTGTCATGGATGCAGCAGCCGGAGGTGTGCTCGATCGAACGATTGTAACTTTCGATCAGGCCAACTTCCGTTTCTGGCGTTTCCGCCATAACGTAACCGGCAACACCCTAAGCTTCGAGACCAGTCCCAACGGTCAAAACTGGACCACGCAAAAAGTTGTGACCGTGAGCTTCCCGCTTGATCAGATGTACGTCACTCTGATCGCCGGAGCCTTCGGCACAGGTAATAGCGTGCCGGGGTCAGCGATCTTCGACAATGTTGTTATCAGCACCAGCAGTCCTAATCAGCCGCCCAGCGTTAGCCTGAGCGCTCCGGCCGCAGGTGCTGTTTTCACTGAGCCTGGTCCCATCAATCTTGCGGCCACGGTCAGCGACACAGATGGCGTAATTAACAAAGTCGAATTCTTTCAGGGCCAGACAAAGATCGGCGAAGACACGACTGCTCCTTTTACGTTCCAGTGGAGTGGTGTGCTCTCCGGTCGCTACTCATTGACTGCCAAAGCTACTGACAACAGCGGTGCTGTCGCAACATCGGCCGCTGTTAACGTCCGAGTGACGCAGCCGGATACTATTGGTGTTTATCGCAGCGCCACTTTCTACTTGCGCAACAGCAACACCACAGGCCCAGCGCACATCACCCAAACCTTTGGCGCACCATCGTGGAAACCGGTCGTCGGCGACTGGGACGGCAATGGCACGACCACTCTGGGAACATTCGTGCCTGACGCGGCCGCATATGGCTCACCGGGACAGTCACTGTTCTTCCTGAGCAATGTTACAAACAACAGCAATGCAGATTTCTCGGTCGTTTTCGGCGTGCCTGGAGACATCCCGCTCGCAGGAGACTGGGACGGTAACGGCACCGACACCATCGGTGTGTACAGGCCCAGCACTTCGACTTTTTATCTGCGTAACAGCAACTCAGCGGGCCCGGCTGATTTGATCTTCACGTTCCTAACCGCTGGCGATACGCCGCTGGCAGGCGATTGGAACGGCGACGGCATCGATACGATCGGCATACATAACTCATCGACCGGAACTTTCCACCTTCGCAATCTCAACTCGGCTGGTCCACCTGACGTGTCAGTTGTTTTTGGCGGCGCCGGCATTAAACCAGTTGTCGGAGACTGGGACGGAAACGGCACATCGACACCGGGCGCGTTTGTAGCCGAAGGTTCAAGCTACGGCGTACCCGGCCAGTCGTTGTTTCTGTTAGTTAATAACTTTTCAACCAGCGTCCCCGCCGTGCTGGTCGCCTACGGTTTGCCGGGCGATACACCGTTGGCGGGCAACTGGAATGGTCAGTTACCACCGCTTCGCGATGCCTCGTTCGTATCACAGACAGTTCCGTCAGCAATGACCGCAGGTCGTAATTACGACGTAACAGTCACAATGCGGAACACCGGTACTGAGACGTGGACGCCCGAGGCGGGCTACATGCTCGGCACACAAAATCCACCAGACAACATAGTCTTTGGTAATACCTCGCTTGGTTTTGGCCGGGTAGCGTTGTCAGCTCCGGTTCCACCCAACGGAACTACGACATTTAGTTTCACTGTCACTGCTCCTTCGGCTTCAGGGTCTTACAACTTCCAACGCGGAATGGTCCAACAGGGAACGTCGTTCGGCGACTCGACCACGAACGTCGCTGTGACGGTGAATCCTGTTAACTCTGTCAATGTCACAGCTACCGACAGTGTGTCAGCGGAGCCTGGCGCCGATACTGGTACTTTCGTGGTCGCGCGCACCGGTGATCCAGCCCAGGCATTAGTGGTGAACTACACGCTGAGTGGATCTGCAACTAATGGGACTGACTATGCGACCTTAGCTGGATCGGTAACTATCCCTGCGGGAGCGTCGCAGCAAGCAATCACAGTCACACCGCTGAACGACGCACTGGCCGAGAATACCGAGACAGTAACCCTTACGCTCACTGCCAGTTCATCGTACGGCTTAGGCACACCCGCCAGCGCCAACGTCTCGATCAGTGACAAAGGTCTCGGAATGGCGAGACCCAAGCAGTGGGTCACGTGGAACTCCGTCACCAACGGGATTGATGCTGGAAACGGAACGCTGCGCAACACTGCCTCGAGCGGTGTAGCCTCCGCCGTCAGTGCGCAAAGTCTGGTCAGTGGCGATGGCTACTTCGAAGCGACCGCCAGTGGAATCCTGCAATACATCTGGATCACCGGCTCTGATGGCTCGTTCCGCCAGATTCAAATCGGCACGGGAGGATGGGCCGCCATTGTTGAAAACGGCAATCTGGTCGCACAGACGTGTTGTTCAGGACCAGTGATTCCCGCGCACGCAGTTGGACATCGCTACCGGTTTGAAATTTCAGGCGGTGTTCTCAGATATGTGAAGTACGTGGGCTCAACCAGAGTCCTGCTTTACACGAGCACAGCCCCACTGCCGGCATATCCGCTGACACTAAGCGCCTCCATCGCCACTCAAAATCATGAGTGGCAGAAAGCGGTTATCGCGCAAAACACACAGAACGTTACCTGGGAGAATGTCGCTAACGGCATCGATCTTGGTGGTGGGACAGTACGCAAAACTTCGCCCGATGGGGGTGATTTCGTGGCCGTTCCTCAGGAGCGGCTGGTTGCGGGCGACGGTTATTTCGAAACAACCTCAAGCTCGAGTTTCTGGCAGGAGCTGCATCTGGTTGGCAACGATAGCACAGAGCGTGCACTCGTGTTCGGCACCGGTGGCTGGGCCGGCATTTATGAAAACGGCGCTTTGACGGCGCAGACGTGTTGTTCCGGACCAGTTATTCCGGTGCATCTTGCTGGTGACCGTTATCGGCTCGAGATCTCAGGTGGAGTGCTTCGCTATGTACTGTACCGGGGCGGAACACGGACCCTGATGTACACGAGCACTAACCCGCTGCCGCCTTATCCACTTAAGCTGAACCTGTTTTCCTATCCGCAGAACTCAGAGTGGCAAAACACAATCGTCGCACAAACAGCGCGCGTTCCTGCCTGGGAACTGATTGCTAACGGCGTCGATCTGGGTGGCGGGACAGTTCGGAAGACTTCGCCCGATGGCGGAGACTTCACGGCCGTTCCACAGGAGCGGTTGCTGGCCGGAGATGGATATTTTGAATCAACTTCAACATCAAGTTTCTACCAGCAGGTGAATGTAATAGGCGCCGATAACGCGGTGCGTACACTCCTGTTCGGCACAGGTGGTTGGGCAGGCATATACGAGAACGACGTGAACGTTGCGGATACGTGTTGCATGCCAAACATCATCCCGGTGCACCTTGCGGGTGATCGTTACCGGTTTGAAGTAGTCGGCGGCGTATTCCGGTATGTTCTTTATAGAGGCGGAGTGCGAACTGTTATGTACACGAGCACGAACCCGCTGCCTGCTTATCCCATTAAACTGAACCTGCACGGTTATCCGCAGAACTCTGAGTGGCAGAAAACAATCGTCAGTGACAACCTGCCCGAGTACAACAACGCGGCCTTTGTGTCACAGACTGTGCCATCGACGATGCTTCCCGGGCAGAGCTATCCCGTCACAATCGTGCTTAAAAACACGGGAGCAAGTCCCTGGACGCCTGAAAGTGACTTCCGCCTCAGCTCGGTGAATCTGATTGATAATCAGACCTGGGGAATGAACCGCGTCAATCTGGCTGCGCCGGTCTTGCCCGGCGACACAGCGACTTTCAATTTCACGGTTACAGCCCCGTCAACCCCGGGCGTTTATAACTTCCAGTGGCAGATGGTCCGAGAGCGAGTCGAACGGTTTGGGGCGCCTTCCAATAATGTCGCCGTAACCGTTCAAAACAACGCTCCTGTAGTGACTCTGACAGCCCCTGCGAACGATTCAGTCTTCACATCGGGCACTGCAATCACAGTCAGTGCGAACGCTACTGACAGCGACGGTACTGTGTCGCAGGTCGAATTCTTCGCGAACGGCGCCAGCATCGGTGTCGATACAACGTCGCCATACTCAATTAGCTGGACAGGCGCTGCGGTCGGCGCCTATGCAATTAAAGCAACTGCCACTGACAACCTTGGCGCGACCGCTACCACCCCGGCGAATAACATCAGCGTCGTGCTGCCAACAGTGAGTGTGGCGCTGACTGACGCCATTTCTTCCGAAGCAGGTGCTGACACGGGCACGTTCACGATCAGTCGCACGGGCACGACGGGAGCCGCGCTGACTGTTAACTTTGCCTTGAGTGGGACAGCGACGAATGGCAGTGATTATTCTTCAATCAGCTCGTCAGTGACGATTCCTGCCGGAGCCTCTTCAGCTTCCGTCGTTGTCACACCGATCGACGACGCCCTGGTTGAAGGATCGGAGACCGTTACGTTGACGCTCTCCAGCAACGCAGCTTATACGCTCGGCTCTCCGGCGAGCGTGACACTCACTGTTGCGGACAACGACAGTCTGCCGCCCACAGTGAGCATCATTAACCCGACCAGCGGCACGTCCTTTACCGCGCCCGCTACGATTAACATTGAAGCATCAGCTTCCGATCCGGATGGCACGATTGTAAAAGTCGAGTTTTTCCAAAACAACAATAAGATCGGCGAGCGCACTGCTGCTCCCTACACCTTTGCATGGACGAGTGTGGCGGCAGGCAGTTATTCGTTGACGGCAAAGGCAACTGACAATACGGCGAACGTCGTAACCTCCGCAGCAGTCGGTATCTCTGTCTCATTACCTACCGTTACGATCGAGGCAACTGACAGCGCGGCAGCCGAGCAGGGACCAGACAACGGAACGTTCACTGTCTTCCGAACCGGATTCACAGGGCAATCGCTGACAGTTAACTTCGCGGTCAGTGGCACCGCGACTAGCGGCTCCGACTACACTTCTCTCGGTACGTCGATCGTTATCCCTGCCGGAGCCTCGTCTGCGGTTCTTTCCGTCGCACCTGTCGACGACGCGGTTATTGAGTCACTCGAGACAGTCACGCTTACACTGTCGTCGAATGCAGCATACGCGATCGGGACAGCCTCGGCAGCGACTGTCAACCTTACCGACAATGACACCATCCTGCCGGTAGTCAGCCTGACTGCGCCCGCAAACGGAGCAACCTTTACTGCGCCGGCATCAATAAACATTACTGCTAACGCATCCGATAGCGATGGCACGATTACTAAAGTCGAGTTCTTCCAGAACGGCACGAAGATCGGCGAGGACACGTCCGTGCCGTATAGTTTCCAGTGGCGCGATGTTCCCGCAGGGAGTTACTCGCTCACTGCCTGGGCAACCGACAACGCGGGGGCGACCGTGGTCTCTCAACCCGTGGACATCACCGTTACTCTGCCCACGGTTACGATTACCGCACCAGACTCTTCCGCATCAGAAGCGGGGACAAACACCGGCACATTTACACTGACCCGCACCGGTGATCTCGCATCAGCACTGGTTGTGACTTTGCAAATCGGCGGCACTGCGGTTAATGGCGTCGACTACAACAGCGTCAACAATACGGTGGTGATTCCGGCGGGCGCCGCATCGGCTAACGTCACTATCGCACCGGTAAACGATGGCGCAACGGAGCCGGCCGAAACGGTTGTCTTTACTGTTTCAAACAGCGCGGTTTACGCAACCGGCTCGCCGCAGACCGCGACGATCACGATCACGGATGACGATACTGTTTCGGGAATAAACGTGGCGCTTGCCTCGAACGGCGCCACCGCTACTGCCTCGTCAACTCACAGCAGCGGATCTTTCAACACTATCAATGCAATCAACGGATCGAGAACGGCAGATGGTGGCTATTGGAACGACAACACACCGGATGTCTTCGGGGATACACTCGAGGTAGCTTTCGCAGGATCGAAGACGATCGACGAGATCGACGTCTTTAGTCTCCAGGACAATCTGGCGGTCACTCAGCCGGACCTCGCGATGACCTTCACGCAATTCGGTCTGGTCGATTTCGATGTCGAATACTGGGATGCAACCAGCTCGAGTTGGATCAAAGTTCCTGGCGGAATGATTACCAACAACAATCGCGTCTGGCGGCAGCTCATCTTCAATCCGATCACGACGACCAAGATCCGTTTGAAGGTGTTGCGTGCACTCGCCACGTGGAGCCGTGTAGTTGAGATTGAAGCATATCAGGCAACCAACCTCGCGCTCGGCAAGTCAGCAACTCAATCAAGCACCTTCTCGGGATCCGTCGCTGGAAGGGCCGTGGACGGTAACACCAATGGAAACTGGAGTGCCGGCTCTGTCACACACACCAACAGCGACGCGCAGGCGTGGTGGCAGGTTGATCTGGGAAGCATTCAATCAATCAGCAGCATCAAGCTCTGGAACCGAACCGATTGCTGTGGCGATCGACTGAGCAACTTCCACATTTTCGTTTCCAATGCACCGTTCGCTTCAACTGATCTGAACACTACACTCACGCAGCCCGGAGTCTCTGATTACTTCACCGCCGGTCAAGCCGGATCCTCATACCTGCAACAGATCCACCGCACGGGCCGTTACATCAGGGTGCAACTGGCAGGTACGAATCATCTCCAGCTCGCTGAGGTCGAAGTATTTCGTGATAGTCCAGGCCTCGGTGACTCGTGTCAGTCAGGACAGGACATTCCCATCGAACAATTCGTAAGGAACTTCTACCAGGCCGCACTGGCGCGTCAACCAAACTCCACTGAGCTGCAATCAGCCATGAACACTCTGGCGCAGGCTCACGCACAAGGTGGTAGCCAGTTGTTAACGGCCGCACAGAATCTCGGTGACACGCTCTTCCTGTCAGCCGAATATGCGGCACGGAATCGTTCGAATCGCGACTTCGTCTGGGATCTCTACTGGAGCTATCTGCCCTATGGACCGGATCAGGAGGGCTGGGACTTCTGGACTCACACCGTCGAAAACGGCGGGGCCAACGGACGCGCCGACGTACGTAATTCGTTTGATACGTATGTCGATTTTGTCAGTGTTGTCGGAAGGATCTGTCCGACGACGCCTTACATGAATCAGGCGCCAGTCGCGAATCCGGGTGGTCCATACTCGGGCCAAACCGGAACCTCAGTGCAGTTCAACAGCACTTCCAGCGACCCGGATGGATCGCTCGCGGTGCAACAGTGGAACTTCGGCGACGGATTCACTGCCGGTAGCGGCACTCCGCTGCACGCCTTCACAACCAACGGTTCTTATCCAATCACATTGATGGTGCGCGATAACAAGGGCACACTCATGAGCGCCACCACCACGGCCTCGATAGCAAACGGAACTGATGCGACGAACAACGCAGTCTTCGTTTCGCAGTCAGTTCCACAGACCATGGACATTGGTAAGCGTTACGCCGTCTCGATCACAATGCGAAACACCGGCACGAGCACATGGACCACAACCAGCCAGCACCTGCTCGGTGCAATCAACCCGGAAGACAATTTCATTTGGGAGGTTCCCGGCTCATCTGATGGACGAGTCGCTCCACCGGTTAACGTTGCGCCGGGACAAACGGTGACGTTTAGCTTCCAGGTGACGGCGCCGAAAGTTCCGGGTACGCAAAACTTCCAGCGCCGTATGTTGCAGCACGGCGTGGGCTGGTTCGGGGACTCCACACCAAACGTCCCAGTGAACGTTGTTGGTACAATGGTCATACCGAATGACGGTGTCGACCTCACTTACAACGAAGCCACCAACCGCATTACAACCGCCGGATATGAGTATGACCGCGACGGCAATCTGATCCGCGCCCCAAATGCCGAAGGCGTTTGGCAGCGCCTCCAGTACGACGCCGACGGCCGCCTGGTGAAGGTCACCGACGATGCCGGCTCGACCGTGATTGCGGAGCATACCTACGGCGAAAGCCGCGAGCGCGTTTCTACGATCGAATCAGGCATACGCACCTATTTCGTTTGGAACGGTGATTCGGTCATCACCGAATATGCCGAAACTCCAGGCGTTCCAAACGTGCTCAATTGGTCAAAGAACTACATTTACCTTGGTGCGTCGGTATTGGCGGTGCAGCAAGTGACGATTAATCGAACGGAGTCTTTAGCGTTCCACCACCCCGACAATATTGGCAGCCGGCTTATCAGCGACGTGACGAACAATATTGTCACCGAGCAGGTAACGTTACCATTCGGTAATGCGCTCGATGCCGAGTCAACCGGGGCTTTCAGTCGCCGGTTCACCACCTACGAGCGCAGCGATCTGACCGGGTTCGACTACGCCGTTAATCGTTTCTACTCCGCCCGGCTGGGCCGGTTCATGCAGGTCGACCCAATTGGTATAACGGCGTCGAACCTTTCAAACCCGCAAAGCCTGAATCTCTACACCTATGCTGCCAATGATCCCATTAACCAGAAGGACCCCGACGGAACCTGGGTGTTTGGTATTTCCATCGGCTTCGGCGGTGGACAATCGGGCATCTCGTTGTCGTTCTTGTTCAACGGCTGGGTGCTCTACACGTTTAACTTGTTCCAGGGCCCGCAACAAACCCAGCAACAGCAGCAAACGAAACCCGTAGAGCAGAAAATGGTGGAGAAACCAATCGAACCACCTGACAGTAGTGACTTTACTTGTACTCAATGCTGGTGGCACTGGATGTGGGATGGTGAGAGGTTCGTTACTGACGCCCAGTTTCATGACTTGGCCCAAGGCGCACGGGCCTGGCTCAAAGACTTCCTCATAGGATTCCGCGGTTATGACTATCGTGGCTTTGACTACAATTCGCTCAGTGACCATGACCTGATAGGTCTTTACGATATGGTCATAGCGGATATTAACGGCGGGAACTATGCATGGTTGGAGCACGTTCCGATACCAACTCAGGGTCCACCTGCAAATGCGGCAACAACCTCCAAGATAGTTAATAAAACCGCGGAACAGGTGCATCACTTTGCCACTAACAAGAGCAAGCAATGGACGCAGAAGATGGCCAACGTGGTAAAGAAGTATGGTCTGAAGCTGGACGAGGATTGGAACAAGATGCCGCTTGCTGGACACTCCGGCCGCCACACAAATTGGTATCATCGGTGGGTGCTCGAGCGTATGAAGCAGGCTGCCAGAGAGGCAGGAAAAGACAAAGACAAGTTCCTGGAACTCTTTGATAAGTACGTCATACAACCAGTTCTGCGAGACCCAACACTGCCTTATAAAAAGAAATAGTGGAGATCGGCTTGTATTATTTTCTGGAGAGTGCCGAGGACGATGCAATCGGGATGGCTACAGCACCTGAAAACTACAGCTTCGATGTGCTTTCAGAAGGAGTGAGTTACGAGGACTGGGAACCTGTACCCTTCACTCTCCAGGATGGAATTTTCGCTGACTACCAACTAAACGACTTGGATTGGACGCTATGCTCAGCCAAACTGAAATCCGTTATCGACGGAAACGCTGCCAAAGACGACGTCATACAATGGCTGGACGCCATGGTAGTCGATCAGAATGGCAAGGAGGCTAGATACTATATCCTGCACTTGCCGTATCGCCCCGAAGTCCTCGACAAGGAGAAAACGATCCGGGACGACGAGTTTATCGACACCCCCGTCCTCGACCTTCGGCTCGTTAAGAACCATCGAGTGTTTAGTTATTCGGGCGCCGGCTCCCGGGTGATTGTTGCCGAAGAGGTGAAGACAGCGATTGAACGTGCAAAATGCACCGGGATGGAGTTCTGGCCAGTGGATGACAATCATTTGACCTGATTGATGACTTAGGCGCGAGGCCGGCGAACTGTCGTACATTCAAGTCATGAAGGCATTTTGCGTCCTACAATCATGACGAATGATCTTTTATACAACTTCAATTCCTGGGTCGACAGGATCATTCTGGAAAATATCGCTACGCCAGTTGCGGCTTACAATTTCAATCTTTACGAACACCATGACGCATTTGCGATTCAACTGATTGGTGCGAAGTCATTTGACCGGAGCGATAGCGCCTGGGCCTGCGACGAAGTGTTCTCATCAGGTGAAGACTTGTTCGAGCTGCCACGCTCAATCGTGGGCCATCATTGGCGCGATGGTCTGCGAGGCGCAAAGTCTCTCGTCGAAAAATATCTGGAAACCGGTAAACAAGCGCCTCTCCTAAAGGCGACCCATGGCGTGGGTATAGGCTTCGTTGACGGTGATTTGAAACTGGTGTACCTGCGCTCGGACGAATAAACCTCGCGGTGCTTTTGAAGACTCAACTCTCCACACGGCTTTGCACAAAAAGTCCTACTTTTGATTTCTCTGTGCAACCTCTGTGTTCTCTGTGTCTCTGTGGTTAGCTAATTCACAGCAATAACTCACCACAGAGACACAGAGAACACAGAGGTTGCACAGAGAAGAGCGATCTCGTGAGTTGTGTGTGATGAAAATCAGAGAAATTTTTGGGGGAAGGATCAGATCAAGCGAGCCAGCCTAATCGCTATCTTGGCTCGACTACGATAGTCAGGCTCGTCGACTTTTCTGTAATCGGAACGGAAGCAGAAACAGCGCTGGCTCTCCAGTACGCAGCACAGACAGGGACGCCATATTCTTCACATTGACAAGCTACAGCGGGCTTTGCAGAAACCGTGAAATAGCTCAGTGAAATCAGCAGGAGAAGTAAGGACTTCATAGCATGCTCGCCTTCGAGGGCCTCGTGGTTTCGGGGGACTGCTGTCTTGTATCACGAACCGTGGCTTTGTTCTAAGCAAATCTGAGGGATAAGGTCCGACGCAGGTTCGAAGTTCAATTCGAGCGTCGCATGCACTGGAAGTGTCACATCCATGAGCTGGCATTCGTACGGCTTGGCGTGGCCGTATGATCTGCAAATCGCTAATTCGATTCAAGTCGGTGCTTAAAAGTAGGCGTGAGGTGACATCTTCTAATGCAGACATGGCAGGTTTCGTAACTGAGTGGCGAAAAAATGGCGCCGTCCTGTTTGAGCCTGATGAGCGCCAGCAGCAGACCACGCCAGACATCTTCCTGTTTCTGATCGAAGGAACGCATTCCCAGATACTCGCTGCCGTTGTCGAGCATGACTGCGAATCAGGGTGACTACTTAACTCTTCGTAACGAAAGAAAACTTGCTCCGGTTTCGTCGTCAAAAATGATGAACTCATCCTTTTTGATATCCATTCTAACTATTTCGGGATCAGGACGTCGCTGCATGTCATCGGGCCAGTCGAATTCCATTTTTTTGCCGTCGTCAATGAACTTATATTTACCATTGCCATTACAGGCCTTCTTCGTGACTGGATTGACCCCTGGGCTGGCACATGTCAGCGAACCGTCAGCAAAGAACTGAATCGTTATCGGCATATCTTTGTCTTGCCATTTGCCCAAGATCATTTCTTCGGGCTTGGTGCAGGACCCAAACAGGACCACTAAGGTTAATAAAAGCACTAATCGCTTTTTCATTCTTGATCCCTCCCGAGATCAGTTTCCACAGAGAGCTGTTAACGAGTACATCGAAGGCGATAAACTCATTCGTTTTGCTTATTGAGCTCACAATGCAAATCAGGTCACCGCAATTCACCTGAGCTAAATGTTGACCCCAAATCGCTCTTGAAGTAACACCTGTGTATTGAATTTGCTCCTATGTTTCTGGGTAGTGTTCTAGTCGGACGATCTTTAGTATTAAGCGATTTAGTAAATTCGCGAGTCTATTCTTGCTGACTTCTATTGTTGCGTCTTCTTCACCTGTAAAGACCTCTGCTCGAAACTTGCGTATTGTTTCGGCAGTCGCGTAAGAAAACCGACTACACAAAATGCAAATACGAACCAAGTACAGACCGGCGCCTAAACCAAATAAGTCAAAAGCAAGCGCCTTAATGAGCTCGCGCGGCGCCTCCCTCCAAAGGTAAACTATGAGTATCTCAGTGGTTGGCCTAAGATAAGATACCTTAAGCAATGACGAAACATCGGATAGAATAATTAGGCCAATCGTGATCGGTGGGAGAAATGTCAACGCCCTCAAAACATAACGAATGAGTTCGGTAGGTTGAGTGGTTGAATCCTCCTTAAGCCCTCTAATTGGTCGATCACCTCCCCACATATTAATGAAGACAATACTTTGTACAATCGCCTCATAAACAAACTTTCCGATCGTCTCAATTTGTTTATTTTGATAGCAGTCCCTTAGCAGGCCAACAATCGTTCGATTCTCACGCCTTTGGCTAAAGAAATACCAGACCATAATAACGAGCAGGCCCAAGCTACCGATCACAGCCAAGTCATTAATGTTTACGCGGACTCCCAAAAGACTGGCTGATACGTACAGGTTTCTCAGCCATTCATTTCTGACCACCTCTTGTGGACCATTGACATTGACATCCTTGAAGGCCCAACCCCGATCCCAGGCCAACATACCATTCCATAGCCCGGCTATAATGGTGCTGCTCATGACCGTCATAACAATAAAAACGAATCTCGATCTTTGAGTCGCCTCCTTCACAGCTGTTAGTCTTAATTCGATTGTCTTGAGTTCTAGCGTATCAAGTACCTTAGGTTGTTGTTCGTCAGAATTGTGAGTCATAAGAAAGGATCCTCTTCGGTAGGTGAGAAAGCGATGCGGAGTGTAAATTCTTGTTTGTAAATTCTGCAACACAAATCAATAAGGCCAAGCGCAGCCAGCCTTAAGATTAATGGACCTCACCTTAATGTTTCGACTAAAAACAGTGAATTCTTAGCAGTCCTCAAGACGAGATCAGTTTTCTCAATTTCACTATGTCAACCGATCGCTTCAAGGTACCGAACGCCCCCGGGTCAACTGCCAAGCTCAGGGCGAAGGCTATTTGAAACAGCACATCATGAATCCATTAGATCCTCAGGCTGGGATGGAGTGTTCCATCGTGTCGTGAGAACTCTTTTAGGTGAGCATCCAGAGGATACTTCTGGAACGCATAACTCTCATATCAATATAGTGCTTCATAACGCTGGCGTTTCACCACCGGCAAATATTTCACGATTAGGCATAATGGCGGCTATCGGACTCTGCAATCCTTGAACAAGGTGGAATCGGCGATTTTTGGTCAATGCCTGTTTCCTCGGTGAGCACAAGATACTGTAGCTTAGACGAGAGGATATCGCTCAATCGCTCTCTAGACTGCTGTAAGAATGTCCTTGGAAATAATGGTGATGAACCAGGAACTCGAACACCCCCATTGAAAGATTTGGCCCAACTCAATCAGGCCCTGGGTGGTTTCGGCGCCACAGTGTCAAAGGTCAGACCGCTTGATACCTCGCCCCGACCAGGCTTGCGTTGATTCGCCAGCCAAATCACCACGCGTCCATTTTTCCAGCGACAGCGCTGCCACCTGGTTTCAATAACAGTGCCCGCGCGTTCTACCTCTTCTTCCGCAACGAAGTAGGAGACAGCGGGGCCCGGATCCAACCCTTCACGCAGTACCTGGGTGCGCGGCGCGACTTTTTGCGGAGTGACACCTTCCTGCCCTTCCAGCAGTCGTGGCATCGCTCCGCGTTGCAGTTGAATTTCTCGATTGTCGCCCTCGATGTGAACCGGAATGAACGGAATCCAGTTTTCCGGCACTGAAGTCATTAGCAAGTATTTGAGCTTTGCAGCGTTAGTACCGGGCTGCGGCGTCAATGTGCCGGCGGCCGCCTGATACTTTGCGTGTAGCTCGAGCGCCAATTCTCGTCCGGGCCGCGAAGATCCGTCCGCCAGTTGGACCATGGTCTCAATTCCCCACACCATGTTCGAAACTTCGTCTCTTACGCACGCAACGGATTCAACTGGCGCACTCTCCAGGCCCGCCGGCGTGGTCGCCGGCAGGAACAAGCGATCGTCCGTTGCTCCCCTGGACGTGAGTCGAAACATACGCCAGTTTTGCAGTGGTCCTCCCGTAGTTAACGATGGCTCAATCCACAAGCGTTCATCAAATACATTCGTTACCGCGAGGCCTTTGATTGACGTTAACGATCCAACCGGCAGATCGAGGGGCAGTAGAAACCAATCGTTCGCGAACAACAAGCCAAACTCGATCAGCAGCAGTTTTGCAATGTCGGTTGTGTCCGGCTCGATCGCGCCGAAGTTTGTTGTTCCTTCCTCGAACGCCCAATGACGTGTGTTCGGCATACCGTCGAACTGAACCGTGGCCGGCATGAAGCTCGTGACCTGCGCCGGTTGTCGCGTCCCGGGTTTATCGTTCGCGCCGGCAGCGACCGCATCAAAGTTGTACCAATCGAGCCGTCCGCCATGGTACTCCGGTGCTTTCAGCGCGGCCGGTGTTTCCCCATTAGGCGCCGAGAGACCCGCTTCGTACTCGAGATGGCGCGGTTGCCACGTTTCCATCGTTTTCTTTGCCTGGAAATAGAGTCTGTTGGCCCATGTCAGAAACTCCTGCCCCAACTTATCCATGTCTGACTTTTTCGGACCTGAGGCGAGGCCTAATCCATCAGACGCCGCGCCACCTCCAGACAGGTGCAGCCACAAGGCTCCTCCGTCGATAGCTCGCCCGGCAACGGCAGCGAGCATTTGCCAGGCGCCGGGGTGAGCCGTGATCGGGAAATCGGCTTCGGCTTCAGGATTGGGCGCGACGAACGGATATTTGTCCTGGAAATCCTTCACGTTCCCGCGCAGGCTGCTGTTAGCTTCAAGCAACTGCTTCCAACGGCGGCCCAGAGCGAGTCGCAGATCGACGTTGTGAACACGTCCGGATCTATTGAGCTGTATTGGACGCGCTTCAATCACCGTCTCCAAGGGAAGATTAGGATCGTAGGGTTCCACTGCTGCGGCTGGACTGTGTACGGCGCTAACCGAATCCGTCTTCCACGCAACCTTAGCCGCCACCGGCGAGCCTGCATCTTCACCAATGAACTCGCCGAATTGCCACTGCCGGGTGATCATCCACAATGCATCTCGAACTTCGGCTTTCAGCGCCCGTGTGTAATCTGAACGGCGCGGGCGTCCCTCGAGCCGGTTCCACATTACGGCACTGGGGACGCGGGTTTCCCGAGAGAATATTTTTTCGATTTCCTCCGCAACGACGAACCGGTTCATTGTCTTGTTACTCCAGTGCCAGATGAACGTTGTTATTAAAGCCGAGGTTCAACATCGACGTGATGGGAAACATCGTGACGGCTGAGATGACCGCCGGCAAAAGTGGACCAAGAAACGTTTGGTCCAGTTGCGCGGGCTCTACCGCGCGAAGCCTCGCGAAATCAAGAGTCTCGTGTAAGGCATCCACAATGTCCTGCCAGTTCCACGTGCCGTCAGGATCCGGTGGCGTTACCAACAGGATTGTTTGCGGCGGTTCGGAGTTTGGCCGGTTGAAGTGGAACGTGAGTCCGGTCGTGGCCTGATCGGTTGGAATTACCTCGGTCCACTCGTCGACCAGCAGACCACAATAAGTTTTGTCCGGCTGGTTAGTTTTGATGTCGGCCTGAAAACCGAAATGAGCTGAATAAAGTAACTTGTCTTCCGCAAGGACAAACGGAGGCGTGGTTTGGGGAAAGCGGAGCCCCACCCATGCATCATTGGGCCGAAACGGAAACTGCAGCGCTTCGATCGGGAGCGGATCGGCAACTCCCAGAGCTTCACCGAGCAAAGTCGCTAATTCCAGGTTACGCGATCGCCCTCGCACGCGGGCCACACCATGCAGCCAGTCGTCGACCGGAAAGGGAGTAGCTTCAGTTCCCGCTTTCAAGTGGGCTAGCAAGGCGGCGCGGTTGGACCATACATTGTCAAATTCCGCCAATCGATCCTCGGATAATTTGAATTCAGAGAGCAACAGAAAAGCATCGCCAAGCAGCGCGTGCATAGCCTCTGTAGCAAAGGCCTGTCCGTTATTACGTGTTGCCACGGCCGCGCGCGCCAGCGCGTCGTTGGCTGTGGCTAGCCGTCGATTGATATCTTCGCGTAGAAACACGCCCTGTTGCGACAGATCGCGCGCCAGCGCCAGCACTGAATCTCGAAACTGGTTAACATCAAACGGTGTCTGGTCAATCGCCTGCATCGCCGGAACGAAATTCGTGAGACTGACAAGCGTTTGACCCAGTCGTGTGGCTCCATCGCGAAGAGCTTTCAGGTTGGCGAAGCGAGTGTCGAAGGCGCTTCGCAGCGAGGCAATCTGCGACTCGAGCTGGGCAATCGTCGCCGGGAGCGGCGCGATCACCGTAGTTGACACGATGCGGCCTGCACGGATGAGAAGCGCTGTTCTCTCTTCGTTCGTGGCGGTTGCAGGTAGAGCCGCGTAGCTCGCCATGACCTGATTAAATTCAGTTCCCTTTTGTTCCCAGCGCGAGACGACTGCACTGATAGCTTCGCGGATTGAAATGAGGCGTCCACGCCGGCCCTCGATGGCCCTTGTCAAACTTGCTGCTTGCAACCCAAAGAGGAAAACCGGCCGGATCATCGCGGCATAATCATCAACCCATTGGTCGAGGTT
>Ga0105243_10000722_pt1 | contig 31720 bp, 30 predicted proteins | sample KBSM34metaG_FD_81525 | JGI IMG/M metagenome (GOLD analysis project Ga0105243, IMG submission 81525) | Miscanthus rhizosphere microbial communities from Kellogg Biological Station, Michigan, USA - KBS M3-4 metaG | ecosystem: Host-associated > Plants > Roots > Rhizosphere > Soil | place... | reverse complement strand
TCGTTCACGTCGAGCTTCTTCATCTGCATCATCGCCTGCATGGCCCGCTGCGACTTCTCGGGATCGCCGGTCACCATCATCTCGTCGAATCCCGGGGGCACGATCTGCCAGGACAGTCCGTACTTGTCCTTGAGCCAGCCGCACTGCACCTCCTGCCCGCCGTCCGCGGTCAGCTTGGCCCAGTACTCGTCGACCTCCTCCTGCGAATCACAGTCGACGAGCAGGGAGACCGCCTCGGTGAAGGTGAATTGCGGTCCGCCGTTGATCGCGTTGATGCGGTGCCCGTTCAGCTCGAAGTCCACGGTCATCACGCTGCCCTCCGGGCCTGGCGCTCCGGCCGGATATCGGGCGATCGTCAGGATCTTCGAGTTCTTGAAGATCGACACGTAGTAGTTCGCGGCCTCCTCGGCCTGATCGTCGAACCAGAGTGAGGGGTAGATCTGCATCGTTGCCTCCCGGGTCGTGGTTTTTCCACTGTCACATGTTGTGACCCGGGAGGCAGCCGAAACTCATCGCCGGTCAGCTCCCCAGGCCGGGCAGCTTGGCCGTCAGGACGCTGGCATCGAGCACCTGCGCGCCGGTGATCTTGGTCCAGACGATGGCCCCGTGCGTGTACATCCGGAACCGCCCCGCCTCGTCGGGCATCGCCAGCTCCGGCCCGACCGGGGCCCCGAGCACGCCGAGATGGCCCCCGAGCTCCGCATACTTGCGCTCGATGTCGGTCGGCTCCACCGCCCCGGTCGGGTCGGCGTTGTCGACGCCCGGCGCCGCAAGAGCGGAGGCAGGCGGCGGCGCGGCGGGCCCGACGCCCTCGGTGATGGTGAACCAATCGGACTTCAGACCCAGCTTGGTGCGCGCCTCGTCGCCGGTCACCTCCTTGGTGCCGGTCGAGCCCGCCACCCTCAGCCCGGTGACCCGCCCGCCGTCGGGCCCGAGGTTGTTGCGCGAGGTGACCTCGATCGAATGCAGCTCGCCGACACCGAACGCGGTGGCGATCTCGCCCGCGGTCAGGGTCTGCGTCCACTTGTGGTTGGGCGATTCGGTGTCGCCCAGGTCCTCGACGGCCCCGAACGCGCCGCCGGCGCTGTACCCGCCGGTCGATGCCGAGAACTCCGCGGAGACCGGCTTGCCCTCCTTCGTCAGCACCTTGCCCGCGGTGGAGCGGACGGCCTCGGTGGTCTTCGGGTTCTCCTTCGAGGAGCCGCCGTAGACCTGGCAGTCCTGCGTGTCGCAGGTCTCCGCGTAGGCGTACCTGCTCTCGGCCGCCGCGTAGGACCGGGCCGCGACGGCCTGCGCGCGCAGCGCCTCCGCGCCGCCGGTGTCGGCCCATTCGGCCCTCGACTCCGCCGGCACGACGCCGAGCAGATAGTCCTCCATGCCGACGTGGTTGACGACCCGGGGCGCGTCGCCCTCGAGCGCGACACCCAGCGAGCCGCGGAACGGCGCGCCGCCACCACACAGTTTCAGGTGTTCCTTCGCCTCCCGGTCCGGGCCGAGGTCTACGGGGTCCACCCAGGGGTGGGCGGTGGACTCCTGCCACAGCACCTCGCCGTCGCAACCCCTTGTGACGACGACCGTCGCGCCGCCGCCGGGAGCGGCGGTGAGGTGCGCGGCCTCCCCTGGCGCCACGGTCCGGCCCGCCACTCCCATCGGCGAATCCGAGAACACGTCGAGCCCCTTGCCGTCCAGGCCCATGAGCCGGACGCCGATCGCCTTGTCCCCCAACGCTTCGAGCGTGGTTCCGCCGTAGTAGTAGCCGAGAATGCGTTCGGCGGTCCAGCCCTGCTTTGCGTAGCCGTATGCGCCCCACTGCCCCATTCCCCGGCCGTGACCGTGGCCGTAGCCGGTCAGTGTGTACGGGGCGTCGGCGGCGACGGTCTCGGCGACATCCGGACCCGCGGACCTGGTCGCGACCACCACGCCGACGGTGCCGCCGACCAGGAGTGCGGGCGCCAGCCCCAGGACCGCGGCCCGCATCGCGAACGGTGTCCAGCCGCCCCGCATCGGTCGACCGACGACAAACTTCTTCCTACGGGTCCTCGCCATACCCTGATCTCCTCATCGACGGAGTTGATCGTCAGCGCGCGACATACGGGATGACGCGCGGTGGCGCGTACGTGCCGATCTCGAAAGCCTCAAGTTAAGGTTGAGCGTTGGAAAGTTTGTGACTAGTGTGGCAAGAGTGACTAGCGATGGCAACAACCGTCACACCTGCACCACCAGTTGCTGACACCGACACCCGCAAACCACAACTGAGGGAGTCCCTTTTGCCTTACCGCCGACCAAAGCCGTCAATCGTTCTTGGCACGGTTGCCGCCTTGGCGATCGCGAGCCCGCTCGCGGTCTGGGGCGTCACCAGCGCCACCGGCGTCCGTTCCACCACCACCTCCGCGCCGTCGGCGGTCCCGACGCAGATCGCCGAGGTGGTCCTCGCGCAGGTTCCCGACATCGTGATCCCGCTCAAGGACATCACCGGACTCGACCTGCCCGACCTCCATCTGTCCGACCTGAAGAAGATCCCGATCCCGGCCAACCTCCCGACCGAGATCCCGCTGCCGCAGAACCTGCCGCTGCCCCCCGGGATCTCGCTGCCGCCGTCGATCCAGATCCCGCAGCTGACCGCGCCCGGCGACATCGCAGGCGGCGCACCGGCTCCCGCGCCGGCACCGGCACCCGAGCCCGCAGCGGCTCCCGCCGCGAGCCCCGAGGAGCAGTTCGGTACCGCGGTCAAGGAGATCACCCGCGACACCCCGTTCAGCATGATCGCGCTGACCTCGGAGCTCGGCGCCACCGCTGCCAAGGTCCGCGCCCAACTGGCCGACGGCTCGTGGGGCCCTTGGTTCGCCACCGAGAAGGTCGACTCCCGCAAGGACGACAAGACCACTGGCGGCAAGACGGGCACCGAGCCGGTGTTCGTCGGCGCCACCAAGGCCGTCCAGGTGCTGGTCACCAAGGTCGAGCAGGCCGCGGCGGCGCTGCCCGCGTCGGGAACCGCCGACGCTCCCGCGGCTCCGGCGCTGCCGAACCAGCTCGCCCCTGCCGATCCCGCGCAGCTGCCGATGGGCTTCGCGCCCGCCGCGCTGTCGAGCCCGCTGCGCGGCCAGGAACCCGCGCCGCAGCCGGAGGCACCGCAGCAGGCGCCCGCACCGCAGCCCGCGGCCGCACCGCAGGCGAACTCCGTGCAGCAGCTCGCCGAGGCGGTCACCGCCGTGCTCATCGAGCCCGGCACCTCGGCATCGGACAGCACCCTCGGCGACATCGCGACTCCCCTGGGCAGTACTTCCGGCCCGAAGGTGATCACCCGCGCGCAGTGGGGGGCCGACGAGTCCATCCGCTGCCAGGAGCCGGTGTACGACGATTCCCTCGGCGGTGCGACGGTGCACCACACCGCGGGTAGCAACGACTACTCCAAGTCGGAGTCGGTCGAGATCGTCCGCGCGATCTACGCGTACCACGCCTCCACGCTCGGCTGGTGCGATGTCGGCTACAACGTGCTGGTCGACAAGTACGGCCAGATCTTCGAGGGCCGCGCAGGCGGTCTGGACCGCAACGTCCAGGGCGCACACGCGGGCGGTTTCAACGAGAACACCATGGGTATCGCGATGATGGGCGACTTCTCCACGGTGACCCCGCCACAGGAGACCGTCAACGCGGTCGGCAAGTTCCTCGGCTGGCGACTCGCGAAGGCGGGCCTGGATCCCAAGGGCCGCACCACGATGTACTCCGAGGGCACCGAGTTCACGCCGTACGCCCAGGGCGAGGCCGTTGACCTGCCGATCATCTTCGCGCACCGCGACGTGGGCAACACCAGCTGCCCGGGCGACGCCGGCTACGCCAAGCTCGGCCAGATCCGCGACATCGCGGCGGCGAACCTGGGCGGCGGTTCGTCGTCCGGCGTGCTCGCCGCGGCACCGAACAACCCGCCCACCGACAACGCGAGCCCGGGCGTCGCCCCGGACGCAGCCGCGGCAGGCACCGGTTCGACGGCGGGCGCCATCGGCGCACTGGTCGGCGAGCTGCTCCGGCTGACCGACCCCTCCCCCATCGCACAGAAGTGGATCGCGGAGGGCGGCGACACCGGACGCCTCGGGAACTCGCTGTCCGGCGAGATCCCGGTCAAGGGCGGCAACAAGGTCGTGAAGTTCACCAACGGCGCCATCGCCACCTCCCCGAACGGTGGGGTGTGGACGGTGCTCGGCAAGATCTTCGAGACCTGGCAGACCTCCGGCCTCGACTCCGGTTCGCTCGGCCTGCCGACCAGCGATGAATACACGGTGCCGGACGGCAAGCGCACCGACTTCGAGGGCGGATCGTTGATCTTCAACGAGGTCACCGGCATCGTCACCACGATCCTCAAGACCTACAACGACGCCTACGCGAAGGCCTATCAGGAGGGCGCTGCCGCGACCCCCGCAGCCGCACCCGTCGCCGAGGCGGCACCCGCTCCGGTGGCGCCTCCCGCTCCGCCCGCGGCTGCCGAACCGGCCCCCGCGCCCGCCGGCTGACCCCGGGCACAGGAACGAGAACATCGGCTCCGCATCGGTTTCCCCGATGCGGAGCCGTTCCCGTTTCCGTGCCTCGCGCCGCGGTGTGGCTGGCCACACCCCCGAATCGCCTGGCAACACCCTCGAACGCGCATCGGGCATCGGGAAACATGGTTCCCATGACGACGACCACTCCCCGCGCACCGGCGCTCCGCGAGTTCCTCCGAGCCCCGATCGCGGCGCAGACCTGGCGTGAGGGCGGATACCTGGCGGTGACCGCCGTGCTGGCCCTTGCCGGCATCACGTATCTCTTCCTTGGCGCCATGTTCGGGGGCGTCCTCGTGATCACCCTGATCGGTATCCCCCTGCTGGCGGCGATGATCGTGGGGGCCAGGGGTTTCGGCCACGCCTATCGCACCCTCTCCGCGTCGATGCTCCGCTCGCCGGTGGAGGATCCGCCACCGTTCTCCCCTCGGCCGGGTGCGCTCGGGTTCATCTGGTCCGGGCTCATCGACCGAACGGGATGGCGCGCGATCGCGTTCATACTGATCAAGACCGTGCTCGCGATCGCAGCCGTGTGGGGCGCCCTGCTCTTCGTGGTCGTCTCGATGGGCTTTGCGGTCTCGCCGCTGCTGTGGTGGCTGATCGAGCCCACGAACTACGACGAGAACGGCGTCGCCCGACGTTCGCTCATCCAATTCGGCGATGTGTACCTCGACACCTGGGCGCAGATGCTGATGCTGTCGACGGTGGGCATCGTCGGGCTGTTCCTGGCGCCCTGGCCGATCCGCGCGCTCGCCGCGCTGGACCGGATGCTGATCCGGGCGCTTCTCGGGCCCGCGGCTCGCGATGTTCGCGTCGAGGAACTCGAGCGCACCCGCACCGAGGCGGTCGAGGACTCGGCCACGAGGCTGCGCCGGGTGGAGCGCGACCTGCACGACGGCACCCAGGCCCGATTGGTGGCGATGGCGATGACCCTCGGTCGCGCGGAGGACCGGATCGCGGCGGGCGAGGATCCCTCGGAGCTGGTGCACAGCGCGCATTCCGCCGCCAAGGAGGCGCTGACCGAGCTACGGGAAGTGGTGCGGGGCATCCATCCGCCCGCCCTCGACCTCGGCCTGGGGCCCGCGCTGCAGACACTGGCCGCCCGCAGCGTCGTGCCGGTCGACCTCGCGGTGTCGGTGGATCCGCGGCCGACTCCCGGCACCGAGACGATCGCCTACTTCTCCGTTGCCGAGCTGCTCACCAACGTCGCCCGGCATTCCGGGGCGACCCGGGTATGGGTGTCCGCGATGTCCGACGGTGATGGACTGTCGGTGTCGGTGCGGGACAACGGCATCGGCGGTGCGGTCATCGGTGCAGGCAGCGGGCTCGCCGGGCTCGCGGCCCGGGCCGGTACCGTGGACGGATCACTGCACGTGGACAGCCCGGTCGGGGGTCCGACGGTGGTGACCCTTTCGTTGCCGGTCGACGGGACACACTGATGCGGATCGTGATCGCAGAGGACAACGCCATCCTCCGAGATGGTCTGGCGCAGTTGCTGATCGAACGTGGACACAAGGTCGTGGCCATCGTCGGCGACGCGACCTCGCTGGGGACGGCCGTCGCCGAGCACCTCCCGGATGTCGCGGTCGTCGACATCCGGATGCCACCCACCTTCACCGACGAGGGCCTGGTCGAGGCGGTGGCCCTGCGCCGCAGGTTCCCCGAGGTCGGGGTGCTCGTGTTCTCCCAGTGGGTCGAGACGCGGTATGCCGCCGAGCTTCTCGCCGGCCGGGCTGCGGGTGTCGGCTATCTGCTCAAGGACCGGGTCGCCGATGTCGGCGAGTTCGTCGATGCCCTGCAGCGGGTGGCCGCGGGCGGCACCGCCCTGGATCCGGAGGTGGTGACCCAGTTGATCGGCTCGAGCCGCAAGGCCAAGGCCCTCGATGCCCTCACCCCGCGCGAGCGGGAGGTACTCGGGCTGATGGCGCAGGGCCTGTCCAACGCCGCCCTTGCCGCCTCCTTGCACGTGACCGAGCGCGCGGTCGAGAAGCACATCGGCAACATCTTCACCAAGCTGGACCTGCCGCCGTCGGACGGCCACCACCGACGGGTGCTCGCCGTGCTGCGCTACCTGGAGTGAGATCGCCCTGGCGTCAGTAGATCTCAGCGCATCAGCCGAACCGGCTGTCCCCATAGCGAGTGGCGATCGCGGCGGCGCGGTCGCGCAGGGAGTCGCGCAACCATTGCGGGGCAAGGGCTTCCCCGTCCGTGGCGAGCTGCCACAGCGCCCATTCGGCGTGTCGTGGATCTTGGAAGGTCACCTCCAGCCGCAGCCAGCCGTGTGCGTCGGGTTCCTCGGTGCGGACGGCCAGCGCGGTGTCCAGCAGGTCTTCCCGCCGCGCCGGGTTCACCCGTACCACCACGGCGACCTGGTCGCCGCCGGTCCGAAACCGGGTGCTGCGATCCCGCCAGGCGCGATCCAGATCCACCCGGTCCGGTCGCTGTGCCGGTTCGGGGAGTTCCTCGGCGGCTACCACCCGCGACAGCCGGTAGGTGCGGTCCGCGCCAGATCTCGTGGCCAGCAGGTAGCCCCGGTCGCGCACGGTGACCAGGCCGATCGGGTCCACCGTGCGCCACCGCGGGGTCTGGTCGAGCGCCGCGTAGTGGATGCGCAGCTTGTTTCCTGCGAACACCGCGCGCCGGATCTCGGCGACTATGGCGCCGGGCACCTCCTCCGCGTCCCGCCGTCGCGACAGCAGATCGGTCTCCGGGTCGATGAGCAATCGCTCGGCCACGTCAGCAGCGGTGTCCCGATAGCTTTCGGGTAGCGCGTCAACCACTTTGAGCATCGCCGCGGCCAGCGCCGAGTCGAGGCCGAATGCCTGCGCGCCGCGCCGCGATCCGGCGACCAGCAGGGCAAGCGCCTCGTCGTGGTTCAGCCCGGTGAGCTCGGTCCGAAACCCGGGTAGCAACGCGAACCCGCCGTGCCTGCCGCGTTCGGCGAAGACCGGGACGCCGGCCACGGACAGCGCCTCGATGTCGCGCAGCACGGTGCGGGTGGACACCTCGAGCTCGTCGGCAAGCTCGGCCGCGGTCAGCCGACCGCGCTGGCGCAGCAGCAGCACCAGTGACACCAACCGGTCGGCACGCATCCGAAAACTCTACTGAATCACGACACAAGGTGTCCTGATTCGTTGGGAGGCTTGCCACCACGGCGTCCCAGACAGCGGCCACCGGGCCGATGGACGTGCGTACTCCGACGAAGCGAATGGAGCCTGATGTGGCAGTGGAACGAACGGCAGTCAACCCGGTGATGTGGTCGGTGGAGATGGGATTCAACCAGGGTGAGCTCGTCTCCGGGCACACCCGAACCCTGTACTGCTCCGGGCAGACCGCGATGAGCGCCGACGGCAAGCCTCAGCACGACGGTGACATGGAGAAGCAGTTGGCGCTGAGCCTCGACAACCTGGAGGCCGTGCTCGGTGAGGCAGGCATGTCCCTGTCGAACCTCGTCCGGCTCAACGTCTACACCACCGATGTCGATCTGCTCTTCCAGCACTACGGCGTGCTGGCGGCACGGTTGGGCGCTTCCGGGGTGGCACCGGCCACAACGATGCTCGGGGTGACACGGCTGGCGATCCCCGGCCAGATGGTCGAGCTCGAGGGAACCGCCGTCGAGTGATGCCACCTCGCCGCCTCCGGTAGGGCTACCGGAGGCGGCGAGTAGCACGAAGGTGGGTGCCTACGGCTGGCCCCACCAGCGCTCGAGGACCCGTGCCACGCCGTCCGCCGAATTCGACGTGGTCACCTCATCGGCCGCGGTGATCGCGTCGAGGTGCGCGTTCTCCATGGCGACCCCGTGGCGGGCCAGGGTGAGCATGGGCACGTCGTTGGGCATGTCACCGAACGCCACGATGCCGGACACCGGGATACCGAGCTGCTCGGCGACCACCGTGAGCCCGGACGCCTTGGTGATCCCGGGGGCGGAGACCTCGATCAGACCCTTGTCGGTCGAATACGTCAGGTCCGCGCGGGTGCCGATCAGCGGGGCGAGGGTGGCCGCCATCGCGGCGCTGCTGGTGCCGGGCAGCCGGATCAGCAGCTTCACCGCGGGGTGCGCCAGCACCTCGTCCCCTGACATCTCCGTGTTGTCCGGGTTCAGCCAGGCGTGCTCGTAGCCCGGCGAGCTGACGAACTGCGGGGTGGCCGCGTCGTGGGCGCTGGCCCCGACCCGTTCCGCGGCGAGGCCGCACCCGGGCAGCGCGCTCATCGCCAGGTCTGCCAGCCAGCCCAGCTCGTCGGTGGACAGCGTGACGGCGCTCAGCACCCGGTCGGCGTTGCTGTCGTAGACCACCGCGCCGTTCGCGCAGACGGCGAGCGGCGCGAATCCGAGCTCGTCGACCACCGGGGCGATCCATCGCGGCGGGCGCCCGGTGGACAGCACGAAGGGCGTCCCGTCGGCCACCGCAGCCTGGACTGCGGCCCTGGTCCGGGCGCTGACCTTCTCGTCGTCGTCGATCAGGGTGCCGTCGACGTCGCTGGCGATCAGCAGGGGCTTGGTGTGTCGGTTGTCCTGCACCGAACCCATCATGCCGCAACCTCCCAACGGCCTGCCGATGCGTCGCGCGGTGCCGAGCGACGGCGGGTCACGCCTGCGCGATGTCCGAACCGTGCACCGTTCCCGCGTAGCGCCGGGTGAATGACGTGCCGTCGTCGGCGGTGATGGTCACGTCGTAACGCCCGTCCACCGCGGGCCAGCGGATGCTCGCCCGCCCGATCGGCCCGACCTCGCAGGTCCGCGATTCCCCGCCGCCCTCCTGCGGGGCGATCGTGAAGTTCAGCGTGGTCGCACCGTGGTTGGCCAGCTCCAGCTCGATCCACGCATCCGCGGGGCCGCTGACCCGCAGCACCGCCCTCACGTCGGGTGCCGCCGCGTTCTCGGCCAGCGGCAGGACGCCCGCGACGTGGCAGAGGAAGCCGTCGGCCCCGTGGACGGTGAAGTCGTAGCGACCCGCCGTGCGGACGGCGTCCCACTCGTAGACGGCCGTGCCCAGCGGCGCGACCGTGAACGGCGTGCCTGCGAATGGCCGGTACGCGTTGGGGAAGACCGTGTAGTGGAACGCCACGCTCCCCTCGTTCATCAGCTCGGCGCGAACCCGGCCGGCGGTGCCATCCACCACGACATCGACCCAGGGCCGGTAGGGCAGCGGCCGGTGCGGGCGGCTCCCCGGCTCCTGAGTCGGCATGACCTGGGCGCCCGAGGCAGGCAGCGGCACCGGGGGCAGGTCCACGGCCGCATCGGCGGCCGCCATCAGCGCCCTCGTGTCCGGTAGCTCCGGAATTGAGTAGTCGGGATTGCCGAAGTCGAAGCAGCTCGTCAGGTCGCCGCACACCGCACGCCGCCATGCACTGATGTTGGGCTCGCGCACCCCCGTGACGCGCTCAAGAAAACGCAGCACCGAGGTGTGGTCGAACACCTGGGAGTTCACCCATCCGCCACGCGACCACGGGGAGGCCACGAACAGCGGCACCCGGTTGCCCAGCCCGATCGGCTGCCCGTCGACGAACTCCTCCGGGGTCCCGGCGGGCGGGAAGGGCGGCACGACATGGTCGAAGTAGCCGTCGTTCTCGTCGTACATGACGAGGAACACGGTGTGCCGCCACACCTCGGGGTTGGCGAACAGCGATTGGAGGGCGGTGTCGACCCAGTGCGCACCGTACGCGGGGCTGGCGTTCGGGTGTTCGCAGAACAGGTACGGCGACACGAGCCACGACACCGTGGGCAGCGTCCCGTCCTCGCAGTGTGCGTCGAAGTCCGTCAGGTCCCACCTCGTCATCGCGTTGATGTATCGGGGATCGTCCTCGGGGAAATCGTGGAACTGGGGGAAGTACTCGAGGGCGTTGTCCTCGTAGTTGCCGTCGCGCTCGTCCAGGCCGGGAGTGTGGTAGACGCGCCAGGAGACACCTGCGTCCGAGAGACGCTCGGCATAGGTCGTCCAGTCGCAGACCGGGCTCTCCGGTAGGGGCGTGTTGTCGATCCACGGCCCGGTCGTGCCGTCGCGGCCGGGCCCCACCGTCCCGGTCCAGAGGTAGAGGCGGTTCGGGCTGGTGGGGCCGGCCATCGAGCAGAAGTACGCATCGCCGATCGTGAACGCGTCCGCGAGCGCGTACTGATACGGGATGTCCTCCCGGGTGAGGTATCCCATGCTCTGCTCGCCCTTGGCCGAGGTCCAGCGGTTCATCGCGCCTTGATTGATCGCATCGTGACCGCTCTCCCAGTCGTGCGGCAGACCCTCCGCGTTCTGGGCGTTGTACCGGGTGGAGTCCATCCGGTACGGCAGGAGCACACCCCCGTCGGCGCGGGACAGCGCAGGCTGCCGGAAGACGCTGTCGCCGTGAGGAAAAGTCAGGGCCTGCCGGTCCTCGAACCCGCGGACTCCGCCGAGCGTGCCGAAGTAGTGGTCGAAGCTGCGGTTCTCCTGCATCAGGATCACCACGTGACGGATGTCGTCCATGCTCAATACCTTTCGGCCGGGTGCAGCAGGGAGGCGAGGAAGGCGACGTCGGCCCCCTCGAGCGAGTCCAGGATCGTCCGTCCCGCCGCAGGCGGGATCGCAACCGAGGGCACGACGAGCACGGCGCATCCCGCGGCCTCGGCTGCCGCCACACCCACGGGAGTGTCCTCGACCGCGACGCACGCGCGCGGGTCCACACCGAGGGCCGCCGCGGCCGCGAGGTAGGGGTCCGGCGCCGGCTTGGAGTGGACCGTGTCCTCGACGGCGATCGTCGTGGTGAACCGCTCCGCGCCGAGCGTATCGCGCACCAGGTCGACGACCCTTCGCGGTGACGCCGTCACGATCGCCGTGGGGATCCGTGCGGCGACCAGTTCGTCGAGCAACGAAAGCACGCCGGGGCGCGGCACGACCTCGTCGGCAACCAGGGTCGTGAACGTCGAATCGAGCTCGCGGGCAAGCGCATCCGCGTCGGGCGCAGTCGGTCCCAGCGCCCGGCACAGGTGGGCCGCGGTGTGAGACGAGGGACGCCCCAAGACGTCTGGCGCGTCGGCAGGCGACAGGGGACGGCCGTGCCATGCCGCGACCTGCTCGACCGCATCCCACCAGAGCCGCTCGGTGTCGACCAGTGTCCCGTCCATGTCGAAGAGGACGGCTGCCGGGGCGCCGGGGCGGGCGTCGTGGCTCATCGGGTGCGCCTCCAGGGTCGGCGGGTGGTCGAAACAGGTTGCTGCACTGCACTGCCGGCCGGCCTCGCGGCTCCGCGCGGGCGGTCCACCAGCACCGGACAATCCGGCAACGAGAGGGTCACGGCAGTGCCCGCGCCGAGCGCGGTGGCGGCGGCAGTCGGCACGTCCGCAACCGCCTCGCGCCCGTCCGGCAATCGCACCGTCAACCGGGTGCCTGCGCCCCGGAACGTCGCGGCGGTGATGCGGGAGGTTCCGTCGTCTGCCGCCGTCACGCCAAGGGTCTCCGGGCGCACGAGCACATCGACGTCGCGGGCGCCGCCTCCGAAGTCCGTTGAGCCCGGGAGCTCCCCGTGGACCGGCAGGCTGCACCCGAGGACGTGCACCGCCCGGCCGTCCGACGCAAGCCGTCCCGGTATCCGGCTCATGACCCCGACGAACTCGGCGACGAAGGCCGTCGCGGGGCGCTGGTAGAGCTCGGCCGGAGCGGCACACTGCTCCATCTGCCCGGACCGCATGACAGCGACCCGGTCCGCCATCGAGAGGGCTTCCTCCTGGTCGTGGGTCACGAACAGCGTCGTGATGCCCAATTGCTGTTGCAGCCTGCGGATCTCCTCCCGGAGGGTCTGTCGAACCTGCGCATCGAGCGCCGACAGCGGCTCGTCCAGCAACAGGACCTTGGGGCGCAGCGCGAGGGCGCGGGCCAACGCGATCCGCTGCTGCTGCCCGCCGGAGAGCTGGCTCGGGAACCGTTCGGCATGCTGCGGCAGCCCGACCAGCTCCAGCAGCTCCATCGCGCGGGCACGCCGGGCGGACTTGCCCGTCCCCTGCATCCGCAGACCGAACGCGATGTTGTCGACGGCGTTCAGATGTGGGAAGAGACTGTAGGACTGGAACACCATGCCCACATCGCGGCGGTGCGCGGGGATCCGCGTGACGTCCTCGCCGTCCATGAGCACCGTGCCCGCGTCGGGCCGCTCGAAGCCGGCAACGGTGCGAAGGGCAGTCGTCTTGCCGCATCCGGACGGGCCGAGCAGCGCCAGCAGCTCGCCAGGCCGGATCTCCAGGTCCAGCCCGTCCAACGCCGTGGTGGCGCCGAATGTGCGACGCAATCCGCGGAACTCCACGGTGGAACCGGCCCCCGTTGCGAGGGTGGGCATCCGATCGGTCAGTAACTCGGTCATGAGGCCTCCTTGAGGCGTTTGGTGCGCCCGGCCGCGGCGATCACCATGAGCAGTGCCCAGGTGCCGAGCAAGCCGACGATGGACACGGCCACCGACATCTGCGCCTCGGACCCGCTGATGACGACGGTCCACACGGCGAACGGCTGGTACCCGAGGAGCGCGGCAACGGCGTACTCGCCGAGGACGAGGGCGAGGGTCAGGAATGCGGCATTGAGAAGCGCGCCACGCAGATTCGGCAGCACGACGTGGACAAGAGTGCGCGGCCACGAGGACCCGCAGGACCGCGCGGCTTCGACGAGGACCCGCAGGTCGAGCGCCGACAGGCCGGCGTCGAGCGTGCTGTACGCCAGAGGCAGGGCCATCACGGCAAAGGCGAGCACGAGGATCACGGGGAAATCTGGATCCTGCAGCGCGACAAGGCCCTCGAACAACGGCGTGCCGTAATAGCGATCCGCACCCCACCGCAGCAGCGTGGTGATGCCCGCGCCAAGGGCGACGGCCGGGACGACCAGCGGTAGCAGGCACACGGCCTGCACGGCCGTGCGCAGACGCGGTGCGGCGAGCCGCACCGCGAGCAGCGCCGGTACCAGCACCCCGAGCACAAGGGCGACGGTCGCCGCGGCCACCTTCAGCGTCAGCGCGAGGCTGTCGGCCAGGCCCTCCGCGGCGCCGATCCCGGTGTAGGCGTCGAGACCGACCTGCTGGCCCGGCGACCCGATGCCCACGCTGAACGCGAACGCGCACACGATCGGGACCACGAAGTAGAGGCCGGCGACCAGGAGCACGACCCCGCGGCCGAGTCCCGGCCTGGACATCGTCAGGCCAGCCATCGTGCACTCCTTCGCTGCAGCGGCAGATAGATGGCCATGACGATCGCCGCGATCAGCACCATGTCCAGGCCGAGGGCGAGGGCGACGTTGCCCTGCCCCACCAAGACGTCGCCGGACAGGCCTGCCGCGATCTGCACCGTGACCAGCTGCACCGTGCTACCTGCGATCGCCGCGGCCGTCGCGTAAGTGCTGAATGCCGTCCCGAACAGCAGGACGAATCCGCCGAGAAGCGACGGCAGCAGGATCGGCAACGCCACGTGCCTCCAGTACTGCACCGTGTTCGCGCGGTTGTTGGCCGCCGCCTCACGCCACTGCACCCGCAGACCCTCGAGTGCCGGGGTGAGGGTCAGGACCATCAGCGGGATGAGGAAGTACAGGTACACGACGGTCAGTCCCCGCATGTCGTAGAGGCTCCAACCGAGGTCGCCGAGGTGGAAGGCGTTGGTCAGGACGCCCGCGTTACCGAGGGTCGCCACGAACGCGAAGGCCAGGGGAACCCCGCCGAAGTTCGCCAGCACGCCTGCCGCCGCCAGGACCGCCTCGCGCAGGGCCCGGAACCGCGACGTCACGATTGCGTGCGCGATCGGCAGGCCGACGGCCGCCCCGATCGCCGCGGCCGTCGCTGAGAGCTTGATGCTGCCGATCAGGCTCGACAGGTAGGGGTCCTGCATCGTCGCGGCCATGTTGGCCGTGGTCAGTCCGCCCTCGGCCGAACTCGTCGAGGGTGTGGTGAACGCACCGATCACCATCGTGGCGACGGGCAGGCCCAACGCGACCCCCACGAACAGGAACAGCGGAAGGACGCCGAGCCAGCCCCCCGCCGCCACCCGAAGGCTGCGACGCCGGGGGACCAGAGCGCTGTCAAGGGCGGGGCGGGGCAGCGTGGCCCGGCTACCGGCCACGGTCAGTGGGATGCTCATTTCGAGAGGACGCTGCCCCAGCCGCGGCTGACGACGTCCTTGGCCTTGGTCGACTGTTCCTCCGCCGGGAAGACGGGAGCGTCGGCATCGACCTCCGGCAGGCGGGCCGCGAGCGTGGCATCGAGAGTTCCCGCCTTCTCCATCGCGGGCATGAGCACCGGACGGGCATAGCCCTTCAACCAGAGGTTCTGGCCCTCAGGGCTGTAGAGGAACTCCTGCCACAGCCTCGCCGCGGCCGGGTGAGGCGCCCACTTCACGATTCCCTGCGAGTAGAACTGGGCGAACAAGCCGTCGGCCGGGATGGAGACCTGCCAATCAACACCCTTGTCGCGGAGCGCGTCCCGGTACCCGGCGTTGAGGTAGTCCCAATTCACGCTGATGGGCGTCTCGCCCTTCTGAATGGTCGCGGGCGTGGACTCGACCGGGTTGAAGTTGCCGACCTCGCTGAGCCTGGCGAAGTAGTCAAGACCCGGCGCGATGTTGTCGAAGGAGCCGCCGTTCGCGAGCGCGGCCGCGTAGACGGCGGAGAACGCGGAGGCGGACTGCGTGGGGTTGCCCGTCAGCGCGACCATGCCCTTGTACTGGGGGTCGAGCAGTTCGGCAAAAGTCTTCGGGCACTTGACAACGCGGGCATCACAGCCGATCGAGACGTAGCCGCCCATGTCGTTGTACCAGGCTGCAGCGGCATCCTTCTGCCCCTCGGGGATGTCGCCGAACGCCTGCACGCGGTACGGCGCCAGCACACCCTGCTCGGAGGCACTGATCCCGAAGGTGTGACCCACGTCCAGGACATCCGGCGATCGGTCCTGCCCTTTGCGTGAGGTCGCGGCGTTGATCTCGTCCTGGCTGGATGCATCCGGGTTCTCGACCTCGACGTCGATCCCGTACTTCGCCTCGAAGGTGTCGATGATCTCCCCGTAGTTGGCCCAGTCCCGTGGCAGCGCAATGGCGTTCAGCTTGCCCTCCTGCTTGGCGGCGGCAATGAGGCCGTCCATGCCACCGAAGTCCTGGGCAGACGTGGCGGTGGCGGCCTTGCCTGCGTCGACGTCCGCCTTGGTGGTCAGGCCGCAGCCGGCGAGGGCTGACAGGGCGATCGCCAGCGAGCAAGCAAGGCTCGCCTGGCGAAGGTGGTGCAGTCGCATGGTGTCTCCCTGGTCAATGTTGTCTATACAACGTGACCTCATTTCGCCAGAGCGACGTGGCCACGGGATGAACGAGCCGTAATCGAGCCGTGAAGATTCACCGGCCAGGAACCGTCGGCTTCCAGCGGAGGTGTGCCTTTGACCTGTGGGAAGAGTTTGTGGAAGCTAGGATTGAGGCAAAGATCACCGAGCCGGACGGAGACGAGCATTGGCTGAGTCGAGGGGCAAGCGCCCCCAGGCCGAGTACGAAAAGTTGGCAACCAAGTTGCGGGAGGCGATCACCTCAGGGGAATTCGGTTCCGGGGACCGTCTGCCCAGCGAGGAGGGCCTCGCCGGGCAGTACGGTGTCTCCCGTGGCACGGTCCGTCAGGCGCTGGCCGTCCTGCGCGCGAACGGGTTGGTCACCTCACGACGTGGCACCCGCCGCGTCATTCTCGGCACGGCGCGCACGCAGAGCTTCTTCGAACTGCTCAGCTTCAGCGGCTGGGCGCACTCGATCGGCGAGGATCCCGGAGGCCGGACGATCGCCGTCGAGGACCGCGTCGCCCTGCCGCTCGAGTGCGAGCAGCTCCAGCTCGCATCGGGATCGCGGATCTACCAGGTGGTGCGACTGCGAACCCTCTCGCGCGTTCCAGTCATGCTCGAGCGCGCCATCTACCCCGAACAGATCGGCAAACTGGTCGCCGACCTGCCGCCGGACGCCCCATCGCACGCGTCCCCGCTGCTGGACGCGGGCGTCGTGTTCGCCGACGCCGATCACACCGTCGACCTCGTCGAGGCGGAGGTGGACGACGCCCGTCACCTGGGGTGTGTCGAGGGCTCGCCACTGCTGCGCGAGCGCAGGCGCGTCACCGACCCGGCCAGCACCCCGTTGCTGTGGTCCGACGACCGCTTCCTCCCGGGCACAGTCTCGTTCACCGTGCACAACTCTGTGGCCAGCACGGCCCTGTCTCGCCGCCGTGGCTAGCCCCGGTGGGCCGTCGTCGTTGCCGGAGCTGCGGCTCAGCCTGCCCGCGGTCCAGCACAACGTGGGGCTCATGGCGGCGTGGTGCCGCGACCGCGGCGTCGAGCTGTGCCCGCACATCAAGACCACGATGACGCGCCCGATCGTCGAGCGTCAGCTGGCCGCAGGCGCGTGGGGGGTCACGGTCGCCACGGTTCGGCAAGCCGCCATCGCCCTCGAATGGGGGGCGCGGCGCATCCTCATCGCCAACGAGGTGATCCATCGCCCGGACCTCGAGGCGGTGCGTGCGTGGCTGGATGCTGACCAGACGGTCGAGCTCTATCTCCTGGTGGACTCGAGGGCGGGCCTGAGCCAGGCGGGTTCTGTCATGAGGGACGCGGCCCATCCCCTGCATGTCCTCATCGACATCGGGACCCCCGGCGGACGAAGTGGTGTCCGGGATGCAGCGGCGGCGCTCGACCTCGCCCGGGAGTGCGCGACCACGCCGGGCGTCGTCCTCGCGGGCGTCGCGGGCTATGAGGGCGTCCGCCCCAATCGACGGGACGCGGACACCATCGCCCTGGTCGATGCGCATTGCCGAGAGGCGGTGGCGGCGTTCCGCGCCGCGTCACCATGGATCCGGGCCGAACGACCCGTGTTCAGCATGGGCGGCTCGGCGTTCCCGGACCGGGTCGTCGACGCCCTGGTGGACCTTCCCGACCACGGCGGGCGTGTGGTCCCGGTATTGCGGTCGGGCTGCTACGTCACGCACGACCACGGCACCTACGCGGAGGTGTCCCCGGTCTCGGGTCTGCGTGCGGCCCTGACGGTCCGGGCCGTCGTTCTGTCCGCGCCGGAAGCCGGGCGGATCGTGGTCGGCGCCGGAAAGCGCGAATTGCCCTACGACGCGGGCCTGCCGGTCCTGTTGTCCGCCACCGATTCCCGGGGCGTGCCCCGCACAGCGGCGAAGGCGACGGCGGCCCAGATCTTCGACCATCACCTGGTGCTCGCCGACGCCGAGGGACTCGACGTCGGCGACATCGTCGATCTCGGGATCTCGCACCCCTGTTCGGCCTTCGACCGCTGGCCCGACATCACCGTGGTCGAGGACGACCGCGTGCGCGCGGTGTGGCACCCGCGGTTTCGCTGAGCCCTCGCGAGGCGTCAGGAGCGCAGCGGCGCCTGCAGGAGCGCGCGGTCGTCGCCGGGGGCGCTGACCCCGAGCGTCGTCGCGTCCGACATCGGCAGTCCCACCGCCAGTTGCATCGACATCGTCCGGTCGCCGCCCCCGATGAAACTTCCTGCGTTCATGCGACTTCCGTCCGGGCGTTGAAGCCAGACGTTGTAGGTCCCGCCCTGTGGGAGTCCGGTGACATCGAGGCTGATGCCGGTTCCCCAGGCCCGGTTCTCCACCCGGGCGGAGGCCGCCACCCCCGGCGACAGTGCGGTGAACGCCACCGGCTGGCCGGGTGGGCCGCTCACGGTGATGCCGCGGAGCACGAACCCACCGGCAGCCAGGCCGATGGCGGCCGACGCGGCCGCGGCGACGAGCCCGATCCGGCGGTACCGTTGCCGTCCGCGCTCGCGGTCGAGGGCCCCGAAGATCGTGTCGGGCAGGGCCGCAGGCGGCAACGGCAGCGGCTCGGTGAGCCGGTCGGGATCGGCCTCCGACAGGGCCGCCGCGACAGGCGACAGGTCGCGCAATTCCGAGCGGCAGTCCGGGCATCCGTCCAGATGGGCACGCAGCGCGACGAACTCGCGGTCGTCGAGACGCCCCAGCACGTACATCCCCAGCAGGGGACGCATCTGCAGGCAGTGATCACTGGTCACCGTGCCACCCCATTTCCTCGAGTACGAGTCTCAGCGCCTTCAGCCCGTAGTACACCCGACTGCGGACGGTGCCCACGGGGACGCCCAGCTGGGCCGCGACCTCGCCAGCCGGGCGGTCGCGCAGATGGATCTCGACGAGGACGAGCCGATGCTGTTCGGACAGCCGTCGCAACGCCTCCTCCATCTGCAGGCCCACGAGGAGTTGTTCGAGCGGGCGTTCCACCACCGGGAGGTCGGGCGGCTCGGCGTCAGCCATGCGGGGCCGGGCGGCGCGGGCGCGGCTCGCGTCGATCACCACGTTGCGGCAGATCGCGTACAGCCAGGTCCGCAGGGCGGAGCGCTGCGGGTCGTAACGATCCGCGCCCCGCCAGGCCCGCAGAAACGTCTCCTGGACCGCCTCCTCCGCGCGCCCCCGGTCCCCGAGCGAGCGGTAGGCGAGCGCGAAGAGTTCGCTCCCGTGATCGTCGTACGCGGCCCGCAACACCGTGTCGTCGGCCAGGCTGCCGACCGACTGATCCGCTCGCTGACGCAACCTGCGTAGCCGCACGACCTCACCTCCACACCGCCGGAATGTCGTCGGTTCGCTCGACGTCCACCGGGGAGTACGGAGCCGAGGGCTGCTGCGTTCACCCCGAGTCTGGCATCGGGTTCACCTGCCGGGTCGTGGCGCCGGTGAACGGCGCCGCTGGGCCGTCCGTACTCCCCTGCGTCGCCCCGCCGCGGGCGGCGACGACCAGTGACGAGTGGACGGAGATCCTGTGCTTACCAAGAAGTCGATCATCTCGGCGGCCTGCGCCTGCGCGGCCATCGCATCGCTCTCGGGCTGCGGCGGCAGCACCGACGAGCCTGCCGCGGCGCCTGCCGCATCGAGCACGACCGCGGCGCCGGCGGCTGGCCCCGGGCTGAGCACGGCGGAAACTCCGCTCGGCACCGTGCTGACCGACGGCGACGGCTTCACGCTCTACCGGTTCGACGAGGACTCGCCTGGCGTCAGCCGGTGTGCCGGTCAGTGCGCCGAGATCTGGCCGCCCGCCCTCGGGGCACCGCGGGCCGTCGTGCCGCTGGCGGGTGCGCTGGGAACCGTCACCCGACCGGACGGGGCCACGCAGGCGACCTACGACGGCCTGCCCCTGTACCGGTTTGCGAAGGACACCGAGCCCGGCCAGACCAGCGGCGACGGAGTCAAAGGGACCTGGCACGTGATCACGGCGGGCGCCTCCGGCGGGTGACGGCGCGGCGCGGGTCAGCGGATGCTGTCGCGGTGACGGACGATGCCGAATCGGTGCAACGCGTTCCATCCATGGCGGGACCGGGACGCGGAATCCCCTGTCACGCTGGGCTGATCGCAGTTTCAACGATTCGATGCCTATGCGAACGAGTTCTCCTCTATGGTCCGGGTCACAGAATCTCTTTACTTCTGTACAACTAACTGTTTCCGAAGCCAGTAAGGAGCAATGCATGTCCTTCACGCACGTTCGCCGGGGTGCGGTCCCCGTGGTCGCCGCCGCGGCGGTGGCCGCGGGCAGCCTGCTGATGGCGTCGCCCGCATCCGCCGCGCCCACCTCGATCGAGTTCCAGGGCGCCTGCCAGGCGAGGGCGATCCTCACCCAGCACATGTCGCAGCCGCTGGGCATGACGATCGACGCCCCGGGCTCCGTGAAGGTCGGCGAACAGTTCAGCTACCGCCTGCAACCGACGGTGAGCTCCCTGCCGGACAAGGAGTCCATCGCCACCACCACCGACATTCAGCGACTCAAGATCGACTGGGAGCTCCCGGAGAACACCGAGTTCGTCGGCGCCACGGTCGTGGCGGGCACCGGCAAGGGCCTGACCGGCGTCACGCCCTCGGTCATCCGCGTCAACGACGCGGGCGAGCCCGACGCGGCGGGCACCATCCTGCGGCTGTCCGGCGACAACGAGACCGTCGGCAACGGCCCGAAGTCCAGCCTGAACACCCCGGGCGGCATCGCGGTGGAGAAGACGAAGACCGACATGGACGGCAACCCCACCGCCGACGGTTCCACCAAGTTCCAGCTGCCCGCCGTCGAGGTCACGGTCAAGGCCGTTGCCGAGGGCGTCGTCACCCCCAAGGTGCGCGTCGCGGGCGAGGCCGCCAACTACAACAGTGAGAAGAATTACGACACCTTCCTGGCTCGGGCGTTCGCGCTCGGCTCGAACCAGAACGCTCCGACCTTCTGCACCCCGAAGGACGGCACCCGGCCCGCCAACGACGTGCCGGTGAACGCGGGCGGCCGGGCCCTCGCGACCATCCAGGTCGGCGCGGGCGGACCGGTCGACCCGGGCCCCGACCCGGAGCCGGGCACCGGAAACGGGTCCGTCGACCTCGGCTCGGTCGGGTCCATCTTCGGTTCCTGACCCTGACCGGATCCTGACCTGACAACGGAGGCCGGCTCCCCATCGGGGAGCCGGCCCTTGTCGTCTGGTGCCGGGGCCGTCTGGTGCCGGGCGCCGTCAGCCCGCCAGCGCCCGCTCGACCGAGTCGTCGGGATCCGAGACGACCTTCGGGTCCCTGCTGCTGAGCATGTCCACGACGGCCTTCGGGCTGGCCAGCCACTCCCGGACGGTGTTCCTGGCCACGGTGATGAAGCGGCAGTCGCAGTCACCCTTGATGCCGTCGGCATCGATGCCTGCGTCGCGGCAGAGCGCCACCGCCCGGGCGACGTGATTGCCCTGGCTGACGATCAGCGCCTTGCGCACCCCGAAGGTCGTCGCGGCGCGCGCACAGGTGTCGTAGGTGTCCAGGCCGTAGTCGTCACCGACGATCAGTGACCGGTCGATGCCCTTGGCCACCAGGTAGTCGGTCATCGCCGCGATCTCATTGCCGGATGTGCCGTTCGCGTCGCCGGAGACCAGCACCGCGCGGGCCTTGCCCTCGCGCACCATCTGCGCGCCGACGTCAAGGCGACCGGCGAGGAAGGACATCGGCTTTCCATCCTTGACCTTGGCGCCGAGCACGATCACCACCGGAGCCTCCGGAGCGTCCTCCGGGTCGTACACGTGGCCCGCCGATGCGGCGGCAACCCAGGCCATCGAGCCCAGCAGCACTACGACCGGGACGACGACGACCGCACCCGCGATGCGCAGCAGCCGGCGCCTCACTGCTGTGCCCGACGTGCCGCCTTCGCCTCAGCCTCTTCGGCATCCATCCGGTTGGCCTCCTCGAGGGTGGGGGCTCCGCCACCGAGGCGCGCGGGGACCCAGTAGGCGCCCGCCGGGTGCTCGTAGTCCTGCTGCAGCCCGTGCAGCATCGACTCCATCGTCGCGTGCAGTTTCGCAGTGAGCTCGCCAGCCGGTTCGAACGGCTGGATCGGCTCGCCGACCGCGATGGAGATCGGAGTGTTGGTGCGCCCCAACCGCTTCGGATGACCCTTGGTCCAGACCCGCTGAGCGCCCCAGATCACGACCGGGATGATCGGCACCCCGGCCTCGATGGCCATCCGCGCGGCGCCTGACTTGAACTCCTTGAGCTCGAAGCTGCGGCTGATCGTCGCCTCCGGGTACACGCCGACCAGTTCCCCGCCGCGCAGGTCGCCGACGGCCGCCCGGTAGGACTCGGCGCCCGCAGCGCGATCGACCGGGATGTGCTTGAGCGCGCGCATGATCGGACCGGAGATCTTGTTGTCGAAGACCTCCTTCTTCGCCATGAACCGGATGTAGCGCTTGACGGTGCGCACCGGTAAACCGGCGTAGGTGAAGTCCATGTACCCCGTGTGGTTGACGGCGATGACCGCCCCACCCGTGGCCGGGATGTGCTCGTCACCCTTGACGGTGAACTTCAATCCCTCGGCGGCGAACACCACGCGGGCGATACCGATGATCGTTCTGTAGACGGGTTCCACGTCGGCCAGCGTAGCCCGACCGCCGTGATCCGGCCCACCACGACGAGAGCGGGACGGACTCACCACACCCGGGTCGGGTCAGTCGACACACCCGGGTCGGGTCAGTCGACACACCCGGGTCGGGTCAGTCGACGCATGGGATGCCGTCGTCCGCCCGCACGGCCCCGCCCTGCGGCCCCGAGGAGGGCACGTCGCCCGCAAAGGCGCGCAGGCCCTCGTCCGGCGCCGCGCCCCGCGCGGGCTCGTCACGGTCCGGGAGACTCGGCGCCTGCCTGCCGCCCTGCACGACTGCGGACCGACCGCTTCCGAACAGCGCCGCGATCTCCGCCCTCAGCCGGTCCGGGTCGACCCGGTTCACGGACTGCCCGTCGACCGTGGCGTACTCCTCGATCGGCAGCGTGAAGAAGTCCAGGTTGCCGGAGGTCAGATTGTCGGCCTGGGAGGCGAAGGACACCGGGTCCATCCCCGAATCGATGACGACGTCCTTCTTGACGATGTCGACCAGCGACTGCATCTTGCCGATGTTGCCGATGACGCCACTGTTCTTGAGGTTGGCGATCACCCCGGCGATGAACGCCTGCTGGCGATGCGTGCGGTCCAGGTCCCCGTTGTCGAGACCGTGCCGCTGGCGCACGAACGCCAGCGCCTGCGCCGGATCGAGTGACTGCGGACCGGCCAGGAAGTCGGCCCCGGAGAAGTCGTCCTGCACGGCGTTGTTCAGGCAGACCTTGACGGGGCCGACCGCCTGCGCCAGGTGGTAGAAGCCGAGCATGTTCACCTCGGCGAAGTGGTCGATGGGCACCTGCAGCAGGTTCTGTACCGTCGCGAGTGTCGAGCGGCGACCCGCATCGCGCGACTGCCGTTCCCGGTCCTCGGCGTCGTCGACACCGGCCTCGGCCAACCGGCTGTCCTCGTCGGCCTTGGCGAGACCGTAGGCCTCCTTGATCTTGCGCATCCCGTACCCGGGGACGCTCACGTAGTCGTCGCGCGGGATCGCGGCCGCCGTCGCCCGGCTGCCGTCGCCCGGGACGTGCAGCAGGATCAGGGTGTTCGTGTTGTACCCGCCGACGCCGCTGTCCCCCGCGTGCAGCTCGTCGGTGACGAACTGTGCGGGCAGGTCGCTGCCGTCCATCGCCTTGCGGCTGTCCAACCCGATCAACAGGATGTTCGCGTCGCCGTGCCGGGATTTCGGGCCGCTCCCCGCGAGCGCGTCGAGCGCGTCCGAGAACTGCAGCCCCGAGGTCAGGTGCGACTGCGCCGCCCAGCCGAGGCCCACGCCGCCGAGCACCATCGCGGACAACGAGGCCGACAGCAGCCGCACCCGCCCACCCCGTCGCCGCCGCTGTTGTGAACGGTGTCGTCCCGATCGTCGCTCCGCCGCATGCTGGTGACGGACCGGGGGGCGAGGACTGTTCCGGGCATTCACCGCATCCACCGTACGGACGGGCCGGACGCGGTCGCCGGAGCAAGGACCTTGGTCCCTTCTTGGAGTGGCCGACGCCACGCGAGGTGCCGGGCGACCTCCCGGCCGCCTACCCTGGAGGCGTCGTAAACCCCCAGGAGGACTACCAGTGCAGGTCACCAGCGTCGGACACGCCGGATTCCACATCCAGACCAAGGCCGGATCGATCCTGTGCGACCCCTGGGTGAACCCCGCGTACTTCGCATCGTGGTTCCCGTTCCCGGACAACACCGCGCTGGACTGGGATGCCCTCGGCAACTGCGACTACCTCTACGTCTCGCACCTGCACAAGGACCACTTCGACCCGGAGACGCTCACCAAGCACGTCAACAAGGACGCGACGGTGCTGCTGCCCGACTACCCGGTGCCGGACCTCAAGCGTGAACTGGAGAAGTTGGGCTTCACCAAGTTCTTCGAGACCGAGGACTCGGTCAAGCACAGGGTGGGCGACCTCGATGTGATGATCATCGCGCTGCGCGCCCCCGCGGACGGCCCGATCGGCGACTCCGGCCTTGTCATCTCCGACGGCGAGACCACCTGCTTCAACATGAACGACGCCCGCCCGGTCGACATGGACGTGCTGCACGAGCAGTTCGGCAAGATCGACATCCACCTGCTGCAGTACTCGGGCGCGATCTGGTACCCGATGGTCTACGACATCCCCTCTCGCACCAAGTCGAACTTCGGCAAGCAGAAGCGCCAGCGCGGCATGGACCGCTGCCGCAGCTACATCGAGCAGGTCGGGGCCACCTGGGTGGTGCCATCGGCCGGTCCCCCGGTGTTCCTGGACGAGGAGCTGCGTTACCTCAACGACGATCGCGGCGACGAGGGCAACATCTTCCCGGATCAGATCGTCTTCCTGGAGCAGATGCGCATCCACGGCAACGACGGCGGCGTGCTGATGATCCCCGGCTCGACGGTGGACGTCCACGGCGCCGAACTGACCCTGACGCACCCGATCCCGGATGCCGAGGTCGACAAGATCTTCAGCGACAAGGCCGCCTACATCGAGGACATGGCGCAGCGGATGGCGCCGGTCCTCGCGGCGGAGAAGGCGTCATGGGCGCCCGCCGAGGGCGAGCCGCTGCTCGGGCCGCTGCGGGCAAAGTTCGAGCCGATCATGGCGCAGTCCGACCAGATCTGCGACGGCATCGGCTACCCGGTCGGCCTGGTGATGGGCACCCCTGGCAATGAACCTGAGACGGTCGTCCTGGACTTCCCGAACCGCACCGTGCGCGAGCCGATCGAGGGCGAGGGCAAGTACCGGTACGGCTTCCGCATCGCCCCCGAGCTGGTGCGCACGGTCCTGCGCGACGACGAGCCCGACTGGGTGAACACCATCTTCCTGTCCACCCGGTTCCAGGCGTGGCGGGTCGGTGGCTACAACGAGTTCCTCTACACCTTCTTCAAGTGCCTGACCGACGAGCGGATCGCGTACGCCGACGGCTGGTTCTCCGAGGCGCACGACGACTCCGCGTCGATCGAGGTCGGCGGCTACGAGATCCAGCGGCGTTGCCCGCACCTCAAGGCGGACCTGTCCAAGTTCGGCGTCGTCGAGGGCACCAACCTCACCTGCAACCTGCACGGCTGGCAGTGGGACCTCGAGACCGGGCGCTGCAAGACCTCGAAGGGTCACGAGCTGCGGTCGTCGAAGCTGTAGCCACGCACCGTCATCGGGAATATCTCCTGGCGCCACCTGGTTGCACCTGAACACGGTTATTCGAGGCGCGCCATGTCCACGGCCACCACCATTGGTGGGCGAGCGGGCGATCGCGAAGACCGATGGCACTGCCAGGTCGCGAGCATGACGGAAGCCTGCCGGAAGGCTGGGCGACGACGACGATCGACATTGTCGCCGGAGCAGGGCTGTGCCCGCATCGCGTCGACCCTCCTTCCCCGACAGGAAGGACGAGGCAGTGAAACTCGCCATCACCTGGATGTTCGGATCCCTTGCCGCTGCCGCCGTGCTATTCGGCGGCTACGGTGACGACCGGGCTGGAACGAACGTGGCCGCGCCGGACCCGGTCCCCTGTCAGGTACAGCCCGACAACGCGAGCTCGCCCTTCGATGACGGGGATATGGACCGGGACGACGACACCTGGCGCGACCGGGAGCGAGAACGGATGGAACGCAACCAGGACCTCCAGGACCGGAGGGACCAGCTGCCGCCGGACGTCTGCGAGCCTCCCGGAATCTTCCAGAGCGCCGCGTGAGTCGCTGAGCAGCGCATCTCCCCTGGCGCGCGGAAGCGTCCCGCGCACCTGATAGCGCGCGGGACGGCGGGAGGGCGCGCGAGGTCAGGCCGCTACCGGCACGCTTTCCGACGAACGCATCTCCGCACGCGCCCGAAGACCAAACGCGGTGATGACGGCCGCCGCGGCGATGGCGAGCACCGGAACCGTCAGCGCGGCACGGTAACTGTCGAGCAGGCCGGCCTCCGAGGGGTCGCCGGCGAGCGTGGTGACCTGCACCGCTGTGACCACCGCCAGACCGAGCGCGGATCCGAGCTGCCAGGAGGTGTAGAGCAGCGCGCCTGCCAGGCCCTGCTCGTCCTCGGCGATCCCGTCCGTCCCCGCGATCGTCAACGGCCCGTACACCAGGGCGAAGGCGACACCGATGAGGATCAGCGCGGGCAGCATCGCGGCATAGGCCGTGTCGGCACCGATCCACAGGAAGGACGCGTACGCCACCCCGGCCACCAGCAGCCCGGCGAAGATCACCCGGACGTTCCCGAACCGGTTCACCAGACGCGGCGTCAGCGTGGGCGCGAGCACCGCGTCACCCGCCACCGCGAGCATGGCCAACCCGGTCGCCAACGCAGACCAACCGCGCATCTCCTGCAGGTAGAGCACCAGGATGAACTGGAATCCGACGAACGAGCCCGCGAACAGGACCGCGCCCAGGTTCGCCCGAACCAGGGGCCCCGAGCGCAGGATGCCCAGGCGAACCAGCGGCGCGGGCACCCGGCGCTCGACTGCGACAAACAGGGTCAGCAACGCGGCGCTGCCCGCGAGCGCTGCCACCGTCGCGCCGAGCGGGACGTCGGGCGCCCGGACCACGCCGTAGACCAGCAGCAGCATCGCACCGGTGACGCTGAACGCACCGATCAGATCGAAGTCCCGCATCGACCGCACGGCCGGACGTGCCTGCACCGGGATCAGCCGGACGCCTGCGAGCAGGATCAGCGTCGCGAGGATCACCGGGGCGAAAAAGACCCAGCGCCAAGAGAACTCGGCGAGCACTCCGCCGACGACCAGGCCCAGCGAGAACCCGGCCGCGCCCGTCCCCGCGTATACCAGCAGCGCCTGGTTGCGCTTGCGCCCCTCGGCGATCGTCGTGGTGATGATCGACAGCCCAGCCGGCGCCATGAAACCGGCGGCCACACCCGTCACGAAGCGGGCGGCGATCAGGACCCAGCCCTCCGAGGCGAGTCCCCCGAGTCCGGAGAAGGCGATGAACACCCCGAGCCACAGCAGGAACATCCGGCGCCGTCCCAGCAAGTCCGCCGCCCGGCCGCCGAGCAGCATGAAGCCGCCGTACCCGAGCACGTAAGCACTGATCACCCACTGGAGCTCTGCGGTGGACATCGACAGGTCGGCCCGGATCGAGGGCAGCGCCACACCGAACATCGACACGTCGACGCCCTCGAGGAAGATCGCGCCGCACAGCACGAGGAGCATGGCCCACTCCCGACCGGCGAACCGGTCGCGATCTCGCTCGAGCAGGGGTGGTTGCGGTGATTCCAGCACTGAACGCTCCTTCGGTCGGCCGTCGGGAACCGATCGACCCCGGTTCCGTGCCGTGGGGTCGGTTCCCTCTTGTAACTGGCCCAATCCTTCGGCACCATTGAGAACTATGGAAGAAGGCACTTTGAAGGAACCGACTCACTGCGCCGATACCGGCGACGACCGGGACCCTTACCAGTGGGACACCAGGGAGGACTGCGAGGTCCGGCAGATCCTGGACCGGATCGCGGACAAATGGTCGCTGTTGGTGATCGCGCTGCTGGACCGGCGAACCCTGCGCTTCACCGAACTACGTCGGGAGATCGACGGCATCAGCCAGCGGATGCTGACCGTCACGCTGCGACAACTCGAACGCGACGGACTGGTCCGCCGCACCGTGTACCCCGTGGTGCCGCCACGGGTCGACTACGCGCTCACCCCGCTCGGCGAGACGCTGCACGAGACCATCCAGGCGTTGGTCAGCTGGACCGAACTGCATCAGGACGAGGTCGCGAAGGCCCGCGCCGAGTACGACCTCCGCGCGGACGCCGAGCGCGACCTCGTGACCGGCGCCCGCTGACCGTCAGGTGTAGATCTCCTCGACATCGATCGCGTGGCGCTCGAGGACCACGTTGCGCTTGAGCGACATCTTCGGGGTCAGCTCGCCGGTCTCCTGCGTCCAGTCGACGGCCAGGATCCGGACCTTCTTGATCTGCTCGGCCGAGGACACCTGCGCATTGGTCTCCGCGACCGCGGCATCGATCTCCGCGACGAGCGCCGGGTGACCGATCAGCTCCACGAGCGGCACGTCGGCGGCCACCCCGTTGCGCTCCCGCCATCCGGGCAGTGCCTCCGGGTCGATCGTGATCAGCGCCCCGACAAAGGGTTTCGCGTCGCCGACGACCATGCACTGACCGATCAGCGGGTGCGCCCGAAGCGCGTCCTCGGGCTGCGACGGGGAGACGTTCTTGCCCGCCGCGGTCACGATGATCTCCTTCTTGCGGCCGGTGATGGTGACGAACCCGGCCTCGTCGATCGTGCCGAGATCGCCGGTGCGGAACCAGCCGTCGACGAAGGCGTCCGCGGTGGCCTCCTCGTTGTGCCAGTACCCGTCGAACACCACCGGGCCGCGCACCAGTAGCTCGCCGTCGTCGGCGATCCGCGCCCCGTGTCCGTCGAGCGGACGGCCCACGGTGCCGACCCGCTGGCGGGACGAGGTGTTCACGGTGACCGCGGCGGTGGTCTCGGTGAGGCCGTACCCCTCGTAGATCGGCAGGCCGACGCCGCGGAAGAAGTGCCCGAGCCGGGCGCCGAGCGGGCCACCACCGGAGACGGCGAGGTCGCACTCGCCGCCGAGCGCCGCCCGCAGCTTCCCGTAGACCAGCCGGTCGAACAGTGCGTGCCGCAGCCGAAGCCCCAGGCCCGGGCCGCCCTCGTCCCGGGCGCGACTCCATTCGATCGCGGTCGCCGCCGCCTTGTCGAAGATCTTGGCCTTGCCGCCGTCGACGGCCTTCTGCCGGGACGCGTTGTAGACCTTCTCGAACACCCGCGGCACGGACAGGATGAAATTCGGTTTGAACGCTGCGAACTGGTCGACCAGCGTCGTCCAGTCCGAGGTGTGCGCGACGGTGACCTTGGCGTCGAATGCACCCACCGAGATGGCGCGGGCGAACACGTGCGCCAGCGGCAGGAACATCAGGGTCCGCTTGCCCTCGACGAGGGCCTCGCTCAGCGCGGTGCGCACGGCCACCGACTCCGCGAACAGGTTCGCGTGGGTCAGCTGCACGCCCTTCGGGCGACCGGTGGTGCCGGAGGTGTAGATGAGCGTGGCCGGCGAGCTCGCCCCCACCGCGGTGCGCCTGGCGCGCAGCTCCGCGTCGTCCACCCCCGCCCCGCGGCGAATCAGCTCGTCGACAGCGCCCTCGTCGATCTGCAGCGTCTCGCGCAGCGCGGGCGCGGTGGCCGCCACCTCTCGGACCGTGTCGGCGTGCCGCTGCGCCTCGACGATCAGCAGCGTGGTCCCCGAGTCCTCGAGGATCCACTTCGCCTGTGCCGCAGCCGAAGTCTCGTAGATCGCCACCGTGCAGGCGCCCGCGGTCCAGATGGCGTAGTCGAGCAGCACCCACTCGTACCTGGTCGCCGACATGATCGCGACGCGGTCCCCCGGCGCGACCCCGGAGGCGATCAGGCCCTTCGCCACCGCGGTGACGCCCTCGGCGAACCGGGCGGCGGTGACATCGGACCAGCCGGACCCGGACGGCAGCTGGAACGGGACGAAATCCGGCGAGACCTGCGCGTACCGGAATACCGTGTCCGCCATCGACACATCCGCCGGGATGGTGAACGTCGCTGGAAGTTCGAACTCGCGCATGCGCAGATCCCTCCGCTAAAATTAGAGAGCTTTTCTAGAAAGCATTGTCAATGCGCGGCGGCCTGTCAATGGCATGCCCGTGGGCCCTGGAGGTGGACATCGGCACGCAGCATCGGGGCACCGAGACCAGGCAGCGACTCCTCGACGGGGCGTTGGCGGTGTTCGCACGGTCCGGGCCCTCCGGATTCACCATGACCGCGGTGACCACGGAGAGCGGGGTCAGCGTCGGCAGCCTCTACCACCACTTCGGCAGCTTCGACGGCCTGTCCGCGGCGCTGTACAGCCGGTGCATGTCCGATCTGCTGGACTCGCTGATCGCCGAGTTGGTCCGCTGCCGCACCGCGCGGACGGGGGTCAAGGCGATGGCCGCGGCCTACCTGCGCTGGGTGGGGCGACACCGCACCCAGGCACACTTCATCCACGCCTCGGCGTACTCGGGCTTTCTACCCGCGCACGCAGAGGAGCTCGCGGCCGAGAAGGAACCCCGCATGCGGGCGATGTCCGACTGGATGACCCCGCACGTCGAGGCGGGCCGGGTGGTCGCGCTGTCCCCCGCGCTGATCGAGATGCTGGTGATCGGACCGGTCGCGGAGACCAGCAGGCGCTGGCTGTCGGCTGCGCCGGGAATCGACCTGGACGAGGCGGCGAAGGTACTGCCCGAACGGATCTGGCAGTCGGTGCGCGGCGAGCAGGGCTGAGAGCACGAGAAGGCGTATGCAGAGGACAACGGGTCGATACCCATGACCCAGGTCTCAACTACCTCGATAATTAGCGGCTGCGCGATCAAGGTGGTCGATAGTGGCGCTTCGGAGGAGTCGCAGGGGTCGCGCACGAGCTCCTCGAATCGGTCGCGCTCACCGACCGGCTGGTGCGGGTCCGGGTGCGATGGCGCTTTCTGGACTCCGCAGGCGAGACGCTGACCACCGGCGACTACGAGTACCTGCTCCGCGAGGACCCGGACGGCCTGCACGCCTATGTCGCGGTCGGCATCGACGACATGCAGAAACTGCGCGAGCTCGCCGACCGGCTCGGCGTCGACCTCGGCTGACCGACTACGAGCCCCACAGCTGTAGGTAGTCCTCCCTGCCGAACATCTTCGCCGAGTCGACCGCGGTCGGGTGGCCGGCGTTCGGATCGGCCCCGGCGGCGGCGAGCGCACGCACCACTGCCTCCTCGCCCTTGAAGATGGCCCCCGCGACCGGCGACTGACCGCGACCGTTGAGGCGGTCGACGTCCGCGCCCCGGTCGATCAGCAGCTGCACCACCTCGACGTGCCCGTGGTACGCGGCGAGCATCACCAACGTGTCGCCGGCGCCGTTGGTGAGATTCACCGGGACACCCGCATCGAGATAGGCGGCGATGGTCGCGGAATCACCCGTCCTGGCCGCGTCGAAGACGCGCTCCGCGATCTCTTGGAGCCGGGGGTCGATCGGATCGTCCGTCATGTCGACCGAAGTTACTCGCGGTGCATGGACTTCCGCAGCGGCACCACGCGTCGAACCAGGACCCGGTCCACGCACCCCCGCAGTTCCTGGGGTGCGCGGGCCGGGTCCTTGCGTGCGGCGGTCAGCCGATGCTGAAGGGCTGTCCCCAGAGGGTGACGGTGCTGATGATGCTCTCGGTGTCGACGGTGACGTTGACGTAGGAGCGGGCCTGCGCGTAACCGGCGCAGCCCTCGACGCCCATGGTGGAGTCGGCCCAGGTGACGCTGCCGGTGGCGCCCTCGAAGGAGTGCTCGCCGGAGTGCGACTCGCCACCGAAATCGTCCGCATACTCGAGGTCGAGG
>Ga0105243_10000721_pt1 | contig 31750 bp, 31 predicted proteins | sample KBSM34metaG_FD_81525 | JGI IMG/M metagenome (GOLD analysis project Ga0105243, IMG submission 81525) | Miscanthus rhizosphere microbial communities from Kellogg Biological Station, Michigan, USA - KBS M3-4 metaG | ecosystem: Host-associated > Plants > Roots > Rhizosphere > Soil | place... | reverse complement strand
TCCTTCTTGCCCTTGGTGGCGTTGAGCACCTGGGCGCCCGGATCGATCCGGCCGGAGTAGACGCGAACGAAGGTCAGCTTGCCGAAGAACGGGTGCGACGCGATCTTGAAGGCCAGCGCCGAGAACGGCTCGTCCTTGCTCGGCTTACGCGTGATGATCTCGTCCTCTTTGTTGAGGACGTGACCCTCGACCTCGCCGATGTCCAGCGGGGTCGGCAGGTAGTCGATGACCGCATCGAGCATGGGCTGAACACCCTTGTTCTTGAACGCGGAGCCACAGAGAACCGGGTAGATCTCGGAGTTGACCGTCAGCTTGCGGATGGCGCCCTTGATCTCCTCGACCGTGAGCTCCTCACCGCCGAAGTACTTCTCCATGAGCGCGTCGTCGGTCTCGGCGACCGTCTCGAGCAGCTTGGTGCGGTACTCGTTGGCCTTCTCGACGAGATCCGCGGGGATCTCCTCGATGGTCGGCTCGGCACCGGTCGGCACCACGCCGCGCCAGGTGACGGCACGCATCTCGACCAGGTCGACGACACCGTCGAAGTCGTCCTCGGCACCGATCGGCAGCTGGATGACCAGCGGCTTCGCGCCGAGACGATCGATGATGGTCTGGACCGTGAAGTAGAAGTCCGCGCCCATCTTGTCCATCTTGTTGACGAAACAGATGCGCGGAACGTCGTACTTGGCGGCCTGACGCCAGACCTGCTCGGACTGGGGCTCGACGCCCTCCTTGCCGTCGAAGACGGCGACGGCGCCATCGAGCACGCGCAGCGAGCGCTCGACCTCGACCGTGAAGTCGACGTGGCCCGGGGTGTCGATGATGTTGATCTGGTTGTTGTTCCAGAAGCAGGTCACGGCGGCAGACGTGATCGTGATGCCGCGTTCCTTCTCCTGCTCCATCCAGTCCGTCGTCGACGCACCGTCGTGCGTCTCACCGATCTTGTAGTTGACACCGGTGTAGAACAGGATGCGCTCGGTGGTGGTGGTCTTGCCGGCATCGATGTGCGCCATGATGCCGATGTTGCGGACCTTGTTCAGGTCGGTCAGCACTTCCTGTGCCACAGGATTCTTCCCCGCTCGTAGCTCGTGTCGGTCCTTCGCGGACCACGTCTTTTTGTGTTGTCAGCCGGCCCGTGAGGAACCGACACATAGTGGCAACGCCGGTGCGGCACATTAAGTGCCGCCCCGGCGCCAGATCACCAGCGGTAGTGCGCGAACGCCTTGTTGGCTTCAGCCATCTTGTGGGTGTCCTCGCGACGCTTCACGGCTGCACCGAGGCCATTGCTGGCATCCATGAGCTCGTTGGCGAGACGCTCGACCATGGTCTTCTCACGACGTGCACGCGAGAAGGTCACCAGCCAGCGCAGGGCCAGCGTGGTGGAGCGGCCGGGGCGAACCTCGACCGGCACCTGGTAGGTGGCGCCACCGACACGGCGGCTGCGCACCTCGAGGGCGGGCTTGACGTTGTCCAGCGCGCGCTTGAGGGTGACGACCGGATCGGTGCCGGTCTTCTCACGCGCCTGCTCGAGGGCTTCGTAGACGATGCGCTCGGCGGTGGACTTCTTGCCGTCCAGCAGGATCTTGTTCACGAGCTGCGTGACCAGCGGCGACCCGTAAACGGGGTCGTTGATCAGCGGGCGCTTGGGAGCGGGGCCCTTACGTGGCATTAGCTCTTCTCCTTCTTGGCGCCGTAGCGGCTGCGTGCCTGCTTGCGACCCTTGACACCCTGGGTGTCGAGGGAGCCGCGGATGATCTTGTAGCGAACACCCGGGAGGTCCTTCACACGACCGCCACGGACGAGCACCATCGAGTGCTCCTGGAGGTTGTGGCCCTCACCGGGGATGTACGCCGTGACCTCGACCGAGCTGGTCAGGCGGACACGCGCGACCTTACGGAGCGCGGAGTTCGGCTTCTTCGGGGTGGTGGTGTACACGCGGGTGCACACACCACGACGCTGCGGGCTTCCCTTCAGGGCAGCGGTCTTGAGCTTCGCGACCTTGTCGCGACGCCCCTTTCGGACCAGCTGGTTGATGGTTGGCATATACCGGCTTTCTTCTGTCGACCGATCTGCGCTTGGCAGGTCTGGTCGTTGTGTAATTAGGGATCTAGCAGTTGGAGCAAGAAAACGCTGCTCCTCACCCGTCCCTCGACCCCGAGGTCGGGCGTGTCGCATACCCCCACACAGGCAGCCGAATGCTCGTCTCTGAGGAGAGCGCGCGCGCGGCCTTACCTTGCTAGGCACACAAATCGACCCGGGCAGGCCGGGCACGACCCACAACGATACCCGGCGGCGCGCCTTCAGGTCAAAGCGAGTCGATCGGTGGTAACGGCCCGCGCCGGGTCACGACAGGGCCACCGGTTGCTGGTCCCCCGACCGCCTGCGGTGCAGGACCGAATCGAGATCCGCGGCCCACTGCTTGATCAGCTCGGCCCGCCGTTTGGAGTCGTCGGTGAGGACATCGGCCAGGCCGAGCCCGCGCGCCAGGTCGAGCGTGAGCTGCACCCACCGGTGCGCGATGAGGTCGCCGTCCTCCACCCCGAGCATGGCGACGGCCGTCCGGTGCGCGACCCGGCCGAACTTCTCCTCCAGCGGCAGCACCCGCTCCCGCAGTGCCGGGTCCGAGGCCGCGGCGGTCCACACCTGCAGGGCCGCCTTGAACAGGGTGCCGGTGTAGTACTCCACGAGGCGGGTGACGATCGCCTCGGTGCGGCCTGGCCCGGCGGGCAGGCCGGTGGCCTCCAGTCGGGCGGCCTCCATCCGGCTGTCGAACATGAACTCGAGCGCGGCCGTGATCAGGTCCTCGCGCGTCGGGAAGTGGTGCTGGGCCGCGCCGCGGGAGACCCCCGCGCGCTTGGCGACCACACCGACAGTGGTCGCGGCCCAGCCCTGGTCGGCCAGGCAATCGATGGTCGCCTCGAGCAACCGCTGCCGCGTCAGCCGGCTTCGATCCTGCTGCGGTTCACGCATTCGGCACCTCCCGCCCCCATGTAAATTTCCGTTATCTTTACGTTATCTTCGCCACAAAGGCCTTGCCTCAGCCGTTACCTGCCGGTACGAAGGTTCCCGGTGCACCTGATGCGCCCCTATGAGAATCACCGAACACAACCAAGGAGCACATCATGGGTTCTGCAGAATTCGCTTCCGCATTCGACGCCATCAGCACCTTCGCCGGCGCGATCGGCGACCTCACCGGTGGACTGGGCACCCTCGTCGGTTCCGTCGACGGGCTCGTCAACCCGAAGGCCTGATCGCCTTTACGTAACACCCGACAGGACCCGCGCTCGACTCCTCGAGCGCGGGTCCTGTCGTATCCGGCCACCACGTACTCCTCGACGTCCTTGCTATTCGCTGGGTACCCAGGCAGGCGGGCGGCGCTGGAAGAAGGCGGTCATGCCCTCGACGGCCTCCGGCGATCCGAACAGTCTCGCCGACTGGGCGGCGAGCTCCTCACCGTAACGGTCGAAGTCGGCGAGCATCCGCGCGGTGGTCAGCCTCTTCGACTCCGCCAGTCCCTGAGGGGACGCCAGCGCGAGCTCCGCGCAGACCTCCGCGACGGTCACCGCGGCGTCCTCGGACGCGATGGTGATCAGGCCGAGGCGTTCGGCCTCCGCCGGACCGAACTTCTCCCCGGTCAGGAAATACCGGCCCGCTGCCCGGGAGGTCATCCTGGGCAGCACCGTGAGCGAGATGATCGACGCCGCCAGCCCCAGCCGCGCCTCGGTGAGCGCGAAGGTGCTCGACGGACCGGCGATCGCGATGTCGCACGCGCCGACCAGCCCCATGCCGCCTGCCCGGACGTGACCGTCGATGCGGGCGACGATCGGCTTCGGCAGTTCGAGGAACTCCCGAAGCAGCTCGGTCATCTGAGCCGTGCGCCCCGCCGCCAGCTCCGCCGGGTCGGCATCCGATGCCCCGCCCGCCTCCGACAGATCCGCGCCGGCGCAGAAGGTGCCGCCGGTGTGGGTGAGCACCACCGCGCGGACCGAGTCGTCGGCCGCCGCATCAGCCAGCGCCTGCCGGAGTTCGCCGACCAACCGCGAGGAGATCGCGTTGCGGTTGTGCGGTGAGTCCAGGGTGACGGTGGCGAACCCGCCCGCGACCTCGGAGCGGACGTACGGCGCGCTCGTCTCGGGAACCGTCATGGTCAGTACGACCTCGGCAGCCCGAGCGAGTGCTGGGAGACGAAGTTGAGGATCATCTCCCGGCTCACCGGCGCCACCCGCGCGATCCGGGCGGCCCCGAGCATGGCGGCCAGTCCGTACTCCTTGCTCAGCCCGGCACCACCGTGCGTCTGGATGGCCTGGTCGAGCGCCTTGATGCTCGCCTCGGCCGCCGCGTACTTCGCCATGTTCGCGGCCTCGGCCGCGCCGAAGTCGTCGCCGCTGTCGTAGAGGAACGCGGCCTTCTGCATCATCACCTTGGCCAGCTCGAGCTCGATCTTCGCCTGGGCGAGCGGATGCGCGATGCCCTGGTGCGCCCCGATCGGGGTCTTCCAGACGGTGCGCTCCTTCGCGTACTTCACCGCGGCGTCGATCGCGTACCGGCCCACGCCGATCGCCATCGACGCACCGAGGATCCGCTCCGGGTTCAGGCCGGCGAACAGCTGCATGAGTGCGGCGTCCTCCGATCCGACCAACGCCTCACCCGGCACCCGGACCTCATCGAGGAACAGCGTGAACTGGTGGTCCGGCTCGATGATGTCCATTTCCATCGGCGTCTTGACGAAGTTCTCGGTGTCGGTCGGCACGATGAACAGCGCAGGCTTGAGCTTGCCGGTCTTGTGGTCCTCGGTCCGCGCCACGATCAACACCGCGTCCGCCTGGTCCACACCCGAGATGAAGATCTTGCTCCCGGTCAGGATCCAGTCGGCGCCGTCGCGGCGGGCGGTGGTCGAGATCTGGTGCGAGTTGGAGCCCGCATCGGCCTCGGTGATCCCGAACGCCATGATCTTGCTGCCGTCGGCGAGGCCAGGGAGCCACTGCTGCTTCTGCTCATCGGTGCCGTACTTGCCGATGATCGTGCCGCAGATCGCGGGCGAGACCACGACGAGCAGCAGCCCCGCGCCGTGCGCGGCCAGCTCCTCCTGCACCAGGGCGAGCTCGTAGATGCCCGCTCCCCCGCCGCCGTACTCCTCCGGCAGGTTGACCCCGAGGAAGCCGAGCTTGCCCGCCTCGTTCCACAGCTCGGTCAGCGGCTCGCCCCTGCGCGACCGCGGCAGCACGTAGTCGACGTAGTTGAAGCGCTCGCCGAGCTTGGACACCGCCGCGCGCAGTGCCTTCTGCTCGTCGCTCTCGATAAAACTCATGCCGATTCCTCTTCCGTCTCTTCAGGTTCAACAATGGCAAGGACAGACCCGACGTCGACCTGCTGGCCGACCGAAACCGGGAGCTCCACGAGCACACCCGACGCGGGGGCGGTGATGGTGTGCTCCATCTTCATCGCCTCGAGCCAGACGATCGGCTGGCCGAGCGTGACCGAATCGCCCTGCGCGGCGCCGAGGCGGATGACCGCGCCCGGCATCGGCGCGAGCAGCGAACCCGCCGCGACGATCGTCGCCGGATCCACGAACCGTGGGGTCGCGGTCAGGGCGACCGGTCCGAGCGGCGAGTCGACGAACACCTCGTCGCCGTACCTGGCGACGTCGAAGGTCCGGCGCAGGCCTGCGACCTCCAGCACCACCACGTCCGGGGTCGAGGACACCAGCGAGACGTGCTCGAAGCCCTCGGCCCGAAGGCCGCCCCGCCCGAGCAGGTATCGGATGTCGTACTCCCCCGACGCGCTGGTGTACTGCTTGAACTGCGGCTGCGACGTCAGGTTCCGCCATCCGCTCGGGATCTGGCCGTCGACGCGAGCCGCCGCCCGGTTCGCCGCGGCATCGGCCAACGCCGCCGCCAGCGCGGACAGCGCCTCGGCATCCGGATCGGCCAGCGGCCGCGCCAGGGTGTCGAGCCCGTGGGTGTCGAAGAAGGCGGTGTCGGTGTCCCCGGCCAGGAAGGCCGGGTGCCGCAGGATGTTCACCAGCAGATCCCGGTTCGTCCGCAGGCCGTGCAGCGCGGTGCGGGCCAGCGTCGAGGCGAGCAGCTGCGCGGCCTGTCCTCGGGTCGGCGCGAACGAGATGACCTTGGCGAGCATCGGGTCGTAGTGCACCCCGACCACCGAGCCGGCCACCACGCCGGAGTCCAGTCGCACGCCCTGCCGGTCCAGGACCGCGAATTCCTCCACCGTGCCGGGGAGCTCGATGCGGTGCACGGTCCCGCTCTGCGGCTGCCAGTTCTTCGCCGGGTCCTCGGCGTAGAGACGGACCTCGATCGAGTGTCCGCGCAGCGCCGGGGGTTCGGCAGGCAGCGCGACGCCTGCGGCGACCTGCAGCTGCAGGTCCACCAGGTCGAGTCCGGTGGTGCACTCGGTGACCGGGTGCTCGACCTGCAGCCGGGTGTTCATCTCGAGGAAGAAGAACTCGCCGCGCTCGTCCGCCAGGAACTCGACGGTGCCCGCACCCTCATAGCCGATGGCGTTCGCCGCCAGCCGCGATGCCTCGAAGAGCCGCTCACGCATGCCGGGGGTCCGCTCGACCAGAGGCGACGGGGCCTCCTCCACGACCTTCTGGTGCCTGCGCTGGATGGAGCACTCGCGCTCGCCCACCGCCCACACCGTGCCGTGCTTGTCGGCCATCACCTGGACCTCGATGTGCCTGCCGGTCTCGAGGTAGCGCTCACAGAACACCGTCGGATCGCCGAAGGCGGACTGCGCCTCGCGCCGGGCCGCCTCCAGTTCGCCTGCCAGCGCTGACAACTCGCGCACCACGCGCATGCCGCGGCCGCCGCCACCGGCCGACGCCTTGATCAGCACGGGCAGGTGTGCCTCGGTGACCTCGTCGGGCGCGAGCTCGACCAGGACGGGAACGCCCGCGGCGTCCATCAGCTTCTTGGACTCGACCTTGGAGCCCATCGACTCGATGGACTTGACCGACGGACCGACCCAGGTGAGGCCCGCGTCTTCGACCGCCTGCGCGAATCCCGCATTCTCCGAGAGGAATCCGTAACCGGGGTGGATCGCGTCGGCGCCCGCGGCACGCGCCGCGTCGATGATGAGGTCGGCCCGAAGGTAGGTCTCGGCCGGGGTGTTGCCGGGGAGCCGGATGGCGGCGTCGGCCTCGGCCACGTGCGGGCTTGCCGTGTCCGCGTCGGAGAACACCGCGACGGTGCCGACGCCGGTCCGACGCGCGGTCGCGAACACCCGCCGCGCGATCTCGCCGCGGTTTGCCACAAGAACGGACTGGATCGCCGGTCCGAGCGAAGCGTTAGGGGAAGTCATCACGGTCTGCCTCACATGCGGAAGACGCCGAAGTTCTCGGTGCCTTGGATCGGGGCGGAGGCAATGGCCGAAAGGCACATTCCCACCACCGTGCGGGTGTCACGCGGATCGATGACGCCGTCGTCGTACAGCCGGCCGGACAGGAACATCGGCAACGACTCGGCCTCGATCTGGTTCTCGATCATGGCGCGGATGCCGGCGTCGGCTTCCTCGTCGAACGCCTGTCCGCGGGCCTCCGCGGAGGCCCTGCTGACGATGGAGATGACGCCCGCCAACTGTGCGCCACCCATGACCGCGGACTTCGAACTCGGCCAGGCGAACAGGAATCGGGGATCGAAGGCCCTGCCGCACATTCCGTAGTGGCCGGCTCCGTACGAGGCGCCGAGCAGGATCGAGATGTGCGGCACCTTCGAGTTCGCCACGGCGTTGATCATCATCGAGCCGTGCTTGATCATCCCGCCCTCCTCGTACTCCTTGCCGACCATGTACCCGGTCGTGTTGTGCAGGAACAGCAGAGGGGTGTTGGAACGGTTCGCCAACTGGATGAACTGGGTGGCCTTCTGGGACTCCTCGCTGAACAACACGCCTCGGGCGTTCGCGAGGATGCCGACCGGGTAGCCGTGCAGCTCCGCCCACCCGGTGACCAGCGAGGAGCCGTACATCGGCTTGAACTCGTCGAAATCGGATCCGTCGACGATGCGGGCGATCACCTCGCGCGGGTCGAACGGGATCTTCAGGTCCGCCGGGACGATGCCGAGGAGTTCCTCCGGGTCCGCCAGCGGCTCGATCACCTCGGCCCGGGGCGCCGGTCCCTCCTTCTTCCAGTTCAACCGCTTGACGATGCTTCGGCCGATGCGGATCGCATCCTGCTCGTCGACGGCGAAGTAGTCGGCCAGACCCGACTTGCGCGCGTGCATCTCGGCGCCGCCGAGCGACTCGTCGTCCGACTCCTCGCCGGTGGCCATCTTCACCAGCGGTGGGCCGGCGAGGAACACCTTGGAGCGCTCCTTGATCATCACCACGTGATCGGACATGCCCGGGATGTAGGCACCACCCGCGGTCGAGTTACCGAACACCAGGGCGATCGTGGGGATCCCGGCCGCGGAGAGCTGGGTGAGGTCGCGGAACATCCGACCGCCCGGGATGAACACCTCCTTCTGGGTCGGTAGGTCCGCGCCACCGGACTCGACGAGCGAGATCACCGGCAGTCGGTTCTGCATCGCGATGTCGTTGGCCCGGAAGCCCTTCCGCAGCGTCCACGGGTTGCTGGTGCCGCCACGGACGGTCGGGTCGTTCGCGACGATCAGGCACTCGATCCCCTCCACGACGCCGATGCCAACCACCGTGCTCGCGCCGACCGGGAAGTCGCTTCCCCACGCCGCGAGCGGGCACAGCTCCAGGAACGGCGAATCCGCATCGATCAGCAGCTCGATCCGCTCACGGGCGAGCAGCTTGCCTCGCTTGTGGTGCCGCTCCACGTACTTCTCACCGCCGCCTGCCAGCGCCTTGGCGTGCTCGGTCTCGAGCTCGGCGAGTTTGGCGTTCATCGTCTCCACCGCGGTCGCGTACACCTCCGACCCGGTGTCGAGGGTGGACCTGAGAACCGTCATGACTGATACCCCAATCGCTTTGCCGCCAATCCGGTGAGGATCTCGGTGGTGCCACCGCCGATCCCCAGGATTCGCATGTCCCGGTATTGCCTTTCGACTTCGCTTTCCCGCATGTAGCCGAGCCCGCCGAACAACTGCACCGCCTGATTCGCCACCCACTCGCCCGCCTCAACGGCGGTGTTCTTCGCGAAGCAGACCTCGGCGATGAAATCCTGATCCGATTCCAGCGAGCGCTCGACGAGGGCGCGGGTGTACACCCGCGCCACGTCGACCCGACGAGCCATCTCGGTGACGGTGTTCTGCACCGGCTGCCTGCTGATCAGCGGCCTGCCGAACGTCTCCCGGTCCCGGCACCATTGCAGGGTCAGGTCCAGGCATCGCTTGGCGCTCGAGTACGCCTGGGCGGCAAGCGCGATCCGTTCGGTGAGGAAGGCCTGCGCGATCTGCTGGAACCCGCTGTTCTCGCCACCGACCAGGTTCTCCGCAGGAACCCGGGCGTCCACGAAGGACAGCTCCGCGGTGTCGGAGGCCAGCCAGCCCATCTTCTCGAGCTTGCGCGTGACCTCGAAGCCGGGCGTGCCCTTCTCGATGACGAGAAGCGACACCCCGGCCGCCCCTTCCCCACCGGTGCGGACCGCGGTGACCACGAAGTCGGCGCGGCAGCCGGAGGTGATGAACGTCTTTGCCCCGTTGACGACGAAGTGGTCGCCGTCCCGAACGGCCTTGGTCCGCAGGTGCCCCACGTCCGAGCCGCCACCGGGCTCGGTGATCGCCAGTGAGCCGATCAGCTCGCCCGCGAGGGTGGGCCGCACCCAGCGGTCGATCTGCCGCTCGTCGCCGGCCGCGACGAGGTGCGGCAACGCGATGCCCGAGGTGAACAGGGAGGCGAACAGGCCACCCGACCCGCCCGCGTAGTGCATCTCCTCGCAGATGGTCACGGCGTCGACGAGGTCGCCGCCGGACCCGCCGACCGACTCGGGGAACCCTGCGCCGAGCAACCCGAGCGCGCCCGCCTTCTTGTGCAGCTCACGCGGCAGCTCGCCGTGTCGCTCCCACTCGTCGAGGTGGGGCAGCACGTCCTGCTCGGCGAATCGGCGAACCGTCTCGCGCAACGCCTTTCGCTCGTCGGTGGTCCACACGCTCACAGTGTTCCTCCCAGGGGTTCGCTACCGAGCAGAAGTTCTTCCGGAATGTCGATGTGCCTGGCGCGTAGCCACTCCCCGAGGCCCTTGGCCTGCGGATCGAATCGGGCCTGCGAGGCGACGCCCGCCCCGAGGATGCCCTCGATGACGAAGTTCACCGCGCGCAGCTTCGGGAACAGGTGGCGAGTCACCGGCAGCCCCGCCGCCTCGGGGAGCAGCCGCCCGAGCTCCTCGACCGTGAGAGTGTTGGCCAGCCAGCGCCACTGTTCGTCGGTGCGAACCCAGACTCCGACGTTCGCGTTGCCGCCCTTGTCGCCACTGCGGGCGGCCGCGATCGTACCGAGCGGGACACGGATCGTCGGCGTCGTCGGCAATGCTTGCGGCAGTTCGGGATCGGCCGCAGGCGCCAGTTCCAGCGTCGGCCCGCTCGGGGCGATCGGGATCCTGGTGCCGTCGGGCAGGACCGCGGTGTGCGGCACCTCGGCGGCGTCGACGTAGCCGGGGGTGAACACGGCGTACGGCTGTCCGTTCGACGGCGGCGCCGTCAGGCTGAAGCCCGGGTAGCTGGCGAGCGCGAGCTCGACCGACACGGACGAGAACGCTCGACCGACGACGTTCGGATCCGGATCGCGAACGACGCAGCGCAGCAACGCGCTCGCCGTCTCCTCGGTGTCCGCATCCGGGTGGTCGGTGCGCGCGAGGGTCCACGTCATCTCGGCCGGCTTCGTGGTCATCCACGCCTCGAACTGCGTGCGGGCGAGCTCGGCCTTCGCCGCGATGTCCAGGCCGGTGAGGATCATCGTGAACTCGTTGCGGAACCCGGCCAGGGCGTTGAGGGAGACCTTCAGCGTCGGCGGCGGCGCCTCACCCCGCACCCCGCTGATGCGGACCCGGTCGGGTCCGTCGGAGGAGAGTTCGAGGGAATCCATCCGGGTGGTGACGTCCGGTCCGGCATAGCGGCCGCCGGTGATCTCGTAGAGCAGCTGAGCGGTGACGGTGCCGACGCTGACCGCACCCCCGGTGCCCGCGTGCTTGGTGATGACCGAGGATCCGTCCGCGTGGATCTCCGCGATCGGGAATCCGGGTCGCCCCATGTCGGCGATCTCGGTGAAGAAGGAGTAGTTGCCCCCGGTCGCCTGCGTGCCGCACTCGATCACGTGCCCGGCCGCGACTGCTCCGGCCAGCTGATCGAAATCCGTTCGCTCCCAGCCGAAGTGCGCCGCCGCGGGTCCGACGATCACCGACGCGTCGGTGACCCGGCCGGTGACCACGACATCCGCGCCCGCGCCGAGGCATTCGACTATGCCCCACGCGCCGAGATAGGCGTTGGCGGTCAGCGGAGCGGGCGCGCCCGACGCACCGGCGAGCCCCAACTCCGCCGCCCTGGCGATCAGGTCATCGCCCTCGACATGGGCGATGACCGCGCCGAGACCGAGCCGCTCGTTCACCTCGCGCAGCGCCCGCGCCAGCCCGCCCGGATTCAGCCCTCCCGCATTGGCGACGATCTTGACGCCCTTGTCCAGCGCCAGCCCCAGGCAGTCCTCGGCCTGGCGGAGGAACGTCTTGGCATAGCCCCGGGAGGGATCCTTCATCCGGTCGCGACCGAGGATCAGCATCGTCAGCTCGGCGAGGTAGTCGCCGGTGAGGTAGTCGAGTTCGCCGCCCTCGAGCATCTCGCGCATCGCCGAGATGCGGTCTCCGTAGAAGCCGGAACAGTTTCCGATCCGGACCGGGTTTGTCATGCGTCCACCTTCGGGTCACGGCCCGCGCCGGGAGGACCGGCGAAGACCTGGGCGATTGCGATCCACGCGGTGGCATCGGGTCCCACCGCGGTCAGGTCCAGATCCGCCGGGTTCGCTCGCTGGGTGACCAGCAGGCAGAAGTCCGCGGCGGGGCCGGTGACGCGCTGCGCGGCGTCTTCGGGGCCCCAGGTCCAGACCTCGTCGCCCTCAGGGGCCGTCAGCTCGAACCGGAACTCCCCCGCGGGCGGGGTCAGTTCGTTCACCGCGTACGCGAAGTCACGGGTGCGCACACCGAGATGGGCGATGCTGCGCAGGCGGTTGGTCGGCGGGACGTCGACGCCGAGCGCCGCGGCGACGTCCTGCCCATGCGCCCAGGTCTCCATCAGCCGGGCGGTGGCCATCGACATCGCACTCATCGGCGGGCCATACCAGGGCAGCTTGGTACCGCTCGGCACCGCAGCGAGCGCTTCGGCCAGTGTGGACCGACCGGTGCGCCAGTCCGCCAACAGTTCGGCGGGCGGCCGGGCGGCCTCGATCTCGGCGGCCTCGTCGACGAAACCGAGGGGGTTCTTCCATGCCTCGGCCAGCGACTCGGCGAAGGCCTCTGGATCGATGACCGCCATCAGCGAGGCGCGATCGGTCCAGGCCAGGTGCCCTATCTGGTGGGCGATCGACCAGCCCTTGGCGGGCGTCGGGCCCGCCCATTGTTCGTCGGTCAGGCTCGCGACCAGCGCGTCGAGCTGATCACCCTCCACCCGCAGGTCCCCGATGGTGGTACCCAGATCGGCCATGAATGCTCCCTTGAGAAGTGCTGCGACCAGCATCACACCGCGAGCCATAAAAATCAAGCACGCTTGCTTGTTATTGGCTCCCAGCCTGCCCGTCATGAACGCCCAGAGATTTTCCCGCGATTCTCGCACCCTGCGCGCGCCGATGGGGTTTGATGCTCGGAAAGCAAGGCGAGCGTCCAGTTTGCTTGTGGCCGGCCGCCACCCCTCGGCGATTCGCGGCTGCCGCACCCCGCCGCCCCACCCTGCGCACCGACGGACATACGATCCACGAACCCCTTTGCGCCACAATCGATTACGCCAAAGAATGGTCATCCGATTCCGCTACACCGGAGGCATCCCGTGCGGTAGAACTGGTGCGCGCCGAGCTCTGGGGTGCACTTTCCATCCATCGACACGAGGAGACATCTATGCCCGCGTTCGACTTACCGACCCTGTTCTCCCTGCCGGCGCAGGACATCTTCGCCGGCATCATCATCGGCCTGCCCTTCGGCATCGAGCTCCCGATCGGCAGCTGATCCGCTAACACCGGCGCCCCATTGGACGAGGCTGAACCCAAAGAAATGAGATGTAGGTCACGACAGTTGCCGGTTTGTGACCTGACCGAGATCTCGTGCGGTAGAACTACAACACGCGCGCAATTCTCGGCGCATCACCATCGAGAAAACAGGGAGCACTCATGCCGTCTTCGTCCGAACTCTCCACCCTCTTCGGCGCCCTCAGCACCGTCTTCGGCATCCTCGGGTCCTCGGAGACCTCGGGTGGCGGCTCCAGCGAGTAGTCATGTGAGCACACTGTGGGGGCTGCCGGCGACTCGGCGGCCCCCACAGTGCTGCCCGGGGTCGATCATTTCGATGTCGAATTCACTCCACAGCAACGCATTTCGGCGCAGCGGAGGTGGATTGCGGAATCGAACCCACGCCCGCGGCGCGTGCGGTAGAACTGGACGCGCGCCCGGTCCGAGGGCGCATCTCCAGCACATGAGAAATCACCAGGAGCCGAAGCTATGAACCTGAGCGCGTTGATCGCCACCCTGTTGGGCCTCGTCGGCCCCGCCGAGACCACCACCGACGGAAAGTTTGTCGGCAGCAGCACCGGGAACGTCGGCAGCACCTTCCCCTGATCGACACGCGCGGGTCTGCGCGTTGAGCGCGCGGACCCGCGCACCAGCCGGGCGACCCGGTCAACACCCCCGGCGCAGCAGCCGTGGTGTGCTCGGCACCGGGATCTCCGAACCCGCGCCCGCCAGCCCGTCCAGCACGCCCTGCGACCAGGCCACCAGGCCGGCGACATCGAGACCGTGCGGAGCGTCCGTCTCGAACCCACGGATCCGGTCCTGGCCGCGACGCAGCAGCGACTGGGCGCCGACGATATTGCCGCGCAACAGATGCGTCAGGCCCACCGCGAGCTGCGCAAGCCCCTGCCAGAGCTCGCGTTCGGAATCCGGCGCCGCCTTCCACGAACCCTCGAGCACCTCGTGTGCATGGAACGGCATGCCCTCGTCCAGCAGGCGCTGGGCCTCGACAATCGCCTCCGCAGGGGTCAGCAGGAACTCCTCCTGCACCCGCGCGACGCCCTCGGCGCCGCGCGGCAACGGCCTCCCCAACCCGTCGCGGGGGCGCGCATTGAGCGGCCTGCCCCGGCCGTCCCGTTCACGCTGCTGCATGCCTCCAACTGTAGTGAAGCCGATGGAACTCACAGCCGAACCCCTGTCCAGGTAACTGTGAAAGCTAGTACCGTCTACGTAGGCCGACAGGGCCGACATCGGTACGAGGAGAGACATGGGCACCATTCACATCACCGCGGTCGCGAAGGTTCCGGTGCACGCCGGCTTCTCCTATGTGGACGACTACAAGAATGTGCCGGCGTGGATGTTCGGGGTGACCCGGTTCGAGCCGGTCGGCGAGCAGACCCAGGGACTCGGGGCCACCTTCGACGCCACCATGCAGCTCGGCCCCAAGGCCATGAACTCCAGGGTCACGATCACCGAGTGGGAGCAGGACCGGCTGATCACGCTGGCCTCGGTCGACGGGATCTCGAACTCGTCGACGTGGCGATTCGCTCCGGCGAGCGACGACACCACCGAGATGACGGTGGACTTCGAGTACTCGCTGCCGGGCGGACTCGCAGGCAAGGTGCTCGCGAAGATCGTCGAGCCGATCGTCGGAACGGCCATCAAGCACACCGAGTCCACCCTGCGTCGCCGGGTCGAGGAGCTTGCGCGCACCGGCGCCACCGGGTGATCCCACCTCCGTCGCGTGCTTCACCCGGCGAACGAACGGTGACAGCGCGCCACGCTCGGACGACGATGGTCCGGGAGGGACGCATCCGTCGTCTCCGAGACGCGGGAGGGGGCTCATGTCCACAACGCAACCGGTCGCCGAGGCCGACGCTCTCGCCCAACGCCTCGTCGAGGCCGCACTCGGCACCGTCGATCTGCTGTCCATCCACCTCGGCGACCGCCTCGGCTGGTACCGGAGTCTGCGGGTCGACGGCCCGGCGACGCCGGAAGAACTCGCCGCCCGCACCGACACCCACCCTCGGTACGCGCGGGAATGGCTGGAGCAACAGGCCGTCACCGGTCTGATCGAGGTCGATTCCGACGGACCCCGACGATTCACGTTGCCGCCTGCGGCGGCGGAGGTGCTCACCGACGGGTCCAGCCTCGCCTACCTCGCGCCGCTGGCCCGGATGCTCTGCGCCGCGGCCGAACAGATGCCCGCGCTGCTCGAGGCGTATCGCTCCGGCGGAGGGGTCGGCTGGGCACAGTACGGAGCCGACGCCCGCGAATCGCAGGCCGAGATGAACCGCCCCTGGTACGAGCGGGCCCTGCCGGAGGCCCTGCGGTCGGTTCCCGACCTGGACGCGCTGCTTCGCGAGCCGGGCACCCGGATCGCCGACCTGGGCTGCGGCGGCGGCTGGTCGACGATCGCACTCGCCAGGGCGTACCCGGCTGCCACCGTGGACGGGCTCGACATCGACGCGGCCTCGGCGCGGCTGGCCTCGAGCAACGGCGACGCGAACCCGGACGTCGCGTCCCGCGTCTCCTTCCACTGCGGCGATGCCGCCCGGCTACCCGCGTCCACCTTCCGCTGCGTGTTCGCCTTCGAGTGCGTGCACGACATGCCCGATCCCGTCGGGGTGCTCGCCGCTGCCAGGCAGTCGCTGGTCCCCGGGGGCCGCGTTGTCATCATGGACGAGGCGGTCGCCGGCTCCTTCGACCCTCCCGGCGACGAGACCGAGCGACTGATGTACGGCTTCAGCCTGCTGATCTGCCTGCCGGACGGCATGAGCCACCGGCCCACCGCCGCCACCGGAACCGTCATGCGCCCGGACACGCTGCGCGGCTATGCGTTCGAGGCGGGATTCACAGGATTCGAGATACTCCCGATCGACGGCTTCGGGTTCTGGCGCTTCTACCAACTGACGGCCTGACGACCTCGCCGCCGCCACCGGAGATCGGTGACGGCGGCGAGGAAGAATCGGAGAGAGTTCGCCGTTGCGGCGCTGGGTCAGGCGCTGAGCAGGCCCTTCGCGATGTGCGTCACCTGGATCTCGTTGCTACCCGCGTAGATCATCAGCGACTTCGCGTCACGCGCGAGCTGCTCCACCTTGTACTCGGCCATGTAGCCGTTACCGCCGAACAGCTGAACGGCCTCCATGGCGACCTCGGTGGCGGCCCGCGAGGAGTACAGCTTCATCGCCGATGCCTCGGCGAGGGTCACCTTGTTGCCTGCGGCGGTGCGCTCGATCGCGTTGAACACCATGTTCTGCACATTGATCCGGGCGACCTCCATCTCTGCCAGCTTGAGCTGGATGAGCTGGAACTGAGCGATCTCCTTGCCCCACAGCTTGCGGGTCTTGGCGTAATCGATGCACAGCCGGTGGCACTCGTTGATGATGCCGAGCGCGAGGGAGGCGATGCCGATTCGCTCGGCCGCGAAGGACTCCTTGGCACTCTCCTTGCCGTCGCCCTTTGCCGGGTTCTCGGTCTCGCCGAGCAGCCGGTCCTTGCTGATCCGCACGTTGTCGAAGAACAGCTCGCCGGTGGGCGAGGAGTTCATGCCCATCTTCTTGAACGGCGGGCTCTGGGTGAAGCCCTCCATGCCCTTGTCGAGCACGAAGCCGAGCACCTTGCGGTCGCGGCGGTCCACGGAGGAGTCGCCCTCGTCGAGCTTGGCGTACACGATGGTCACGTCGGCGTACGGGCCGTTGGTGATGAACGTCTTCTGACCGTTCAGGATGTAGTCGTCCCCGTCGCGGCGGACGTAGGACTTCATGCCACCGAACGCATCCGAACCGGAGTCGGGCTCGGTGATCGCCCACGCGCCGACCTTCTCCATCGTGACGAGCTCGGGCAGCCAGCGCTTCTTCTGTGCCAGCGTGCCGCGGCTGCGCAGCGTGCCGACCGTCAGGCCGAGGCTCACGCCCATCGACGCGACCAGGCCGAGGCTCACGCCCGCGAGTTCGCTGTTGAGGATGACGCCCATGCTGCCTGCGCCGCTGAAGCCGCCGCCCTTCTCGCCGGACTCGGGGACGGTCTCGCCGCGCTCGCGCGCTTCCTCCTTCGCGAAGGCCTTCTCGAGCGCCTCGCTCGCCATCTCGTCCATGCCGAAGGTCGAGTACATCTTCCGGATGATCTCGAACGGGGGCAGCTCGCCGCTCTCGAGCTTGTCGACGTGCGGCTTGATCTCCTTCTCGATGAAGCCACGCAGGGCGTCGCGGAACATCAGGTCGGTGTCAGACCACTCGTACATGTCGGGAACTCCCATTGATCGGCGGATCGTGCGCAACGTGCGGCACGCGAAGACGGCGCCGCGACTGCGCGGACACTCACCCCCAAATATAGAACACGTTCTTGTTTTCTGACAGCATCCTGCCGCATGCGCCAGGACCCGACGGCGACCGCGGGCACGACCGTCGACCCTGGACAGACCGATTTTCCGGGGAGCACACTGGCACCGGCGAGAGGATCCACGATGGCCGAACCCCGAGTCGAACCCGACGTGCCGATCGTCGACGCGTGGGGACAGCCGAGAGGGCGGGCGTGATCACCTGGTACCGGCTGGCCTACCGGCTCGGCCTCACGCCGTGGGAGTGGGCGGGCCAGTCGATCGGCGCGCAGCTGACCGCGTTCCTCGACAGCCGGGACGCGCAGGCGGGACCGCCTGGGAAAGCCCTCGACGCGGGGTGCGGTACCGGCTCCCACGCCATCGAATTGGCCCGTCGCGGCTGGCAGGTGACCGGCATCGACGCCGTGCCGCTGGCGGTGACCCGGGCCCGGGCGCGGGCCGAGGAGGCCGGGGTCGAGGTGACATTCGTGCTCGGCGATGTCACCGAACTCGAGAAGTCGGTCGGCCGCGGATATCGATTCGTGCTCGACATCGGGTGCTTTCACGGTCTCACCGCCTGCGAGCGGGACCACTACGCCGACGAGCTCACCCGGATCACCGAGCCAGGGGCGAGTCTGCTGATGTTCGCCTTCGGCCCCGGCCGACGGGGACCACTCCCCCGCGGCACGGACCGCGCCGAGGTGGAGCGTACGTTCGCCGGGTGGCGGCTGATCTCCGACGCCGCGGACAGCGGGGCGCTGCCGCGACCGGTCCGACGGGGGAACCCGCGCTGGTTCCACCTCGCCCGGTCATGAGGTGGTCGGGCGTCGACCGCGCCGTCAGGCCACTGCGGGCCGGTCTCGCCTGCTGGTCTTCCGATGGTGCTTACGCCCGGTCAGCGCCCAGCGCCGATCGGCCACCCGCGTCGTGCGGTGGTGGCGCTCGATGGTGAACTCCGTGATCGGTAGCCGCTCCAGCAGGCGGATGTCGGCACACGGGTCGCCGTTCACGCCCTGCTCGAGCAGCGAGAACGCCGTGTGGTTGACGGCGTGGATCGCGAGCCGGAGCGCGTCGAGCGCGCTCGGCCGCGGTCCGAACCTGGCCAGGGTGTGCCTACCCTGCACGGTGGTTCCGACCACCGCATAGAAGTGCCATTCGCCGGCGTGCTCCGAGTCGCCCGAATCCACGGGCTCGCCTGGCTGGTGTGTGGGACCGGATACAGTGCCCATCTTGCGCCTTCTTCCGTCTTCCGGTGTGGCGTCTCTACGACGGTAACGCGGGCCACCGACACCGTCCGTGTGCCTCGCCGGTGCGCGGGATACGGGTTTTCCCCGACTTTTCCCGGCGAACCGGGGAGCCGTCGACGTGGCACCATCGCATTCACGCACCACATGTGATTCGTCACCGACACCGGGAGTGATTGCTCGTGACCCTTTCTCTCGACGAGGCCGCGGAAACCCTGGCCGCGCAGCCGTTCAGCACCCTGGTCGGCGCCCGGTTGACCGCCTTCACCGACGGCGCCGCCACCCTCACGATCCCGATCCGCCCGGAACTGCTGCAGCAGCACGGGTTCGTGCACGGCGGTGTGCTGTCCTACGCGGCGGACAACGCGCTCACCTTCGCGGCGGGCAGCGTGCTCGGGCCGAGCATCGTGACCTCCGGGTTCACCATCACCTACCTCCGTCCCGCGATGGGTACCGCACTGCGCGCGGAGGCGACGGCGGTGAGTTCGGGCCGCAGGCAGGCACTGTGCCGCTGTGAGATCTATGCGGACACCGAGAACGGGCCGGTGCTCTGCGCCGCCGCTCAGGGCACCGCCTCGGTCATCGACCTCGGCCGGACCACCACCTCGTCATGAGCACCGAGGCCACCGTGATCGGCGGCGGTGTGACCGGGCTGACCTGCGCACTCGAACTCGCGCGGGCAGGCCACGACGTCACCGTCCTGACGGCCGATCCGATAGCGGAGACGACCTCCGCGGTCGCCGCGGCGATCTGGTTCCCCTACGAGGCGTCACCCGCCGACGCCGTGCTGCGCTGGTCGACCGAGTCCGCGGCGGCGTTCGTCGGCCTCGCAGCGGACTCCTCGGCAGGCGTGGCCCTGCGAACCGGCACGGTGCTCGAGCGGTCCACTGCGCCGGACCGCTGGTGGACCCCGGCGGTGCCTGGACATCGGGTGATCCCGGGCGAGGAATTGTCGTCCGGCGTGACGAGCGGGGTGCGCTGCACGGTCCCGGTGATCGACATGGGCCGTTACCTGCCGTGGCTGGCCCGCCGGTGCGAAGCCGCGGGCGTGCGGGTGATCAGGAGGCGGGTCGACGACCTAGCGGAGGTCACCGGGGAGCTGATCGTGCTCGCGGCCGGCCTGCGGTCGGCCGCACTGACCGGGGACGCCCCGCTGATCCCGCTGCGCGGCCAGGTGGTGCGCGTGGCCAACCCCGGGCTGACCGACTGGCTGATCGACGACGACAACCCGGCCGGGATGACCTACGTGGTGCCGCGCTTCGAGGACGTGGTGTGCGGCGGCACCGCCGAGCCCGGATCCTTCGACACCGCCGTCGATCCCGAGACCGAACGCGCGATCCTCGAGCGGTGCTACGACCTGGTGCCCGAGCTGCGGGGCGCGCCGATCCTCTCCCGCGGCGTCGGCCTTCGTCCGACCCGGCCCTCGGTGCGACTGGAGGCGCTCCCCGGCGCGCGCCGGATCATCTGCTGTTACGGGCACGGCGGCGCCGGGGTGACCCTCTCCTGGGGCTGCGCTCGGGAGGTGGCCGCCCTGGCGGGCCGAGCCTGACTACTGTTGCGCCAGTCGCAGTTTCGTCGTCAACCGCTCGAGCTCCGCGAGCTCCTCTCGGTCGAGCACGGTGCCGACGTGGCGCCGGATCTGCGCGGCGTGCCGCCTGCCGATGCTGCGCTGCATGGCTCGCCCCTGCTCCGTGAGCGCCACGATCGTGCCCCGCCGGTCGTGCGGATCCGGCAGCCGGTCCAGCAGCCCGGCCTGCTCGAGACGCTCGACCATGCGGCTGAGGGACGGCTGGGTCAACAGGATCTCCCGGTTCAGCTCGTGCAGCCGGGCCCGTCTGTCCGGGCAGCGGCTGAGGGTGAACAACACGTCGTACTCGCGGCGGCCGAGGGGATCCCACGCGTCGGCCGACTCGAACCGCCGCATCAGCGCCACCTGGGCACGGAACAACGCCTCCCACGCGTCGGCGGCCAGCTCGGTGGTGCTGCGCGGCCGCCCGCCGACGGGCGGTTCAGTGGGCGGCATCGGTCGACGCCTCGAGGGTGCCGACGCGACCGTTCCGCTGCGCCAGCAGGCTCGCGTGCGTCGGCGGGTTCTCCGGCACGTGGGCCGGGCGCCGGGCCGCGAACTCGCGGCGCAGCACCGGGGCGACCTCGGAGCCGAGGAGGTCGAGCTGCTCGAGCACCGTCTTCAGCGGCAGGCCCGCGTGGTCGACCAGGAACAGCTGGCGCTGGTAGTCACCGAAATAGTCCGCGAAGGCCAGCGTCTTCTCGATCACCTGCTCGGGCGTGCCGACGGTCAGCGGGGTCTGCTCGGTGAAATCCTCCAGCGAGGGTCCGTGACCGTAGACCGGCGCGTTGTCGAAGTAGGGCCGGAACTCCGCGACCGCGTCCTGCGAGTTCTTGCGCATGAACACCTGCCCACCGAGGCCGACGATGGCCTGGTCGGCGCTGCCGTGCCCGTAGTGCTCGAACCGCTCGCGGTACAGGTTGATCAGCGCGATGTAGTGCTCCTTGGGCCAGAAGATGTTGTTCGCGAAGAAGCCGTCGCCGTGGAACGCGGCGATCTCGGCGATCTCCGGGCTGCGGATCGAGCCGTGCCAGACGAACGGCGCGATCCCGTCGAGCGGACGCGGCGTGGAGGTGAAACCCTCCAGCGGGGTGCGGAACCGGCCCTGCCAGTTCACCACGTCCTCGTCCCACAACCGACGCAGCAGCTGGTAGTTCTCCAGCGCGAGCGGGATCCCCTCGCGGATGTCCTTGCCGAACCAGGGGTACACGGGCGCGGTGTTGCCGCGGCCCATCATCAGGTCGACGCGGCCGTCGGCGAGATGCTGCAGCATCGCGTAGTCCTCGGCGATCTTCACCGGGTCGTTGGTGGTGATCAGGGTCGTCGAGGTGGACAGGATCAGGTTCTCGGTCTTGGCGGCGAGGAATCCGAGCATGGTCGTCGGGGAGGACGGCACGAACGGCGGGTTGTGGTGCTCGCCTGTCGCGAAGACGTCGAGGCCCACATCCTCCGCGTGCTTGGCGATGGTCGTCATCGCCTTGATGCGCTCGTGCTCGGTCGGCGCCCGCCCCGTGGTGGGGTCAGGCGTGACGTCGCCGACGCTGAAGATTCCGATCTGCATGGTGACTCCCTCGAGCTGGATTGAACACGTCCGCTATTTCAATGCGTTTGCATGAATTTCCAACCGCGTCGGGGTCCGGGGTATTCCGCCCCCGCACAGCACCCCCGGGCGCGGCGGATAGGGGATGTCGGGCCAACCGGGGCAGCCGCAGGCCTGCCCCGATCGGGATCCCCTATTCACCCCCTAATCCGCCGTCACTCGCACCGATCGGCGGGGTGTCCGGCGTACCAATGGGACTCGACGCCGACCGGCGTCGCTCACCACGCGACAGGAGTACTCATGTCCTTCTCTGCCCTCTTCTCGTCCCTGTTCTCCTCGATGTTCGGTGGCCAGTTCGACAGCGGCTCGCTCGGCGGCACCATCGGCGGCGGTGCCGGTGGCGGCGCGAACGGCGGCGGCGCAGCCGGATTCGAGTCCTGATCCGCCCAGCGGCCGCGACCTAGGGCCGGGGGCCTGGGGCCTGGGGCCTGGGGTACCAAACGACGATGGCCCGCACTCCCCCTCGGGAGTGCGGGCCATCGTCGTGAGAGTCGAGTTGCCCTCTAACTCAGCGAGTAACTCAGTGAGCCATCACCTGGGTCGCGTCGACCGGGGCCGCGGGCTTGCTCCTCGGCAGCAGGAACGCCGGGATCAGGGTCAGCAGGAGCAGCACCAGCGCCACCGTGAAGGTGTTGCCGAACGCGTCCGCAGCGGCGTCCAGGCCCTGCTCCACCGCTCCGGGCGGCATCTGCTCCGCGATCGAGGGATCCTGCCCGGCCGCGATGGCCGGTCCGGCGAGCGGGCGCGACAGCATCTGGTTGGTGAGCACCACCGACATGGTCGCGGTACCGACCGAGCCTGCGACCTGCTGGACGATGTTCATCAGCGTCGAACCGCGGGCAACGGTCTCGTTGGTCAGCGTCTGCATCGCCGCCGTCATGATCGGCATCATGGTGCCGCCCATGCCCAGGCCCATCACGAACAGGGCACCGAGGAGCACGACGTACGAGGTGTCGGCACCGACCTGGGTGAACACCGCCATGCCTGCGGCGATCAGGGAGAGGCCGCACAACACGATCTTTCCGGGACCGATCTTGTCGACGAGAGTGCCCGCCAACGGCATCGTGAGCATCGCGCCGATGCCCTGCGGGGCCAGCAGCAGACCGGCCGTGAGGGTGGTCTCACCGCGAACCTGCAGGAAGTAGCTCGGGAACAGAAGGCCGGCACCCATGAACGCGATCACGAACATCGTCGACGTGATGACCGCGATGGTGAGCTTGCGGTTCTGGAACAGGTGCAGGTCGATCAGTGGGTGGTCGGCGCGGAGCGCGTGGAACACGAAGCCGATCACCAGCGCCAGGCCGATCACAGCGGGGACCAGCACCCGAGTGGCCGCAACGGTGCCGGTCTCCGGGATCGAGGAGACGCCGAACAGGAACAGCGCGAGACCGGGCGAGAGCAGCAGCATGCCGAGGAAGTCGAAGGACTCGGACGGGCTCGGGTTGTCCTTGGGCAGCAGCACGAACGCGGCGGTCAGGGCGATGATGCCGATCGGCAGGTTGATCAGGAAGATCCAGTGCCAGCTGGCGCTCTCGATCAGCCAGCCACCCAGGATGGGTCCGCAGATGGGTCCGAGCATCATCGGGATGCCCAGCACGGCCATGACGCGGCCGACGCGGTGGGGACCCGCGGCCTTGGTCATGATCGTCATGCCCAACGGCATCAGCATGCCGCCGCCGAGGCCCTGCAGGACCCGGAAGCCGATCAGCGACTCGATGTTCCATGCCATAGAGCACAGCACCGAGGCGCCGACGAACAGCACCAGCGCCGTCATGTAGAGGCGCTTGGTGCCGAACCGGTCAGCCGCCCACCCCGTCACGGGGATGACGGTCGCCAGGGCCAGGGTGTACGCGGTCATGGTCCAGGCGACGGTTGCGTAGGTCGCGTTGAACTCGGACATGAACGTCGGCAGCGCCACGCTCACGACCGTCACATCGAGGATCGACATGATGGCACCGATCACCACCACGCTGGCGATCTTCAGAACTGCGCCGTCGATCTTGTCCGAGGCCGCGGGGGCGCCCGGAGGTGTCGGCGTCGTCATGGGTTCTCCTGACAATTGGCTCGCAGAACATCTCCCGCGAGAATGGGTTTGAGCGACTCGTACAGCCGGTCACGGTCCGAGTCCGAGAGGCGGGCCGCGAACGCTCGCAGCTCGCCCTTCTTGCTGTCGATGTGGCCGGAGGCGATGGCTCGACCGGCCTCCGACAACGAGATCCTCTTGATGCGGCGGTCCTTCGGATCCTCGCGGCGCTCCACCAGACCCTGATTGACCAGTTGGTCGATGTTGCGACCCGCGGCCGCGACGGACAGGCGCAGCCGCTCTGCCACCTCGTTGATCGCAACCGGCTTGCCGTGCTGCGCCAGCATGAACAGAGTTCGCACCTGCGAGAACGACAGGTCCACGGCGATCAGCTTGTCCATGGACTCCGACTCCCCCACCCCCAGCAGCCGCATGATGAACTCGTCGAGCGCCTGATACAGGTCTTCGGGGGAAGCGGCCACTCGTGCAATAGTAGCGATCGCGCAACTATTGCCCAAACGATATTAATGTGAAGGGCATCACGTCCGCTGCCGAGGCTCGAGCGCCCGCAGAGAGATCCGACCACGGTCTCAGGTCGCCGGGCAATCGAATTTCCGGCCGCCAACCGGCTCGCTACTGTCGGGACATGCCCTCGAAGGTTCTGATCCTGCTCCGACACGGCAAGTCCGCCTACCCCGACGGCGTGGCCGACCACGAGCGTCCGCTCGCGCCGCGCGGGCAACGCGAGGCCGGGCTGGCGGGCGACTGGATCCGCCTGACCCAGCCCCCGGTCGACGCCGTGCTCTGCTCCACCGCCACCAGGACCAGGCTCACCCTCGCGGCCAGCGGCATCGACGCTCCCGCCCGCTACGCCGACACGCTCTACGGGGCGAGTGCCGCCGAGGTGCTGCGCGAGATCGCGAGCACCGACGCGGCCGTGCGGACCCTGCTCGTCGTGGGGCACGAGCCCGGCATCCCGGACACGGCACTCGCGCTCGATCCGGGCGGCCCGCTCGCCGAACGGATCGCGGACCGCTTCCCGACCTCGGCCATGGCGACCCTGGCGGTGACGGGGTCCTGGGCCGACCTCCTCGTCTCACGCGCGCGCCTGACCGACTTCCACATCCCGCGCTGAGCGAGGCCAGCTACTCGCGGACGAGCACCGCCTTGCCGAGCACCTGACCGGCCTCGAGGTCCGCCAGCGCGCGGGCCGCGTCGGCGAGTGGATACCGGGCCTTGACCAGCGGCCGCAGGCCCTTCCCCACCAGTTCGGTGAGGTCCGCATGGGTGCGCGCCAGCGCCGAGGGGTCGGTGCGCAGGAACTCACCCCAGGCGGCGCCCACGATGCTGATGTTGCGGAACAGCACCCGGTTCACCTTCACGGACGGGATACCGCCGCCCGCGAACCCGATCACCAGCAGCCGGCCCTCCGGCGCCAGCACCCGGACGGCATCGTCGAAGGCGTCGCCGCCGACCGGATCGACCACCACGTTCGCGCCGCGGTTCTCGGTCAGCTCGCCCACCCGGGCTGCCCAGCCCTCGTCGAGCGCCACCACCTCGTCCGCGCCGAGTTCGCGGAGGAACTCGTCGGCCCCCGCCCGTCGGACCACCGCGATCACCTTCGCGCCGTGTGCCTTCGCCAACTGGATGGCCGCGGTGCCGACACCGCCCGCGGCACCGAGCACCACCACCGTCTCGCCCGCCACCAGGCCCGCTCGCCGGGACAGCGCGAACTCCATCGTCTGATAGTTGATGATGAGCGAGGCAGCCTCCTCGAAGCTCAGATCGGCCGGTATCGGCATCACCCGGGAGGCCGCGATCGCGACGCGCTCCGCGTAGCCACCGAGATCGGACATCGCCAGCACGCGGTCCCCGACCGCGAAGCCGCTGTCGTCCGGAGCGGACACCACCACCCCGGCCACCTCGGCGCCGGGGACGAAGGGCGGCTCCGGCCGCAGCTGGTACTTGCCGTAGCTGATGAGCAGGTCCGGGAAGCACACCCCTGTCGCGCGCACGTCGATCAGCACCTTGCCCGTCGCGTCCGGCTCGGGCACCTCCTGCAGGGCCATCCCTGCGGGCCCGGTCAACTCCGAGACCACAACTGCTTTCACCACAGACCTCCGTGTTCGCGCGCCATCGCAATCTCTTCTGCGATCCGACGCCCTGACGCTAGTCCTTGTCTCGCCGCGCCTGCGCGGGAAAGATACTGTTCGCGTCACGCCGGTGATCACCGCAGAGGAGCGCAGTCTTGGACTTCGATCAGCCGCTCGCCGTTCCCCCCGCCGACGGGCTGGGGTTCGCCACCTCGTGGCCGGTCCGTACGGGCGACGTCGCTCCTGACAACCGGCTCCGGCTCGACGGCATCACCCGGTACCTGCAGGACATCGGGTCCGACAACCTGGACGCCTCCGAACTCGCCGATCTCGACCCGCTGTGGATCGTGCGGCGAACCGTGATCGACGTCGTCCGCCCCGCACTGTGGCCGGACCGGATCCATCTGCGCCGCTGGTGTTCCGGCCTGTCGACCCGCTGGTCGGCGATGCGAGTGCAGCTCACCAGCGAGAAGGGCGCGCTGATCGAGACCGAGGGCTTCTGGATCAACATCAGCCCCGACACCGGGATGCCGACCCGGATCAGCGACAAGGGCATCGCCCTGCTGTCGCGGACCACCGACGAGCACCGACTCAAATGGCGCCCGTGGCTCGGCGGGCCGCCGCCGGAGGACGACGGCACCGACGCCCGATTCCACCTGCGCTCGACCGACCTGGACCCGATGGGCCACGTGAACAACGCGGCGTACTGGCACGCCGTCGAGGACCACCTCGTGGCCCGGCCCGACCTGCTCGCCGGCCCGCACCGCGCCGTTCTCGAATACAACGCGCCCATCACCGGAGGCGAGGACGTCCACGTCCGCGCCACGCAGGACGCCGAGTCGATGAGCCTGTGGTTCCTTGTCGGCGGCGAAGTGAGGGCCGTTGCCCGGGTCTCGGGCATCGACCACTACTGAGCCGCCGACCGGCGGCCCCTACTTCTTGGCGATCGCCACCATCTCGGCGAGGTCGAGCAGCTTGACCCGCGGCCGACCGGACGCCTTGCCGAGCTCGCGCTCGCGGGCGTCGATCGCCTTCCACCCCGCCCAGTCCAGCGCCTCGGGCTGACGGTCCGCCAGCAGCGCCTCGAGCGCCTCGCGGTCGCCCTTCGGCGCGGGCAGCCGGTCCGCGGCGAGGTCCTCGATGACCAGCGCGATGGTGTCGTGCGCGCACTGCCGGTTGGTGCCGATCACGCCGGAGGGCCCGCGCTTGATCCAGCCTGCGGTGTAGGTGCCCGGCATCGGCTCGCCGGACTCCGGGTAGGTGACCCGGCCTGCGACGTTCGCGATCGTGCCGCGCGCGTCGTCGAACGGCAGGTCCGCGACCGGCACGCCCCGGTAGCCGACCGAGCGCAGCACCATGCGGGTCTCGAGCAATTCGGTCTGATCTGTGCTGCTCGCCCGCAGCGTGCCGTCCGGGCCCTCGACCATCTCGTTGCGCGCCACCACAACCCCGCTGACGTGGTCGTCGCCCTGGATCTCGACGGGCGAGGCCAGGAACCGCAGCACGATCCGCTTCACGTGGCCGGCAAGGGGACGCTCCGCGTACTCGCGCAGGATCTCCATCTTCAGCCGCTTGGCCGGGTTCTCCGCGACCTCGGCCGCGCTGTGGCTGTCGAGCTCGAGCTCGGCCGGGTCGACGATCACGTCCACGTCGGGCATCTGTCCGAGGGCCAGCAGCTCCGGGCTGGTGAAGGCCGCCTGGACGGGTCCGCGCCTGCCCAGCACCACGACCTCGCGGACGGCGCTGCCGCGCAGCGCTTCCACCGCGTGCTCGGCCATGTCGGTGCGGGCCAGCTTGTCCGGGTCGGTGACCAGGAGACGGGCAACGTCGAGCGCGACGTTGCCGTTGCCGACGATGACCGCGCGCGTGCCGGACAGGTCGAAGGTGTGGTCCGCGTACTCGGGGTGTCCGTTGTACCAGGCGACGAACTCGGTGGCGGCGAGGCTGCCGGGAAGGTCCTCACCGGGGATGCCGAGGTGCCGGTCGCTGGGCGCACCGACCGTGTAGAGCACCGCGTGGTGGTGCTCCATCAGGTCCTCGTGCGTGAGGTGCTTGCCGACCTCCACGTTCAGGTGCAGCCGGAAGCCGGGACGCCGCGAGACCTCCGCGAACACGTCGGTGACCGCCTTGGTCTCCGGGTGGTCGGGCGCCACGCCCGCGCGCACCAGGCCCCACGGCGTCGGCAGGCGGTCGAACATGTCGACCTCGATGCCCGAGCGCTTGAAGGAGAGCAGCTCGCGGGCGGCGTAGAAGCCGGACGGCCCGGCGCCGACGATCGCGACGCGGAAGGGTTCCTGGTCGGTCTTGGGGAACTTCAGCGAGGGGGCGGGATCCGCGTACTCGATCTCGGTGCCCGCGAAGTAGTCGGCGTTGATCTTCGAGTACCGCGCCATCGCCTCGGGCAGGTCGTCGTCGCGGAAGATCGCGTCCACCGGGCACGCATCGACGCAGAGCCCGCAGTCGATGCAGGTCTCCGGATCGATGTAGAGCATCTCGGTCGACCTGAATCCGCGCTCGTCCGGCGTCGGATGGATGCAGTCCACCGGGCACACCTCGGTGCAGCTAGCGTCGTTGCAACAAGGCTGGGTGATCACGAACGCCACTGTCGGCCTCCTCCAAAACTAGAACCTGTTCCTGCGACAATACCCGGCTGGTGCGAGCAAAGTCACAGAGGATCAGAGGATAGCCGCGCTGCCCCGCTCCCGACCGGATTCGGGCAGGTCGCGGGCGCCCCGATGGACCTGTCGGCGGGTCAGCCGAGGAACTTCTTGCCCGCCACCACGGCCACGCCGAGCAGGATCGCCAGGATCAGCGCCCAGCCGAAGCCGAGCAGCCACCAGGCCACCCCGAAGATCACGATCGCGGGCGCAGCAGCAACCAACGAGATCGCCGGATTCTCGCGGACCACCTCGAGCGCCGACTGCGCCTTCGAGCGGTCGATACCCTTGCCTGCCATCGAATCCTCCGTGGTGGTCGCCCGAACCGATGCCGGGGAATGTCCCTCCAACAGTAGACGCGAAACGGCCCCCGCACCCATTGCTGGGGGCGGGGGCCGTTTCACAGGCGCAAGAAGCGCTTACCGGTAATCGGTGCTGAAGCCGTAGTCGTCGAGCGGAACAGCAGCTCCGGTCCCGGTGCCGAAGCCTTCGGGGCTGTAGTACTGATCGTCGTACGACGGCACGGCGTAGGCCGCGGCGCGCGCCTCTTCGGTCGGCTGAACCTGGATGTTCCGGTAACGGTTGATGCCCGTACCGGCAGGGATCAGCTTGCCGATGATGACGTTCTCCTTGAGACCGATCAGCTTGTCCGAGCGGCAGTTGATGGCCGCATCGGTCAGCACGCGAGTGGTCTCCTGGAAGGACGCCGCCGACAGCCACGAATCGGTCGCCAGCGAGGCCTTGGTGATACCCATGAGCACCGGACGACCGGCTGCGGGCTCACCACCCTCGGCGACGACGCGACGGTTGGCCGCCTCGAACTCGGAACGCTCGGTGAGCGAACCGGGCAGGAACTCGGTGGCGCCGGAGTCGATGATCGTCACGCGACGCAGCATCTGACGAACGATCGTCTCGATGTGCTTGTCGTGGATCGACACACCCTGGCTCCGGTACACCTCCTGAACCTCGTTGACCAGGTGGATCTGCACCTGACGCGGGCCCATGACGCGCAGCACCTCGTGCGGATCGGCAGCGCCCTCCATGAGCTGCTGGCCGACCTCGACGTGGTCACCGTCCGCCAGCAGGCGCTCGGAACCGTCGTCGTGCTTGAAGACGCGCAGACGCTGACGCTTGGACAGCTTGTCGTAGACGACCTCTTCGCCGCCATCGTCCGGGACGATGGTGATCTTGTAGAAGCGGTCGCCATCCTCGAGCTGCACCCGTCCGGTGACGTCGGCGATCGGGGCCTTGCCCTTGGGGACGCGGGCCTCGAACAGCTCCTGGACACGCGGCAGACCACCGGTGATGTCCTCGCCTGCGACACCACCCTGGTGGAAGGTACGCATGGTCAGCTGGGTACCCGGCTCACCGATGGACTGGGCGGCGACGATGCCGACAGCCTCACCGATGTCCACCAGCTTGCCGGTCGCCATCGAGCGGCCGTAGCAGGTGGCGCAGACGCCGGTGCCGGTGGTGCAGGTGAGCACGGAGCGCACCTTCACATCGGTGATGCCGGCCTCGAGCAGTGCGTCGATGGCCGGGTCACCCAGGTCGGCGCCGCGCTCGACGATGACCGTGCCGTTGGCGTCGACCGCGTCCGCGGCCAGCGTGCGGGCGTAGGTGCTGGTCTCCACGTGTGCATCCCGGATCAGCGAGCCGTCGGCCTGCTTCTCCGCGATCGTGGTGACGATGCCGCGCTCGGTGCCACAGTCCGTCTCGCGAACGATGACGTCCTGCGAGACGTCCACCAGACGACGGGTCAGGTAACCCGAGTCGGCGGTACGCAGCGCGGTATCTGCCAGACCCTTACGGGCGCCGTGCGTGTTGATGAAGTACTCGAGAACGGTCAGGCCTTCCTTGAAGGAAGACTTGATCGGACGCGGGATGAACTCACCCTTCGGGTTCGTCACCAGGCCCTTCATACCGGCGAGCGACCGAACCTGCGTCATGTTGCCGGCGGCGCCGGACTTCACGATCATCGGGATCGGGTTGTCGTCGGGGAAGTAGGCCTCCATGGCCTTACCGACCTCGTCGGTGGCCTCGGACCAGATCTTCACCAGGGCGCTGTTGCGCTCGGTGTGGTTGAGGGCACCGCGCTGGTACTTCTTCTCGATCTGCTCGGCCTGGCCCTCGAACTTGTCCATGATCTCGGACTTGCTCGGCGGCACAAGGACGTCGGAGATCGAGACCGTGACGCCCGAACGGGTCGCCCAGTAGAAGCCGGCGTCCTTGAGCTTGTCCACGGTCTGCGCGACCACGATCATCGGGTAGCGCTCGGCGAGATCGTTGATGATCGTCGCCTGACGCTTCTTCGGCATCTGCTCGTTCACGAACGGGTAGTCCGCGGGGAGCAGCTCGTTGAAGAGCACGCGACCCAGGGTGGTCTCGGCGATCCAGCCGTCGCCGTAGTTCCAGCCGCCGTCGGGGAACAGCTCGTCCTCGAGCTCGCGCGGCGGACGCTGGGTGGTCAGGCGGACCTTGATCTGGGCCTGGACCTTCAGCGCGCCACGATCGACGGCCATGATCGCCTCGGCGGGCGACGAGTAGGCGCCGACCTCGGGACGATCCTTGCCTGCCGCGACGAGCTCACCGACGACACCCTCGTCCAGACGGGTCAGGTGGTACAGACCGGTCACCATGTCCAGACGCGGCATGGCGAGCGGGCGACCCGACGCGGGCGACAGGATGTTGTTCGAGGACAGCATCAGGATGCGGGCCTCGGCCTGCGCCTCCGCGGACAGCGGGAGGTGCACGGCCATCTGGTCACCGTCGAAGTCGGCGTTGAAGGCCTCACACACCAGCGGGTGCAGCTGGATGGCCTTGCCCTCGACGAGCTGCGGCTCGAAGGCCTGGATGCCGAGGCGGTGCAGCGTGGGTGCACGGTTCAGCAGCACCGGGTGCTCGGCGATGACCTCTTCGAGGACGTCCCACACCTGAGCGCGCTGACGCTCGACCATGCGCTTGGCCGACTTGATGTTCTGCGCGTGGTTCAGGTCCACCAGGCGCTTCATCACGAACGGCTTGAACAGCTCGAGAGCCATCAGCTTCGGCAGACCGCACTGGTGCAGCTTGAGCTGCGGGCCGACGACGATGACCGAACGGCCCGAGTAGTCGACGCGCTTGCCGAGCAGGTTCTGA